>Ga0157374_10006348_pt1 | contig 10030 bp, 4 predicted proteins | sample M25metaG_FD_115308 | JGI IMG/M metagenome (GOLD analysis project Ga0157374, IMG submission 115308) | Miscanthus rhizosphere microbial communities from Kellogg Biological Station, Michigan, USA - M2-5 metaG | ecosystem: Host-associated > Plants > Roots > Rhizosphere > Soil | place: USA: Michigan... | reverse complement strand
CTGCGACGGTCGTCGAACACGCGCGCTGGTCGAGGTGCGTCGCGACGGAAGCGACGCGCACGATCGCGTCCCAGCCGCAGGACGCGGGGTCGAGATAGGTCGCGTAGAGATCGCGGACCGAGATCTGCGGAGCGGCGATGCGAAGACGCACGAGCCGCGCGTCGGGGGCGAGACGGAAGATGTCGTGCAGTGCGGAGAGATCGATGCCGACGTGCGACCACGGCGGCCGTTCGTCGATCCACTGCGCCGGTATCGGCTGGTCGAAGGCTCCGCCGGTAGCGTCGAACCCGACCGGGATCCAACGGTCGCTCGTCGAGGACCTCGCTTCGATCGCGGCGGTCAACGTCGACGCCCCGGCGCGCGTCGCATCGAAATCCAGCGCGACCGGCGAGCCGGAGAGCGGGAACTCCAGCGCCGCCGCGCCGTGGCGAACGCCGAACACGCCGACCGAGACGCGCAATCCCGGGCGATCGAACGACGGATCGTTCGTGAGCGCGATCGCCCGGGTGATGGCGCCCGCGGGAGCGCGCGCGATGACGATCTTCTCCACCACGAAATCTTCGAGGAAGCGCCCGTGCGGGACGGCCGAGACGGAGTCGCCCCACAGATCGAGGACGTACCGTCCGCCGGTGGCTAACGACACCCCCGACGTCCGCAGCGTCGAGCCGTCGCGAAGGTCGCGCAGCGCGAGCGCATAGCGGACCGGCGCGTCGAACGGTCGCTTCGTCGAGAGAAAGACCAGTGGAAGCGTGTCCATGCCGACCCCGGCCCCGTCGAAGAGCACGACCGGTCCGTGCGACGCAATCGCCGTCTGCAGGGCCAGCACGTAGGGTCCTTCGCCGGCGCCCTCCGTCAGATGGATCCGCCACTCCGCCTGCGACGGCGATGCGACCGTTCCCGCGAGGTCGCCGAGGTATGGCGAGCCCGACGCCGTCGCCGACGCATAGCGCGAGGCGACGACGGCGCGATAGGCGGCGGCGGGACGCGCGTCGTCGTTCACGTGGTTCGGCAGGATCGCGCCCAGCCGTTCGACATCCTTCGCATCCGGGATCGAGGCGCTATCCATCACGCCGGGCGACTGCGACCACAGGGCGCTTGCGGCCAGGCTCGGGACGTTCTCGGGTCCGCCGAAGAGGATCGCCGGGATGCGCGGCTCGCTCGTCATGCCTTCGGGCGGGATCCGCGTCGCGAAGACGACGTAGCGCCCGAACGCGGCGCGCTCCGTCAGCCACGGCAGGCTGCGCAGGACGGCCAACGTGCGATCGTACTGCATGACGAATCCGAAACGCCGGTACATGAACTCGCCCGGATCGTCGGCGAGGACCACGGTCGAGACGTTCAGGGCCGCGAGTTCTCGCGGCAGCGCCGACGCTCGCAGATACGAGAGCAACGAGCCGCTTCCGTCGTCGATCGGGAAGGCGTTCTGCAGGTCGTAGAGCGCCGCCAGCGGCCGCGCGAACGAGCTGTCCATCGTCAGTGGGATGGCCGGCACGAACAGCGTCCGCGAGGTCGACGCGGCGCTCGCGAGGTAACGACCGAGCTGCCGGTCCTGCGGGCGCGCGACCAGCGTCGCGAAGTTCGAACCTCGGGCGGTGTCGTAGGCGGAATGCATCAGACCGAGATAGGCGGCCACGCCGATCAGCGCGCAGGCGGCGAGCGCGCGCCGGTCCGCCACCAGTCGCCTGGCCCACGCGATCCCGAACGCGAACAACACCGCATACGCGAGCACGATCAGCGAATCGAACTTCGTCGTCTCGCGGAACATGATCAATCCCGGGACGTGGTGCATGACCCACTCCACCAGCGGCCCGACCGGCGATCGGTCGCCGGTCGCCATCACGCCAGCGACGATCGCGAGCGCCGCGGCCCCCCACGCCGCCGCGCGCTTGTGCGAGACGACCAGCGAGCAGACCGCCAGGACGGGCAGTACGAAAAAGCCGAGCGCCGGTGCGTCGGTCGCGAACGGACTCGTTCCGCTGACGTAGTGGTAGAACGGATAGTACGCCGCGATCGCCTGCGCGAGATCCTGGAAGCTCTGCAGCGACGCGAGCGCCTTCCCGCTCAGGATGTGCGCGATCGTCGGCCCCGGGACCAGGATGGTCGGCAGGATCCAGTACGACGAGACCGCCGCAAACGTCGCGACCGCGACGACGAGGTTGAGGCCGATCCGCGAGAGGCGCGCGCCGATCTCCGAGCGTCCGCCCGACGCGAGCCAGACCAACGCGATCGCGCCCGCGAGCGCGACCGTCAGATAGGTGTAGCGCATGTCGTAGCATGCCTGCAGGCCGAGGACGAGCGCGAGTGCGAGCGCACCGAGCGGGCGGGGCATGGTCAGCCTGCCGAGCAGCACGAGTGCGAGCGGGATCAAGGCGAACGCGCACAGGCTCGGGATGTGCCCGCGCTGGAGCAGGCCGACGGTCCAGGTGTTGAGGGCGAAGAACGCCGCAAGTGCGGCGGCGGCGAGGCGACTGCGCGTCAGCGCGTATCCCAAGAGATACGGACAGAGCGCGATCAGGATGCAGAGCGGGATCAGCCAGACCACGCGTTCGATGACGTTCCAGCTCAGACCGAGACGCGCGAGCGCGCCGCAGAACGCCCAGAGCGGGAACGACGGAAGCCACGCGCTCATATCGGAGCCGAACGCGAGCGTCGGATCCCAGAGCGACGGCCAGGGCAACATCTGCGAGAGCATTCCCGACGACCGGCTGGGAACGCCCCAGAAGTCGTCGCCTTGGATGCGTCCCGGAAGCCACCACGCGCGCACGACCGACGAGAAGATCAGGAACGGCACGACCGCCGCGAGGGCGTGACGCCTAAGCGCGGCTACCATCTCTCGCCGATCTCGCCATCATGAGCAGCGCAAGAGCCAGACATAGGATCTCCAAGACGAACTGCGCCGCAGCGACGACGTGCAACACGATCACGGACGACGGCGCGCCCGTGCGAAGGACCCATCCGTTCGCCGCCGTGTCGAGGCGTTCGTGCTGCAGCAGGCCGCTCGACCAGGCGATCCATCCGCGGTCGAAGGCTTCGTTGAAACGGACCACGTCGCCGGGGCGCGAGCTCGGGACGCTCGCGACCACCAGCCAGTCGAACGGCCTGGCGAAGGTCAGCGCCGTCGACGCGGCCGCCGCCGGCTCCATCGGAAAAGGCGGCCGCCGGTCCGCGCTTCCGACCACTTCGCAGAGTCCGGCGCACGCCACCGAACGCGTGCCGTCCGCGACGCGCACCCAACGGAAACCCGAGCCGCGCATCACGACGTCGCCACGGTCGTCCGAGAGCGTCCCCGACGACATCCCGACCAACAGCCATCGCCCGTCTCCGAGCGGGAGCGGCTGCGACGACGCCGTCGCGACGCCGCCCAGGCCTTGCGCCAGCTCCGGATGCGCGAAGAACGCGAAACGTGCGTCGACCCATTCGCCGGCGAGATCCGCGCCGCCGCGCGCGGCCGGATACGGCCGGAAGGCCGGTGCGCCGATCGACCCATCTGCATCGGCGAAGAAGATCGCGCTGCGATCCGGCTCTCGCGCCAACGACGCCACCCCCGGGCGCGACACGAGCGCCAACTCCGGAGCGCCGGCGATGCGCCGCGAGCCCGGGACCGTCCCCGAGCGCCGTGGGAGCGCCATCTGATCCTTGAGCGATCCGTCATCGCGCCGCAGCCACGGCCGCTCGACGATCGACGTGACGCTCAACGCCCCGAGCCAGCGCGTATCGCCGCGAGCCCCGTACTCGCCGAACGCCGCATCCGCAGGATACGTGGGCGAATAGGCGTTCAGAGGCGTCGTCGAACCGCGCGGATAGACATCGGGATCCGCGCCCGAACCTCCGAATCGCGAGACCAGCGGTTGGACCCCGGGGACGAGCGCGAACCGGGAGAACGGCGATGCGTCCACCGTCGGACGCGGAAGTGCCGACGCACTCACGAACCACCCCGACGGAGGCGCCACGATCCAGGCCGCGACGCACGCGGCCGAGGCCGCCGCCGCGACGAAGCCGATCGCCGGAAAACGCGCGGACGCGATCGCCGCCAGCACGACGTACGCGATCGCCACGAATGCGAGCAACAGATAGAGCTCGCGGAAGAACCCGCTCTGCGGAAACGCCAGGACGAGCCGCTCGTAGATCGCCCCGAGCGGCCCGCGCGTCCCGGTGACGAACGCGAGACACGCGATCGCGCACGCCGCCGCTCCCGCGACGCGCGTCCTTCTCCCGCCGACCAGGACGCCGGCCAGCGCCGATGCGGCGATCGCCCACCCGGCGTAGCGGAAATAGAGATCGGCCCGATCGGTGTACTTGGCGAAGTATCCGAGCAGCGCGAACGCGTCGACCGGAGCGACCGATTGCGATCGCTGCCAGTCGGCGACGTAGGGTATCGAGAGCAAGCTCGCAGAGTCGCCGGCGATCCCGACCGCGAACGGCAGCGCGAACGCCAGACCCAGCGCGAGACCGCGGCGCACGTCCTCGCTCCTCCAGAAGAACAGCGCGATCGCCACGACGTCGAGGACGTAGAGCTGCGGCTGCCCGAGCACGAACGCCAATCGAAGCCCGATCGCGGCGGGCCGGACGTCCGCGCGCATCAGCAACCGCACGAGGTCGATCGAGATGCCGTACGCAAGCACGGCCGTGATGTGGCCGGCGACCGCCTCGGAGTAGACCCACGGATTGAACAGCGCGAAGGCCGCCAAGGCGTAGGACGCCGGTGATGGCGCGCGCAGATCTCTGCACAGGGCGAATGCGGCGAGGAACGTGACGGCGGCCGTCGCTGCGAGGAAGCAGACCAGCGCGAGGAAATTTCCGAGCACTTCCATGCAGAGCCACAACGGTATCGCGAGCACGTACATGGTCAGGCGGGGGCGCGCCGATCCGAACCCGGTCGGGTCCCAACCGCTCGTGAACGCGCTCAAGAAGTATCTCCGCGAATCCGCGTCGACCGGCCAGAACCAATCGTGCCGAAGGACCGGGATGCCGTGCGCGGCGATGGCGACGACGAAGACCGCCACCAGTGCGACCGCGATCAGCGCGTGCCGCAACTCCTAGTTGGCGCTCAGAACGATCGCCTCGGCGCGCACCGCTTCGCCCGTCACCGCGCCGCGCAGCGGCACGTCGACGTAGATGCTTCGATCGAAGAGATCGACGTGCGACCGGGCGTAATGATTGCGCAGATACATCCTATAGGTCACCCCGAGCGTGTCCACCAGCGTGTTGCACGCATCCCCGGCGTGTATCCTGCCGAACGCGCGTTGGAAGACCACGTCGATGGGGGCGTCGACGAGCACGTGCCCACGCCGGTGCGCGACCGCCAGCATCTCCAGATCGAATGCGAACCGTTTGGCCAAGACGCGCGGAACGACGTCCCGCAGAGCGTCGCGGCGGAAGACCTTGAGCCCGGTCTGGGTATCGCGGATGGGAAGCCGGAACAAGAGCCGTACGAGCGCGTAATACCCCAGGCTGAACAGGCGTCGCTTCGCCGGATAGTTCTCGACGCGCGAGCGGGGGTGATGCTTCGAGCCGACGACGACGGCCGCACCCGTGCGATCCATCTCGTCGAGCAGAACGACGAGTTGGCGCGGATGGATGTCCAGATCGGCGTCGACGAAGGCGATCGCGTCTCCGCGCGCACGGAGCGCACCGGCCTTGAGCGCCTGACCCTTGCCCCGATTCGCGTCGCACCCGATCAAGCGGATCCCGGGGATCCTCGAGGCGGCGCGGCGCACGCTCTCGCGGGTCGCGTCGCGGCTGCCGTCGTCGACGACGATGATCTCGGTCCGTTCGAACAGCCGGCCGGCCGCGTCGTGGACCTCGCGCAGCGTCTCCTCGATCCGCGACGCCTCGTTGAAGGCCGGCATGACGATCGAGAGCATTCCCTGGCGCGTAGTCCACACAACGTGGACTCCTATACCCCTCCCGCGGCGCCGTCAAGCAAGCTTCGAGAACTGCGCCGAGCGCCTGCTTGCTCGGCACGAAAACGCCCGCCGGATCCCGGCGGGCGTCGTCCTCTCGCCGATCGGGTCCCGCTAGCGCGGGCTGACCGGACGCAGGTGGAGCGGCCCGTACGACGAGGTCACCAGGTCGTCGCTGACGATGCCCTGCACGTACGGGGCGATCGATGCCGGGATCGTGAGCGGCGTGGTGTTCGCGAACCGCGTGCCGTGCAGCTGTTGATCGTAGCTGTGGAACGTCGTCGCGAAGTACCGGGCCACGGTCGAGGCCGGGGCTTCGACGTCGACCAGTCGTGCGTTCGCGAAGCGCTGGGTGACGGTGAATCCGGCGGCCTGCAGCTGACCGATCAGCGCCGCTTCGTCCTGATGGATGGTCGAGGTCGCGCGCAGCAGGATCGCGATGCGCGTGGTCGCGTCGGGCGACCGGACGCCGAGATCGGTGATGCCGCGCACGGTGCGCAGGTCGTGCAGGTTGTCGTAGCTGCGCGCCTCGGCCGGCATCGCGCTGACGGTCGCGGCTTCGCGAACGTCCGAGCCGAGCGGCGAGAGGACGTGACCGGGGCAGATGTGCTGGGCGATCGCCATGCCGTTCGGCTGGCCGATGCCGCCGACGTTGTCGAAGCCGGCGGCCGCCGTGTACGACGGATCCGTCGACGTGAAGTAGAGGTCGTTGCCGACCGTCACGTCCGAGAACGCGGCATAGCCCGAACTCGCGAACGTGTTGTAGTACATCTTCACGGCGTTCGGGATCGACGTCGTGTTGCAGTACTGGTAGATGCCGGCCAGCATGCCGGCGTTGAGCGGCGAGCTCCACGACGTGCCGCCGATCACGTAATACCCGCCGGCCAGCCGGATGAGCGCGTTGTTCCCGGGGAATGCGATGTCCGGGACGTTGCGCCAGGTCTGGTTCGCACCGGCGAGTCCGACCTGATAGCTGGGCGTGGCGAACAGCGTCGAGATGCCGCCGCCGCTGATGCAGTTATCGCCGAACGAGGAGCTGGCGCAGTCGTTCCAGATCGCGTTGGTCAGGATGTTCGCGTTGACGCTGTCGGTGTTGGTACCGCCGACCGCGATCGCGTTCGGGTCGCTGGCGGGCGACTGCGCGCCGAACGGATAGCTCGTGCCGTTGAAGTAGCAGTCGTTGCCGGTGTCGCCCGAGGCGACCGTAATGGCGATGCCGGCCGCGTTCATCGAGGTGAAGATCGGATTCTCGACGGTCTTCGAACCCGAGTATTCGCATCCGCCGAACGAGAGGTTGAGGATGTTCGCCCGGCCGTCGCTGAGCACGGCGTTGTATGCGTCGACGATGTGGGTGTTGCTGAGGTCGGGGATGTCGTAGATGATGATGTTCGCGCCCGGCGCGGTGCCGGCGGTCGTCTCGGCATCGAGCGTCGCTTCGCCGCCGTTGAGGTTATCCGCGGCGCCGCCCCCGTCGACCGGCCGGATCGTGATCTGGCCGGTGCGCGCGATGTTGAAGAAGCTCAGGTAGCCCGCCATATCGGTCTGGGTCGGATAGGCGTCGATGATGATCGCGATCGTCCTGCCGTCGCCGCTGTAGCCGGATTGGACCGGGAAACCGAACGCGTTGGCCGGCGCCGAGGCACCCCAGTAGTGCGGGTTGCCCGAGGTGCTCGAGATGAAGTCCTTGTTCGGCAGGATCGCGTTCGGCGTGCCCTGCGCGACCGGCGTCACGGACGTCTGATAGATCGCGCCGGAGCTATTGACGATGTAGAGGTGCGCGCCGTCGCTCGAAAGGCTGACGCCGACACCGGGCTGCTGGATCCACGTCGAGTTGTTCAAATTGAAGTAGTAGAGCGGCGTTCCCGACGGGCTGGCCGGACCGCCGAGTGCGAAGAGCCCGCCGCTGGTGGTCGGAGCGAGCGACGACGCGGTACCGGGCAGCGACACGTAGGTCGCCGTCGTGCCCGCGATGTTCGCGTAGTAGATCTGACCCGACGAGTTGAGCACGTAGATGCCGCCTGGACTGACCGTGCCGTTCGCCGTGACGTAGGTACCGTAGTCGGCCGACGAGGCCAGCGAGACGCCGGAACCGCTGAGCTGCGTCCAGGTGCCCGACTTGTTCTGCCATATCCCGCGGTCCGCGCCGGCGCCGGCGTTGGAGATCACGTAGGTCGCGATGGTCGCCGTCGTCGAGTTCCCGGTCGCGCCGACCGCGATCGACTGCGCGCCGCCGCCGAGCGAGATCCAGCCGGGGACGGTCTTGCCGTACGTGTAGTGGTAGGTCGCACCGGCGGAGTTGATCACGAAGAGCGAGCCGTCCGGCGAAGCCGCCATCTGCACGGCCTGTCCCGGGACGTTCGTCCAGACGCCCTTCACGTAGTGATAGATGTACTTATCGGGACCGGCCGGCTGATCCGAGAGCACCCAGAGCGATCCGTCCGGGCTCGCGACCGCTTCGGACGCGGTGCCCGGGATCTGCGTGTAGCCAAGGCTCTGCAGGGTCGCGTCGGGCTTGGCGCTCACCATGGGCGCACCCACCGCGGTCGTCATCGGCGCGACCTTGATGTCGCCCGGCGAGACCGAGACCGGCTTGGTCTGCATGTCGGCGACGTTCGGAAGCGCGGACGTGCCCGCACCGTGTCCGGAACAGCCGGCGAGAAGCGCCAGACCGAGGACCGCTGCGATGGCGGAATTGCTGAAAAGTCTGGCACTCATGACGTCTCCGATCATCCAGTGGAAAAATGAAAATCCGATGAGGGGCCTTCGCGTTGCGCGGTATTCGCCCTCTAGTCTTTTGGACCAGCCAAGCGTCGGACGCGACGCACCGCCCCCTCGCCCCGGGCGCAGAGCAGGTTCGCTTCGCCACGATCCGGCTCGACGCGTTCGACGAACCGCCGATCGTCGGTCACCGGCCGCAGCGCCGGATCCGTCGAGGCCGTCTCCCAGATCTCGAAGCCGTACGAACGCAAGCCGGTGAGGAAACCGAGCGGATCCGAACCCGCGCCACGCATCCCGAACGGGAAGAACTCCGTGAAGAGCAGCACCTCGGGGCTCGCCTCGAGCACGCCCGCCATGCCGGTCAGGGCGTGCGCCTCGAACCCTTGGATGTCCATCTTGATGAAGTCGGCGCGCGGGCGGTCCGCCGCGAGCACGTCGATCCGTTCGATCGGGACCTCGCGGACCTCGCGCTCCTTGGCGGAGACCAAGCCGTGTCGCTCGGGCGTGTAGTACATCCGGTTGTCGCCGAGATTTCCCGACGCCGCCGTGTAGAGATTCGCGCTTCCGGCGCTCGCACCGACCGCCGTCTCGGCGACGGTGACGATATCCGCGAGACCGCGCGCCGCGACGTTCTTGCGCAGGAGCCGGATGTTGTTGGGTTCGGGCTCGATCGCGAGGACGCTCCCCTCGTCGCCGACCAGTTCTGCGAAGAGCGCGGTGAAGTAGCCGATGTTCGCTCCGACGTCGATCACGCGGTCGCCGGGACGGACGAGCCGTTCGTAGAGCGACGTCTCCAGCGGTTGCCACGCCTTGTAGACCATGATCTCGAAGCTGACGATCGTGTCGTGGAGGTTCACCGTGAACGGTTTGCGCCGGATCCGGACCGTGAAGTCGTCGCCGAAGATCGCGCGCATGGCCGCGAGCGGGATCGAGCTGAGCGCGGCCTCGGGGCCGGCCAACCGATGATGGATGGCCTTCAGCGGCGCGATGCACGCCGCGACGTTCTCCGGGGTGAACCACGCGCGCGGCGCGGTCAAGGGTCCATCCCGGTCGTCCTTCACCGGCGGGCGCTCCCGGCCGCGAGCGCGGTCTGCGCGACGGCCTCGCCGGGCGCGCTATCGAGCGCGCGCGTGACGGCGCGCGCGCGCGCGACTTCGTCGTCCGCGAGTCGGTGCGGCGATCCGGCCAGGTACTGCGCCAACCCCTCCGTCGTTCCGTCGAGCCGCTTGACCAGATCGCCGAAGGCGTGGATCAGGTCGCGTCCGTCGTCGATCGCCGCGACCCGAACGCCGCCGGACAGATAGTCGAAATATTTCGATTGCATGAGATACCCGACGGGTTCGCACGACAGGGCGACATCGCATTCCTTGAGGATGCCGTCGAGTCGCTCCGGCGGAACGTCCGCGAGG
>Ga0157374_10006347_pt1 | contig 10030 bp, 9 predicted proteins | sample M25metaG_FD_115308 | JGI IMG/M metagenome (GOLD analysis project Ga0157374, IMG submission 115308) | Miscanthus rhizosphere microbial communities from Kellogg Biological Station, Michigan, USA - M2-5 metaG | ecosystem: Host-associated > Plants > Roots > Rhizosphere > Soil | place: USA: Michigan... | reverse complement strand
GGGGACATCTGTGAGGCAAGCGTACGCCGCCAAATAAGGTTATAAAGTTTTTTCTGTTGCGCGTCCGCTCCGGCGAGCTCTTGGGTGACATTAGTAGGGCGAATGGCCTCATGAGCCTCTTGGGCATTCGCGCTTTTACTTTTAAAAGTACGGTATTGGTGGTAGTTTTTGCCGTATTTCTCGGTAATAAAACTGGTCATGGCGCCAAGGGCTTGGGTGCTCAAATTAACCGAGTCAGTACGCATATATGTGATATGGCCTGCTTCGTATAGCCGCTGAGCGAGCTGCATGGTGCTGCGAGGGCTATAACCAAGCTTGCTACTTGCTTCTTGCTGGAGCGTACTGGTGGTAAACGGTGCACCGGGGCTGCGGCTGCCGGGTTTTTTAGAGATGTTGGCTACGGTAAAGGCGCTGCCTGCAAAGGCTTGTAACACCTTATGTACTTCTTCGGCACTTGTGAACTTTTTGCTACTGACTGCCGGTAGTACCGTGCCGTCACTTAAAATAAAATCGGTGGTGAGCTTAAAAGTGCTCTCAGGGGTGTGGGTGTCTATTTCGGCTTCGCGCTCTACGATGAGGCGTACCGCTACGCTTTGCACGCGGCCGGCCGACAACCCAGCGCGGACTTTGCGCCCCAGTACTGGGCTAAGCTCAAACCCTACCAAGTAGTCAAGCGTTTGGCGAGCTTGCTGAGCCTCGACTAAGTTCATGTCAATGGTGCGCGGGTTTTTTACGGCCTCATCAAGCGCATTTTTGGTGATTTCGTGAAAGACGATGCGTTTAGTGGTCTTGGGGTCTAGTTTAAGTACTTCGGCAACGTGCCAGGCTATTGCCTCCCCTTCGCGGTCTTCATCACTTGCGAGCAATACAGTGCCGGCAGCTTTAGCGGCAGCTTTAAGCTCTGCAATCACTTTTTTTTTGTCAGAATCAACTTCGAATTTTGGTGCGAAGTTATGGGCGACGTCGACGCTGCCGTTTTTACTGGGCAGACCACGAATGTGGCCGACGGAACTCTTAACTACATAATTACTACCGAGGTACTTCTCGATAGTTTTGGCTTTTGCTGGTGACTCTACAATGACTAAATTTTTGCTCATGCTTGTAATAGCTTATATGCAGTGCACTATATTATGCAAATGTTCCCTGCACTTGCAACTGAAATTGTAAATAATACACTAATCTACCCGCGATTTTATGGCCAATTACTTGAATTGTACACACATTGGGTGTAAAACGATATATACAAATAGTCAAATCTTTCGGCAAGGTGCTGTTTATAAGCGCTACCGCAGATTGTAAAACGAGGGCGGCTTTTTAGCTGCCTGTATTAAATAAGGAGTAAAAATTGAATTACGGTGAACTTATGGGCGAGGGTGACGCCTTGCGTGCTTTAGACGCCCAAATGGATGTAGTGTTAGCAGAGGCAATGAACCAAGATGTCCAGCTGGCACACGGCTACCTTAACACTGCCACTGCCGTTGACCCCCAAGCGCAACAAGAAACTGAGCATTCGGCGTGGCTTGCCACGATGGCTCGTATGGGGTTACTTACGCCAACTCAATTAGCGGCGGCTCGCCGCCGTGTCGGCTTTACAGCATTTCATGCTGCCGTTGACCCTGAGGCACTACAGCGTTAACCGTTCAAGCAAGCTGCCAAATATCGCCACCAACCGCGCTCACCTGCCCGTTTATTTCGAGCATGGTGAGCGTTTGACTATATAACTGAGGTGTCAGGCCACTTGCAGCTAAGAGCTCTGCCCCCGTGAGCGGCGCGCGAGCGAGCAGGTTTAAGATTGTTTGCTCGTTAGAGTTGCTGCTGGTGGGCGTAGTTTTGCCAGCCGGCACAATACCGAGCGCATTTAACACATCGCTAGCGCTGGTAACCAGCCCGGCACCCGCCTTCATAAGGTTGTTCGTGCCTTCGGAAGTCGGACTGGTGACATTGCCAGGCACGGCAAACACGTCGATGCCCTGTTCAAGCGCGAACTGGGCGGTGTGCAGCGTGCCGCTCTTTAGCGCTGCCTCGGTAATGACTACCACATGCGAAATAGCTGCCACAATGCGGTTGCGAGCGATAAAATTCGCAGGATACGGCACTGTGCCCTCGGGATATTCCCCAATGAGCGCTCCGCCGTGCGCTACCATTTGCTGCGCAAGGTTAGCATGGTGGCTCGGGTAAATATTTGTAAGGCTGCCCGGTAATACTGCAATTGTCTGCCCGCCAGCTTCGAGTGCTGCTTTTTGAGCGCAAATATCTACGCCGTACGCCAGGCCGCTCACGATAACCACGCCTTGTTTGGCGAGCTGCGTGGCAATCGCCTGGGTAATACCCCGCCCATATGTGCTCATTTTACGGCTGCCCACCATCGCAACACGCGGCCGCGCAAGCAAATCCGGCCAGTTTCGACTGTTAATGTACAGCTTTTTTACGCGTGGCTGTGCCCTGTTTAATTCGACTGGAAAAAGATCGTCTCCTGGTACTATACTATATGTAGAACCTTTCATATTCACCCCTGTTAGCGTGCGCAGTATTGCACAAGTTCCCTGCTTTTGTAAAGAGCCGCTTATGCTTTTTATAACCGTAACCAATATTAGCGACAAAGTCAAAAAGATGTGAAAGTATTGACACGAAGACATCTTTCTGTTAATATTGCAACTTGTAAGCGCTTTAATGCGATCTTACGCACCTTATATCCCCCATTTTCTAACAATTTGTTAGATTGCTCTAGAGCGTGCCGACAATAGTTGTTACCCTCCACTAAAGTATGGCTGCTTCTTTACCGAAGCAGCGCTATCGAGCAAACTAACCCCTTTAAGCACCTGTGTTTACACAGGCGACCTAACAAGAGTGAGTCCTAAAAGATGGTTCTTTTGAACCGGCACGCCGCTTTATGGAGTTTTAGCGCGCGATGCTTCGCTCAGGTGGGCTTGAAGGGTCGAGTCACTTCGGTGACTCTTCCGGGGATGTTGCTTTTTTAAGGTAACGTCCCCATTAACAGGCCAACAAGCGGTGCCCACCCCCTCTTGTTGGCCTTTTTATTACCGAAATTGTTATATTTGTCATATCCGTAACGGAGCAAAGCATGAGTGACCGCAGCACAGAAGCTCTTATAGGGGTGCTGGCCAAGCCAGACGCGTGGTCTAGCCCATCATCGGTCGAAGTGACTATCTTTTAACCAACCCTTTTACAGGGGAACAGCTTACGCCCGATAACACTATGCAGCTTGTCGAAGAACACGCAGTGCTGGCTGACGGGATCAACTACCTAAAGCGGCGAGGCCGCGAAGTCCATTTCAAGGTTGCGCTTGGCGCACATACGACTGCTGCGGACTTGGGCCCGGCTGGATGGTTCGAGAAGGAAGCCGCCGCCGCAGATTATTATGTGTACGAAGGCTTAAATAACACTATGTACGACGCACAACAGCAGCGCGTGATCAGGGCTATGCTAAGGTGGGATGTTTTCCCTTCACCCGATACGTTTACGCCTTCAAATGTGCGGGAGTTTTTACAGAGCAATAACCTGGGAGCCGATGACTTCAACACGCGATTAGAATCGGTTTTGTATTGCCGGGAGCGCCCGAGTGCCTCAAATGACTTGTCATCTGATGGATTGCCCATTGAAAAGGCACTCCTTGAGGCGAAAAACCAAATACTTCAGCACTCCGACAAAGCGGCAGTTGCCAGAGCCTGGATAGGTCTGTCTAGTGTTCGTGAGTCAATTATGGTTGCAAAGTCCGGGCTGACAGTGATGCATCACGAGGGCGAGGCTGAACGCCCGGTTACAGCATTCGCAACCATTGGCCTTGGCCACCGCGGGTTCCCTAACAAGCTAAAAGTCCAGGGGTCGAAAGTGAGCGTTAAGGAGCTTGATGCCCTTCTATTGGCGGTGGAGGTTTCATTGAAACAGTAATGGATATTACCGACAAAGGGATAGTGTTGGCCGAAGATATGCCGGTTATAGTCCGGGGGTTTGCCCAAACGTTGCCCGGCTTTAACTAAATTAAGAAGCTGCGGGTTTCGGTAATGAGCGCCTGGCCGCTAAATACATACTCGCTCAGCACAGCGCCAGCTTCGCGCACAAGCTCGCCTAAGTGCGCTTCTTGCTCTTTGCTAAAACGTGCTAGTACGAAGTCGGCGGCGTCTATTTGTTCGGGCGTTTTGGGGCCGATGCCGACGCGCACGCGGCCAAATTGTTCGCCAATATGCTGGATAACCGATTTAACGCCATTCTGGCCAGCACTGGAGCCGCCTATGCGCATACGCAGCTGCCCGAACGGAATATCCAGCTCGTCGTGCACGACCACGATATTAGCGGGCATAATTTTATAGAAGTTAGCCACCGCCTGCACGGCTTCGCCGCTCAAGTTCATAAACGTGGTCGGCTTAATTAAGATGACCCGCGTGTCGCCAATAGTGTGTTGTGTAAGGTGGCATTTGAGGTCTTTTTTATTAATCCAGGCTGGAAAATCGTTTTTGCTTGCGAATGCATCAACCACGGCAAAGCCGATATTGTGACGGGTACCGTCGTATTCGTTGCCCACGTTGCCAAGGCCTACAATTAAAACAGTATTATTTTTGCCGAGCGTGTAAAACTGGATAGTTTCGCCCGTTTGCGGTCGCTTTTGGAATAAAGCCATGCGGTAAGCCTCTTATTTATACTTATTATAAGCGAAAATAGGCCTAGATAAAAACGCACCCTTTACGAGGTGCGCTTTGCTTTTGTCGGACTATTGCCGTGTTTGTGGGTCTCGTGCTTTTCGATAAACCACAGTTGCACCGCGGTGCCTTCGAAGTTGTAGCGCTCGCGCAGATTGCGTTCCAGGTAACGTTTGTAGCTCCAGTGCAAAAACTTGGTGTGCGAGCCGAAGATTTTAAATGCCGGAATCGGATTATCGTCTTCTTGCACTATGTAATTTAGTTTTGGTGCGCGGTTTTTGAGGCCGGCGGGCGGATGCTTGTCGACCATTTCGCGCAGCCAGCGGTTGAGCTCGCTTGTACCGAAGCGTTGTTTGCGTCGTTCGTCGATTTGCAAGGCCAGGTCGAAAATTTTAGTAACATTTTGCCCGGTAACGGCGCTAGTAAAAATGAGCGGCGCCCACGGCACGAAATCGTAAGTGTGAGCCAGCTGGGCAGCTAGCGCGTCGCGCGTAAAGGCGTCTTTGCCTTCGGCGATATCCCATTTACTGATGGCCAGCACCAAGCCCTTGCCCGCTTCTTTAATCATGCCGGCGATCTTTTGGTCGAGCCCGACGTTTAACTCGTTGGCGTCCATGAGCAGCAAACATACGTCGGCTTGCTCGATTGCTGCCAGCGAACGGATAACGCTAAAATGCTCAATGCCGCGCTCAATTTTGCCGGAGCGGCGGATACCGGCGGTGTCAAGCAGCTCAATTTCGCGGCCTTGGTAACGAACCACGGTGCGGTTAATATCGCGCGTGGTACCGGCGCGGTCGGCTACAATGGCCTGCTGTTTTTTGGCAAGCGTGTTAAACAAATTGGATTTACCGACGTTCGGACGACCCAAGAGCGCCACGCGCAAACGATTGCTGTCTTCTTGCAAAGTGGCTTTCGGAATGTGCGTAATGAGCGTATCAAGCAGCTCGCCAATGCCCTCGCCGTGCATGGTGCTGGTGTGTATAATCGGCTTGATGCCCAGACGGTCGAAGCCGCTTAAGTCGAGCTTACGGGCCTGGTCAACTTTGTTAACTACCAAAAATACTGGCTTGCGGCTTTTAAGTGCCATTTTGGCAACACGGCGGTCTTCTTCGGTGATTGCTACATTTGCTTCGACCACTACCCAAATGACGTCGGCACTATCAGTGGCCTGTAAAATTTGTTCTTGAATGGTGAACTCGAACTCGTCTTCGGCGTCTTTCACACCGGCGGTGTCGACCATCCAAAAGTCTTGGCCGTTCCAGCTGGCTTTGGCCATAATGCTGTCACGCGTGGTGCCGGCCTCGCGTGCTACAATCGCTTCGCGGCGGTGCAAAATAGCGTTAAACAAGCTCGACTTGCCGACATTGGCACGCCCAACAATTGCTACAATCGGTAATTTTTGTGATGACATTGTTTTGTATTATACCAGAGATGCTACTAATTTGACAGCGGCATAGTTTTAGTGCAAAATCATGCTATTAAAGGACACGATCGCACATATGGCGGCTTAGGTAAAATAATATGAGTGAATATGCAGAGAGCCTATATATAGGTGCCGTACCGAGTGAAGAGTTACGAGATTTTATCGAGGCTGAGCGGCGTTGCTACAATACCGCTTCCGACATTTTGGATTTAGTCGGCAAACGAGTAGTTTCGTATGAAGTCCATCCATTACCGAACGTCAACAACAGTATCCTTGTACAGCAAATCGCCTCGCCACCGCTTACACTTGATAAAGACCCTGACGGTAGGCCGTGTGATTACAGCGCAAACATCGGTATTAAATACCAGATAGGTATGATGCCAGGGCAGACTATGGGCGACATGCTGCCGCATTGGGGCGTTGCCTGGTTTAGCTTACAGCTTACAGTCGGTGATAAACAAAAGACGCAGCATGATTTTGTCCGTGCTAACTGTATAGCTTACGGGCATATAGATGACTTCCTGACTCCTTTCTGCAGTCACGAAGCCGGGATACAAATGACGCCGGAACTACAGGATTTGGCACATAACCCGATTGAGCGTACCACACAGGTAGAATATGGTAAATGGCTGGCAGTAATTGAGCAGTCGATCGCGTAGCTTTTGTGGCGCGGTAATCAAGAATCAATTAGGTTAGGCTATTTCAACGAAGCTGCCGCTGGCAAGGTCATACGGCAACTTGTACGGCCCGAACACAGTGCGATGCAGTCGAGTCACGTTGTAGCCGAGTGCGTTGAAGGTGCGCCTAATTTGGCGGTTGCGTCCTTCGTGCATCGTTACAAGCCAGTCAGTGCTGCTTGCTTCGGTTATGCGTTCCAAGCCCAGTTTGCTAGGGCCGTCGTACAGGTTTACCCCGATTTGGGTGATCATTTGGTGATGCAGGGGCGCAAGCGGCTTATCAAGCGCTATCTCGTAGATTTTAGTTTTTTGGTACTTAGGGTGCGTGAGTGTCTGGGCGAGTTCGCCGTCGTTGGTAAGTAGTAATAACCCTGACGAATGTTTATCAAGCCTGCCTACGGGCTGAAGATGTTGGTACTTTTCCGGTAGGAGACTAAACACCGTCAGGCTGCCCTGGCCGTTGCGGCTTACCACGTACCTTTCGGGCTTATTGAGCAAGATTGTGTGGCCTTGCAGCGGTGCTGTGAGTGGTTCACCGTCTAAAAATACAGTATCGCCCGGTTTTACGCGCATACCAGCGGTGGCTTTGTGGCCGTTTACGGACACTCTGCCCTGCTCAATTGCGGCGTCGGCGCTACGACGCGAAAGCTGGCTGCTGCCCGCGATAAATTTATTTAGACGAACCGCGCTCATATTTATAACGCTATGTTGTTGGGGTCGTCAGCATTGAACGTAGTGCCGCCGGCCGGTGTGCCATTTGGCGAAATGACATGGCCGGGTTGGTGCGGGCTGCTTGGCTGCGCCGATGGGTCGCCGGAGTGCGTCTCGTCGAGGTTGGTAATGCCCTCTTTTGCGAGTAGTTCGTTCAGGTCGGGTTGGCTGGCGATTGGCTCGACTGGCGGCTGAATAACCTTTTTGTGGGCAATGGAGACATCATCGTCGGCAGCTGTGGTATGGTTATCGCGAGTGCTAGTGGATTCTGCGGTTGGAGCGGCGCCGGTCGGCTGAATAACAGATGTGCTGGCGCTTGGCGCTCCTTTTGGTGTTTCTGGCTGCCCTGGCTCTTTTTGGAGCGTGGCAGCTTGTAGTTCCGGCTGTGTTGGCGCTGCCGCGGTTGTAGATGGTTGTGGCTGCCCGCTCTCGGTAGCGGTGGCGTTTTGCTGCTTAATAAAATCATCTATTTGTGCTTGCATTGCAGCTTGCTCATCGGCGGTCGAAGCTGCTTGGGATGGCGCTGGAGCTGAAGGCTGAGTTGTATCTGTGCTTTCCGCTGGCGGGGTTGGGGTGTTTGCGTTTTCTGAAACCTTGGGTTGCTGCTGCGCTGGCACCTCGGGCGCTGAGGCAGCTGCGGCTGGCTCCTTTGCGGCCTCGGTAGCTGCTGCTGGAGCTTGCCCGCTAGCAGCACTGGTATCTACTTCTGGTGCAATCGTTGTTGTACTGGCGCTTGGTGCGGCAGTATCTTTAGCATTTGGAGACGGTGCGGCAGTTACTGAAGCTGTTTCGGGCGCTTTTGGTGTTTGTGGTGCTTGTGCGGTTGAGGTTGCTGTGCCTGCGGTGGGTGCAGCCGTACTTGTATTCGTGCTGGGAGTGCCCAAACTGGCCGTAAGGTTGCGCACAGCATCGGCAATGAGCTTGTCGTTGTCCTCGGCTAGGTTTGTTGATGATGGCTGAGGCGCTATAGCTCCAGCGGCTGGCGGCGTACCTGCGTTCGGCGCACTTGTTGCAGGAGCTGCCGTGGCGGCGGCTGGCGGCGTAACAGACGCGGCTGGTATGACAGGAGCCGCAGGTTTTACGGGCGTTGGCTCTGTAGATGGTGCCGGTGTAACCGGAACCGTATTTTGCGCAGTTGGAGTTGCGGGTGCTGGCGAGGAAGACACGCCAGGCATGGCAGCCGGAACGCGAACTGCCGGTGCGGGAGGTACTGTAGGTGATGCAGTAGGAACGGTCGGCGTACCTGCGGCCCCTGTCGGAGTGGCGCTAATCGCCTGCGGAGCAGCTTGCACGGGCGGTTGTGCGACGCCAGGGGTGGTAGTGTCTACTGTCGCGGCGGCGACCCCATTAGGTGTTATTTGGCCGGTTGTAACGCCCGAGTCTGACGTTGTGGTTGCCACACCGCTGATGCTATTGGCTGTGCTGGCTGCGGGCGACAACAACTCGCTGGCGGCTTTGACAATATCTTCAAGAGTGACCTGCGATTTAACAAGGTAACGGTCGGCACCCAAGCTATCGGCGCGAGTTTTGTCTTCGGCCTGGCCAAGCGCGGTCAGCATAATAACCTTCATGTCCTTCATGCCTTCGGTGTTACGCAAAATATCGAGCATTTCAAAACCGCTGATGCGCGGCATCATGACATCGGAAATCACAAGGTCAGGTTTTTCCTGCTTGGCTTTAACGAGTGCCTCTTCACCGTCTTGCGCCGAAATAATGTCGTAGCCTTCTGCTTGCAAACGGGCTTCGTAAATTTCCCGCAAATTATTATCGTCTTCGACCAGCAGAATTTTTGCCATGGCTGTTGTTATACCTTCGTTAATTTGTAAAAGCTAGTGGTTACTTGTTATTGTATCACGCTTTTGCTTGAGTACTAGTGCTGTTAACGGGGGCGGACGTGCTTTGGGCGGCCTCGGCCTGTAAGCTTTGGGCGCGCTGGGTAGTTAAGCGAGGCAAATTGATGAAGAATGTGCTACCTTTGCCGAGTTCGCTTTCAACCCAAATGCGGCCGTGGTACATCTCGACAATTTTGCGGGAAATAAACAAACCAAGGCCCGTGCCGCCAATGGTGCGCGTCGCGGAATTGTCAACGCGGTAAAATTTTTGGAACAAATGCGGAACGTCGTAGGCAGGAATTCCGGCACCGGTGTCACGAACGTACATTTGTACGACGTCGGTGTCACCGGTCAGGCCGATGGAAATTTTGCCTTGGTCAGTGTATTTACAAGCGTTGTCGAATAAGTTAGTGATGACTTCGCGCAAGCGGTCAGGGTCAACGTACACATAATACAACGGTTTAAGCACGTGTGTGCTAACGGTATTTTTGTTGGTGGCGTCAATAGCGTCGTTAGTGGAACCGATGAGGAATTCGGTAAACAGGCCCTTCTTTTCGGCGGCAAACTTAAGGTCGTCAGCGAGTTGTTGCATAAAAGCACCCATTTCGACGACGCTCGGGTGGTTGCTTAACCGGCCATCTTCGGCTTTAGAACTGGTGAGTAAATCTTGGAACAACTGCCCCAGGTGTTGGGTTGAAGTGTGGGCTTTCTCAAGGAAACCGCGGGCGCGGC
>Ga0157374_10006346_pt1 | contig 10030 bp, 11 predicted proteins | sample M25metaG_FD_115308 | JGI IMG/M metagenome (GOLD analysis project Ga0157374, IMG submission 115308) | Miscanthus rhizosphere microbial communities from Kellogg Biological Station, Michigan, USA - M2-5 metaG | ecosystem: Host-associated > Plants > Roots > Rhizosphere > Soil | place: USA: Michigan... | reverse complement strand
CGTCGCGGATGGTGATGCCGCCGAGATAGGCCGCCGACGAGAACACCGCATGGTTGGTCTCGATGTCCATGATGTCGTTGTATTTGGTGATCGACCAATACGGCCCGAACATGCTGTCCTTGCAGTAGTGCACCGGCGCTTCCTTGCGCAGTCGGTCGAAATACGGCCAGAAGGAATCGGTCTTGAACAGTTCGGGATGGCCGGGGTCGAATTCGGAGAGCGGCGTTGCATAGGCCCGCTCGCGAGCGGCCGTTTGCTCGGCGTTTTGGGCGAGTTCGATGGTCCCATGCATGGTTCGGCTCCCTGGATTGTTTCTCCGCCCAAAGGGTGTGTCGGAGGACGGTATTTTGACGAATTACAGCCCGTTGCGCACGTCAGGGCAAGACCTGTCGTCGCCCGGCCTGACCGGACGATCCAGTATTCCAGGGCAAGTAATGATGAACCGAGAGGTCTCTGGAATACTGGATACTCCGCTTTCGCGGAGTATGACGGTAAAACATGGGGGAAAACAGCGCTCTTCCAATGGCCCCTTCTCAGCCTGTGCGGCCCGTGACAAGCTGATCTGCAAGGAATAAGGCTTTGCGCGACAAAGCCGTTTCGATTTGCCGGAGGTCGCCTGACCATGATTCCCAACGCGTATCGTATGTTCAATTTCGATCTGGGCGAGACCGCGGATGCAATTCGCGAGACTGTCTCTGCCTTCTCGAGTAACGAGATCGCGCCGCGCGCTGCCGAAATCGACAAGAGCAATCTATTCCCGAGGGATCTCTGGCCGAAGATCGGCGCGCTCGGCCTGCATGGGATTACGGTCGAGGAGGAGTATGGCGGAACGGGGCTCGGCTATCTCGAGCACTGCATCGCGGTCGAGGAAATATCGCGCGCATCGGCGGCGGTCGGCCTGTCCTACGGCGCGCATTCCAACCTCTGCGTCAACCAGATCCGCCGTAACGGCAGCGATACGCAGAAGCGGAAATACCTGCCGAAACTGATTTCGGGCGAGCATGTCGGTTCGCTCGCAATGTCGGAGCCCAATTCCGGCTCCGACGTGGTGTCGATGGCGACGCGCGCCGAGAAAAAGGGCGATCGCTTCGTGCTGAACGGCAGCAAGATGTGGATCACCAACGGTCCTGTCGCCGACACGCTGGTGGTCTATGCCAGGACCGATGCCAATGCTGGTCCGCGCGGCATCACCGCCTTCATCATCGAAAAAGGCATGAAGGGATTTTCTACCGCGCAGAAGCTCGACAAGCTCGGCATGCGCGGCTCCGACACCTGCGAACTGGTGTTCGACAATTGCGAAGTGCCTGAAGAGAACGTGCTGAGCGAAGTCGGCCGTGGCGTCAACGTGCTGATGTCCGGTCTCGATTACGAACGCGCGGTGCTCGCCGCCGGCCCGATCGGCATCATGCAAGCCTGCATGGACGTGGTGCTGCCATATGTGCATGAGCGCAAGCAATTCGGCCAGCCGATCGGCACCTTCCAGCTCGTGCAGGGCAAGATCGCCGACATGTACACCACGATGAATGCCTCGCGCGCCTATGTCTACGCGGTAGCGAAGGCCTGCGACCGCGGCGAGACCACGCGCGAGGATGCGGCTGGCGCGATCCTCTACGCCGCGGAGAAGGCGACGCAGTGCGCGCTCGACGCGATCCAGTTGCTCGGCGGCAACGGCTATATCAACGACTATCCCACCGGGCGGCTGCTGCGCGACGCCAAGCTCTACGAGATCGGCGCCGGCACCAGCGAAATCCGGCGCATGCTGATCGGGCGCGAGCTGTTCGAGAAATTCGCTTAGGTCTGCACTCGGCGAAGGTTCTTGCTGATGGACTGGGAGACGCAGGATTCTGGCATTGAATGGCGCTCGCTGAAGGCGATCTGCGCGTCCGATTCCAGAATCTGATCGCCGCCGCTGTTAGCGCCGGACGGTTTTGCGCGATCGGGCCGCGGGCATCGGTGCGGAAGCCGTATTGGCGGGTCTGAGATCCCATACCGTCTGCATGGCGGAGAATGCGTGCGAAATCACCGGTTCATGTCGCCGCGACGTCAGGCACGCAAAGCTGAGGTCACAAGTTACCGTCACCTTGTCGGCGATCACGAAATTCCGTTTGCGCGTGATGCGATCGAGGACACAGTCGCGGGCAAGACTGAGGCAGATGCCGGATTCGACAAAGTCGATCATGGCTTCTTCCTGATCGGTGTAGGCGACGCGCTTCGGCAGCGAACCCAAGGGGCGAAAGATATCGTCGAGCAGCCGCCGATGCGCGGAGTGCGTCGGCGTCGCGAGCCATGGCAAACCGATCAGGTCGAGCCAGCTCTTGCCCATCACCTTGTCGCTCCATTCTGCGGGCGCGATGATGCGGTAGTCGTAGGTCATCAACGGTGCGAGCTGGAATTTTCCACCGTCGATGTGACGTTCGGACAAGTTCCCGGAGGCGATGGCTTCGGGCGGCGTCGCATCGACATAGTATCCGACGTCGAGCTCGCCCTTGCCGATCTGCGCGAGCACGTCGTCGCTCATGCCGTAGCGAAGAAAGACTTCGGTCTTCTGCGAGGAAGTGGCAAGGCTCCGCACGAATGGCCCCAGCCGGATGAATTCGGGGTCAAGGATGGTGCCGACGCGAAGCGTACCGCGGAGTGATTCGCGAAGGGAATCCGCGACCGTCCTGAAATCCGATGTCGCCGACACCGCCTTGTGGGCCAACGGCAGCAGTGCGGCGCCGGCCTCGGTCAGTGTAAAACCGCCCGGCGTGCGGTTGAAAAGTTGCAGTCCCGTGCTTTCTTCCAGCCCCTTTAGCTGCAGACTGACCGCGGGCTGAGTGAGATTCAGCAGCGTTGCAGCACGCGAAACCGTACCTTCGCGGGCGACAGTAATGAAACATCTCAGGGCTTGAGTACGCGGGAGATCGCTCATTTGAAACGCTTATAGCACCTTTCCAAGAATTCATTAGACAGAATTTACTCCTGTAAGTCACAACTTTTCACGGGAGTAACTTTGCGTTGTCGCTGCCTAAAAAGCCGGATCGCTGCACGCACCGGTATTTTCGGGAACCGTGACGGAGAAATTAGCTAACATGATACCGTGCCGAAAGCCGGGCCGCTTCGGTCGACTAGCCCAAAACGGTGCGCTGGTTGTATTTGCGGCCCTCATGGCAAGCGTATTCTCGCCGCTCAGGGCCGACACTTATCCCGAACGCCCAAATCAGCTGGTGGTGCCTGCCGGGCCCGGCAGCAACATCTCGTCGACCGATCAGGAAGCGGCGCTGCGCGAGAACATCGCGTCGGTGCGCGTGACGCATCTTGAGGCGCCCTATGCGATGCTCGGCATGCTGCAACCGAAAGCCTGCGCTGGACTTATTCTGAACTTCGCCGCAGCAAACGATGGAATCGTTTGCCGCGACTAGAGCATGATCCGGAAAAGTGGATACCGGTTTTCCGAAAAAGATCATGCTCAAATGAGAATAGAGCGGAATGATGATTCGAAGAAAAGTCATTACGCTCTAGACCTGAACCGCTTTGCTTTTCTTTCACTGGAGGATACCGGACTTCCATGACAAAGCCATCCGATCCGTCGGTTCCGTTTCCAGACAACGACACGGCGCGAACGCACCGTCAGCTCCGCTTTGTGAAAGCGCTGTTCAAGATCGACGATCCGGAAGTCGAGGAGGCTCTGACCGTGATCGTGGAGCGGCTGGCGGCAGCCAGTCAGAAGGCAGATCCGTTGCCGCCTCCGGCGCCGGAGGGACCGCGTCCCAAGCCGCCGCTCGAGTGATGGAAGTTCTCCCTCGCCCCGCTCTTGCGGGGAGAGGGTTGGGGTCAGGGGCTCTATCCGTAGAGTTGTGCTCGCGGAGAGTGCCCCTCACCCGAAGCCTTCGGCTTCGACCTCTCCCCGCAAAGCGGGGCAGGTGAACGCGAGAGCGCCCCTTCACTCCGCCAGATTGTTGACCTTGCGCACCCAGGCGCGGACGTCGGCGAGCACTTCCGGCAGCACCGCCTTGACGTCCTGCACGGTCATACCGGCCTTGATCCTGGGATCGTAGAGCAGGTTCAGAATGTACTGGTCGTAGACGTCGAAATAGCCCATCGACACATTGTCGTTGAACATTGTCCACGGCACGGTCGCGGTATCGTTGATCGGTCCCAGCGACTGCAATAGTTCCTCATAGGCGCAATCGAAGAAGACGAAGTCGCCATTGTCGACCGTGAGGATCACGTCGGAATGCTCGATCTCGAATTTCTCGTTCTTGCGAAAGCCTGACAGGCATTGCGGATCGAGCGACGAGCGGATTTCGCGCGCCCGCTCGCTGCCATAGAACGTCGCGATGGTGTGATTGAGATCGCGGTCGCGCACCAGCTTGACCAGCACATTGGCGTCGTCATTGTTCGCGGTCATGGCGATGTCGAGGTGCTGAACCCTGGCTGCGATGTCGGCCACGATTTTCGCGAGCTGGGCCTTGCGGTCGGGCCGGGTGCCGTCGGCAAACACCCGCACCGGCGCGTCATATTTCCGGATGCGGTCGACGCGACCGGCGAGATGATATTCGGCACCGAAAGCGGTTTTGAAGAAACCTTCGACGATCTCGGTGTCGGTGAAGACCTTCTTCTCGGTGCGCTGACGCTGGGAGATGGTGGGAATTTCGGCGGCGGCGGACGGCAAAAGCACTTCGCCGAGCGCACCGGCAGCCAAAGCGGCTGCGAGCATTCGCGAAAGGATCGGCCGGCCAATGGCGTTCATTATGTTGACGCTGCCGCAATCAGCGCATGTGCGCAAGGTTTGATCAGGCGCTTGCGCGCATATCGACGCCGGGTTCCGTCAATCCGGCAAGCCTGGTTCTTCAGGCCTAGTTCTTGACGACGACCGTGGTGCCGACGCCAACTCGGCCATAGAGATCGGTTACGTCGTCATTGGTCATGCGGAAGCAGCCGGACGACACCGCCTGTCCGATCGTCTCGGGCTCGTTGGAACCGTGGATGCGATAGAGCGTCGATCCCAGATACATCGCGCGCGCGCCGAGCGGATTGTCGATGCCGCCCTCCATGTGGCGGGGCAAGTCAGGGCGCCGCGCCCGCATCTGCGACGGCGGGGTCCAGCTCGGCCATTCCTTCTTTGCGGTGATGCGGTGAGTTCCGCTCCAGCGGAAGCCGTCGCGGCCGACGCCGATACCGTAACGCAGCGCCTGGCCATTGCCGAGCACGAGATAGAGCCGCCGCTCGGCGGTATCGATGAGGATGGTGCCCGGCGCGTAGTTGCCGGCGAAGCTGACGGTCGTGCGCGGGATCGGGCTCGATCCGCCGCCGCCGCTCCGGAAATTGGGGCCGCCGCCCATGATGTCGCGCAGGTCGAAGAAGCCTCCGGGGCTCTGTGCCTGTGCATGGCCGGCGCCCGCCAGCACCATCAGCGCCGCAAACAATAAAGCAAAAGCGCGGGTCATTTTCTTCCTCGCGAAAAATCGGACCAGATGGAAAGGCCATAATTGCTGCGACTTCGCAACCAACGAGCCCGTGAGGCCGGCATATTGAGATGCCGCGGTTAAAAAAGGCAACACACCGGAAGCGATGGCTGCAATGTGCCGCTAAACCTTTGACGAAACGTGTGAACAATGATTGATCTTGAGCGGCTTCAAGAACAGTCGCGAAGGGGAGCGAAATCATGAACGGTGCGGAAAGTCTGGTGCGGACATTGGTCGCAGGCGGCGTCGACGTCTGCTTCGCCAATCCCGGCACCTCGGAGATGCATTTCGTCGCCGCACTGGACCGGGTCGAGGGCATGCGCTGCGTGCTCGGCCTGTTCGAGGGCGTGGTGACGGGCGCCGCCGACGGCTATTACCGCATGAAAGGCACGCCTGCCTCGACACTGCTCCATCTCGGACCAGGTTTGGCCAACGGGCTTGCCAATTTGCACAACGCCAAGAAGGCGAATTCCGGCATCGTCAACATCGTCGGCCAGCACGCGACCTACCATATCGGATACAATGCGCCGCTGACTTCCGACATCGAAGGCCTGGCGCGGCCGATGTCGTCCTGGGTGCGGACCTCGCCCGACGCAAAATCCGTCTCCGCCGACGGCGCCGCCGCGATTGCCGCGGCCAGGAGTTCGCCGCCGCAGATTGCCACCCTGATCTTGCCCGCCGACACCGCCTGGAACGAAGCCGACGGCATTGCGCCGGCGCCGGCGGAAAGCCAGCGCGCGAATTACTCCTCGCAGGCCGTGGACAATGCCGCCAAGGTGCTGCGCGGCGGTGCCCAGACGCTGCTGCTGCTGACCGGCAGTGCGCTCACCGAGCATGGACTGGCGCTGGCGGCGCAAATCGCCGGCAAGACCGGCTGCAAGGTGATGGGCCAGACTTACAATCCGCGCATGGCGCGCGGCAAAGGCCGGTTCTCGATCGACCGCATTCCTTATGTGATCGAGCAGGCGCTGCCGATCCTCAAGGACTTCAAGCACATCGTTCTGGTCGAGGCGAACGACCCGGTGGCGTTCTTTGCCTATCCGAACAAGCCGAGCATGCTGAAGCCGCAGGGCTGCGAAGTGCATCGGATGACCTCGGGTGCGGAAAACTCGGTCGCCGCATTGGAAGCGCTGGCTTCCGCACTCGGCGCCAAGCCGGCCGACCGGCAGCCACAAAAAATGGTCGAGCTTGCAAAGCCGACGGGCGCGCTGACCCACGCCTCGATCGCGCAGGCCCTCGCGATGGCGATCCCGGAAAATGCCATCGTCGTCGATGAATCCATCACCACCGGCCGCGGCTTCTTCCCGCCGACGGCGGCTGCGGCTCCGCACGACTGGCTGCAGAACATGGGTGGCTCGATCGGGTTCTCGACACCGGTTGCGACCGGCGCTGCGGTGGCGTGCCCGGATCGCAAGGTGATCTGCATGGTCGGCGACGGCAGCGCGATGTACACGCTGCAATCGCTGTGGACGCAGGCGCGCGAAGGCCTCAACGTCGTCACGATTGTGTTCGCTAATCGCATCTACCAGATATTGCGTGGCGAATTCGACGGGGTCGGCGCCGGCGAGCCGGGCAAGCGTGCGCAGGACATGCTCAAGCTCGACCGTCCGACCCTCGACTTCGTCGCGCTCGCCAAGGGCATGGGGGTGCCCGGCCGCGCGGTCGACAATGTCGACGACTTCGTCAAGGCCCTGGCCGAAGCCGTCGCCGAGCCGGGCCCGCGGCTGATCGAAGTGCAGATGTAAGAGCGGCCGCCGCCGCTCGTCGGAGTGGGAGGCGACATGCAGACCGAACTGAACAAGGTCGTAACTGCGCTTCACGAATTTTACGCGCGCGAAGCTTTCCTGCTCGAAAGGGATGTGGGCGAGCGCGCGTTGACGCACCGGCTGGCGGTGCATTTCGAAGATCAGTTTTCGGGCTGGCAGGTCGACTGCGACTACGACAGGCTGGGAGACCGCACGCTGCGGCTCCCGCACGGAACGATCGTGTCGACCGATGACCATCTCAGCAAGTCGATCTATCCCGACATCGTCGTGCACCAGCGCGATATCCCCAACAATCTGCTCGCGATCGAGGTCCGCAAGGCCGGCAATCATCAGCCGCTGGAACATGACCAGCACAAGCTGCGGGCGCTGACCGATCCGCATTTGTGGTTCGCCTACTGGATCGGTGTGTTCGTGACGCTGGGCAAGAAGCAGGTCACGATGTCGGAAATCTATACCGGCGGCGTGGCCGACCAGGCCTTGTCGAGCTGGTTCGCCGGACGGCTGAAGGATTCGGGCTTAAGCCCTTGACGAAATTTACGACGGGAGATTGGCGATGGGCATCACACGATCGATCCTGACAATGGCGTTTGTCGTTGTCGCACAGCAGGCATGGGCTCCAGAAACTCGGGCCCAGGCGCCGGCGGTGGAAGCCATTCTGGCCCATCCAAAAATCGTCAAGACCCTCGAGGACATCAAGGCCGATGACGATCGTGCCTTTGCCGAACAGAAGCACATCACCGAAATCCCGGCGCCGCCTTACAAGGAAAAGATCCGCGCCGAATATTATCAGAAGCGGATGCAGGAACTCGGCTTCAAGGATGCCGCGATCGATGCCGAGGGTAATGTGATCGCGCTACGCAAGGGTACCGGAAGCGGGCGGCCAAAGCTCGTGCTGTCGGCGCATCTCGACACGGTTTTCCCTGAAGGTACCGACGTCACGGTGAAGGAAAAGGACGGCGTCATCCTTGCACCCGGCATCGGCGACGATTCGCGCGGGCTGGCGGCGCTGTTGTCTGTCATCAAGGCCATGAATGCGAACGAGATCGCGACCGTCGGCGACATCCTGTTCGTGGGCACCGTCGGCGAGGAAGAACTCGGCAATCTGCGCGGCGTGAAAGCCTTGTTCCGCGACCACGCCGATATCGACGCCTTCATCTCGATCGACGGGCTCGGCATTACCCGCGTCGTCAATCGCGCGACGGGCAGCCATCGTTATGAATTCATCTTCACGGGGCCTGGCGGGCATTCCTTCCAGGAGTTCGGACTGCCGAGCGCGATCCATGCCATGGGTCGCGCGATCGCCAAAATCTCCGATCTGCAGACGCCCTCCGATCCCAAGACGACTTTCACGGTTGGTACCGTGAGCGGCGGAACCTCGGTCAACGCCATCGCCGCGGAAGCGCGGATGGCGGTCGATATGCGTTCGAATTCGACCGACGAATTGCTCAAGCTGGAGGCGCGCCTGCTCGATCTCGTCAAGCAGGCGGTGGTGGAAGAAAACGCGCGCTGGAAAACCGACAAGCTTTCCGACGAGGTCAAGCTGATCGGCGATCGCCCTGCCGGCACCGTCGCGATGGATTCCCCGGTCGTGGAGGCGACAAGGCGCGCAATAGCGGCGGTCACCCGCGGACTGAGCCCGACCTTTGGCGGCGCCAGCACCGACTCCAACATCGCGATGTCGCTCGGCATTCCCGCGGTGACCATCGGCGGCGGCGGCGAGGGCGGTAACTGGCATTCGCGTAATGAATGGTACAAGCAGGTCGATGCATATTACGGCCCGCAAAGCGCGCTGCTGACGGCGCTGATGCTGACCGGATTGGATGGTGTCACAAAACCGACGCTTCAGGTGAGGCAGGCCGCCAAATAGGCGTCCAGGATGCCTCAATACCGCTTTGCCTCGCCGCTAATTAGACAAATTGTCAGCAAATTGCGGTCAAAGGCGCACTGAAACATCCCCCGCAGTTGTCACGTGCGTAAGGGGATGTTGCATGGCGTACAGGATCGTGGCGGAACGTGAAAACGAGACCGTCAGGATGGACAGGGTCAGCTCGCTGATGGCAGTCGCCAAGGCGCGGGTGTGGGCCATCGAGGGCTGTGATGTCACCATCATCGTTCGGGACGAGGAGAAGCTTCCGCCCGTCGAGTCCAAACCTTTGTTGCTGGCTTAAGCCTCTGTTGCTGGCTTGATGTGATCGGCATTCTCGTCGACCGCACGACTAAATAGAAAGGCCGCCCCGGAGGGCGGCCTTTTAGTTTTGTCACCTGATTTGATTACTTCGCGGCGTTGCCGGATGTCTCGGTCGATTTTTTGGCCGACTTCTTTGCCATCTTTTTGGGCGCCATTTTGTCTTTTGAGGCATCGCCCTTGCTCATGCCATCGCCGTTTTGTGCCGTCGGGGCTGCGGTGCCGCCCACCTTGTCTTGGGCAAGCGCGGTCGACGAGACAAAGGCAAGCGCGGTGGCGACGAGGATCAGTTTACGCATCGGATAGATCTCCAACAGTTTTTTGAGGTTTTTTTCAGCCAGTGTTTTCAGTTGCTTTTTCCGGCGCGTCTCAACGATGCCGATACGCGCCTGGTTCCGGCGCCACGATCAGTTATCCGTGAGCAACGCGTGTTCGAACGCGAACGATCCGCTCCTGCCGATGCGATTGCAGTCGCCGCGCCCCCGTCGCATGAGCGCTGCGGGTGCGCGCCCCGCGCGCGCCGCCAGGACAACGAGGAGCGGAACGATGACCAAAGGCTCCGATCTGCTGGTTACGGCACTGGAAAACGAAGGCGTCGATCGCATTTACGCGCTCCCGGGCGAGGAAAATCT
>Ga0157374_10006343_pt1 | contig 10032 bp, 10 predicted proteins | sample M25metaG_FD_115308 | JGI IMG/M metagenome (GOLD analysis project Ga0157374, IMG submission 115308) | Miscanthus rhizosphere microbial communities from Kellogg Biological Station, Michigan, USA - M2-5 metaG | ecosystem: Host-associated > Plants > Roots > Rhizosphere > Soil | place: USA: Michigan... | reverse complement strand
GGGCCGGCCATCCCGTTGGTGCCGTCCAGCACCACCCGCAGCGGCTGGATCGCCGAGGGATCGATGAAGCGCAGCACCCGCTCGTGGAAGCCCTCGTAGACGTCCCGCTGAGTGATCGTGCCCGGCTGGTCGGGGCCGTCGGGAGTGCCCTCTTGGGCGAAGCGCTTGATCTTGTCGAGGCCGGTATCGCCGCCCACCGGCCGGGCGCCCCGCCGCACGATCTTCATGCCGTTGTAGGCGCGCGGGTTATGGGAGGCGGTGACCTGGATGCCGCCCTCATAACCGTGCTCGCCGACCGCGTAGTAGAGCATCTCGGTGCCGATCTCGCCCAGCGCCACGACGTCGGCGCCCTGCTCGCAGGCACCGCGCGCGGCCGCCTCCGCCAGCTCCGGCGAGGTCAGGCGCATGTCGCGGCCGATCGCCATCGTGGCCGGCTCGAAAGCCGCCACGTAGGCGCGACCGAGCCGATAGGCTCCCTCGGCGTCCAGTTCGTCGGGCACGATGCCGCGGACGTCGTAGGCCTTGAACACTGAGGAGTCGAGCATCGGGGCGATGATAGAGCAGGTCGAGTTGCGGCCGGTGCGGCTGGCCGACGTCGACGCGCTGGCGGAGCTGTACGCATCAGAGCGGGCGTTCCTGGCGCCGTTCGACCCGATCCGCCCCGACGAGTTCTACACGGCCGAGGGGCAGCGGATCGAGGTCGAGCACGCGCTGGCACAGCGGGCGGCAGGCTCGCGCTACAGATTCGTGATCGAGGCCGACGGCAGGCTGGTGGGAACGCTCGGGATCGGGAACGTGGTGGGCTCCGTATTCCAGTCGGGCAACCTCGGGTACTTTGTCGCCGAGGCGGCCAACGGCCGCGGGGTTGCGACGCGTGCGGTCGGCCTGGCAGCCGAGCAGGCGTTCGGGCCGCTGGGCATGCACCGGCTGGAGGCCGGCACGCTGGTGGACAACGTGGCCTCGCAGCGGGTGCTCGAGAAGAACGGGTTCGAGCGTATCGGCCTGGCCCGCGCGTACCTGCGGATCGCAGGCGCGTGGCGCGACCACATCCTGTTCCAGCGGGTGGCGGAGTGAGCGTGACGCTGCGGCCGATGCGAGCCGACGAATACCCCGCCTGGGCCGAGGAGGGGGAACGGGGCTACGTCGACCAGATGGTCGAGTTCGGCGGCATGGAGCGGGAGCACGCGGCGGCGAAGGCAGTGCGTGACTTCGCGGCGGTGCTGCCCGATGGCCTCCAGACCAACGGCCACTGGGTGAACGTGATCGAGGCCGATGGCCAGCCGGTCGGCTCCCTGTGGTTCGCGGAGCGCGACATGGATGGCCGTCCGTCGGCGTTTCTGTACGACATCCACGTCCACGAGCACGCCCGCGGTCATGGGTACGGCAGGGCGGCGATGCTGGAGTTCGAGCGCGAGGCGGCCCGCCGGGGCCTTCATCACCTGTCGCTGAACGTGTTCGGCGGCAACGCGCCCGCCCGCGGGCTCTACAGCTCGCTGGGCTGGGCCGAGATGGCGGTCACGATGACGAAGAAGTTGGAGGCGTAGCTCAGGCCGGCCAGGCGGCCCGCAGCTTCTCCAGCGTGCGCGACAGGTGCTCGGGCATCACGCGCGTGTCGGCCAGCACCGGCATGAAGTTGGTGTCGCCGCTCCAGCGAGGCACCACGTGCAGGTGCAGGTGGCCCTCGACGCCGGCGCCCGCCACCCGGCCCAGGTTCATGCCGCAGTTGAAGCCGTGCGGCGCCATCGCCGTTGTCAGCGCGGTGATGCCGTCGTCGGCGAGCTGCCAGAGCTCGGCCCGTTCCTCGGCGTTCAGGTCGCCGGGCATGGGCAGGTGGCGGTAGGGGGCGACCATCAGGTGGCCGTTGGCGTAGGGGTAGAGGTTCAGCACCGCGAACGTGTGCTGTCCACGGTGCAGGATCAGCGCGTCGTGGTCGGAGAGCGCCGGCTTGTCGCAGAAGATGCAGCCGCCGGCATCACCGCCGCCGGCCACGTACTCCAGGCGCCAGGGCGCCCAGAGCCGCTCGCTCATAGCCACCGCTGGCGACGGAAGAATGACAGCATCGCGACCGCGAGCAGCAGCGTACCGCCCTCGATGATCCAGAACGCGTGGTGCGACTTCTGGAACGGCAGCGGCACGTTCATGCCGTAGATGCCGGCGATCAGGGTCGGCGGCAGCAGGATCACGGTGAAGATCGTGAGCAGCCGCAGGATGTCGTTCTGCTTGTGGGCGATCACGGTCTCGTTGGTCTGCTCCAGCGCCTCGACAACCTCTTTGTAGTTGTCGAGCTGGTCCCAGATCCGCTCCGCCGAGTCGACGATGTCGTCGAAGTAGACCTCCAGGTCCTCAGACAGGTAGCGGGTGCGGGCGCGCTCCAGCAGCCGCAGCGTCGAGCGCTCCGGCTTGATGATCTTGCGGTAGGCGATCACCTCCTGCTTGACGTTGGAGATGTCGCGGGCCACGTCCTCGCTGCGCTCGTCCCAGATCGCATTCTGCAGGCGGTCGAGCTTGAACCCAATCTTGTCCAGGATCGGGAAGCAGTAGTCGAATGACTCCGACAGGATCTCGTACAGCAGGTAGCCCGACCCCTTCGAGAAGTACTCCTCGCGCAGCTCTGTGTTGTTCGATAGGCGCGTGAACAGCCGGCCGACCGGCTTCAGCGGGTGGTTGGGCAGCGTGATCACGTAGTCCGGGCCTACGAACACGTTCAGCTCGGCGGCATTCAGCCGGCCGATCGACTTGTCGAAGCGCGGCAGGTGCAGCACCATGAACAGGTACTCGTCGTACTCGTCGATCTTGGGCCGCTGGCGAGTGGACAGCACGTCCTCGAGATCCAGCTCATGGAAGTCGAAGTGCTCGGCCAAGTACGCGGTCTCAACCGCAGTGGGGGCCTCGATGTTCAGCCAGCGAACGCCGCTGAGCTCGAGCTCAGCAACCTGTGGCTCGGTCCGCGCGACGTCCTGCCGCTGCGAATCTCGCGGCCGCCTGCGGACTGTCCTCGGGATCCGGCGCAGGTTCGGCATCAGCAGTCATGGTCGTCATCACGGGCATACGGCAAGTCTACCTGTCAGGTGGTATTCCGCGCAGGATGCGCGGCCCCTTGTGGGGCTTCACCATGCTTATCGGCAGAACGCCGTCCCCGCCTGTAATCTGAGCCGCGATGACGGACTCCCACCGCGTCGGCAGCACTGCCGACGAGCACCTGCTGCAGCGCCACGACGCGACCTTCCTGCACACCGATCCGTGGCGGATCCTGCGCATCACCGGGGAGTTCGTCGAGGGCTTCGACCAGCTGGCCGACGTCGGCGTGGCCGTTGCCATGTTCGGATCCGCCCGCACGCCCGCGGACGACCCCGCGTACGTCGCCGCCCGCGAGACCGCCCGGCTGCTGGTTGCCGAGGGCTTCGGTGTCATCACCGGCGGCGGCCCCGGCATCATGGAGGCCGCCAACATGGGCGCGTCGGAGGCCGGCGGCGTGTCGATCGGCTGCAACATCGAGCTGCCCCACGAACAACACGGCAACACCTACGCAACCCTGTCGATGGAGTTCCGCTACTTCTTCGTGCGAAAGACCATGTTCGTGAAGTACTCCGAGGCGTTCGTAGTGTTCCCCGGCGGCTTCGGGACGCTCGACGAGCTGTTCGAGGCGGTGACCCTGGTGCAGACCGGCAAGATCCACCGCTTCCCGGTGGTGCTCTACGACAGCGCGTACTGGAGCGGGCTACTCGAGTGGCTACGCGGGCGTGTGGTCGCCGAAGGCAAGCTGACGGAGGGCGAGCTGGAGCTGCTGCAGGTGGTGGACACGCCCGCCGACGTGGCCCGGATCGTGCGCGACTGCACGTCCGGGGCGTGCGGGCACGAGTATCACCCGCCGCTGAAAGGCTAGTGCAGCGCCGCGACACCCGTGCGAAGCGCCGTCGTCAGCGGCTCCACAGAGGCCACCCGGCCCTCGATCTCCTCGAGGTCCTCGACGTCGTACTGGTCCTCCCACACGTATGCCAGCGAGCCGCGCTCGTACTGGAACGTGGTCTGGGGGAACTCGTTGTTGATCAGGCGCACCAGCAGGGCAGGCGTGAAGATGCGCAGCACCGCCGCCTGGTCGGCACCGTCGTTGACCATCAGCGAGAATCGTTTGTTGAACTCGACGCTCTCGGTCTCGACCTGGCGGCTCGGTCCGAAGGCGGCCGTCAGCTTGTTCAGGAACCCGAGCCCGCGGTCGGCCAGCTGCACGGTGTCGACGCCGGCAACGGCGCCGACCACCAGGCGCAGCACCGTGTGGCGGTGCTTCACCTCCTCCGTGTAGGTGGTCACATGACCCTGACCGTCGGTCGAGGTGCGCGTCTCGAACGTGGAGTAGGTGAAGTTGAAGATCAGCCCGGGCACGTCGCAGATCTGACCCGCGAAGCCGTCGGTCGCCTCCATCCGCTCCTTGTCGCGGCAGAAGGCGACGTCGGTCGGAAGCGGGGGCGAGGGCTGGTACTCCCAGCCGTGCTCCTTGGCCCACTGGTGCATGACCAGGTCCTTGGCGGCGCTGGACGCCTGCGAACGCAGCACCATGAAGTAGATCAGCGGGCCGGCCAGCGCCCCGATCAGCCCGACCACGATCAGCAAGGGCGCGGTGAAGATCCCGATCACGGCCACGGCCAGGCCGGGCACGGTGCAGAGGCCGAGGGTGCGATGGTACGTCGGCCGCCGGGTCAGCTCCGCCATGCGCGCATCGCGCGCAGCCCGGTATCGCTCGCGGCTGGTCGCCATCAGCCGGCTCCGGCGGCGGCCGGCTGCCGGTGGAGCTGCTCATGGGGGCCCAGGTAGCGTGGGGACGGGGTCGTCACGTCGGCGTCCCACACCGCCTTCACGTCGGCCAGCACCTCGCGGGCCTGGTAGTGCACCATCTTTGCCGCCGGCACGCGGCCCCAGTCGGGGACGGTCAGCGCGTCTGCGTCCACGCCGACCGACCTGCACAGGTAGACGGCGCGCGGGGCGTGGTAGCTCTGCGTCACCACGACGGCGCTCTGCACTCCGAAGATGTGGCGCGCCCGGTAGCAGGAGTCGTACGTCTCGAAACCAGCGTAGTCGAGGGTGATGGCGGCCGCCGGTACGCCGTGGGCGATCGCGTAGATTCGCATGGCGGTGGGCTCATCATGGCTGGCGGTGTGGTTGTCACCGGACATCAGCAGTCCGTCGACCTTGCCCATGCGGTACAGGCGGATGGCCGCGTCCAGGCGATCGGCCAGGAACCAGGTCGGCGTCCAGTTGGCGGTGAGGCCGGCGCCCAGCGCCAGCGCCACCTGGTGGTGTGAGGCGTCGGCGGGATCGGAGGTGAGGTGTCCGCCGGTATCCACCCGGATCACGAGCAGCGGCACGAACAGCAGGGCGATGCCCGCCACCAGCAGTCCAGCCGCTATCAGCATCCGCCGGCGCCGAAACATTGGCGGAGACTGTACCGGTGCGGCAGGCTAGCGCCCGCGCTTCGACGCCGTTTCGTTACGTTGCGACGCGGCCGCGCCGCGACAGGGCGTCGATCACGACCGCTGCCAGCAGCACCAGCGCGGTCACCATCAGCTGGGCCGAGGCCTGGAATCCGACCAGGCCCATGCCGTTGTCGATGGCGGCGATCACGATGCCACCGAGCACGCCGTGCACGGCCTTGCCGCGGCCACCGAACAGGCTGGTGCCGCCGATCACGGCGGCCGCAACGGCATAGAGCACCAGCGTACCGCCGTCCACCGCCGTGGAGATCGACTGCAGCCGCGAGGCGTAGACGATGCCGGCGATGCCTGCAGTGAACGAGCACAGCACGAACGCGACCGTGCGGACTCCCATGACGTCGACGCCGGCCCGGCGGGCGGCCTCGGCGTTGCCACCGATGGCATAGATGTAGCGGCCCAACTTCGTGCGCCCGAGCACGAACGTCCAAATCACGAGCACGGCGAGCACCAACAGCACCACCCAGGGTACGCCCCTGATCGGCACGAGGATGCCGCGGTTCGTGTTGCAGAGCAGCAGCAGCGCGACCCCCGCCGCCAGCGCTCCGGCGATCTTGAGCAGCGTCACGCGCGGCGGCGGTGCCACCAGCCCGGCTTTGCGGCGCTTCGCGTCCCGCCTCCACACCATCGCGGCGTAGAGCCCGACCAGCACCAGCATCAGGATCCAGCCGACGGTGGGGGTGAAGGCGCGGCTGGCGATGTCGTTAATGGCCTGGTTGTTGATCGGCTGGCTGCCGCCGGACCCGAGGATCTTCAGCAGCACGCCTTGCCAGAACAGGAGGCCGGCCAGGGTCACTACGAACGAGGGCAGACCGATGCGAGTGATGATCGAGCCCTGCAGCAGGCCGATGGCTGCACAGATCAGCAGCGCGACAGCTACTGCAACCGGCCATGGCCAATCGTGGGCTGGGCTGATCCGAGTCGCCATGAACGCCCCTGAGATGGCGGCCACGAAGCCGACCGACAGGTCGATCTCCCCGAGCAATAGCACGAAGATCTCGGCCATCGCCAGCAGGCTGAACACCGCCGCCTGTACCAGCAGGTTGACCAGGTTGCCCGCGGTCAGGAAGTTGCCGTTCAACGACTGGAACAGGATCGAGATCAGCAGCAGCCCACCGACGACCGGCAGCACACCGCTCTCGCCGGCCCTGATCCGTGCCAGAGACGTGCGCAGGTAGCCGGAGATGGAATCGGCGGCGATGTCTGGCGGGAGCGCCAGCTCGGCCTTGCGGGCCGCGGCTGCGGTCATCGGCTCGTCGTGCTCGCCCGTTTCTGTCGTTGCGGGTGTCGGATCCTCGACTTCGCTCATGCGGGATCCGGCTCCTTCGCGGCGTGGCCGTTGGTTGACAGGCGCGTCGACTGGCCGGTTGTCATCAGGTCGACGGCGATCTGGCGGTCGAGGTCGGCGGCGGGCAGCACCGCCACTACGCGGCCCAGGAACAGCACCGCGATCCGGTCGGCCACCTCGAACACGTCGTTCATGTTGTGCGAGACCAGCATCACCGCGTGGCCGCGCTCGGCCAGGCGCTTGACGAGGCTGAGTACCATGGCGGTCTGGGCCACGCCCAGGGCGGCGGTCGGCTCGTCCATGATCACGAGCTTCGTGTTCCAGAGCACCGCCTTGGCGATCGCCACCGACTGGCGCTGGCCGCCGGAGAGGGACGCAACGGGCTGGCGGATCGAGCGCACCGTGGTCACCGCCAGGCTGGCCAGCGTTTCCGCCGCCGACTTCTCCATCGCCTCCTCGTCCAGCGTGATGCCGTGGTTGGTGCGCTCGCGGCCCAGGAACAGGTTCTGGACGATGTCGAGGTTGTTGCAGAGCGCGAGATCCTGGAACACCGTCTCGATGCCGAGCGCCGCCGCCTCGCGCGGCGTGCGGATCCTGACCGGCCGGCCCTCCCAGTAGATCTGGCCGGAGTCCGGCCCGTGAATCCCCGAGATGGTCTTGATGGTGACCGACTTGCCGGCGCCGTTGTCACCGATCAGCGCCGTCACCTCGCCCGCCCGCAACTCCAGGTTGACGTCGGACAACGCCTGTACCGGCCCGAAGTTCTTGGAGACGTGGTCAAGCCGCAGCAGCGGCTGGGTCTCTGTCTCTGTGCTCAAAGCGTGGAATCCATGACCGTTGGTTGCGATGGTACCCGCCCCGGGGCCGCCGCGTCAGGCGACGGCCCCGGGGCGGGCGTGGTGCTACTGGATCCCCGCAGCGCTACAGGCGCTCTGGAGACCGCCCGAGCACAGCTGCTTGACCGTCACGTCACCTGTCACCTTGCCGTCCTTGACGACCGTGTCGTTCATGTTGTCGACGGTCACCCAGGTCGGGGGGGTGTAGACCGACTTGACGTCGGCGCCGATCGTGCTGTCCTTGGTGGTCGAGTTGACCAGCGTGGACGGCGGCGTCTGGCCCGCCCGCAGGTACAGGGCCAGCGCTGCCGCGGCCTGCGCCTCCAGGTAGTACGGCTTGTAGACGGTGCCGCACTGGTAGCCGGCGAGGATGTTCTGAAGACCCTCCAGCCCCGCATCCTGACCGGTGGTCGGGAACGTCTTCGGCGGGATCTTCTTGTTCTTCAGCGCAGCGATCACGGCCGCGGCGTTGGAGTCGTTCGGTGTGACCACGGCGTTGATGTTCGGGTGCGCCGTGTACTGCTGCTCGAACAAGGTCTGGGCCGTCGGCGGATCCCATGTGCCGGTCGGCTCGCCGACCTTCTTGTAGGTACCGTCGGCGAACTTCGGATCCAGCACGCTGTTGTAGCCCTGGGCGAACAGCTTCGCGTTGTTGTCGGTGGGGTCGCCGTCCATGATCAGGATGTTGGGATTCTTGACGCCCCATGCGTTGATGCACGAGATCTCGCCCTGGCCGATCAGCTTGCCGACCTGGACGTTGTTGAAGCTGACGTAGTAGCGATCGGCGGGGCCACCCAGGACGAGGCGGTCATAGTCGATCACCTTGAGGCCCTTGGCCTCGGCGTTCTTCTCGATGGCTGCGCCGGATCCGGTGTCGATCGGATCGATCAGCAGCACGGAGGCGCCGTCGGTGATGTCGGCCTCGGCCTGCTGCTGCATCGTCGACACGCTGCCCTGGGCGTTGGTGATCTTGAAGTCGCTGGACGACAGCCCAGCGGCCTCGAAGGCCTTCGTCAGGTTCGGCGCGTCGTACTGGACGTACCGAGTCGACGTGGTGGTGTCGGGTAGCAGCACGCCGATCTTGCCCTTGCCCTGCGCCGCGAGGCTCTGCAGTGTCTTCATCACCGCGTAGTCGGCCGTGAACTTGGTGACATCGACCTGGGGCACGGCGCCCCCGCCCGACGATGACGCGTTGGACGAGCTGGACGAGCTAGATCCGCAGCTGGCGGCAGCTGCCGCCAGCGCCAGAGCCGCGGTCACTGCCGCGATCTGTTTTGGCAGATGGTGCATGCAAATCCCCTTGTTGAGCGGCCGAGCAGACCCGACCCGCAGGTGGTGGTGGAAGGCCAGTCAGGCTCCCCAGATCTGCAAGCGTATGGGATCTGTTCACCACAACGCAAGATTGCGGTCACAATTTGTTGTCCGAAATGTCCCGTTTGGTTTCGATGTCCCCACCGCCGAGCGCCGGTTGCCGCTGACACACGCAGGCTCGACGGCCGAGGGTGGCATACCGCGAAACCCGAGCCTTCTGGGACGCCGCGGCGGATCGGTCTAGGCGCTGAAAGCCTCGTGGCGGAGCACCGCGTGCACGCCCTTGGCCTCGTTCACGACCTGTGTCACGCGCAGGTCGACGGAGACGCTGGCCAGCGCCAGCGCTCGCTCGCGGTCGAGCCCGTGCTCGCGCTGCATCAGGTCGAGCATCGTCTGGAGCGCCATGTCGGCGGCCACGTCGAGGTCGTGGTCGAACCCGAACGCGATCCAGGCGCTGTCGGTGCGGGCGACCGGCATCCGCAGGTCGAGATCGGGGCGCAAGCCCAGCGTCAGCCGCACCTCGTCGAGCGGGCATTCGATCGCCGTGCCCGACACCTCGCCGTCGCCCTGCGCCGCGTGGCCGTCGCCGGCCGAGAGCAGCGCGCCGTCCACGCCGATCGGCAGCAGCAACGTGGCGCCCGCGGTCAGCTCCTTGCAGTCGATGTTGCCGCCGAAGCGGCGGGGCGGGATGGTGGAGTGCACGCCCGGCTCGGGCGGCGGCATGCCGATCACGCCCAGGAATGGTGCCAGGGCGACGGACTGCGCGCCGTCCGCGGTGACGCCGGTCGATCCGTTCAGCTGCCACTCGAGCGCGCTTTTGCCGCCGAAGGTGATGCCCCAGTCGCGCGGCCGCACCACGTCGATCCGCACCTCCAGCGTCCCGCCCGCACGGGCCCCGCGAACCGCGATCGGCCCGGTCAGCGGGTGGCCGTCATCGAGCACTGGGTGCAGGTCGTCCAACCACGTGGCGCCGCCCGCATCCCAGTGCCAGAACGCGGCCAGCGCCTGGAACGTGACCGAGTCGCCGGGATCGACGGTCAGCACGGGCGTAAGGTCGGTCGAGAAGTGTCCGTGGAGGGTCTCGCGCCGGAGCGGGATCACGTGGGTGGCCGGC
>Ga0157374_10006338_pt1 | contig 10034 bp, 9 predicted proteins | sample M25metaG_FD_115308 | JGI IMG/M metagenome (GOLD analysis project Ga0157374, IMG submission 115308) | Miscanthus rhizosphere microbial communities from Kellogg Biological Station, Michigan, USA - M2-5 metaG | ecosystem: Host-associated > Plants > Roots > Rhizosphere > Soil | place: USA: Michigan... | reverse complement strand
GCGGTCGATTCCGCAGTACACCTTCGGGCATCGGGAGAGGATGCGCGCGCTCGAGCGCGAGGAAGCGCGCTGGCCCGGTCTGCGGTTCGCGGGGAACTACAGAGGCGGCGTGTCCGTCGGGGACGTGGTGAAGTCGGGGATGGAGGCGGGGTCGTAACGGCCCACGTCGGCGAAGTCAGCTGCGGAGGAGGACCGGCCCGCGAGTCCCGCGGCGACTAAGTCGCCTGCGCAAAGCAATCGCCCGCAAGCAGCTGGCGCGCAAGGACCCCCTCTCCCCACGCGTGAGCGGGCGGCTCAGTGGTCGTGCTCCCCGTGCTCCCCGTGCTCGCCGCCGGCGCCGAGGGTCTTCTCTTCCTCTTTCGACAGCTGCGGGAGGTGGCGCAAAAAGGCGACGATCTTCCAGATCTCCTCCTCCTTGTGCGTCGGGCCGAACGCCGGCATGCCCGTCATCCGGATCCCGTTCGAGACGATCCAGTGCAGCTCGCCGTCGCTTCGCGCCTGGATTCGCGCCAGGGTCAGGTCGGGAGCGGGAGGATTGAGCCCCTCGCCGATCTCGGACGCGTCGACGCCGGGCGCGCCGTGACACGTGACGCACATCTCCCGGTAGTGCGCCATTCCCCGCGCGAGCGTCTCCGGAGACGGCGCCAACGGGTTCTTCCGATCGGGAGCACGCTTCGCGACGGCCCGGTCGAGCGCGATACCCGCGAGGCGTTTCTCCAGCGCTCCCGGGGGCTTGGTCGCGGCGACGTCGAAGGAACCGGTGACGACGACCGCCGCGGCCGCGACGAGGAGGAGGACGACCGCGGTGATCATGCCCGCGAGGAATCGCATGAGACCTCCCTGGACGTTCGCACTGCACGTTCCCATCCGCATGCACGTTCGCATTCGGATTCGGCGGCCGGCGGCACGCGCGGCGTTCCGCCTGCCGGACCGGATGATAATCTCCGCGCGTGCCTCGCGCGCGCTTTTTGGTGGGCGTGGACTTCTCCGCCGAGTCGCGGCGCGCGCTGGCGGCGGCGAGACGCCTCGCGCGGCGGTCGGGAGCGTCGATCACGATCGCCCACGTTCGCCCCCTCTCGGACGTGCGCGCCGCGGTCGTCGAGGAGCGCGGCGACCTGGTCCGCGAGCCGACCCGGGTCCTGTCGCGCGAGATCGCCGCGCACTACGCGCGGCGCCTCGACGCGGTCGCCCGGGGCCGGGAGAAGACCCTCCTGCTGCGAGGCGCCCCGCACTTCGCGCTCGCGCGGGAGGCGAACCGCGGATACGACCTGCTCGTGGTCGGCCGCGGCGGGCGAGGAGGCGTCGAGGGACTCTTCCTGGGCAGCACGCTGACGCGAACCATGAGCGGCTCCCGCGTGCCGGTGCTGGTGGTGCCGGGCAAGGGCTAGACCGCGAGCCTCAGAGCAGCGGCGCCAGCTTCCTCGCGCCCGCATCCAGGATCCGGTGCCAGCCCGGCCTCTTCTTCCAGGGCGAGCGGCGGACCTCTTCGCACGCCCCCAGGTCGGTCTCGAATCGAGCCGCCATGGCCGCCGCGGTCGAGGCATCCCGGATCACGAAGTTGCACTCCGCGTTGAGCTCGAACGACCGGAAGTCGTAGTTACTCGAGCCGATCACGGAGAAGAGGCCGTCGGCCACCATGGTCTTCGCGTGCAGGACGGCCGCACGGTACTCGAAGATCCGGACGCCCGCCGCGAGCAGGCCCGAGTAGAAACCGTGCCCCGCGTGCCGGACGAGCCACACGTCCGTCCTCGCGGGGAGGATCATCCGGACGTCGACGCCGCGGCGCGAGGCGCGGGCGATGTACCGCGCGGCCCGCGTCCTGGGAGCGAAGTACGCCATCGTGATCCAGACCCGGCTACGGGCGCCGGCGACGATCGAGGCGAGCACCGCGGCGGACTCGACGGCGCCGCGGCCGGGCCTCGAGTCGAGCACCATCACCTTCGCCCCCGGCGCCGAGAAGTCCTCCTCGCGGGACTCGAGCCCGATCGGATGGCCGCCCGCGCGGCGCCAGCCCTCCTCGAACACGAGCGCCATCTCCCACGCCGCCGGGCCCTCCACGCGCGCGTGGGTATCCCGCCAGGCGTCGGTGCGCGCGTCCGCGGCGCTGGCCCACGAGCCGTACTCCGCGCCGATGTTCATCCCGCCGGTGAACGCGACCCTCCGGTCCGTGACGAGGATCTTGCGGTGGTCGCGGAAGGCCAGCCAGCGTGGCGGGAAGCCGATCGGGTGGAAGAGGCGGGCGTCGACGCCCTTCTCCCTCAGGCCCGCCCAGAACCGGCGCCGCGTCTCGAACGATCCGAAGCCGTCCGCGAGGACGCGGACCCCGACGCCCCGGGCCGCCGCCTCGCCGAGCGCCCGCGCGAAGACCTCGCCCGTCGCGTCGTCCTTGAAGATGTAGGACTCGAGGAGGACTTCCTCGCGTGCCGAGCGGACGGCCTCGAGCATCGCGTCGAAGGCGTCCTCGCCCCGGAAGAAGACCTCGACGCGGTTGCCGGCGTGAAACGGGCTCTCGTCGATCCTCGAGAGCAGCTCCAGGAACGCCGGATCGGCGACGCCTCCCGGGAGCGCGGCGGCCGCGGCCGACGCGGCGCGAGGCTGCAGGGAGTCCGGCAGCTTGCGGTCCGCGCGCGGGCGCAGGATCGGGCGCCAGAGACTTCGCACCGCCGAGCTCCCGTCAGCCCCCGACGGCTCGCGCGATCCCGAACGCCGCCGCGGCCGCCAGCCCACCGATCGACGCCGTCTGGATGGCGCTGCGGACCGGCCTCGCTCCCGTGAACCGACCCTTCACGAAGCCGAACGCGAGGAGCGCCGCGAGGGTCAGACCGATCGAGACGATCAGGGCGGTCGCCGTGTCGGCGAGCGCGATGTAGGGGCCGAGCGGGATCAGGCCGCCCGCGGCGTAAGACCCGCCGATCGTCAACGCGCTCTTCATCGCGCGCTTCGGGTCCGGCTTCTCGAGGCCGAGCTCGAAGCGCATCATGAAGTCGATCCACTCCTGCGGGCGGCTGCGGAAGGAACGCAGGATCGGCTCGATCTCCTCCTCGGACAGGCCGTAGTCGCGGAAGATGTCCGCGACCTCCCGCTCCTCGACCGCCGGTTTCTCGCGCACCTCACGATGCTCGCGGTCCCGCTCGCTCGCGTAGTGATCCGCATCGCTGCGTCCGGCGAGATATCCGCCGAGGCCCATCGCGATCGCCCCGGCCGCGATCTCGGCCAGGCCGGCGGTCACGATGATCCCCGACGACGCGACCGCTCCGGAAAGACCCGCGGCCAGGGCGAAGGGCACCGTCAGGCCGTCGGACATCCCGATGACGACGTCGCGGACGGTCTCGCTCGCGGTGAAGTGCTGTTCGACGTGCGGTGTCTGCGGCAAGATGCTCGACGCCGATCAGATCGCCGCGGCCTGGGCCGGCTCGCGGACCGCGGTCTCGGCGCGCCGCCGCGCCTTTTCGAACGCCGGGCGGGCGAACGGAAACCACATCGTCTTCCAGAGCCGCGGGGCGTAGAAGCCCCTCAGCCAGTCGCGGACGTCTCCGGCGCGCCCGATGCGGTGCAGCAGGCGCGCGTATCCAGAATCGCCGAGCCGCTCGTAGAAGTAGCGGTTGACGACCGAGGCCCGGAGCAGCCCCTCGAACCGCGCGCGGAGCGAGCGGTCGTAGTTGTGCTCCGAGCGCTCGATCAGCGCGCGCGCGGCCATGTGGCCGGAGACCAGGGCGAAGCGCATCCCGAAGCCCCAGAGCGCGTCCTGCAGGCCCGCCGCCTCGCCCGCGTAGAGCGTGCGGCCGACCCGCGGGACGGCCGTGTGCCGCAGGGTCCCCGTGCCGGCGAACGCCCGCGCCTCGCGCATGCGGAGGCCGGCCCGGCGCTCGAAGAACTCCCGCGTGAGCTCGCGGTAGTCGCGCGCCCGCGCATAGTCGTCGAAGAGGCACGCCGCCACCGTGCCCCAGCCGCGCGAGACGAGAAGGTAGGCGTAGCCCTTGGGCGCGAGCCGCTCCGAGAGGACCGCGAAGACTCCGTCCGCCATGTCCGTGCGGAAGACGTAGCCGACGTCGAGCGCGTCGCAGCGGGTCGGGCCCGGGGTCCGGATCGCGTCCTCCCGCTCGACGGGCGGCGCCTGGCCGAAGCGGATGCGCACGCCGGCCGCGAGCGCCTGGGCCTTGAGCGCCTGGTCGAGCGTGCCCGGCCCCGAGCCGCGCCGCACGAGGTAGAAGGCGGGCCTCGACGAGCGAACGGTCCGCTCGCGCCCGTCCCCGTCGAAGAAGACGCCCTCGCGGATCGCGGCGCAGTCGAACGTGGTCGCGATCCCCATGCCGGCAAGCTCATCGAGGACGTCGCCGCGGGTCGTCCAGTTCTCGAGGCCCTGCAGGTCTCCGTGGAAGCGGCTCCCGCAGTCGGCGCGCCGCTCCCAGACGGTGACCTCGCGTCCCGCGCGGGCGGCCGTCAGCGCGGCGGAGAGGCCGGCCGGCCCCGCCCCCACGATCTCGACCCCGGCGCGGGATGGGCGCTCAGGCATGGCTCGCCGTCGAGAGGCAGACGACGTCTCCCCCCTGCTCCACCTGGATCGTCGCGTGGTCCACACCGGCGCGATCCAGCAGCAGCCGCTGCACGCGAGGCAGCAGCTCGTCGCGCGACGCCCCCGCCAGCGCGAGGATGTGCACGCTCGCCGAGTGCTGGCCGGAGGTGAGCGTCCAGAAGTGCAGATCGTGCACCGCGGCGACGCCCGGCAGGCCGCAGAGCTCGGCGCGGATCGCGCCCACGTCGATCTCGCGCGGCGCGCCCTCGAGGAGGATGTGGGCCGCCTCCCGGAGGATCGCGATGCCGCGGGGCAGCACGACGAGCGCGATGCATGCGGAGAGAATCGGATCGAGCGCCAGCCAGCCGGTCCGCCCGATGACGAGGGCGGCCACGATGACCGCGAACGAGGAGAGCGCGTCCGTCGCCACCTCCACGTATGCGGCCTTCAGGCCGAGGCTCTCCTTGTGGCCGGAGCGCAGCAGCGCGGCGGCTCCGAGGTTGGCGGCGAGGCCCGCGACGGCGACGCCGAGCATGAGGCTCGTGTGCACCGGCGACGGGGAGCGGAACCGCCGCCACGCCTCGAAGAGGATCAGGCCGGAGCCGACGAGGAGCAGCTGCGCGTTGACGAACGCGGCGAGCACCTCCGCGCGGGCGAGCCCGAACGTGTGTCGTCCCGTCGGCGCACGGCCGCCCAGCGCCATTCCGGCGTAGGCGAGCGTCAGCGCGGCGACGTCCATGAACATGTGGGCGGCGTCCGCGACGAGCGCGAGGCTGCCCGAGAGCAGTCCTCCGACGAGCTCGACGACGAGAACGCCGACGGTGATGACGAGGGCGGCACGCATCCGGGACAGCCGCGCGGCGCGGTCCGACTCGCGGCGCGTGCCGTGGCTTCCCGCGGCCGAGGCCGCGGAGGCGCCGCTCACGGCGACTCCGCCGGCTCGACCTCCACGCGCGCGTCGTTGAAGCAGGCGCCCCCGCCGAGATCGGCCAGGGTGTCCGGCGCGAGCGCGTTGGCCGTCGTGCCGCTGTCCGTGTTGTGGCTCCAGATTCCCTTCGGAAGGAACGCGACGCCCGGCCGCAGATCCGGGTCGACGTGCGCCCGGCACCGGACCGACCCGAGATCGTTGAAGACCCGCACGCGGGAGCCGTCCGCGATCCCGCGGGACGCCGCGTCGTCCGGGTGCAGGCCCACCGGCACCGGTGCGCGATGGAGCTCGCCGAGCGTCGAGCTGATCGTGCGGTCGGTCGCCGGAGAGATCAGCGCGAGCGGGTAGCGCGGGTCGCCCGTCCCGGGGTCGGCGGCGTAGTGGTACAGCCCCCCGGGGCACTCCCGGTCGAGCTCCTCCGGCACGAGATGGACGCGCCGGTCGGCCGTGTTCGGGAACGCGTCGACGAACTGCACCGGCGCCGCGCCCTCGCACGGATAGGCCGCGCCCGTCTTCGCGATGCTGCCGCGCAGCTCCGCGGCCCGCGGGCTGGAGTCGAGGATCGCGTCGGCGATCGCCTCGGCCGTCTCGGGATCGCCGGCGCGCGCCACGCCGGTGCGCCGGCACAGCTCGGCGAACACCTCGTGGTTCGGGCGCGCCTCCCCGGCCGCGGGGGCGGCGGGAGGCGCCATCTGAAGGATGACCGCGCCGTAGCCCCGCGACAGCTCGGTCCGCTCGAGGAACGTCGCCGCGGGAAGGATCACGTCCGCGTACCGCGCGGTGTCGGTCAGGATCGGGTCGAAGACCACGGTGAAGAGGTCCTCACGCCGCAGGCCTCTCTCCACGAGCTCCTGGTTCGGCAGCGTCGCGAGCGCGTTGCAGTTGTAGACGAAGAGGAGCTCGACGTCTCCCGGTTTGCCGCGGCGCACGAGGGCTTCACCGACGCGGTTCATGTTGACCTCGCGCGTCGACGGCGGCGGCTCGCCGGCGGCCGCCATCCCGTTCAGCTCCCGCCAGGCCGGAGAGTTGCTCAACGTGTAGCCGCCTCCGCGGACTCCGAACTTGCCCGCGACCGCGGGAAGCGCGAGGATCGCCGCCGTCGCGGAGCCGCCGTTGCGGTTGCGCTCCTGTCCCCACCCGCAGCGCAGCGCGGCCGGCGACGCTTCGGCGTACATCCGGGCGAAGGCCTCGATGTCCTCCGCCTCGATTCCGGCCTCTCGCGCCGCGCGCTCGGCGGTCCACGGAGACGCGCGACGGGCGAGCTCCTCGGCGCCTTCGGCGTGCGCCGCGAGGAAGGCTCGATCGGCGCGCCCGTTCTCGAAGAGCCAGCGGATGACCGACAGGGCGACGGGCAGATCCGTGCCCGGGCGCAGCGCGAGGTGCAGGTCGGCGCGCGCCGCGAGGCGCGTGCGGCGCGGGTCGACGACGACGAGGCGCGCGCCGCGACGCTGCGCCTCGAGGATGTACGGAATGAGGTGGATTCCCGAGACCGACGGGTTCACTCCCCAGAGCACGATCAGCGACGCGTGGGCGTAGTCCTGGGGAACGACTCCGGTCATCTTCCCGTAGAGGCCCGAGGCCGCGCGCGAGGTCGGCGCCGCGCAGACGGTGCGCGCCAGGCGCGAGGCGCCGAGGCGATAGAAGAGCCGGGCGTCGGTCGTGTCCTGCGAGAGATAACCGTTCGAGCCGCCGTAGGAGACCGGCAGGATCGCCTCGCCGCCGGAGCGCTCGCGGGTCTCGAGCATGCGCTTCGCCACGAGATCGAGCGCCTCGTCCCACGTCGCGTCGCGGAAGCGGCCCTCGCCCTTCGGGCCGACGCGGATTCCGGGACGCAGCATGCGGGAGGGGCCATAGAGGTGCTCGGGCAGCCGGCGCACCTTCGCACAGATGTATCCGTCGGTGATCGGGTTGACGTGAGACCCCGCGACCTCGACGACGCGGCCGCCGGCGATGGTCACGTCCAGGCTGCAGGCGTCCGGGCAGTCGAGCGGACATGCGCTCGCCACGTGACGCGCCTCCGATGCGGGAATGGCGCTCATGCGGGCTGCCCGACGATGCGGTCCACGGTGTCCACCGCAATGGGATGGTATCCCGGCCGAGCCCGCGCGTAGACGGCGCGGGCGCGCGCGAGGCCCTCCGGCGTCCGGACGAGCTCCTCGTAGAGCGGCTTGATGTACTTGCGGCGCCCGATGGAGACGAGGAACTCCTCGAGCCGCGGTAGAGCGGGGGCGTAGCCCGAGCGCAGCGACATCAGGAGCCACTGGAACGCGACCTCGTTGTTGCGCGAGCCCGTCAGCCCGAATGCCGCGTCCAGCTCCGCCATGCGCGCCGGCGGCAGCGCCGTCGGAAGCCGGCGCAGGAACTGGATCCGCTGCTGGGTGCTCCACTTGCCGAACGGGATCGAGTCGGGCGCCGCTCGTCCGGCCGACCAGTCTTCCGCGATCCGCGCGACGGCGTCCAGCGCCGGCGAAGACGGCCGGGGCGCCTCCTCCGGGAGGCCGGGCGCCTCGATCCAGGCGTCGAGCGGAACGCGCCTCGCGCGGCCCTCGTCCGAGGCGAGGAGGTGGGTTCGCAGGTCGTCGAGGAAGTCCTCGGTGAGGATGCTGCGGAACGCGAAGCGATCGAAGTAGCCGCGCAGGTAGGCGTCGAAGCGCTCTCGTCCGAAGAGCTCCTCCAGCGACCGCAGGAAGAGCGACCCCTTCTCGTAGGGCAGCCGCGTCGCGCCGTCGTCCGGGTCCCTCCCCGTCAGGTCGATGTGGAGGATCTCGTCCGGGTCGTCCAGGCGCCCGATCTCCTCCTCGAGGTCCTGGCGGCCGAGCACGGCCTCCATCGACGCGGCATCGGCGCCGTAGACCTCCTCGACGATCCGGCGCTCGATGTAGGTCGTGAACCCCTCGTTGAGCCAGAAGTCCCGCCAGGTCGCGTTCGTGACGAGGTTGCCGGACCACGAGTGGGCCAGCTCGTGTGCGATGAGCGACACGAGGCTCTTGTCCCCGGCGAGCACCGTCGGCGTGGCGAAGGTCAGGCGCGGGTTCTCCATTCCTCCGAAGGGAAAGCTCGGCGGGAGAACCAGGATGTCGTACCTCTCCCACCGGTACGGCCCGTAGAGCCGTTCCGCGGCCTCCATCATCCGCTCGGTGTCCTCGAACTCCCGCGCCGACGCCTCGACGACGGATGGCTCCGCGTAGACGCCCGTGCGCCGGCTCATCGAGGCGAACCCGATGTCCCCGGCCGCGATCGCGAGGAGATAAGCCGGGATCCGCTGCGGCATCGCGAAGCGGTACTCGCCTCCACGGCGGCCCTCGGGATTCCCTCCCGCGCTCATCACCGCCGTCAGCTCCGGCGGAGTGCGGACCCGGGCCTCGTACGTCAGGCGGACCTGCGGCGTGTCCTGGATCGGGATCCAGCTGCGCGCGTGGATCGCCTGCGACTGCGAGAAGAGGAACGGATGCCGGCGCCCGGCGGTCTGCGCCGGCTCGAGCCACTGCAGTCCCGAAGCGCCCGGCCGCGTCTGGTACGCGATGCGGACGCGGTCGTCGCCGCGGCGAAGAGGTACCGTCAGCCCGGCGCCGAGGATCGCGTCCGCCGTGCCCAGCTCGAAGCGAGCCGCCGTCCAGGCCGATCCCCCGGCCGAGGTCTCGGCGCCGAGGACGTCGAGCCCGCGCGTGTCCAGGACCACGGCGGCCGCCGACGGATCGACGCGGTCGAGCGACAGATCCACGGAGCCGCGGAGGATGCGCTCCCGGAACAGGACCTCCAGGTCCAGTGCGGCGTGCGCAACGCGCGTCTCGCCGGGGTTCGCGTAGGAGTGCACGTCGCGAATCGGCCGCATCGCGGCGCGAGATTAGCACCGCAGGCGGGAGCGCCGCGAACGCCGCAAAGAAAGAGGGCGCGCCGTCGGGCGCGCCCTCGAGAAACGGATCGGTAGAGCCTTACTGCTTCGGAGTCGGCTTGGCGTCGGGGGACGTCGAGGTCGTCGACTTGGTGGTGTGCTTGTGGTGCTTCTTCGACGTATGCGCCGGGGTCGTCGACGTCGCGGCGCCCGAAGACGTCGAGGTCGAGTGCGTCGAGGACGAGGACGTCGACGTTGACGGGGCCATCGTCGGCTTCGGAGCGGGGGCCGTGGACTGCGCGGCGGCCACCATCGGGAGGCCGAGCGCGATTGCGAGGCTGACCAACTTCTTCATTTTCATGTCTCCTTGTTCACGATGCCCAGTTGCATCGGGATTCCAGGGACAACGTACGCCCGGCTCGATGAACGCAGCATGAACAGGAAGGGAACAAGGACTCGGACCTCTAGCGGTCCGCTGCGCGGACCGTGGAAATGGGAGGGGAAGTCGCGGCCGGGCCGTCTCCCAGCAATCGAGGAAACGGGCGGAAGTCCGGGCGCGGCTAAGATGACCCCGACTTTACGAGACACGTTTCGCCGAGGAGGTGCCATGCGTCGAGCGGTCCTCGTCCTTTCGTCCGTGCTCGCGATCCCGATCGGAACGGCCCGCGCCCAGAACGCGGCGCCGACTCCCCCCGGCGCCGAGAAACGGCCCGTGACCGACACCTACCACGGGGTCCTCGTGCGGGACGACTATCGCTGGC
>Ga0157374_10006336_pt1 | contig 10035 bp, 13 predicted proteins | sample M25metaG_FD_115308 | JGI IMG/M metagenome (GOLD analysis project Ga0157374, IMG submission 115308) | Miscanthus rhizosphere microbial communities from Kellogg Biological Station, Michigan, USA - M2-5 metaG | ecosystem: Host-associated > Plants > Roots > Rhizosphere > Soil | place: USA: Michigan... | reverse complement strand
TCGGTCTTGCTCCCAATCAGCATCTTCACCACTTCTGGAGAGGCGTGCTAAAGACGGACAGGACTCGTAAAGCTATTAGAAGTATTACATAAGCAAATCTACTAACCTCATCAATCCTGGTCATCCACTTGGTGATGTTCCGCTGACATAATCTCCTTTGACAGGATTCGATACCGTCTTTTCACTCTTTTCCACCAATTTCATCCGTTGACTAAAATCGGTGGCTCTTTTAAGATGCGTTTGCCGGTGATAGGCATTGCCGCCCTAAGAGCCCTTGCCCATCGCTTATTGGGGCAACAATAGCTGATTGACGCAGAAAGCTTCCTCAGAGGAAGATCGATATCAAAATCAGATCTATACACACTTTACTTCGTAGGCCGCCCCTGCACATCATACGTTGTAACACAGCCCAAGCATCGATTTTTGATGCCCTCCCACTAGCCAGCCCAGCTAACTACCCCGATGAAATCGTATTTACTTAACTGGTAGAGTTCAGATCCACTGCGGAAGGATGGCCGCCGCAAAGCCGATAAGCTTCCTAGGGCACTACGACCTGGCAGCGGAAGGGAAGTTCCTGTGGGAGATTCTTTGCCAGCTGAGGAACATGGGCGTGGGGCGGTATGTCACTAAGTCGGAATGGACGAGGAAGTGGCCCGAGCAGAGCTCCTACTTGAAGATAGTGAGGGTAGGTGCGGGTCAGAAGCTCCCTTAATTGGGGTTGTTATGAAATTTCGGACAGATTGGTTGCTTTCAGGCCAGGCCGGAGATGGACCGGTGGATGCACAAAGGGCGTATCTGGGGAGAGTGGACCTTCCGGGGCCGGAATCTAGGCATCTATGAGTTTAGCCATGTGAGTGTAATTGCCCATTTCCTGCTATTTTACCCATCCCTAACAATTTAGGACTTGAATCGATCGGATTGGAAGCTGATTCACAGGCACGAGGAGGCGAAGTACCTCGACAATAAGAACCAGCTGCCTGTGCTGGAGGTGCCAAATTCGTTCCCACTCCCACCACTTCATGTACGGCAATAATCATAGCTGGTTACTACCATTATGATCAATCAGATCTTTCAGATCCATCTCTCCAAGAAGCATGCCGCCAAGACTGGTCAGCCGTGGTCCGAAGCGAGCGAGCGGGCTCCCCTCCAGCTGATTATTGATCCCCAGCATGAGCACATCCAACAATTCGTCCGACAGGTCGAACCCAAGAAGAAGGGGAAGACTGCCTACGAGGAGGTGAACCCAGAGGACTATCTCGACTGGTACGGAACGCTGCTGCCCTACAAGGTGGAGGCGTGGAACACAGGGCCGGCCTTCGGGAATATCACCCTCAATCTACCGCAGAAGCAAGAGGAGTTCTAATCTGGGCCAACATCTAGTTGCAGTGTATACAGCTGTACAGCTATAGATAGAGTGTCCTCTAGTGCCGTTACTAGTGATCCGTGCATAAAGCTACCTTTTGACAGCTTTTATAGATATTCAACGGGATATAGACCTATATAATATTACTATTATGTATTGCTATTACCATCAGCAAAATTAATAACACGCCTTTATCCTCCTCAGGAGGACGAAATGTCGCGATCTCAGAAGCATACCAATTCCTCGGTGAAGATAATCCTGGTGACAGGCTCGGTGGTGAGCGGAGTGGGGAAGGGTATAATAGCCTCCAGCCTCGGTGTCCTCCTCAAAGCCAACGGCTACCGTGTGTCAGCCATCAAAATTGACCCCTACCTCAACGTAGATGCAGGAACTTTCAACCCATTCGAGCATGGTAAGTGAAAAATGGGGTGATAGGAGGATAAATGTCTGAATTACAGGCGAGGTGTTCGTACTCGACGATGGTGGAGAGGTTGACCTGGATCTGGGCAACTACGAGCGCTTTCTTAACGTCCGTCTCGGCCGAGACAACAACATCACCACAGGGAAGATCTACCAACAGGTGATCGAGCGGGAGCGACAAGGTGTATACCTCGGCAAGACGGTCCAGACCGTGCCCCATATCACAGACGCGATCAACGAGTGGATTGAAAGGCAGGTGACAGCCCGAAGCAAGTAATTGATCCTCTTTCATTAATAAGTTGATTTTAGAGTGGCAACTATCCCAGTTGATGGCTCGAACCAAGCTCCACACGTGTGCATAGTCGAGTTGGGAGGCGTCGTCGGCGAGATTGAGGGCATGCCCTACATCGCCTCCTTCACTGAGAACTACAGGAGGCGTGATTACAAGCACAGACTGCTGGTTGTGCACGTCACACTGCTTCTGGATATGAAGAGCAGTGGGGAGAAGAAGACGAAGCCTGCCCAGATCGGGATCAGGAAGCTAAGAGAGTCGGGTCTAGTGCCGGACTTGTTGATGTGCCGTTCGGATGAGCCCATGCCCAGCTCGATCCGGGACAAGATCACTAGCTTTGCTCAGGTGGAGGATGAGCAGGTATGGCTAATGGGAGTTCACAATCGTGTTCACAATAAGTGCTGCGTTTTCAGGTTATTGATGTCCACCACGTGTCCAACATCTACAAAGTACCTCTGCTTTTGCATGAACAAGGAGTGCTGGAGTATATTCAGGTTGGTCCTATACACGCGCCAAGCTGTATAGGCTGCAAGCTAGCTCGTATTGTATGCCTGCATTTAGAATCACTTCGACCTTAGAAAGGTCAATTTGAAGGCGACACTGAACCAATCACCCAACATGGTGCAGTGGAGTCAACTGAGCCAGTAGTAAGCCACTACTACTAGGACTACCTGGCGTATCTGATTTTCGTGGTTTTAGTTGCGAGAAGTACGAACAAGTGGTTCGCATCGCACTGGTGGCGAAGTACATTCGGATCGACTCGGATGTGAGCGACGTCTTCAAGGACGCATATGCTTCGGTGCTAAAAGCTCTCTATCATGCTGCCATGTTCGGGAAGAGGAAGCTGGAGATCGAGGTGAGAGGGGCAGCGGAGTGAGATAGTTCTAATCTTACAGCTGCAGTTTATCAACTCCGAGCACTTGGAGGAGAACAGGAAGGATTCAAATGACTATAGGGAGTCGTGGGAGAAGCTCAAGAGTTGTGATGGGATCTTGGTGCCTGGCGGGTTTGGCGACAGAGGTATCGAGGGCAAGGTCGCAGGTAAGCAGTGGTGGTATATAAATTGACATGAGCTGTAAACTTCTAAACAGTGGATTCTAGCGTGCCGATACGCCCGCGAGAACAGAATCCCATTCCTCGGCATCTGCCTCGGCCTCCAGTGCGCAGTGATAGAGTTCGCACGGAATGTGCTCGGCATTGAAGGGGCCAATTCCACCGAGTTTGTGATCAGTGAGCTGGACAAGAGCAAGCAGGTATATTCCAGCTCATTGTATATTATCATCTATATGACTGTGTACTGTACTGTGTACCTTTTTCAGTTGGTGATAGACATGCCTGAGCACACGGGGAAGGGAATGGGGGCTACTATGCGCCTGGGAAAGCAGACAACGGTCTTCCTTACAGACGATTGTGTGCTGAAGAAGCTCTACGGTGACAAGACAGAGGCGGAGGAGAGGCATCGCCATCGCTACGAGGTGAATCCGGCCTTCGTGCCTGAGCTCAACCGCAGAGGGCTTCGATTTGTCGGAATGGGCATCAACAATGGCCCCGACTACGAGCAGTCGGTGGAGGCCCTGCACAAGGTGAACAGCGGGGAGAAGGAGAATGGAGTGCTCGAGCTGCAGAGCAAGATCGACCTCCTATGTGACCGGGGCAGCAGCCAAGAACGCATCGTCCGAATGGAGATGGCCGAGATAGCCGACCATCCCTTCTTCGTTGGTGTGCAATACCACCCTGAGTTCCTGTCCCACCCGCTCCAGCCAAGTCCTCCCTTCTATGGCCTGGTGCTGGCAGCGAGTGGGCAGCTGAAGGGCTACCTCATGGGCGAGAAGGTCCCCAGCCCGATGGAGTTCCTCGCCGAGTCGGTAGTCCAGTCGGGGAAGCCATCGCCTGCCGAGCTACTCAACAACATCCCCCTGGTCTGAGTGCAGGTGGAGGGAGCAGATGCAAAAGTGCCAATTACACGCTAGGCCTGAGCTAACTTATTGCAGCTACTAGCTATCAGCGATCTGAATCGATACGTGTTTTCACTATAAATTCACTTTCGATTTCACGAGTAGATGCGGAGGGTAAATGTCTCGCACCGTCTCGGCAACTTGGTGCATGAGGGAAAATGCAGCTGAGGTGGGAGGGAAAGGGCAGCTGGGGTGCGAGGGGAGGGGAGATTTGATTGAAACATACTGTTTGATTGTCTTAGTGCTTGTCTCCTTAATCAGATTTGTTGGTCTCCTGTTACTCTGAACACACTGCGACCACTCCCACGCCCACGACTAGCACGATTGGCAACCAAAAATGCCGCTACTTATTATAACCACCATGGTTTGGGACTAGCCAGCGCTCCATCACATAATAAGTGTGTTGTTGTTAAGATCATGGTCTGTCTGATAAATTCAGCCAACGGAGCCGAACATCTGAACCTCACACGATATCCAGACCACCAGCAGGGACCCAAGGAGCATCCATATGTGGGCTTCTTCGGCCCCCTACAGATCGGGCAGTCGATCGACATGCGGGGACGCGTCCATGAAGTCGCAAAAGGCTTCGTGATAGAGTTCCGTGAGCAACCGCTCACGAAGTACGGAACAATACACCTACAGCTCAGGGGTTACTTCGACACCAATTGCTGGTTATGGGGAGTATGGTGCGATAACGGAGTGGTGGTGCTAAACTCGTATCGGTATGGAGAATGGGCTAATGAGGAGAAGATCAGCTTGCCGAAAGAAGTAACCCCAGGGAAGCCGTTCAGCTCTCGCTTCACTGTGGAACCGAATGGAACTCGTGTGAAAATGGGAAGTGGAACCGTGTTTACCTGGGAGTGGCAGCATTACATCAAGGACTTTGTCAACATCAACTGCGTCACGGTGAAGGGCGAGGTGGCCCTGGATGAAGTCCATTACACTACTGCATTCTTCAACCGAACTCTAATTTCTAGCCATTTGTTATGAGTTGGTTTGTCAGAATCGATATTTGGTAGGAGGTAAATGGGTGGCTGTGAGCTCGAATATTCACTATAGCATTCGATTGTTCTTCGAAGTTTTGTATGGGTTCGGGTAAACGGGAAGTGGAAGAGGGTACTTATCCTTTACAAGGTGGACGGGGGGTTAAGAATTCGCGCTGCGCGCGAGTTTAGCGTGCTCTAGAGTCACAACATGTCTTGATTTTTCTCCCACTTTTTCCCCCACCCCCCCCCCCACGGGTACCTAAGGATTCGGCGCTCAGGGACTCGTCGATGACCAAACTCGTCACCGCGGGACCGGTCGATGACAAAATTCGTCGCCCAAAAATTCGTATTTTGCAGAACTCGTCCCTGACAAAATTCGTCCCCCAGGGGATTCGTATTTGACAAAACTCGTCCCCCGTCAAATTCGCCATTTTCAAAATTCGTCGATTTTCAAAAACTCCACTGTGGTCATGGAGGAGCAGAGATCTCGTTGTTTGGTACTTCTTTGGTTGGGCGCATCCCTTCCCAAATATTAAAAAAAATGACACTTCAAGAATACCCGGCTCACACACTCAACGGGACACGGGTAAAAGCAGGTGCGTACGTCTCTCGCTCCACCCCCTCTCTATCGGTCAACGGTCTAACTCGCCTCGTCGCCTCTGCGAGGCTCCGAGGCGACTCAGCTCGTTGACCGATCGCGATGAGAGGGGGTGGGCGGAACAAGTGGCATGTGTGCGCAATATACTTTTTGCCCTCAGTAGAACCGTTGGGAGTGCTACTGCAAAATTTCTGGGGGCGCTCGTCGCAGGCTCGGCGTCCAAGGACGCCTCGCCAGCTCCTCGCTTCTGCTGTGTCTTCTGCTGAGGTAAAAGAAGTGCAGCTGTTGGTCGGCCTTAGCCTTAAGCCTCTCCACCGCGTCAAGGTCAGCTTCTCGGAGAGGTCCCCGAAGGGAGGAAGCTTTTTTAGGACGGGTTTGCCAACCCCGCTGATTCTGAAGCCGGGTGGCAGCTACCCCGTAAGCAAAGACATTCAAGTCGACATTCACTATAAAACTTTTAGAAATTTTTCTTAAAAGCCAAAAACTGACGCAAGGGAGGGGGGCGCCCGACCAAAGAAGTGGCCGTTGTTTTCCCTTTTCTTAGGTAATCTTTGATTTATTATGACCTTCTTCTTGCAGCCGGCACAAGGAAAATCTCAATGTATTCATTTTTATGGCACCGTGGATCAATATTCTGTTACTTGTCCATCATGGCTAGCACCATTCCTCGTGCCCACTCGTCTGGGCGGAGCTTGTTCGCACACACGTTGACCCAACGCTTCACTTGCTGGAGAATCCTCTTATCACGCTCTACGGCTTTGGTTTTTCGTGGGTTCACCACGCCATTGTGTAGTGTAGATAAGTTGGAAGTCTCCTCTGTAGGCATCTCTCAGGGCTACCATGAAATCCCATATGGATGGATTAGCTTTGACGATTTTCTGCAGCTTGCTGTTGTTGCTTTCCATGTAATTGTTGTGCCTAGGCCTCTCCTCCACAACGCGAGCATACTGGTTCCAGCAATCTACCGCGAAGAGGGGTCTCTTGCCTTGCTCACCTGCTCGTGGATTTCGAGGAATTCCTGAAGATATCTATTCTATGCTCTATTCCATCCAAAACAGTTAGCCATGACTGTACGATCCACGTCTTTTCGATATAGTCTCTGACATTGACAAGCTCCTCGCGAGTGATCATAGGCTTGATGACCTGGTGCCAGAAATGTTGAGCCTGGTCTGGTGGGACAAACGATGAAGTTATCATTAGTCGGGTCTAAACTAGAGACCTCAGAAAGAGAGCTGGAGAAATTTGAGGGAAAGTCTAGCCTGATCGTAGATTTCGATGTCGTCGCAGTATAGAAACAGTAGACTCTTCTTGACCATCTTCCCACTTTGCTGATCCAGTCTCTTCTCTGCTTGTAGCTTCTTGGTGATGTTGTAGACGAAGTGGAAAGAGTCGCCTTCGCAAACTATCTCCTGGTACACCCTCTGTACTGCATTAGTCGCAGCTTTTTCATAATCTGAGGAGAAGCGAGTAGGACGAAGTTCTGGGTAGACCTGGCGCACTAGTTCGAAGAATCGCACGTAGGTATCCTCGTCTTTTCCAGGCAAGAGAGCATGCAGAATGGGAATATGGACGCGGTTAGTCACCATCTCACCGGATGCGTCCGTGTAGAGTCCTTCCCGTTCCGCCAGCAACACATAGCACTGAGAAAATTTATGAACCACCCAGCCCTTCTCGTGTTGAAGCGGGCAACGGTCGAAAGTTCCGTCGCCATCAATCGTCTGCACGCTCGACAGCGATTGACGAATCCCTTGATCGCCCAAGAGGATGATTCGCTTTAGGTCGTCGCGACCTGAGTCGTGAAGAACGAACAGGTTCCTGTCGCTAAATGCCATCAGCGTAGCAGGAATCTCAAAGTGGAAGTCGGCTGGGCGTGGAGGAAGTCCAAGAGCTTTCTTCCGTTTCCCAGCCACCCATGCAAGCATACTGTTCTTCCGTGGCATGTAGCGCTTCAGAATCTCTGGAATATTGGATGTTGTGTGTGAAACTACTTGCAGAGGCGCCTGAATTCGAAATCGATGAGTTCTTTCGTTTACTTCGGCTACTACGTACCATGTCAGTGTGTGTAGTGGCCAACACCCTTTGTTCATCTCGAGTTTTCGCGTTACTGGGCTTCCACGGTGCTGCGTCATGGTTGTGGAAACCGATGCGGTAGCGCAAGCGGATCGTTTCCTGCACAACCCACAATCGGCAGGGACACTTTTCACGTTTGTCACAGCGCAGGAATATATACTTGCCATCCTTGGATTTCTTAGAGAAACCAAAGAGGGTACCTTCGAATATTGCCTGAATTGATGGAAAGGCACAGATTCACAAACTATCCTATACCTATTATATATCTTAACCTTCTTTCCTGCTCGTTCCGACCCGACACATTCGAGTTCGATGTCGTCGAAGTGCTGCTTTTGGAGTTGGCTCTCATCATCATCATCTTCATCAGTTGCATCCCCCTCATCGCCGGAGATTGACCCTGCACCGTGTGGGGCGCCACCACGGAGCCTTCTCTGCAGATCGAGATAGTCAGATGTGGTGTAGTCCCCCAGAGTTCGGGTATCTTCCAGTTGCTTGCTTCCGCTTAGCAAACGTTGCTCGATGGCAGGCACCTGTGTCATTTCTTGAATTCGAGCCTTCAGATTGCCGACTGTTTCCGAGGGAAGAGTCGATAGTGGGATGCGCACACCTGTAAATAGGATTCACATAATGGGCTTAAAGCGAGAAAACTGACACAACGGAGAGATCGCGAACGTAAATTGTCCTAGCCTTCTCCACTCTCTGCCCTGTTTGCTTCGTTCTTCCCTCGATGAGGTTTATGATTTCTGTTGTCTCCGCCTTTGATTGGAGCACGTTTGTCCTACAGGAGACTGCTTGACTTCCATTCGGACTCCCATCACAATATGACTGGGTGCCTACGGGCCAGTTTCTCTCGTCTTTCTGCTCGATCAGGCACATTAGTTCTTTCGTCTCACCTTGACTCAGCACGGAAAGAGGTACGTGCGGCAACCGACCAACGGACGACCTCACCAGTGCTTCGTCATCGCGCTTCCACCTTGATGGACCCAGCACCGCTGGAAGAATGGCTTTACACTCGCTCGAGGCTCGTGCATAGCTTGCTGACAGATCCTTTGCGGGAATGCCACTGCGGGAAATATCGGTTGCAGGCAGTTGTTCACGGAGAGCACCAGTACTAGAGTTGAGTGAGTGGGAAATTGACTGTCTCGATTTGGCGCCTTCATACAGCACTAAACCTCTGGCAGTGTGTGCCGCTTGCCCTTCCGATATCCCGTACGCTGTCACCTCTCTTCTTTCTACCTTGGTAGGTGGGTTCGTTTGGTGAAGTGGAACAACTGCATGGTGAGAATGTGCCGAGGTTGTAAAAGTGCTAAACACACTTGCATAGATCAACTACCGAAGCATTCTTTCATACCTCATGAAAGTTGAAACAGGCTGACGAACACTGGCTGATGTGATTCTGCCGATATCGGAGGCCTCCTTCTCCGCGAGTGTTTTGTTCGAGAACGGCACGAGCATAGTAAACCGAGTATAACAGTCTTGTGCTGATGAAACTGATGAATTTGCTAGGGACTATGCAATGCCAATATATCCGCACCGGGAATCGATGTCAGTCAATATACATGTCAATCATCTAACTTTGCCTACCTAAAATCCCCCAAAAGGCAGTGACAGCCATATCCAATAGTCGGCGCTGCTGATCTGCTGCCACTCCAGTTGTCCCCGGGGAAGGCGCGAATGGTATTTCGGCTGAGACGTAGTCGTTAACCCTTGAGGCGGTGCCTTTGTCTGGGCAGTCTGCAACCCATATCAGGATGTGTAGATGAGGAGCTCCTCGGCCTTGATGCTCGAGGACGGTGGCCCATGCGGTGCATTCACCGAGCACTCCTCTCTTGAATAGGTCCTTCTTGAGTTCTGCCACGATCTCCTCCCATATGCGCATTACGACATCAGGCCGATCATAGGGCGTCTCGCCGTCGCGCAGGGATTCGAGCACTTTGGGATGATTGATGTCCATTGTGCACGTGACGAACCAATCGGGGATGCCTTGTTCGCTCTGTAGAGCCATGAGCTTTGTGAAGCTTTCTTGCATGTACTTCCTACCGCCGAGGATGTTCTTGGGCATATAGCAATACTTGCCGAGCCTTGTACCCTCTGGCATGTTTCTCTGGAGGAATTGGATGTACTCATGCGATAGCATGGTCCGAAGCCCGATATCTTGCTGGTGCTTCTTGTGCCATTCGTATTGGCGATGCTCCACTTGATTGCGGGCAACACATAGGAATGTCTGTGCTACTTCTCCCGCGTCCCATAGGAAATGCGGGCATGAGGTGAATGATTGGCCTCCGCGGGTGGCGATGATGTAGAGGATGAATTCGTTCATTGATATGAGCTCGCCCCGTCGGATTCCCTCC
>Ga0157374_10006335_pt1 | contig 10036 bp, 11 predicted proteins | sample M25metaG_FD_115308 | JGI IMG/M metagenome (GOLD analysis project Ga0157374, IMG submission 115308) | Miscanthus rhizosphere microbial communities from Kellogg Biological Station, Michigan, USA - M2-5 metaG | ecosystem: Host-associated > Plants > Roots > Rhizosphere > Soil | place: USA: Michigan... | reverse complement strand
CCTTTGGGAAGCCAAGGGCCTGGACGACCGTGAGCGTATCGAAACCGCGCTGATCGACGCGGTGAATGAAGCGGGCGCGACCCTGCTGCACATTCACCTGCACAAGTTCGAAGACGGCGGCGGCATCTCCGGCGTGGCGGTGCTGGCGGAAAGCCATATCTCCGTTCACACCTGGCCGGAAAAGGGCTTCGCGGCCTTCGACGTCTTCATGTGCGGCAATGCCGAGCCCCGCAAGGCGCTGGACGTGTTCAAGCGCGCCTTCGAGCCGGGCCGGGTCGTGGTCGGCGAGCACAAGCGCGGCGTGGTCTAAGACCGTCTCTCGCAAAGAATCGAAAAGGCCGGAGAAGTGATTCTCCGGCCTTTTCCTTTCAGGGCCGTTCGGAAACCTCTTGGGATTTTTCGGCCTCTGCCAGGTCGCGCTCCAGGAAATAGTTGAGAAAGGTGCGGATCAGGGCGATGGCGGCCAGCTGGCCGATATCGTTCCAGCTCGGCGAGATCACGCTACGGACAATGTCTGCGGCAAGCGCAAATTGCAGACCCAGCAGCAGCCAGATCCCGAATCGCACGAACAGCGCCTTGCGCCAGCCCGCATCATGGGTGCGGTGAAAGAAATGCCGGGCGGAATTGGCGAAAGCTTCGGCCGCGCCATAGGCGATCAGCACGATCGCCACCGCTTCCACCAGCTGCGCGATCACGGCGGAGCACTGCCGCAGAATCGCTTCCATCAGCTATGGGGCCGTTTCACGCACCTAAATCCCAGATGACAGGCGGCGCTGTCGATGGGCTGGGCCATGCGCGCGGCCGGCCGGTACCGGCGGCAATAGCTGGGCGCGCAGAGAAACGAACCGCCCTTGATCACTTTGCGGGGTATCCTGAGCCCACCCGGCTCAACGCTGCGCGCGCGCGCATCCTGCGCGCCGGCGCAACAGCCTGATGTCGCGGTTGGCGCCGCCATTGGGGCCGCCATGGGCGCCACCTTGTGGCGCGGCGCATACCAATCGGTGGTCCATTCCCAGACATTGCCAATCGTGTCGAACAGGCCAAAAGCATTCGGCGGGAAGAAGCCCACCGGCGAGGTGCCCTCAAACCCCCGGCAGGTGAGGTTCTCCCACGGAACATGGCCCTGCCAGGTGTTGGCCATGATCTGGCCCCCGGGCATGAATTCATCGCCCCAGGCAAACTCGGCGTCCTCAAGTCCGCCGCGCGCGGCAAACTCCCATTCCGCTTCGGTGGGCAACTCCTTGCCCGCCCAGGCCGCATAGGCTTCGGCGTCCTCATAGCTGATGTGAACGGCTGGGTGCTGTGCTTTGCCGTCCAGACCGCTGTCAGGGCCGCACGGATGGCGCCAGTCCGCGCCGAGCAAATAACGCCACCAGATCAGATGCTGGAACCGGCTGACCGGCCGGGCGGGCTTGTGGAACACGACCGAACCGGGCTTCAGCATTTCCGGAATGGCGCCGGGATAGTCTTCGGCCCTTGGCGGTTTTTCCGCCAAGGTCACATAGCCGGTGGCGCTGACAAAGCGGTGGAATTGCTGGTTGGTCACCGGATGTGTGTCCATCCAGAAGCCGTCCACGGAAACCGGGTGGGCCGGTGCTTCTTCCGGGTAATGATGGTTTGAGCCCATCAGAAAGCTTCCGCCGGCGATCCAGGCCATGGCGGCGGAACTGTCTAAGGCGCGTGCGGGCAAGGCAGGCGTCATCAAAGCGCTGCGCACTCTTTCAAAGGAAAGCAACGCTATCGCGCGAGGCCCAGACGCCGCGATTGGACCTAAGCGCCACTTGCAACGTGGGACGTGGGCCGCCGGCGAAGTTCCTCGATTTACCTTTGTGTGCCGCAAACTGTCCCGGCCTGCACTTGCGGTCCTCGCGCCAGTCATTAGCCTGAAGCGACGGCGGGAGGTTTTGCATGTATCTCAATGAGGGGTTTTTTGGCGGCGGGTCCGAAGGCCCGGTCTGCAAAGCCTGCAAGCTGCCCATCCTCAAGGGCCAGCCGGTGACGCGGGTTGCGTTTGACGGCAATGCGCATGACATGTCGGGCGACTATCACAAGGCCTGTGGCAAGCCGTTCGCGTCCATGGCGAATGCACTCAACATGATGAGCCGGTTCGGTCGCTAATTCAGCGCCGCTGATTCAGGGTCGTTGATCAGCCACTAGCCGCCGCTCCAGGAACAGCCAAGGGAACGGCAGGCCCGAACACATTGCGCCAGTCGTGCTTCATGCTGACCAATGTGATGCCGTATTGCACGCACTTGTCCAACGCTTCGGCCAGCGGACTGAGACGGAATTCCCGGTCATAGGCGAACTCGCGCGCCGCGTCGTCGTGATGCAGCAACAGCGCCAGGCTCGGGCCCTTGCCGCTTGCCGTATAGCGCAGCATCGCCAGGTCGCCGTCGGAATTGCCGAAAGCCAGGATCGGCCGCCGGCCGATATGCAAGCCGATGCCGATATCGTCGCCCCAGATGACGAGAATATTGGGTTTTTTGCCAGGTGCGGCCATGGGATACACCGTTCGGATTGCAGACGGCTTTTAGCCAGCCCGTACAGGCTCAAGCGATTGGACACAGGTCCAACGTCGGACGAAAAACCGGTGGCCGCCGTCAGCGTTGTTCCATGCGTTTCAGCTGCGGAGCCGTCCAGCGTTTGTCCAGTGCTTCCGGCTTGGGCCAGTAGAGCCGCAGCGCCATTATGAACGGACCGTTTGGCGCGGGCAGCCAGTTGGCTTCTTGTTCCTTGCCCGGAGAGTCGTGCTGAATGTGGAGCGTGACGCCGCCATCCGCATCGCGCCTGAGCGTGTCCAGCATGGGTGAATTGATCAGGTAACGGTTGAGGGGATTTTTCACCAGCATGCGCGATGGCATCTCGTACAGGGTGAGCGACCAGAAAGCATGGACTGGCGGCAACTGTCCCGGCGGGAATCGCAATTCATAGCGCGCGGTGGAGCCATCCAGCGGCTTGCCGCCGGAATCGACGGCATAAGCGGGATAAATCGCCTCGTGCTGGGAGTTGCCATAGATCCCGTCCACGGCCGCGAGCATGCGGTAAAGATAATTGTTTCGGAGAAAATCGCGGGTTCCGAATACCTGGCCGCTGGTCACTTCGCCCTTCGCCAGTTTGTGGTCCGCCTGCTTATAGGCGTCCCAGGCGTCGGCGATCCCGTCATGCACCGCCTTGAGCATGTCCCGCGCCAGCGCCCTGATATAGAAGTCCCCGGCGGGAGCGATACCCAAACGCTCAAAGCGCGCCCTCAGCTCTTGCTCGGAAGGATGGGCCGGGCAGAATTGCAGAACGAAGTTCAGCTCGTTGAAGAATACTGCCGACGCGCGCTCCTGTGCGGCGCTGATCGGTTTGACAAAATCGATCGGCCGCGCGGCCACCGGCGCTGGACGCCCCAGAAAGAGGGACAGTGGCCGCACCTGATAGCCCGCCTGCGCTTTCTTCACATTCTCGATGTCGTCGGGTGAAAAAAGCTGGGTGCGGTAGAGGACCAAAGCGAGTTCGGTCTCGCAGCGGATCACCTGGCGGATCCCGGGCGGGGTCTCGCCTTCCCAGCGCGGGCCGGCGAGCAGGAAGTGCCCCTCGTCATTGCCGGTGGCGCGGCTGCCGACATAGGCGAAATTGAAGGTATAGAGGTCGATGAACTGCAGCGAATAGTATCGCCCGGCTTCGATCTTGGGCACGCTGAACACAAGCGGTTCTGTCCGCAGATCGGCGCCGACGGTGGAATAAGGCGTGTCGGAATTGGGGGTCTGAATCGCTTTGTCGTCGGGCGTATAGACACGCGCCGTATTGTGAACCTGATTCCAGCCGCCTTTATATTCAGGCCCATCGCGATCCACGAAGTAGGAATGGAGGATGCGGTAATTGTCCACCATCGGGAAGCCATAGATGTAAGCATCCCTGGCGATGGCGCGGCCGTCCTGCGGGGAAAGCGTTGTTGTTTCGACCTCGCTGTGCAGCGATGCCTTGGCCGGTGTCATGGGCATGGGATGTCCTTTCGGTTGGTTATTCCTTAGCGGCTAGTGGAACGGCCCGACCTGGAAGGTCAGGCTGGCCAGCGCGACCAGGCCGATCCCCAGCAGCAGCACCGCCACCACCAATGTGAAGGAAACGGGAAAGACGCTCTCGGCATGGATCAGCGTTTCATCCCGCATGCCTGCGCGCACTTTCCGCAGGCCCAGCATGAACTGGATGTGGTAGATGATGCCCACCACCAGCATGCCGACGCCCAGCCACACCAGCGCCTGTCCGAAATTGCGCGCCGCATGCGGCGCTCCGCTCACCAGTTTCTCGTCCACCAGCCGGCCCAGGAATTGATAGATGGTAAAGCCGAAACTGATCAGCGACAGCGCGGTGCGGATCACGCTCATCAGGGTCCGCTCCGCGCTCAAGCGCGAGCGCTGGAACGACATGCCGGTGCGCCGCGACGACATTTCGGTGCGGCGTGTGGACAGCGCGGTGCGGTGGGTCGAAAGCTTGGTGCGGTGCTGGGAGTATTCCACCGACGCAAGATCGGGATCGCTGGTGTTCACCGCGGGAATGAGCACGACATCCGGCGAAGGGTCGCGATTCAGTAAGTCATCGATGGTGGGATGGCGATCCATGCCGAAGGGAGTCTCGGCATCATGACCCGTAAATTGGTAACTGGACCAAGGTCCAATTGAGACCGCGGCGTGCGCGCCGCCAGCATCATTGCGTGATTGAGCGGGATTCCCACGGACGCATTTTTCTTTTTGCCGCCTCGTTGCTCGCGGCAACATCGCCATGTTTTGCGCAGGACAGCGATCACGATCTCGCCAAGAAGTTGAACAATCCGGTGGCGTCGCTGGTCAGCGTGCCGCTGCAGTTCAATTATGACTGTTGCTTCAAGCCGGTGGGCAGCGACCGCGTCACCCTCAACATTCAGCCTGTGATGCCTTTCGGACTGACAAGGGATTGGAACCTGATCGTGCGCACCATCCTGCCGGTGATCGCGCAGCCGTCCGCGGTTGCCGGCGGTCACTCCAGTTTCGGTTTCGGCGACACCAACCAGAGTTTCTTTTTCTCACCTGCCGGTGAAGCGGGCGGTTTCATCTGGGCGATCGGCCCGGCCTTTCTCTGGCCTACCGCCACCGAACCCGCGCTGGGCAGTCACAAATGGGGCGCCGGCCCAACCGGTCTTTTGCTGAAGCAGGAGGGTGGCTGGACTGTTGGCATTTTGGCCAACCACATCTGGTCTTATGGCGGGGAGCGCGAGTATCCGAACGTCAACAATACCTTCCTCCAGCCCTTCCTTTCCTACACTTGGCCGGACACCACCAATATCGGCTTGAACACCGAGAGCACTTACAACTGGACCAGCAAGCAGTGGACGGTGCCGGTCAATCTGACGGTGGGCCATCTGGTCAGTCTTGGCGACCAACGCGTCAATCTCACACTGGGTGGGCGTTATTACCCTGAGCGATCGCATGACGCCGCAAGCTGGGGCCTGCGCTTTGTCATGACTTTTCTTTTTCCGAAATAGGAGCGCCCCATGAAACGCATAGTGCTGGCTTGTTCTTTCCTCGCCCTGGCGGCCGGCCCTGCGGCCGCGGTGGAGACCGGCTTCAGCATCTATCCCAAGGGCATGGCCGATTTCATGTCCGGCGTGCTGCCGCCCCAGCCGGGCGTTTATTTGTCCAATATATATTATCATTTCAACGGCTCTACCGACGCAGCCGTGCGCAACGGCATAACGGAATTCGGCGTGGGCATGAGTCTGGATGCCGGCTTCGTGCGCGGCACCTATGTCACCGACACGGACTATCTGGGTGCGCGCTATGCGATGGGCGGCGCCATTGCAGTGGCGGGTACCGGCATTGATGCCAATCTGGTCGGGCCCAAAGGCGCCGCGACTTTCCATGGCGGCAATTCGGGTTTCGCAGACTCCTTCTTCACGCCTGTGATGCTGGGCTGGGACAACGACAAATGGCACTGGAACACCAGCTTCTCGCTTTATCTTCCGACCGGAGGATATGAGCGGGGCCAGGTGAATATCGGCCGCAATGTGGTTGGGTTCATGCCGGGCGGCGCCTTGACCTGGTTTGATCCCGCCAGCGGTTGGGATGTTTCCGGCGCTCTGACCTTTGTCTCCATGACCAGGAATGCCGCCACTGATTACCAGTCGGGTGACCTGCTGCAACTGGACTGGGCGATCGGCAACCATGTCACGCCGAACTGGGAAATTGGCCTTGCCGCCAATCTGGTGCAGCAACTCAACGCCGACAGCGGCACGGGGGCGAAGCTGGGCGCGTTCAAGGCGCAGAGTTTCGGTTTGGGACCGGCGGTGAATTATACCGGCAAATGGGGCGATACGCCGGTGTCCTTCTCCGCCAAATGGGAGCGCGACGTCACCAGCACCAACAGCATCGGCGGCGATCTGATCACCGTCAACGCCACGTTTGTTTTCTGAAAGCGCCCATGCCGGCCGATCTGATACCGCCTTTCTGGGACGAATTGCTGGCCCGCACCGATGGGCCTCTGCAGTTCCGTTTCATCCTGCAGCCGGTGATGGCCACTTTACTGGCGATACGGGACGGCTATGGCGACGCCGCCAGCGGCCGCGCACCCTATCTCCACGATATTGTACACAATCCCTCCGGACGCGGCGAACGGTTCAAGGAAGGGCTTCATGCCGTGACGCGGGTGATGTTGCTCGGCATCGCCATGGACGCGGCGTATCAGTTCACGGTGATCAAGACGTTCCGTCCGCTGGAAATGGCGGCCGTGGTCCTGTTGTTGGCGTTCGTGCCGTATCTTCTGATGCGCGGCCCCGCCCGGCGGGTCATTCACTGGTACATGGCTCGCCAAGCATCGAAATCCGGTACAGGCCGCTTTACTGCACCCCGGCTTTGATCTCCGTCCAACTCGCCACGATCTTTTCCTTATTCGGCAAAGGCTGCTGGAAGATGCCGCTTTTGAGGAAAGTCTCCAGATCGCGGGGCACGCCCAGGGTCTGGAACACGCTGTCGGGCACGGTCTTCATCGCCTCGATATTGGCGGGCTCGTCGCCGATGGTGGTGATCATATAGACGGCGGCGGAGTCGGCGAGCCCGGCATCAATCAGCGCCAGGGCCTTTTCCTCATTCGACGGATCCTTGTGCATCACCAGCCCGCAGACATAGGTGAAGATGCCGCCGGGAGGGTTCAGATACGCCACTGGCTTATGCTCGCGGTTGAGCGAGGCAAAGGTGGTGCGCCAGCTCATCGCCGCCACGATTTCGCCCGAGGCCAGGCCCTGGGCCAGGGCGGTGTTGTCGGCCGAGACAAAGCGAAGTTGCGGCACCATTTCGCGCAGCTTGGCCTGGACCTTCACCCAGTCCGCTTCGTCCATGTGGTAGGCGTCCACGCCAATCATATGGGCGACGAAAGGCACCACATCGTCGGCGCCGTCCAGCACCGACACTCGGCCTTTGTATTTGGGATCGAACAGAACGTCCCAGCTTTGCGATTTGGCATATTCCGGCGCCAGGTCGGTCCTGATGGTGAGCGAGGTGTTGCCCCAATAATGCGGCACAAACCACACCTTGCCGGGACCTGCGGAAATGCCCGGCAGCTCGCGCAAAGCGGCCGGCAGCTTGTTCCAGTTTTTGAGCTTGCTGGTGTCGATGGGTTGAAGCAGGCCCGCTTCCTTCCAGCGCGGCAGGCTGTAGAGACAGGGTCCGATCACATCCGGCTTGAAGCCGGCGCGCATCTTGGAAAGAGCTTCGTCCTCATCGGCGAAAATCGTCGTGGCAGGTTTTTCGCCATAGGTTTTTTCATAGTCGGCATAGAAAGCGGGCGCGACATAGTCCTGCCATTGGAACAGGGTGGCGGGCCCGCTCGCGCTTTTGCCGCAGCCGCTGGTGCCGACGAGCAGGGCGGCGCCAAGCAGAGCCCATTTGAAAATGCCTGTTGTCATGCCCATTCCCCAATCTTTGGCCCCGCCAAATCACGGACTAAATTAGACGCGCCCGAGCAGGTGTCACAAGCCGATTTGAATGTCACGGCTGTAACGAGGTCTGCCTATAAACGCGGCAGTCTCAGCTCCATGATGGCGCCGCGGCCTTGCCCGCCATTCAGCACCATGGCGCCGCCCATGCGCCGCGCCAGTCCCATGGCGATGGCCAGCCCCAGTCCGGCGCCCGTCACGGTGCCGGGCCGGTCGAAACGCTGAAACGGTTTTCCCGCAAGCTTTGTCTCCTGGGCGGTAAAGCCCATGCCGCTGTCACTGAGCGTCAAAATCCCCGCGCCTTCCTCGAAGCGGACATCGGCGCGCACAATGCCGCCCTCGGCGGTGTAGGTCAGGGCATTGACGATCAGGTTGGTGAGAATGCGGCGCACCGCATTGGCGTCGGCGCGCACCGTGCCGGGCTCGCCAAAGGCCAGCGACAGGGAAATGCGGCGGGAGAAGGCGCGGCCCTTCTGCTCGTCGACGCAGGCGGCGGTCAATTCCGCCAAGTCCACCGCTTCCTCCTGCAAGGGGCAGCGGCCTGCCTCGACATTGGCGTATTCCAGAATGTTGTCGATCTTGGTGTGGAGATTGCGCCCCGCCTCGCCGATGTCGCGGGCGTATTCGCCATATTTGGGATGACCGTTGGGGCCGAAAAATTCCTCGGCGATGATTTCCGAAAAGCCGATCACCGCATTCAAGGGCGTGCGCAATTCATGGCTCATATGGGCGATGAATTCCGATTTGGCGCGCAAGGCCTCCATGGCGCCGCGCTCGGCATTGGCCAGCCGCACCAGCAGCTTGCCCTCGATCGGGCGCACGGATTTCAGCGCCCTGATGGCGCGGCGCGCTTTGGCATGGCGCTCAAAGGAGCCCACAAACAAAGCCGCCAGCCAGGCGCCCACCAACGCCGGCCCCAGGATCACAAACAGATAGAGCGGCAGGGCCTGGACCCAGTCCGCCAGCACATCCTTTTCGTCCAGGCTGGAGGTCACCGCCAGCGGCCAGCCGGACACCGGCGCCGCCAGAGAATCGGGGGCGACATCCTTGCGCGCCACCAGCCTGGCACGTCCCAGGGCCAGGCTTGCGGGATCAAACCAGACTTGGATCACCCGGTCCTCAATCCGAAAGGCCAGGCCGCCGGGAAAACTGGTGCGGGCGCCGGTGAAGTTGGGCCGGGCCAGCGGAGCGGCGCTGGCGTTGAACCGCGCTTCCGGATTGCCGTCGGCGGCCCACACCGCGATATCGCGGATGGCGGGCTCGGCGCGGCCCAGGTCGGCGCTGCGGTATTGCTGGGGCGCAGCCGCGAACACCAGGCCCAGCCGGGCATAACGGTCCAGGGTCTCGCCCGTGGTGACGGCGAGGGCGGCGGTGCGTTGGCGTTCGAACTTGGCGGCTTCGGCCAGGGCATGGGCGCGGTCCAGCCGCATCTGCAAAAGCGCGGCGGCGGCGAAACAGCCGCAGATCAGGATGATGCAGATGGGAATGGCGTAGCGGCTGTCGCGCGCCAGGCGGCGGGCAAGGGGACGCTCCAGGACTGAGGCGAAGACGCCGTCCATCCTGCTCCACCGGCGTGCTGTCGCCTGGGCCATCTTCCCCACCCCGCGCGGTGATTCGCGCTAAGGCAGTATGAATCGCCCCCTTCAGTGCCACCAGTTACTAAGCTCGCCGAATCGGTGGACGATCAGCCGATCATCTTCCCAGCCACTTCGAACAGATTGGGCGAAATGCCGGCGAGGTCGCGGATGGCGGCAAGCTCGGCACGCATCATCTGTTGGCGGGCCAGGTCATAGCGGCGCCAGCTTTCAAAGGCACCGGCCATGCGCGCCGCCACTTGCGGATTCATCCCATCCAGGGTGCGGATCACTTCGCCCACCAGCCGGTAGCCGGAGCCGTCGGAAGCGTGAAAGCGCAAATGATTGGCGCTGAAAGCGCCCACCAAGGCGCGCACCCGGTTGGGATTTTTGATGTCAAAGGCGGGATGTTTCATCAGGGCGCGCACCGCATTCACGGTGTCGGGCAAGGGCGAGCCAGCCTGAAGTCCCATCCATTTGTCCAGCACCAGGGGATCGCGCCGGAAACGGTCAT
>Ga0157374_10006332_pt1 | contig 10037 bp, 6 predicted proteins | sample M25metaG_FD_115308 | JGI IMG/M metagenome (GOLD analysis project Ga0157374, IMG submission 115308) | Miscanthus rhizosphere microbial communities from Kellogg Biological Station, Michigan, USA - M2-5 metaG | ecosystem: Host-associated > Plants > Roots > Rhizosphere > Soil | place: USA: Michigan... | reverse complement strand
GATGATCAGTAAAATAATCATTTCACGTCTATGAAATTCTTTTCGATCAATAGCAGGTTGGCCCCGGTTATAACAACAATCGTTGTTATCGTCTCCCTGGGTGCTGTCTATTTTTATTTTTACTTGCCGCATAACGAAAAAGCGATCAGGGCACAACACTTTCGAACATTAAAAACTATCGATGAAAATATTCATGCAAAGGTTGAAAACAGCATGGCGCTGCTCAATAACCTCATTAGAGCGTACAACAACCCAAGAATGGATACCGGCCAGGTGAATAAATATATAAGTACGTATCCAAAGGATAAATTCATTCTCACGCCAATCACCCCGACAAAAGACACCAGCGGCAATAACTTTAAAATCTCGATCGATGACCGTAACAAACAAATGAATTTAATCAGGGATAGTGCCGGTTCAGAGATCCAAATGCAATTCACATTTGAGCAATTTATCTGCTCCCTTTTGCCCCCCGATGTGTTTGATGAATTCATAGTGTTCAGTAATCAAATGCCGATTTATGAAACTTTTCCTTCCGGCTTGAAGGAAACGAAAAATGATTCACTGCTTGGAACAAAGAACGGGGTACGGGCGTCTGGCGTCAGAAAGCTTACAATCAGCGGCCAGGACTACCAGGTATTTATGCAGGCCATTAGTTTCGATGCCGGTAAGGAATGGATCGTTGCAGGACTGCTGACCGGTAAGAATTATGAAAAAGAAAAAAAACAATTACCATCCGAGATCGTGATCCTACTGGCAATCCTAGCCGTAGGAATCATTCTGTTATTTCCGTGGATAAAACTCTTTCACATGGGTAACAAGGACAGGCTCACGATTGGGGACGGCATTTCTTCAATTATAATATCTATGCTGTTCATGTCACTGCTTTTTTTCACTTTTTTCAATTACAATCGATCCTTTCGGCCAGATGACAGCAAACATTCAAAAGATGTACTAGCAACGAACATATCTTCTGCCTTTAAAAATGAGATCCATGCGGCTTATAATAAGTTGGTTTATTGCGACTCGCTCTTTAATCTCAGTGACTCGACCCGCCTCGATACTGATATTATTCGCTTAAACACAACGCCGGCCTATTATCCCAGCGAAAAACCGATAAAAGACACTCCCGGTCCGATAGCCACTCGGAAGTCGATAGCTTTAAAAAATATTTCTGATCACCTTTTAATAAAGCAAGTATTCTGGCTAACCAAAAACGGCAATGAGATCCATAACTGGACTGTTGATAGCATCTTGTCGCCCCATGGAAACTATTCCGCCAGGGACTATTTCATAAACATAAGGGATGACAACCCGTATTTTCTCGATGACACGCCTTTAAAAAAATTCTATCTTGACCAGGTCGTATCATGGACAAGCGGATCCTTCACAACCGTGTTATCGATCCCTTCCCGTTCACGCGATGCCCTTGTCGCAGCCATTTCATTTCGCACCAGGAGCCTGGAAAATGTCGTGCTACCACCAGGATATTCATTCGTGGTTGTCAATACCAGGGGCAAGGTATTGTATCACTCGCAGTCATTCCGCAACCTCAACGAAAACCTCCTGGATGAGTTTTCAAATAAAGAGGATTTGCAAAGCAATCTCCTTGCACACAGCAACGGGGATTTCGCTACTGACTATTATGGCACAAAGTATAACGCCAGGATCATGCCGCTGGGATACGTTCCTTATTCGCTAATTATTCTTGAAGATAGAACGTACACAGACACAAGGGACGCCGAAGTATTCAGTTTTACTTTTTCCATGCTTCTTTTCTTTTTCATTTTCCTTGTATTGAAAATGTTATTCATTTTCCTGGTATCCGCTAAACGTTCTTTTTTCAAAAAGCAGTTGCTGGACACAAGTTGGATCGGCCCAAAAGAATTCGGAAAGGATGAGTATGTCCTGGCCTCTGTCATGAACATCGTCATTATCATCATCTGGTCTCCTATTATTTATTTCTCGTTATTGAGTTTCCTTACATCTTTCTTCCTCCTTTTATTTTCAGCACTATTCATTAGTCTTTTTCTCAACTTTTTATTCTTGCGGCAATACCAGAAACAAAAACCTGAACATTATAAATACAAGTTGTTCGCAATTCGGTGCCTGGTGGTGATGATCGTCGTGCTCGATCTTATTGCCTCGCTGACCTTATGTGGTTCGCACCTATTTGTTCTCCTTGTCGATGAAATGATAATCTGTCTTATAGGATTTGCCATATATTCTCTGAGGGACGGGATCCTAAGAAACCTGGTCGAAGTAAAGAACAGCTGGAACCTGCAATGGAAAGGCGGGCACGTGTATTACTTCACCTTTATGGTCATCACCCGTCTCATTATTACAAGTGGAATACCAGTTGTGTTCTTTTACATTTCGTCTTACAACTACGAGCAAAATATCGGCGCGCGGTACAGGCAATCCGTATTTATCCAACGAGTGCTGAATAAGCTATCATTGGACAAAAAAGCCTCGTCTCAAACGGATACGATTGGAATTTATGTGGACAGTGCGTGGATCGATCGGTATACATTCAACCAAATCGAAATTCCCGTCAAGGAATATTCAAAAGAAGAAAGAAGGGCAATAGAGTTATTGAGCCTGTTCCGCCTGTCTTTAACCGGCGAAGCTATTGCCGAAGAACGCTTCAATGACGAACGGTCGGGCGACTCATTATATAATTACAATCACTTGCTTAACGACGCCAATAAAAATGGAGATATCTTAACCTACCGCTTATACAATGATCCGGCGAAATCGGTAAAGGTGTCATCGTCCAATCTTAATTATAAGTTCCCAACGCCATTCACCCTTCAATCCAACCTGATTCTAAATGGAGCCTTCTTCTGGATATTATTACTGCTGGCATCGGTCAGCTTCTATTTTATCATTTATAATGTAATCAAAAGATTATTCGCGTTGGGAGTGCCCGATCTCACGCCCCTCCATGAAATCGATAACAAAATACTCGAAGACAATCAGCTCAATCACCTCCTGTTTATTCTTGGGCCACCCGGCGCATTAAAAAAAGAATTGATAAAGAAAAAAATAAATGACGGCCAGATCAGGGGGAAAGCGTACGAACGGCTTATGTGTGACAAAGATGACCAAATCGATACGGTTGTGGTAGCAGATATGATCCATATTCCGGACTCAAATAATGACGAAGCAGATGAAGCGGCCTGGAAAAAATATTCGGATGAAATCTTCGCTCCCAAAAACAAGCTGGTGATCGTAAATCACTTTGAATACAACATCCAGGACCCGATAGCGAACCGTGTCAAATTAAATTTTCTCGAGAGACTAATGGTCGATGACAAGCGCAAAATTATCATATTGTCAACCATTCACCCCGTTGCCTTCCTGGACTCCGCATTCATCGACGCGCAAAAAAGAAATGTAGAGAAACCGGATAATAGCAAAAAAGACGAAAAAAATGCCGTCAATACAAAATCTATACCCGGTGAAGATCTTGAAAGATGGCATGTTTTACTCGGACATTACCGCATCATCTTAAAACCACTGTCGCACAAGGACGATTCGGGACGAGCTGTTTCCTGGGAAAAGACGATTTGCGCCGAAACAAAATGGGGCCATTTCCTAAACCAGCTCCGGGAGCCTGTCACCACAGCCTCAAAAAAAATGTTGCTTAAAATAAAGGCGGCTCCGGTCCCTGATGAACTGGCGTTTAAACTCCAGGTCACGTCGCATTATTTCTATATGTACATCTGGCAATCGCTCACGCAAGAGGAGAAATTCCTTTTGTATGATCTTGCTGAAGATAACCTTGTAAATTCTTTTGACGATTACAACCTCAGCATGCTCATTGCCAAAGGAATCATAATTTGGGACCAGGGAACCTTGAAACTTTTTAATAGAGGCTTCAGAAATTTTATCCTGACGGCGATCGGCAATTCGGAAGCGATGAAGATAAAGGAGCAAATAAAAGATAATGGCAGTTGGGGAAAGCTGCGGGCACCATTAATCATTGTCATCCTGGCGATCTTCGCCTTTTTGTTGGCCTCACAGGAAGAAACCTATACAAAACTGATAACCTATGTGGCCACCCTGGCCGCTGGCATACCTGCATTTACAAGGATATTTTCATTGTTCGACAGGAACACTCAGAAACCGGGTTAGCTAACAAATAGCAACTTTCAATAAACCTGTCACTCATTCTTTCTTTACATTTGAATTAAAACATTCATGGCAAAGGAGACCTCACAAAAATTAAAAATTAAAGAAAATTTTACGCTGCTAACGATCAATGCTCCTGCTGATTTTAAAAAGAATATCGGTGAATTACCGAAGGGAGTAAAAATTTCACCTGACACGAAAAATTACCAACAGGTACATTGGTTTGTGAGGAATAAGGAACAACTGGATAGAGACGTGAACAAAATATTAAAGCTGCTAAAAAACGATGTTGTATTATGGATCTATTATCCAAAGGGCAGTTCGAAGTTACAAACCGACCTTACCAGGGACAAAGGGTGGGAAAACCTGCTGAAACATCAGGAACTTGGCTGGATCAGCCTGATCTCCTTTGATGATACCTGGTCTACCTTTGGTTCACGATTGAAAACCGAGGCGGATCAAAAAAGGGAAGACAAACCAAGGGAACGAGCGATATTTGATTGGGTGGACCCAAAGACAAAGGCTGTGAGGTTCCCGGATGATCTGGCAGCTGCATTCAAAAAGAATAAGAAACAGGAGGAGTTTTTCAATACCCTTTCTTTCACAAACAAAAAGGAATACATAGAATGGATCGTTACCGCAAAAAGAAAGGAAACCAGAAATGAAAGAGTAGCCGGAACAATTGAAAGATTAGGAAAGCAATGGAAGAATCCCCGCAATATTTGAAATTACCTTTAATGAACCTTACCAGCGATATTTATCAAAGGATCGCAAGCGCCAAGATCTTCATTGACGAAAACTATTACGAATCAATCGGGCTCGAAGAGATCTCCCAGCAGGCATTTCTTTCCCGATTTCATTTTCATCGCCTCTTTACAAAGATTTACCGAAGCACTCCTCACCGCTACCTCACACAGAAAAGAATTGAGAAAGCGAAACAGTTACTTGCAGAAAACAAACCTATCAACGACGTCTGCAACGAAGTAGGCTTCGAAAGCCTTGGATCCTTCAGCGCCTTATTTAAGAAAGAGATCGGTTTTGCGCCAACTCTCTATCGCAATATTGCGTGGCTAAAAAAACAGGAACAAAAGAAACAACCAAAGAAGTTCATCCCGCATTGCTTTATTGAATCCTACGACCTCGACAAGTAAAGCAAGATTGAAGAAAGTTTTATTTGAAGTCGCTTTTAGATTTGCTTCTAAATCAAAAATTATGATCACGAAATTATCCCATGCTTCTTTTTTTGTAAGCGACCAGAATAAGGCTTTTGATTTCTATGTGACCAAACTCGGTTTTAAAGTGAATACAGACGTAACTATGGAAAACGGTTTCAGATGGCTTACCGTCAACCCGCCTGATCAGCCTGACCTGGAAATTATTTTGTTTCCTGTTAATGGAACGAATGGCTTTGATGAAGAAACAAATAGGGCTCTAAATCTCCTGTTAGAGAAAGGCGTAATGGGAGCGGGAGCCTTTCACACACCCGATTGCAGGGCAACCTACGAAGAACTAAAATCCAGGGGAGTTGTGTTTAAGTCAGAACCTAAAGAGCAGTTCTACGGAACCGAAGCAATTGTCACCGATGGATGCGGAAACTGGTTCAGTATGACTCAGCCAAAAGAAGGATAGTTCAGGCAACATCTATGCTTTTTTTCTGATACTATCCCTGTTGGCTAATGATCAATGACGAATGATCAAGGGCGTCACACGACAAAGTCTGAATAGATGAAATTGTAAAAATTTTGATCTGCTTATAATTCCTATAATGGCAAGTGTTATCATAATTACGGATTTTGATGGTTTGAAAATGAGACGGTTGTAAAAGGGTTACTGCTTGTTCAAATTCATTAAATACTGGTCGGGAATGTTAGAATTACAAGTAGATGGAGGAAGATGAGCGGGTAAATGTCTTTTCATAATTGGGTACTTTTTGGATTAATTATAGTGGTTATCCTTAGGATTAATTGGAGTTCAAAGTATGGAATAAACTTTTGTGTTTGCAATAGGGAAAATACTGATTTGGCCAAGAAATCTGCTTGAAGGGTTGAGTATCAATAACAAAATTTTTGAAATTTAATGTTTCCCCTACCGTTTTTAGGACCTGAATCTTTTATTTTGAACGGTCATGGTAAACCTGCTTAAGTTCTGCCTAGCTTCCTGGTGCTTTATCAACCTTGTTTCCTGCTCTAAAAAAATAATTCCCGACAAACCCTCATTTGAAAAAACGAATTTCAGGTTGGATTCCCTGCCTGAATCGGAAATTAACATTCCGATCCAGGTCAACCTGAAGCCGATTTACAGCATGGCTGAAAAGACGGTTGACACCGTTTTTACCTCTCCAAATTGGCCAAATGGGTGGGTGCAAGAAGAGTGCGATACCCGCTATAAATACACCTTCCGGCGCGGTCCGTTGCAAATGAAGGCTGCCGGCACTGCGCTTTTGCTTGGATTTACTGGCTACTATCGAATTATCGGATCAACCCGGGTATGTGTAAACGGTACCGCTCTTTCTCCGTGGACTCCGGCCTGCCGTTGCGGATATGATGAGGGTGAGCGAAAGGTAAATGTGAACTTTCAGAACTCCGTCTTTATTTCTCCCGATCTGAAAGCAAAACTCTCAATAAAGAGATTGGAACCACAGGCTATCGATAAATGCAATGTGTGTTTTTGGGGACAGGATATCACAACAGATGTAATGAATGGCCTCAAAGAAGAGCTGGACGCTGCAAAGGCCGATATGGAAAAAAATTTTGGGTTATATGATCTCCGGCCAAAATTTCAACAGGTATGGGACCAGCTAAATAAGGTCTACAGCCTGCATGATCTTGGTTGGCTGCAGATCAATCCGTCAAAGATCCGGTTGAACAACTTATTTGCAAGAAATGACTCGCTTACTATTTACCTGGGTTTATCAGCCAAGCCACTGATAAGTTTTGAAAAACCACAAGAACATTTAACCGTGGTGCCCAATATCAGCGATTTCAGCAACCGTGCAGGATTTAATATTTTTCTTGACGCTGTTTTGAATTACGATTCACTCAGCAATATTGTAACGTCTCAATTAAAAGATAAAAGGTTTGATCTCACCTCTTCGAAATATATTATTGTCAACGATTGCATGCTGTATGGAATGGACAATGAGAACCTGGTTATCAAAGTGAGCTTTGAAGGTTCTGAAAAAGGAATATTCTATCTCATTGGAAGACCGGTCATTGATCCTACCACCAAAGTCATTGAGTTGAAAGATCTCGACTTTGACATCAAATCGAAGAGTACACTGCTAAGGACCGCGGCATGGTTGTTCAATAAGCGCATTGTAAATGAACTAAAAAAATATTCAAGGTTTGACCTCACGTCTTACATTAATACAGCTATCACGTCAATTAATCAGCAGTTGAATAAAGAATGGGCTCACGGAATTCAAAGCAACGGAAGGATGGATGAAATAAAGATCCTCGATCTTTACCCTCTCCGCGAACATTTAATTGTACGAAGTAATTGCAGCGGGAGCCTTTCCGTCAAAGTTGATGCTGCCAGCTTTAGCTTTTGACGACACTGGCGACCCGAAATGTGAAATGCTTTTGCGAGAAATAACTAAATAAAACTACCAGGAACGTCGTGATAATTTTTGATGGCAAAGGCCACCATCCAAATTTGTCTACAAATAATTTCAAGAACATATAGTTGAGCAATAGGCAGCAAAGTACCACTGTGACATACCTGCCGCCCTGGACCCTTTTACGGGTTGCTTTCGCATCAGGGAACACGATATATCGCATTAAAACAAATCCTGAAAATAACGTAACAGGGAATGTAAAGATCATAGCAGCAATGTGCGGACTGACGGCAATGCTTCCCAGGTGAATGATCGATTTCTGCAAAATATAATTGTAGGTGACGGAGTAAAGGCAAATATCAAGGAGGCTATTACTTCCGCCACAGGCTGCATAACGAAAGGTCTGAAGATCAAACACCCGTTGAAACGGTGGGTAGAAAAAATCAATGGTTGAAATGATAGACGCCCGGACAGAATGGATCCTTTGTTTCATTGAAATGCAAAGTAACTACACCAAATTTCAAATAACAAAAATTAACCCTCAATAAATTCTAAAAATTAATCAAACCTCCCGACCCATAAGTGCTTCTCTTTCATGTAAATTCGCAGCTTAATCACAAGGGATATGAGCATTGCCAGACAGATAAAACCACTTGTCATTAAGGGACTGAAAGAGCTCTATAATTTTGATGTGACGGAAACGGATATTACTGTTAATATCACGAAACCGGAATTTGAGGGTGACTATACTATTGTCCTCTTTGCCTTCATCAAAGCACTGAAAAGACCTGCGGAACAAATTGGGAAAGACCTTGGAGAGCACCTGGTGAATCAACATTCTGGTGTTTTTCACTCATACAATGTAATTAAGGGATTTTTGAACCTGACCATCGTCAACGACTATTGGGTCAATTTTCTTCAAACAAATTTTTTGGCTACACAATTTGGAATAAAGCCCGCCAATGGAACTAGAGTAGTTGTGGAATATTCGTCGCCGAATACCAATAAACCTCTTCACCTTGGCCATTTGAGAAATATTTTCCTTGGCTGGTCAGTGGCCGAAATTCTAAAAGCAAATGGCTACGAGGTATTTAAAACATGCGTTGTCAACGATCGGGGCATTCATATCTGCAAAAGCATGATCGCTTGGGAGCTTTTTGCCAATGGCGAAACGCCTGAAAGTGTGCAGATCAAGGGAGATCATTTTGTCGGGAGTTATTATGTGCAGTGCGAAAACATCATAAAGGAAGAAATGGCCTTACTGAAATCAAAGACCGAGGAAGGGGATTATAGTGACTTTTCTGAAATGGACAAAGCAAAACTTTTGGCATTGGAGGAAATGACGGCTGCGATTATTACGGACAATGAAAAAGCAAGAGAGGATCTGAAAAAAATGAGGGAAGATCACAGGGAGATCTTAAGAGCGAACACTCCAATCATGAAAAAAGCCCAGCAGATGCTTTTGGATTGGGAAGCCGGAAAACCTGAAGTGATCGAGCTGTGGAGGCGAATGAACGACTGGGTATACAAAGGTTTTGACATTACGTATAAACGTATCGGGACCGATTTTGATAAAATATATTACGAAAGCGATACTTATCTCCTGGGTAAGAAGTTTGTAGAAGACGGACTGAATAAAAAAGTCTTTTTCACAAAGAATGACGGTAGTGTATGGATCGATCTTTCGCGTGAAGGCCTCGATGAAAAGCTGGTCTTAAGAAAGGATGGCACATCCGTGTATATAACTCAGGACCTTGGACTGGCTGACGAGAAATACGAAGACTTCAAATATGAGCAAAGCTTTTATGTAATAGCTGATGAACAAAACTACCACATGAAAGTGCTGAAGTTGATTCTTGAGAAATTGGAGAAACCGTATGAAAAGGGCATCCATCATCTAACCTATGGAATGGTGGATCTGCCGACGGGCAGGATGAAGAGCCGTGAAGGAACTGTAGTTGATGCAGATGATCTGTTGGACGAAATGTTGGTAGAAGCAGAGAAAAAAACGAAAGAACAGGGAAAGACCGAAGGATTTACAGGGGAAGAATTGAAAGAATTGTACGAGATCATTGGAACAGGCGGATTGAAATTCTTTCTATTAAAAGTAGATCCCAGAAAAAGAATGGTATTTAACCCGGAGGAGTCTGTCGATCTCCATGGCTTTACAGCTACACACATTCAGTATACTCACGCAAGGATCAAATCTATCTTAAGAAAAGAGAAAGCGGATCCCACCTCTAAAACACAATTGAAGGAATTACTGGCGAAAGAAAGAGAACTTATCATTTTGTTAGAGCAGTTTCCCGACATCCTGGAACAAGCCGCCGATGAGCACAATCCT
>Ga0157374_10006331_pt1 | contig 10038 bp, 16 predicted proteins | sample M25metaG_FD_115308 | JGI IMG/M metagenome (GOLD analysis project Ga0157374, IMG submission 115308) | Miscanthus rhizosphere microbial communities from Kellogg Biological Station, Michigan, USA - M2-5 metaG | ecosystem: Host-associated > Plants > Roots > Rhizosphere > Soil | place: USA: Michigan... | reverse complement strand
ACGCCTACCCTTCCGAGATTATTCACGACGCTACCGAAAGTTCCAACTTCTCGGTGGCTCGACTGGGAGAAGAAGTAAGGCCACGCACGGGTAACTGGAAGCACGCTGCAAATTGGCACCAGTTGCCCCGAAGTCATGGAAAAATCCCCGCTCGTGAACCGCGTCAAAGGCCCCAAATGGAAAGGGGGCTGAAAACGCGATAGAGAGAGCGGACCCTACGGCGTCATCCGCCACAGTAACTCTGAACCGATAACTGACCACGCAGAGTCCCAGCGTAAGATGGCTCCGCGGGCGAATACAGTTCGCCGCAGCTCGGCATCATAGTCGGAATTTCCTTAGGCGCCTCGTCGACTGGCGCCGTAGTGGCCCTGGATCAACTCCGCACGCTGACGCGCATAGAGGGCTTGCTGCTCCGCTGCGTCCATCCGGATGAGGTCCTGGCGGATTCGGACACAGTTTTGGCACAGTGAAAAAGCAGGGGAGTGAGAGGCGAAGATCGACGGAGTTGGCGTTAGGCGGCAAAGTGGCATACGCACCCGACCTAGTGTCAAATTAGTTTGATGGCTCGCCGAAAGAAGTCGCCTCCAGCAATACCTGGTGCGTTCACGAGAAACGGTTTTCCGCTCGCAGAATTCGACCGGAGACCCTTGGAGCGTTGGCCCCTCAGAGCTTTTGTGCTCGATTGGGGCCCTGAGCTCACCTTGGTGCAAGTGTTCGACACCGACTCATTTCAACTCGACGGCTACGCCATCTTTCGCGATTCGGACGTGCGGCGGTGGCGGGTGATCCCGGACGAGGATTTTCTTGCAAGGGCGGCCGCATTCAACAAGGTGCTTCCTTCAAGGCCGAAACTGGCGAAATTTGGCTCCATGAGGGAATCTGCAGCTTCTGCCGGTGCATCATTCCGACTGATCACCATCCACCGCGAGCGCATCAAGAAGGACGTTTGTTTTATCGGAAAGCTCGTAGGGGTAAATCAACGAGCCGTTACGATCCAGTCCATTACACCCCAGGCTGAGTGGGAGGAAGAGGAGCGCTATCAGCTTAAGGACATCACGCTTCTCGAATTTGGCGGAGTGTACGAGAATCTCCTCGGCTCCCTTGCCAAGCCGATCTCCACCTCAACGGGCCAGTGATATGATTTTGACTCCATATGTGTTTAATGCCATAATTGAGTAGTGGGATGGAATGTCGAGATCGGCGACGAGTTCGGGCCTGAGTTTGAAGATCTGCCCGAGGACGTGCGAATCGAGATTCTTGCCCATGCTCGGCTCCTGCAGCTGTTCGGGCCGCAATTGGGTCGGCCGCGTGTCGATACGTTGAACGATTCCCGTCACGCCAATATGAAAGAGTTGCGCTTGAGCGCGGCGGATGGCGAGTGGCGCGTCGCTTTCGCCTTTGACACGAAGCGCAAGGCCATTCTCCTTGTAGCAGGCGACAAATCCGGCGCCAGTGAGAAGCGGTTCTATAAACAGCTCATCGCTAAAGCGGACGACCGGTTTGACGCCCATCTTGCCCGGTTGAAGAAGAAGGAAAGGCAGTAGCCATGTCCAAGAATGTGAACGACATCATGCGTACGCTGAGTGCCGCACAGCGCAAGAAGGTAGAGGAGCGCGCGGCCGAACTGATTGCGGAAGAGATGACTCTGCAAGAGCTCCGGCGCGCGCGGAAACTCACGCAGGTAAGCGTGGCAAAGGCCCTTGGCATCACCCAGGACAGCGTTTCGCGCCTTGAGAAGCGCAGCGATATCCTGCTTTCGACCTTGCGCAAGACCGTTCAGGTCATGGGCGGGAACCTCTCGCTCGTGGCTGAATTTCCCGACCGCGCACCCGTAGTCCTGTCGGGCATTGCCGAAGCACGGGCGGAAGCCAAGCCGCCCCGCCGCAAGCGTGCATGAACGCGCTGATCGCTCCGGGAACCGTCCGGACCTTATCGTTCGCAGGTAGAAGGAGGCACTCGAATGGACGCTGAAAAGCTGGATGTGGTTCGCGGTAGCGGGAATGTATTTCGCGACCTCGCTCGTGAGAACGCCGACCTAGAACAACTGAAAGCGTTATTGGCTGCCGAAATCATCAAGGGATTGGATCGGACGGGTTAACGATCCGGGAAGCGCAGGCCCGAACCGGCTTCGCAGCGGCCGACTTCTCTCGCATCCGCAACGCAGACCTCGGCACGATCGCAGTTAATCGCCTGGTATCGATCCTCAATCATCTGGGACCGCGGACTAAGGCCGCGCCGGTTCCGGCTCAAAACTGATTTTTAGCCGCGTCCCAGTTGCCTTCGCGTACCTTCCAAGGGTCCGGGTCGGGGGCATGCTCCCGCCGCCTTCCAGTCGCGCAACCACGGCCTGCGTGGTATTCATACGCTGCGCTACCTGCTCCTGCGTAAGTCCTGCGCGAGCGCGAGCTTCGATCAGCGCGGCGGCAAGCGAAAACTCTTGTTCCAGCGCTTCATATTCGCGCTGGTACTTCGGATTCCTCATCCACTTCTTGTGGAGATCATCAACCGTTGTGCGTTTCATTGACCTTGAGGTGCTTTAGGTGCGCCTCATGAACTCTAGGCCGCACCTCTGGATCAGCTCGGCGGCACGGCGGAAATGGGCCCGCATATAGGGCGGCAGCGCTTCGAGTTCATATCGAACTCGATAGTCGAGCAGCTCAACGACCCCAACAATCCCTATCATCGCATTTTTGCAATGTCGCAAAAACAGCGCAGATCCTGTCATCAGAGCTGTATCTCTGCGAATTGCCCGACAACTCAGTTATGCTCGGAGTGCGATGGGTCTGTTCGACAAACTTCGACAAGCGAAGAAGCCCGCCACCGAAGCCGGTCAGCACGGTAAGGAAGCGAACCTCATCCAGGTTTTTGACAAGTCGGGGAAGCCGTTATATCTCACAAGGAGGAGTGGCGTACAAAAGTGCTGCCCGGCATGCTTAGTGCGCGCTGGGATAACCCCGACGAACTTTATCGAGTCATCGTCGGCACACTCCAGGACGGATTGCCCGCCGACGTTGCCGATGCCGCTGAGCACCTTTACGGAATCTATCCCAACCACTCGCGAGCCGTCTGCGCCTGGGCGAACGTGCTGATGGGTATGAAGGAGATCGACAAGGCCGAACAGGTTCTCAACTCTCACATCAAGCAGGACGGGGAGGATGGCTACGTCGTCACTAACCTCGCCAAGGTCCATGCGGCGCGCAATGAAAACGACCAAGCTGAGGCAATCCTATGGCATGCGCTCGAACTGGACCCGAACCAGAACATAGCTGTCGGCTGGTTTGCTGCACTCGCGAATGAACGGGGCGGAAAGAACGCAATGGTTGAAGCATGGAAGCGCGTAGCAGCGCTTCCCGGAAGTTGGCACGCGCAACTCTGGCTGGCCCGTACAGCTCTCGAATCGCACAACGCTCCTGGCGCCTTGACGTACTATCGGGAAAGCCTGGCGCGCGTCGGTGAAACGGTCCCTGCGGATTTTCTCCAGCAGATGAGCGGCGACCTCGGGATCCATGGTCGTTTCACGGAGCTGGTGGAACTGACCGAGCCGTACTTCATACCGGAGTTGCACGGCCTCCAGGTTGGAAATAATCTCATCAAAGCCAACATCGAGTTGGGCCATCTGCAACGGGCTCGCCAGATCCTGAACCAGCTACGGATGCAGTCCCGGCCGGACTGGAGGCCGCATCTCGATCACTGGGACACTGAAATCCAACGCAAGGGTGGCTAACAATGCTGTACGCGCCACCGCGCCGGAGGACAAGCGCCAGTTTTGGCGCACGTGATCACATCTGCGCCGGGGTGGCTGGCAATTCAAGATGTCCTCGATGTTTCCAACAAGTTTCCAGAGAGTTTACAGAAAGTTTCCACTTCCGTGGCTGCACCTGGGGTTTTCCAGGAAGGTTTCCAAAATGTTTCCAAATCCCACGGCAGTTGCAGCGGTTCAAAAACAGCATAGACCGGTAGTGGAACATAAAGGAAATGTCGGACCCGCGCCCGCTGGCGTGTAGGTTCTTGTGCAGGTTTCAATACGTTAGGCTGGCGGACAAAATCGAGGGTATGTCAGACATTTGTCTGCCAAGCTTCCTGGAAGCGCGTGGGGCGCTAAAAACTCATCGGTCCACGCTATGGCCGCGCGGCCTATTGCGGGAGAAAACGTTCGCGGGTACAGTTTTTTCCGCTCGGCAGCGCGGATGACGGTGGTCTGGGTTTCGGAAAGTTTCAGAAAATACCCAGCAAATTTCGGATAATTTCAAGTTTCAGAATATTCCAGAAAGTTTCGGAAAGTTTCACTTTGGGATCGATCCATCTCAACTCACGGTAGCGAAGACCCGGTAGTGGAACATAAAGGAATTGCCGGGCATGATGCTCTCGTTTCGCGGGTATCCACTGCGCCCTGAGCACCTTGGGATGCCGGACAAAAATGCGGCCTGCCCGGCATTTGCCGGGCACCGTTCCACCGGGCAACGCGCCGACCGATTTGCAGCCGTGAGGACCCTGCATCCGCGCCGCCCCCGCTGGTAGAAAGCCGCCGTCATTTCGACCGATTGGGCTTCGTCAAAAGCGTCCCGAATAGGCCCGCAAGATTCCCATAGTAACTAGGGAGACCTGATGGAACCGATGGAAAAGCTGGTGGCCAAACTTGTACAAACGCGAGGGATCGAAAATCTGGTGGATGCGGTACCGCGACAAAGACGGTGTCCGCCAGCGGGAATCGACCCTTACCGAAGACTGGAACGAAGCGCAGAAACGTCTCAGAGAGCGCCTGCAAGCCCGAGACAACAACACTCTGCCCGCGCTGCGCCGCGGACAAGATCTCACGTTTGGCGAGTGGTCGGACTTTTACCTGGAGAACTTCTCCAGGCCGCCATTCCGCGCGCAGAAAACCCACGAAGTGAATCAGCGCGCGTTGACGCACCGTGAGAAGAATGTTCGAGAGCACCAAACTCGCTGAACTGACCGCCGACGATATCGAGATGTACCTTCGCAAGCGGCTCAAGCAGCGGGCGCTGGTGAAGACGAAAGATGGATTCGTAGAGAAGCAAGTGCTGAAGGCAACGACAGTGCATCAGGAATTGCGCGTGTTGCGGCGCATGTTGAACGTGGCCGTGCGCAAGAAGTTCCTGTTTGCGAATCCATGCGGGCGTCGAGTTTCCGGCGCGGGTCGATGGTTGTTCCGGCCGCATTTACGTGACATGGTCGGAACAGCAAAAGATCGAGTTCGCGGCGCCGGAGTACCTGCGCAACGTCATCCGCATCGTCACGGAAACTGGATTACGCATCTACAAAGAGCTGACGCCGATGAAGAAGGGCCAGCTCGATCTGGTGAACCGGATGGTGTGGATTCCGGACTCGAAGACGCCCAACGGAGTCGCCGAGGTTCCGTTGACGGACATCGCAGTTGATGCGTTCCGGAATCAGCTTGCGATCTCAGGGCCGGGCGATTACTTGTTCCCGAGCGACGAGAATGCCAGCGGTCATCAGAAGACGTTCAAGACCGCCTGGCACGCGACGTTGCGGCGGGCGAAGGTGCCCTACTTCCGCGTCTACGATCTCCGCTCGACGTACGCTACCCGGCTCAGTGCCGGCGGAGTCGCGGACGAGTGGGTGACGCAGTTGCTTCGTCAGGGCGACGCGAAGGTGTTCAAGAAGTATTCGGAAATGAAGCTGCAGATGAAACGCGAGGCGCTGGCGAAACTCAACCGGCAGGCGAACGAAACCAGTCCGGGTTTTGGCACAGCACAGGGCCCGGCTGAGCCGGGTTTTGGCACAGTTTTGGCACAGTAGAGGCAAAGGAACAGCGAAAGCGAGGAAAAGCCCGATCGACGATCTCTTTTGGAATCAGCAAGAGGTTTGGTCGGGGCGGGGCGATTTGAACGCCCGACCCCCTGCGCCCAAGGCAGGTGCGCTACCAGGCTGCGCTACGCCCCGACGTTTGGTCTCTTCGATTTTAAACTACGAGCTCGAAAGGTGTCGGTCTAAAGTCATCTGGGCGGTACCGCCGATGAGAGTAGTGATCGCTCTCAGCCGGAGGTTTCATGAGATCACTGACGCGACTGGTGGCGGCCGCCGGCCTGCTCCTTACCGGCTCCATCGGTCTGCGCGCTCAAACACTCAGTTCGGCCAGTTTGAGGCTATCAGATGCGGGCCTAGCGAATTCGGCTTTCGTCGCACCGGCGATCTCAATTGCCAACGTGGAAGACAGGCATGAGCAGCGGCTCAAATACCTTTGGATTTCGAGCATTTTCGCCATGGCAGCCGGCACTGGAGCAGACGCGGCGACCTCCTGGCATAAGAGAGAGTCGAATCCTCTTCTGGCGTCTTCGGACGGGACATTTGGGGCGAAGGGTATTGGAATCAAGGCGGGCCTCGCCGGCGGTCTACTTCTCCCGCAAATTCTATTTCGGAAGAACAAAGACCTGCGTACGGCATTTACCATCGGCAATTTTGCCGAGGGAGGCCTTTTTTCAGGAATCGCCATTCACAATGCGAGCATTGCCGCGCCACAAAAATAGACCTCTCTTCTCCTGACAAAACCCGCGTAAACAGGCCTGGTAAGCGTTTTCATTTCGGGCGTGGTATAAATGGCCTTCTGTCGGCGGAGCCGCATCCCGCCGCTGATGGCAATTTGTTTGTGGCCTAGCCTGACTGACAAACGCGATGCTGCTACCACTCGCTCTCTTTTTGCAAGCGGCTCCTGAGAAGTTGTTATCCCTGCATCCGGTTGACCTCGTCATTATCGCCTTGTACTTCGCGATGGTGCTGGGCATCGGCTTTTACCTGAAACGCTTTACGACAACCGGCGAGGATTTTTTCCTGGCCGGCCGGGACATGACCGCCTGGGTCGCGGGGTTGAGTTTTGTGGCCGCGAATCTCGGGTCACTCGAACTTATGGGTTGGGCAGGTTCCGCCTATCAGTACGGAATTCTGGCCACACACTGGTATTGGATCGGCGCTATTCCCGCCATGCTCTTTCTGGGCCTGGTAATGATGCCGTTCTATTACATCTCGAAGACGCACTCCGTCCCCGGCTATCTGAAGTTGCGCTTCGGCGAGCCGGCACGCGCCGTCTCGGCGGTTTCCTTCGCCTTGATGACCGTGTTGATGAGTGGCATCAACATGTATTCGATGGCGCTGGTTTTGAAAATTATTCTGGGCTGGGACATCAGCTTCAGCATCTGGGTTTCCTCGCTGACGGTCGCTGCCTATGTTTTCCTCGGCGGATTGCTGTCGGCAATCTTCAATGAAGTCCTGCAGTTTTTCCTGATCTGGCTGGGAGCCCTGGTCGTTTCCGTCCTGGGGTTGATCGAAGCGGGTGGGTGGAGCGGCATGGTACGGCGTATCCATGCCAATTTTCCGGACCAGGATTACACGCATCTTTGGAGAGGACTGGGGGATTTCACATCGAACCCAATGGGCATTCATTGGACAGGCATCGTGCTGGGTCTGGGCTTCATCATTTCCTTCGGTTATTGGACAACCGACTTTTTAGTGGTCCAGCGAGTGCTTGCGGCGCGGGATTTGCGCAGCGCTAAAATGGCGCCCGTCATCGGTTCCGCCTTCAAGATGGCGGTCCCATTCATAGTGATCCTTCCCGGATTGCTCGCGCTGGCGGTGTTGCCCGAAAAGCTGGTCGGCGAATCGGTAGCCGGGAGCGGGGCGCACACATACAACGAAGTCTTGCCGCTGATGCTGGCGCGCTATTGCGGACCCGGCTTGCTGGGATTGGGCATCACCGCGCTGATTGCGGGATTCATGTCCGGCATGGCGGGGAACGTGAGCGCATTTGCCACGGTGTGGACATATGACATATACCGCGCGTTGATCCGCAAGACCGCATCGGACGCACATTACCTGGCGATGGGCCGCTGGTGCACGGTGATCGGTGTTCTGATCAGCATTGGAACGGCCTATCTGGTGATGCAGTTTCTTAGCATCATGGATTATGTACAGGCGCTGTTTGCCACGTTCATCGCACCGCTGTTCGGCACGGTCATTCTCGGAATGTTATGGAAGCGAGCGACGCCGGCAGGCGGATTCTGGGGTTTACTGGTGGGAACTGGCGGCTCACTTGCCATGTGGATCTGGCTGCGAACCGATCCGGCAGCTTTGGAGTATATTGCGCTCTCGCCGCATGCAAAGCCCATGGCGGAGGACATGTATCGCGCGCTATGGTCCTGGATTCTTTGTGTGGCGGTTACGGTTGCGGTCAGTTTAGCCACCAAGCCGAAGTCGCACGAGGAATTAGCGGGTCTCGTTTATGGCGCCACCGAGATCCCATCGGAGGGTCACCTACCTCTGTATCAACGACCGGTCTTTTGGGCGGGTGTTGTCGGAGTAGTTTTCCTAATCTTGAACGTCATCTTCTGGTAGGGTCACTTGGAATGCACGGCAAAGGTTCTCTCTCTATCTGGTTTTTTATCGGGACGCTGTTGACCGCTTATGGCATTCTGATCCTGGGCGCCGGTTTGTACGAACTTGCCTCGCCGCCCGAATTCCCCGCGGTGCTGGCTAATCTGCACGCGGGCATCTGGTGGGGGGCGGTACTCCTCATCATGGGATTGATTTATTTCATCCGTTTTTATCCTAAAAGAAAGTAATGCCACCAACAGCCACCCAACCGCGGCCGAAACTGGGCTTGATCGTCGGCAATCGCGGTTTTTTTCCGGATCATCTAGCGGCTACCGGCCGCGAAGACATGCTGCGTGTTCTCGAACAGGCGGGCGCCGAGGTGATCGCGCTGACGACGGAAGAATCGAAATTCGGTGCAGTCGAAACGTTTGAAGAAGCGAAGCGCTGCGCCGCACTCTTCAAGAAGCATCGCGACACGCTCGACGGCGTTGTGGTAACTCTTCCGAATTTCGGCGACGAACGGGCTATCGCCGATACGCTGCGCCTCATGGGTTTTTCCGTACCGGTGCTGATACAGGCCACACCCGACACGCGGGGCAAAATGACCATCCGCGACCGGCGAGACAGCTTTTGCGGAAAGATGTCGGCCTGCAACAACCTGATGCAGTACGGGATTCCGTATTCACTCACCACTTTGCATACGGAAGATCCCTCGTCACCCGAGTTCGCCGAAGACGTGCAGTGGTTTCTGGGTGTGTGCCGCGTGGTGCGCGGTCTACGCGAGCTGCGCGTCGGTTCTATCGGAGCGCGGCCGGCGGCTTTCAATACAGTCCGCTACAGTGAAAAGCTCCTTGAGGCTAACGGGATCTCGGTCATCACGATCGATCTGTCGGAAATTCTGGGCCGTATCGATCGCATGAAGGATGACGACCCTCACGCAGAGGCGAAGCTCCAGGCGATGCAATCCTACGTCTCGACACGCGACGTACCCGCCCCGTCACTCATGAAAATGGCGAAGCTCGGAGCGGTGATCGACGGTTGGATGCACGAGACCGATGTTCGAATCAGCGCGGTGCAATGCTGGACGGCGCTCGAAGAGTATTTCGGCGTGGTTCCCTGCACTGTAATGAGCATGATGAGCAACGATCTAATGTCGAGCGCTTGCGAAGTGGATATCGCGGGAGTCGTGGGCATGCATGCTTTGCGGCTTGCGTCGGAAAGCCCCAGCGCGCTGCTTGATTGGAATAACAACTACGGAGAAGATCCGAACAAAGCGGTCTGTTTTCATTGCAGCAATCTACCCAAACATTTCTTTGCCGACTTCAAAATGGATTTTCAGGAAATCATCGCGGGAACAGTCGGCAAGCTGAATACATTCGGCACAGTGGTGGGTCGCGTGAAGCCGGGCGCAATGACTTATGCGCGAGTCTCCACCGACGATCGAGCCGGCAAAATCCGCGGCTACGTGGGCGGCGGGCGCTTCACAGACGATCCGCTCGAGACCTTTGGGGGAGCCGGCGTTGTCGAGATACCGCGGCTTCAGGAATTGCTGCGCTTTATCTGCGAGCGTGGATTCGAGCATCACACAGCGGCGAATTTTTCGTCCGTCTCGGCGCAGGTGCATGAAGCCACGACCCGATATCTCGGCTGGGACATGTACTGGCATAAAGCATGAGCACGGTTGTAGCGGGT
>Ga0157374_10006328_pt1 | contig 10040 bp, 8 predicted proteins | sample M25metaG_FD_115308 | JGI IMG/M metagenome (GOLD analysis project Ga0157374, IMG submission 115308) | Miscanthus rhizosphere microbial communities from Kellogg Biological Station, Michigan, USA - M2-5 metaG | ecosystem: Host-associated > Plants > Roots > Rhizosphere > Soil | place: USA: Michigan... | reverse complement strand
CGTCATCGACGCCGTGTATTCAGCATGTAGGGTAAACGGCATGGTAGGCGTCGCGCCGGTCAGCATTTGCGCGTAGAGGCTGTGCCAACCTCTCTCTTTGGTCTTGCCGTATACGTGGGTTGATTTCCCACTCACGAGCGTCAGGCCGTCCGGAGACGTGATCCTCTGCTCTGTCGAAAACCCCTGGAGCGTGTTTGGCTCCATGAGCATTGAGATATACGTGCCAGCCTCGGCCCAGACGCGCCCGATGTACTTCGATCCCCTATCAAGAGGACCAATATCGAGGTCGTCCGCGCCATCAAAGTCCTGGAGCGTAGAGCGCGGGTGAGGGGCCTGATGAATAGCTCCCACCATAGAGGCCGGCCCCCAGATTCCGAAGCCCACGCCACCCGCAGCAGGAGGTACGCCGAAGGTTGCGCGCCCCTGGCTATCGGTCCAGCAATCTTGTGCGTTGTGCCCGGTAAAGTCGTGCAGGTGAGCGTTCGGGCCGAAATGCGTCTGCACCGTTACCGTATGCCAAGACGGGTTGAAGTAGTCGTTCGAGAGAGCAACCAGACAGCCCGGCGCCTCCCCCCATCCCATGCGCTCGAACACATAGACGCGGGGATTGTTCGTAAGCCTCGGTACGGTACTACCGCCCGCGAGCATCTGAGCACACCAGATGAGATTGTTGATCCCATCTTCTAGGCCGTAGCAGTCAGGCTCCTTCAGGTAGTCCCTGATGTAGACGCAGGGCAGGCCCTCGCTTGTGAGCATCAACGCGTAGCCGAGGAGCTTGTTGAAGACGATCGTCGCGAAGCCGTTCGTATCGGAGTCCATTGACTCGACGAACGGAACGGCCTTCATCGGCTGTTGCTGGTACAGCGTTTCCCATGTATTCTTCAGACGGCTCATGTCATATGAGCCGTCATTGCACATTCTCTCATATTGATTGTAATGCGCCCCAAAATCCGTTGCGGAAGCGCGACCATTCACTTGGCTAATCCACCACTTTAGGTCCTCTGGGTTTCCGCTGGCATACTCGCCGAAGAACCACTTTCCTTTCATGGCACCGTAGTCCATGAAGGCTCGAACGAACTGGACTGCCATTCCCTTCATGTCATCCATGCGAGCGCCGTCAGCGCCAGTCGTTCTAAAGAGCCAGTCAGCCGCCTCTAGAAGACCATTCCAGACGTAGCCCTTTGGAACCGCGTTGACCGGGCATAACTGGTCACCGAATGAGAAATCGTCAGCAGGAGAAGGGACTGGGTCCTCTGGCACTCTAGGCGGAGCGCCACGGAAACACCCCGGGTCTTTAGGGAATCTTCCGTTAGTCTTTCCCGAGGAGGAGGCGTATCGGTAAACCCCGACGCTACCTCCCATACGCTGATGGGGAACGTAGTCAATCAGGACGTTTAGGCCATTTGCTTTGCAGATCGCGATGGAGCGGCGGAGTTGGTCACCAGTGCCGAATCTTGTTGGCTTAGTCCCTTGCTGGTTGAGAGTTCCTATATCATAGTCCGAGAACACGCCGTAGCCATCGCACCCCTTTCCGGCGCCCCCTTGGCACTTAAGAGGATTCGGGAAAAGCACATCGGTAAATCCAGTCCGCGCCAAGCCGCGCGCCCACGCCCCCACACGATCGAGCCACCAGTAGGGCGATGAATTATCATCATAGGGAGCCGGAACGGCTGTTCCCGAAGACCTGCGGAAATTTGCCCATAACATAACCCGACCGCTCATATTAAAATCTCCTTAGTGTAAAAACGGCAGCGGCGGTACATAAGTCCCAGAAGCAATTCTGGTCAGCAGATTAACGAAGCTCAGTACGTCGCCCTGGGCATCAAGGAACAGCCATGAGCACCCCCGCATGACGGAGTCCGGAATCGCGGTACGCAAGCTGCCATTGAAATCCTTGTAGATATCCCTCGCGTGCTGGAATGCGTCGAACGCCCCCGCAGGAACAAGCGGCTGGCCGTGGTTTTGCTGGAGGGTAATTATCCAATTTGCGAGGGGTGGGTAACAGGCCATTGCGGGCTGATCGTTATGCGCGGCGGCATCGGCGGCAGCAGCGTTCAGATCCGCAATAGACGTTGCCGCTAGGTGAGCCAGCGCAGAATTTAGGTTCGTGTTGGCCTGCTGCTGCTGTTGGGCGGTACAGCCGGCCAGGAGCGCCAGGGCAAGGTATGCAAAACGCATAGCAGCTTATACGCGGTCAGCAGGACAAAAGAAAAGCCCCCGGAAGACCCGGGGGCGGAGGATAAAAGGAAAGCGTAAAGTCCGCACGCCTTATTGCGCATCGCAACACGCATTGCAAGCGGTATATTAACGGCTAATGAACGGATTCACGCGTGCTTGAATCGCGTTCTGCACGCCAAAGCCGATAATCCCACACGTCTTCCCGTCCGTCACGACTACAGTATGGTGCCCCGGAGTCAGGCCAGGATGACGGAAATGGAACAATTGCGCAGTGACATGTGCAGGAGACGGCAGGGGATGATAGACCATCCCGCTCGTCGGAGGAGACCACTTAACAGGGAGAGCCTTGGACATCTTTCCGGCTGCTAGACCGCTTACCCTGCCGGGAGGATACGGATCGTCAGCGTATGATAGTTTTGGCGCTCCGGAATAACCCGATAAATGGCCGCTGATGCGGAATCCATGGCCTGACGCGGGATAGCCAGGCTTATCAATCGTTATATTCGTGCTCATGCAGAAGCCTCGACGAGACGAATTGTCCAGAAGTCAGAAGCCAAATTTGCGTTCGTCAAATACTGGTACGGCATGGTGAAGTTGCCGTTGTCACCCCACTCCGTTCCCCAGCTATTCCTGCAACGGAAGCGGCTGGAGCTATCGTCATGTCCATAGACGACAACGCAATGGCCGCCGAGCCGCTCTTCGTTGGCCAGAGGCATAGGGACCTTACCGTCCTGTGCTACCTGAGCTGATTCAAAGCTCTCGTAGACGGTAAAGCCGATGATAATCGGAAATCCCGCAACAAGGCACGACTTCATGATCTGGAGGTTTTGAGACACCCGGAAATACGAGAGACACTGATTATTCAGTGCGTCTTTGTACGCCTGCATAGGCGGCTTGTCGGCGAACTTGTCGATATTGTAGGGCCAGTCCGCCTCAGGGGGGGCGCCTAGCTTCGCCACGACCTTGATACCGTCGCGGATTTCCGCACCAGCATCCTCGTTGACGGTGTGCTCAATAACGCGCTCGCCATAGTAGATAAACAGGCGAGAGGGTGTGAAATTTGGCGTAAGGCTCTGGCGCATCCTCTCGAACTGAAACGCTGTGCCGATGCCATGCGCTGTGCATGAACCAAGTTGTCCCTGGTCCAGTACAGGAGGATTGTGCGTAGCGAAGACGTTCGACTGTGCCGGCAGGGAACTCGGCGTAGCGATCCTAAGCCACTTATCCTGTATGGCATCGGGAATTTCGCGCCGCCAGCCATAGCGATGGACCTTATGTTTGCGCAACGATTGGAAACCGAGAGCAGCGTGGCCACTCATGGGTAGTCTCCTTCAGTCAATGGAAATCGGTTAGGGCGGGAGAATGCTCGTGAGCTGCGTGAGCGTCGTCTGAGCCGCTGTGATTTGCTTCTGCAAAGTGCTAGCCTGATTACGAGCAGATCTGGTCGTCAGCATACTCGTAAGTTGCGATAGCGTCGTCTGTGACGCTGTAAGTTCATTCTTCAGAGTGCCGGCTATGTCGCGAGGCATACGGGTTCTTGCTGACGCCCTGAGAGACAGTCGCCACGCAAGGCCGCCATGAGCTATATTGTTACCTATTGGGCCAGCGCCGCCGCCTCCAAACGCTGAGCTAAACGCAGATGAGAATGCGTTTACGATAGAATTCAGACGGGATATTACCGGAGTGTGCATGGGATAATAAAACTCCGAGTTAGCCTCTGGCCGTCATCAGACTGAACGGTCACCGAGATTAGGTATTCAAACCCGGCAGTCCCGCCGCCGAGCCATACGGAGACACGAGTCCAGTCTTCGTTAATTGCTGGCGTCCCTAGGCTAAAGAGGTCAGATGCTCCACCGTCGTTCCTAATGACGGCTACCCCAGGCACGCCCGTGATCTTGTCGCAATCAATAGCTGCAAGAGGACCGCTGAAGTCACAGACAACAACGGTCTCATCTCCTGGGGCAATACCGTCCCTAAGGCGCTTGAGCGTGCGTGAGTCAGCACCCGGAGGTACAGACCCAGCAAGCCACGTAATTGCGCCACTCATTTAATCTTGCCAATAGACAACGAGATCTCCCTGCTCATAGCCGATTGGCGTTGTCCATAGCCTCGCATGGGCCGCAACAATCTGCTCCAGTTCGACAAGGACGCTTGCCTCAACTGCACTAATTATCGTGCCTCCACCGCTGAAGACGATGGACGATACGCCGCTCATAGACGCACCATGGACCTCTACTGTCGCGGCGGAGGAAAGCGGCATAAAGGCGGCGGAACCTTGTGCCGCCTCGACAGTGTTGACTGCCGAACCAGCAGCAACCAGCGTCGAGATAGTTCCGATTCCCGTTGCTGGCATCGTCAGAGAGGCAATGCCCGAAGCAGATAGCGCCGGAATAGTAGCAGAACCAGACGCAGGCATTCCGACCGCCGCAGTTCCAGTCCCAGCCATCTGAATAGCAGCCGATCCGGACAGACTATTGACCTGTCCGATCTGCGCCTCCGCAGACAGGACGATGCGGACAGAGCCAGAGGCACCAAGAACGAACGAGGCAGTCCCGGAGGCCGCCAACGAGAATACCGCAGAGCGCGCTATAGCCGTCCCTGAGGTCAGAGCTACGCCAACAGCATTAATACCTACCGAAGCGCTTCCAGCCGCCCTAGCGAAGCCCTGAGCCACCCCGACAGCCGATAGCGTCGGAATAGCAGCCAAACCGGAGGAAGCGTCGACCTGACCGAGCATAGCGCTTGCCGACAGGCTCTCGAGCGATGCAATCCCGCTCGCTCCTCCCCGCTGCACCGCTGTTGCCGCCGATCCTAGGAAGGGTAGCACTACTGTCGCAGAGGCGCGGCCGAACTGCTGAGCTTGACCCACCGCCGCAAATGCTACCGTGTCCGCGCCAGACCAGAATGTCTGGAGGAGAGACTGAGCTACGCAGAAAAGCGTCGGGATAGTCGATAGACCAAACCCGGACGTCTCCGAGGAGATATTCGGCACGATAACGTCAGCAGCGAGCAATAGCCCCGAGCCGTCCGTAGCTAGGAATAGCGGAGTAACAGCGTCGCTCTCGAGCAGAAGTGGATTGGGCTTCTGAACAAAGAGCACATCAATAGTGCCAATGCCAGAAGCCAAGTCTTCGACGATTGCCGACGCTACCACGGATAGCGTAAGAATAGTAATTGCCGTCGCCGCCGATGAACCTATGGCGCCTCCAGCGGCAAGGTCTATGTTGGCGCCACCAGATGCAAGCGCTCGTTGGCCCAATAGGGCGGACGCCGCAAGCGGGAATATAGTCGCCGTAGCCGAACTATTCGTAGAGCTTGTCAACGGAGCTATTACGTCCGCCCAGTCGATGTTCGACAACCCAATGAATTGTAGCACAGGCGTAGCTACTGCCACACATGATAGCCCCATTAGGCTAACGGTACTAGTGCCTAACTGATCGGCAAACCCGGCGGCACTTATTGTAAAGAACGCAGGCCGCGCGGTAGCGTTAGAGACGGAAGCCTGACTGACCGCCGATATAGAGACAGAGACTAGGCCAGACGCCGGCTGAGTTAATTGCGCAGTACCTATTGGGCTTAGGCTCGTTATGAACGTTAGGACATTTACGGTAATAGCCTGAGAGATAGGACCGAACGCCGATGAGAAAGCGTTGCTCCAGGCAGAACCGCTACTGGTAGAACCATTCGATTGAGTCGCGGCGCTCTGAGACACCAGAAACACCATGCGAGCAGCACAAGCCGCCTGATTGTTAGACCCAGCAGTGGATACCGAGTTGATGTTTATGTTATTGTGCGCAGCCGCCGCGTTCGAGGACGCTCCCGTAGCGAAGGCTGAAGAGAAAGCCGAAGAGTAGGCGCCGCCGCTAGCCTGGGTGGTTCCTGTAGAAAAAGCCGAAGAGAAGGCAGAGGAGAACGCCGCACCAACCGAGCCGCTAAGCGAAGAAGCTACAGCTAAGGTCTCAAGAGAAGTAATGGCAGACACGGAGATCGTATAAGCCCACGCGCCAATATCCCACGTGATGCGCGTATGGCCGGCGATATCATCGCCAGTAGGTATATCCGTAGTATCAGCAACTCCCCCGCCGGCTAGGCTAGAAGTCCCCGGACTTGACGTCAGGTTAAACGCTGAAGAATATCCAGATGAGAACGCCCCAGAACCGCCGCCGCCTACACTGGGGGCTTTGATCCTGAAATCAGTCGCCGCATCTATAAACTGGCTAGAAGCACCAAGAGAAAAAAGGTTACCACCGCCGTCCGTAGATAAGCCGCCAATAGGACTCGCTTTGGAAAAGCCGCAATGGTCGAAGGCGAGAGCTACCGATGATCTACTATTTACTACCGGGTTATATCCGAAGAACGCACAATTTTTTATGACGCCTCCAGATACGGATGAGGCAACAGCTCCATCGCCGGCCGTCGTAGGAGCTGCAATGCTAACGAACGTACAGTTGACAAACTTGCTATTGGCCGCACTATTGTAGAAGCTGCATATACGCGTGTCGAATATTTCCGTCGTAGTGCGATCTATGAAAAGACAATTATAACAGGTCAGCAGCGCGGCGGCATCCACGATACCGGCGCCCCCGGATTGAGGATATCCATCGAATATGCAATCGCGCAGTATAAGGCTACCAGGCGATCTTGTGGCCAGGAGAGATGAATTGCTCGTCGACAGAGGATCTTGTACCTGCAAGCCCTCAATGATGACGTTGTTGTCGTTGATGACGAAGTAGTTAATGTTCCCAGGAGAGTTAGGCAGAACGAACCTAACACCTTGGCTGGAATTGAATGCTAGAGGCGTATTCCCAGTAGCGAGAAAGTCTCGAATACTCTCTCCAGGAGCGCACTTTAGGGTAATCGTATTCGTCGCTGACGTAGTATGCCCAGACAGGGTTAGGTAGGCTGTCCCCGCCGTAGTCGTGATTGCTCCACAATCCCAGAGCAGGCCGACAATCGGTTGCGTAAGAGACCCAGGTATTCCTGACGCCCAGCTAGATAGCGTCACATAGTCAACGTGCGCAAGATACTTCCATGTCGCACCGCCATCGGTGATTGAGGCGCCGGTTCCCGATGGACCACCAGAACTAGCGGACGTTCCCGCCTTAATGCATTGGTAGGCGTTCCCCCCGTTCGACCGACGGTTGCCTATTGAATAAACGGTCGATGGCGTCCACGCGGGTATACCGACGAAAATGTTGGAGGTGATCGTCATTGATCGTCATCAGCTCCATGACACAACGCGGTTCGCTGGTTTAGTAGCATCGGTATTATATAACGGAGCTATGTCTCCTCCCCACGGGGGCCAGTAGACTCGACGGCCATCCCCATCGAAGAAGACCTCTCGTGAGACCCCTTGAGCGAATGTGCGGATCTGCCCACGCGCAAACAGAGAGGGAATTATGCCGAAGCCATGCGCTGGAGTACCGCTACCCTGAAACGCAACGGCCGAGCCGTCAAACAGAAGTGTAGAATTAGCTGATGCTAGCTCGGATACACCGGCAAGGCTCTGGCACTCCAGATCCCACGCAGCCGAAGAAGAAACCGACGCAGACTGACCAAGCGCCCCAGCGCTTGCAAAAGATATATCCCCAGCCCCAAGGGCAGAGCGGCTAAACACCGTCGTACCCGCCGCTGAGATGAGTGATAGCCCCACGACTGTCGTCGCAAGATCCTGCTGAGCAAGACCGCCCGTCGCCCCTATGCCTATAGAGGCATTCGCCTCGATACTATTCGACTGGCCACCGGAGGCCAGAGATGAAAGCGAGAGAACCGCAGCAGAGCAAGATGCCAAATAAGACTGGTCGGCGATGCCTAATGCGCTGAAGCCAACGCTAGCGACACTAAAACACCAATTGCTGATAGAACCGTAGGCAGCGAAATTAATAGAGGCCGTAGCTGAGGCCCCGTCAGATTGACCTAAAGCTGATGCACTCGTAAGGTTAATAGAGGAGCGGCTATACGCCCACGTTGAGACCGCACCAATTGCCGCAAGGGGAAGGAATGTCGTTATAGCGGCAGCGCCGATAGGCGCCTGCGCACTTGCGACAGAAGAAAGCTCTAGAATGCCGGAGCGGGAGAAGCAAACGCTACCCTGTCCAGCAAATCCCGTACCAGAGAGAGTAAGGACTGTATTAGTGCTAAGACACCAGTCGGGTGATGTCGCAATGCACGAAAGCGGCAGGATTGCAGCAACGCCAGAAGCCGCATCATATTGCTGCGCAAAGCCACTCGCGCTTAGCGGCTGTAGAGAGGCTGTAGCGCTAGCGTTCGTGCTGGATAAGAGAGAACTACTTGCCGAAAGAACGGCAAAAGTTAGCGTGCCGGACGCCTGATCATACTGGCTAGCCTGCCCTATGGAGGAAAAGGCCAGCGACTCGCTTCCGTAGCTCCATAAGCTAATCGCGCCTCGTGCGGCAAACGAGAGGACCGTCGCCAGCCCGTTGGCAATGCCGAACTGACTCGACTGACCAGCCGCCGTAAGGCTAAGAACGTTGGAGGTCTCTACCGCAACGTCGGTCTGAGATGCTGCCCCCAGCACAGCAAGAGAAGGGATTGCGGACGACGCGTAGGCCCAGTCGCTAATCGTGGCGACGCTACTTACGGAGAAAAGCGAAGATGATCCAGCCGCTTGGTCGAATTGCGCGACGCTGCTCGTTGCAGCTATCGGCAAAATATTCGCCTTACTGTAAGCCCAGTCTGATACGCTTGCAACACTTTGCAAGCCTAGGATAGACAGTATCCCGCTAGCCTGATCCGACTGACCAGAAACGCCGGCTGAGCTTAGAGATAGTAGACTACTCTTCGCGTATGACCAGTCCGAAACATACGCGACGGGCTGGAGTGACAAGAATGATGACGAGGCGGCGGCTAAGTCGGATTGGCTAGCAGCCCCAGATGCCGTGAGGGCTTCAATCGAAGCCGACGCATAAGACCAGTCCGAAATATATGCTACCGATCGTAGCGTTACAAAAGTGCTGGCAGCGGTCGACTGGTCACTCTGCCCCGCTGATATAGACGGGACAATATTCTCGAGACTGATAGCAGCATGCGCATTGTTCGCTGCTACCGCCTGAGAGGATGTTTTGCGCCGACGGAGAGGGGCTTGCCACGGCCTCCGAAAGACTCCAACCATGGCTGATCAGCGTCCTCCGAAGTGACTAACTAAAACAGTTCTTCTATTACGATATACCCATCCATAGTCGTGGATGCCGCAGGAGCGGTCTCCAACCCTATCAATAGATTCTGACTTACTCCGAATGTAGGACGAATCTCCGGAGGGGGGCAAAACAAAAGTCCATTCAGGACATTCCACCCGAACGGGAAAAGGTTCGTTGTTGATCCTGATGTTGTGGCTCTGGTCGTATCGTTCGTTCTTCCTGTAACAGTAGCAGCGGCATCAGTCGACGCTAACGCAGATATGGTGGCTACACTGCCACCCGATCCGTTCGTTACGGTAGCGGTCATCCGCTTTATAACCACTCGTAACTCTGCTGCACTGCTGCTACTTTCAGAATTCAGCTCAAATTGATGCAGAACGAATGCCATGCCACTGGTAGCGGCTATATTGAAGAGGTCTTGCGCAGCAGTTACAGCAATGTTGTTGAACTGAATGACATAAGGTCGAGCCATTTAATTTCCTATCGCACCAACATAGGAATACGCCTACGTATGGGGCTGATGCTTATGACTGAATCGCTCCATGTAAGGCGCACCTGCCCTCGCCCCCCGGCGGCTCCGTTCCCGGTTGATGTATTCGCGCCGCCGCCACCACCAGGAGCACCGCCCGCACCCGCCGTCGTGCCCGCCGTCCCGCCGCCGCCACCTTCGACGTTAGACGCGCCTGCTGTGCCACCATGAGTATT
>Ga0157374_10006326_pt1 | contig 10041 bp, 5 predicted proteins | sample M25metaG_FD_115308 | JGI IMG/M metagenome (GOLD analysis project Ga0157374, IMG submission 115308) | Miscanthus rhizosphere microbial communities from Kellogg Biological Station, Michigan, USA - M2-5 metaG | ecosystem: Host-associated > Plants > Roots > Rhizosphere > Soil | place: USA: Michigan... | reverse complement strand
CAGGCATATCAAATACTGATTGGAGTTGGAGCGCTTTATTAGCAGATTTTGATAACGATGAATGGAAAGATCTGTTTGTAAGCAATGGTTATTTGCGTGATTATACCAACATGGATTATTTAAAATTCGCTGTTGCTGATGCAAAGATTGCTGCAGCAAAACAAGGAAATCAAAATTTTCAAACGTATAATTTGGTGCAGCAAATGCCATCGAATAAATTAAGCAATTATATTTTTCAGAATAATCATGACCTGAGCTTTACAAACAAAACAACAGACTGGGGTTTATTTAAACCAACAGTTTCCAACGCAGCAGCATATGCAGATCTTGATGATGATGGCGACATGGATTTGGTTGTATGCAATAACAATGAGCCTGTGCTTATTTATCGAAATAATGCAAATGAATTATTGCATCATCATTATATTAAACTTCGTTTAACCGGCGATGGAATGAATACAAAAGCATATGGTGCAAAGATTGAAATTACAACGCCTGATAGTGTAATTCAATACCAGGAATTATATCCAGTTCGTGGTTATCAATCAACAGTAACACAGGATATTTTATTTGGGTTATCAAACAATAAAATTGTTCAAAAAATAAAAATTATATGGCCAGGTGGAAAAATTTCCATCATAAAAAATACTGTTGTTGATACAATGCTCAATGTAAACGAAACAGGTGCAACAACTGATGATGAAATAATCGGTTCAAAAAAAATATTCACTGATGTTACAAAAGGAGCCGGGTTAAATTTCATACACAAAAGCAACGATGAGTTTATTGATTTTAAATCAGAACCGTTACTGCCTTACCAATTATCAAAACAGGGCCCGGCATTAGCAAAAGCTGATGTAAATAAAGATGGTTTGGTAGATATTTTTGTTGGCGGCGGAATTGGCGAATCATCTGTTTTGTTTCTTCAAACAAGCAATGGAAAATTTATTGCATCAACATCACAACCATGGCAAATAGATTCTGAAAGCGAAGATGTAAATGCAGTTTTTTTTGATGCGAATAACGATGGTTTTGCGGATTTATATGTAGTGAGTGGCGGCAATATTTATGATGATGGATCGCCAGAATACCAGGACAGGTTATATATAAATGACGGCAAAGGAAATTTTACAAAAGCCGTAAATGCTTTGCCCGCAATGCTTTCAAGCAAATGTGCTGTTGCTGTTGGCGATTTTGATAATGATGGTTATGAAGATTTATTTGTTGGCGGAAGAGGAATGCCCGGTTCATTTCCATTGCCATCAAAAAGTTATTTATTGCATAACGATTCAAAAAATAATACGGTTCATTTTACTGATGTAACGGATGATGTTTGCCCGCAGTTGCGTTTGCCGGGCATGGTAACTGCTGCGTGTTTTGCCGATGTTAATAACGATCATTATCCTGATCTTTTAATTACAGGAGACTGGATGCCTTTGATATTATTTAAAAATAATAAAGGAAAATTTAAAGATATTTCTTCAACTACTGGCTTATCAAACACAAATGGAATGTGGGCTTCTATAACACCTGGTGATATTGATGGCGATGGCAAAATTGATTTTATTGTTGGCAATTGTGGTTACAACAATCAATTTAAAGCAACAGAAGAACAACCAATGATCATGTATGCTGAAGATTTTGATAATGATGGAGCTATCGATCCGATAGTTTGTTATTACATTGAAGGTAAGAGTTATCTAATGGCATCAAAAGATGAATTGCTTGATCAAATTCCTTCACTCAAAAAAAAGTATGTGAAGTATAATGATTATGCTGATGCAACGGTTGATGATATTTTTTCAAAAGAACAATTGCACAACGCAAAAGTTTTTACATGTAATCAATTTGCTTCAGGTATTCTGTTTAATGGTGGTAATGATCATTTTTCATTTCAGCCATTTCCAGTACAGGCACAATTTTCAAAAGTGTATGGTGCTATTACAGATGATTTTGATAAAGATGGAAAAAAAGATATTTTGATTGCAGGCAACTTTTTTTCATACAAAACACAGTTAGGAAAAGATGATGCGAGCTTCGGATTATTATTGAAAGGAAACGGTACAAGAACATTTAAACCTCTCGATGCATCTGAAACGGGTTGTTATTTGGATGGTGATGTTAGAGCAATAACAGAGATAGCTAATAGTTCGGAGAAATTAATTATAGCTGCAAAAAACAGTGATAAAGCCCAAGTGATAAAAGTGGAACAGAAATGAAAAAAATAATTTTTATTTTTTTATTTGTTGGTGCAGTATGTTGTTCGTTTGCGCAGTCAATTAACTGGAATGATGATGCAACACCTTTACACAATGCACAAAAATCATTAACAGATGTTATTGTGCATGATGTTTTTTCACCGCCTGTTGCGAGCCGCATTTATTTATATGCAAATATCGCAGCGTATGAAGTGCTGGTGAAAGATCATAAAGATTATGTCTCATTGCAAAATCAAATAAAAAACTTTCCCGTAATTCCAACTCCTCAAAAAAAAATTTCACCTTCTCTTGCTGCTGTGTATTCATTTTTATTGATCGGGAAAAAATTAGTTTTTTCAGAAGCAATACTAATAGACCCAACAAAAAATATTTTGCATTGGTATCATGATAAAAAAATTGATTCGGTTACTTATTATAATTCATTAGCCTATGCTAAACAAGTTGCAGATTCTATCAGTAAGTGGATGGCAAAAGATAATTATGCTTCAACACGTAAATTACGCCGGTACAGTTTCTCAAAAGAAGAAGGCAAATGGATTCCAACACCACCGGGTTATTTTGCAGCAGTAGAACCATATTGGAATAAGATACGTTGTATTACTTTAGATTCCGCAAGCCAATTTAAACCTGAACCACCACCATTGTTTAGTAAAGATTCATCGAGTGTATTTTATAAAATGGCTAATGATGTTTATGCTGTAGGGAATAATTTATCGAATGGAGAAAAAGCAATTGCAAGTTTTTGGGATTGCAATCCTTTCGATCTTAAAACAGAAGGGCATTTAAATTTTGCTTCAAAGAAAATTTCACCTGGCGGTCATTGGATGAATATTGCTGCTGTTGCATGTAAACAAACGAACAGCAACATTATAAAATCATCATCTGCATATACGCTTACTGCTATTGCTTTGTTTGATGCTTTCATTAGTTGTTGGGATGAAAAATATCGCAGCAATCTTATTCGACCAGAAACATATATTGATGCAAACATTGATGAAAGCTGGCGACCATTTTTGCAAACGCCGCCATTTCCTGAATATATAAGTGGCCATAGCATTATATCAACTGCATCTGCAATTGCACTTACAAAAATTTTTGGTGATAATTTTTCTTTTGATGATGATACAGAAAATGAATTTGGTTTGCCAACACGTCATTTTACTTCTTTCATGAATGCTGCTGATGAAGCGGCCATATCAAGATTTTATGGAGGCATACATTATCGTGCTGCAATTGTAAACGGACAAACACAAGGACAGCAAGTTGGAGAATGGGTGTTGCAGAAAATTCATTTACAATAAACCTGGATGAACTATTGCGCTGGCGTAATCACAATATTCCTGTAATCAATCGGCCCATGATCTCCTTGTAATAAAATTGGCCCGGGTTCGCCTTCGTTACTATTGATAGCACCCCCTGTAATACCTGGTATTTCACGATTACAAATAACTGTTTTACCATTAGCAACAACAGTAACCATTCTTCCGATCAATGTAATATCATACGTTTGCCATTCGCCTGCTTTGTTTGCTGCCATTTCACTTGGTGCAATAAAACCATAAATGGCACTGAACACATCTTTCGGCGGTTCATCACCATGGCTTGCTTCTATCTGCACTTCATAACGGCCACGCAAATAAACACCGCTATTACTGCCTTCAGGATAACGAAATTCAATATGCAGCTTGAAATCATTAAAAGTTTCATCAGTCATTAAGTTTGAACCTGAATGTGGGCTTGATAAAACTTCCTCTTTTACAATCCACTGGTTGTCGCCTGTTGCATGCCACCCTTTTAAATCTTTCCCATTAAATAATGTTACGGGTTTTCGCCATGCAGGCTCTGCAGTTCGTTTGAGCGAAGGAGCTCGTGCTGCAACCCAATTATATTTTTCCCCGTTCGTTGCTATCATTGTTCCGAATAAACTATCATTCTTAAGTTCTGCTGCAAATGAAATATTGTTAGTGTCTTTTTCCCATTGCGGAGGAATAGAAAAATTAATTCGGTTGTTGTTGAAATAAATTTTCGAAATAGGTCTTGCGCTGCCTCCGCTTCCTACAAATTCACCAACCAGTGTGCTTATGCCTGAACGATGTATATCAAGCCATGAAGGCGAAGACTTCCCGTGCATATCAATTGTCATATCCCATCTTCCAATTACCGCCTGCTCTTCATCATTCAAAACAATATTTGCTTTCGATGGAATGCAGTTAATCATGCATAAAAAAATAATGATGATAACATGCTGAAAAATTTTTGTTGTGCTTACTGAAATTTTTTTCATGGCAATTTTTTGTTTTACAATTCTACTCATAAAATGCATTGTATTTATATTTTTTTCTTTTCTGAAATGAAGTGTTTAATAAAATAGTTTGAGTTAGTACTTCATTTTCCATTCAATCATTTATCTTTCGCACAAGAATAATTGTTTTTGAAAAATTTCCTTATCACTTTTATTGCAATTTTAATAATTCCTGTTTATGCATTCACACAAAAAAAGAATGCTGCGTTTCAAGTGCATATTCACAAAACATCATCGCCTATAATTATTGATGGAATAATAAATGAAGATGGCTGGCAGCAAGCAGAAACAGCCAACAATTTTTTTATGGTATTGCCAATGGATACAAATTATGCTCATGTAAAAACCGATGTGCGTGTAACGTATGATGATCGTAATTTTTATTTGCTCGCAATTTGTTATAAAGATTTAGCCGGTCGCAATATGGTTGAGTCTTTAAGACGGGATTTTAATTTTGGGAATAACGATAATTTTTTAGTTTTCATAGATCCGTTTGAAGATCAAACAACAGGTTATTCTTTTGGTGCAAATGCAGAAGGCGCACAATGGGATGGAACAATGTATGCGGGTGGTTCTGTTGATTTGAATTGGGATAACAAATGGGTATCTGCTGTAAAAAATTATGCAGATAAATGGGTGTTTGAAGCAGCGATTCCTTTTAAAACTTTACGCTACAAAAAAGATGTTTTGCATTGGGGAATCAATTATAGCCGCAACGATTTAAAGACAACCGAAAAGTCAAGCTGGGCACCGGTTCCAAGACAATTTCCAACAGCTTCACTTGCATATACAGGTACATTAATTTGGGATGCAGCACCACCAAATCCATCAAGCAATATTTCTATCATTCCTTATTTTCTTACCAACATTTCGAAAGATTATATTAAACAATATTCGCCCGGTATTCAAGGCAGGGAAGGTGTTGATGCGAAGATCAGTTTTTCAACTTCGCTTAATCTTGATCTTACAGTGCATCCTGATTTTTCGCAGGTTGAAGTTGATCAGCAGGTAACAAACCTTAGCCGTTATGAATTATTCTTTCCCGAAAAAAGACAATTCTTTTTAGAAAACGCAGACTTGTTTGGCAATTTTGGTTATGCTGATATACGCCCTTTCTTTTCGAGACGAATTGGTTTAAATACATCAATTAATGCAGGCGCACGTTTAAGCGGAAAGCTGAATAAAAATTTACGTATTGGTGCAATGGATATGGAAACTGCCGGTGACGGAGATTTGCCTGCAGAAAATTATGCGGTGATATCATTACAGCAAAAAGTTTTTAAACGTTCAAACATCGGGTTTATTTACATTGATAAAACTGCTGTTGATTATCATCCGTCAAAAGACAGTGCAACAAATATTTACTCCCAATACAACAGGAACATTGGTGTTGAATATAATCTCGCATCAGCCAATAATGTTTTTACAGGAAAAATTTTGTTTCTTAAATCATTTACAGATAATAAAAGCGGTGATGATTTTGTGCAGGCATCAAACATGCAATACAGCAGCCGCAAATGGTTGATAAATGCGCAATATGAATATGTGGGGAAAAATTATATCGCTGAAGTTGGTTATGCTCCACGCAAAAATTTTATAAAATTCAATCCTCAAATAACAAGGTATTTTTTCCCGAAAAGCGGTATTATTTTAACACACGGCCCACAGCTCATCATGAATTATTTTTTCGATACTAAACTGCATGAAACAGATCACGAGGATATTTTCGCATGGTTATTTGCTTTTCGCAATAAAGCAACGCTCTCTGTTGTAGGCCAGGATGATTATGTAAAATTGTTAGCGCCATTTGATCCTACAAATACAGGAAAAGATTCTCTTTTAATTGGAAGTGTACATCGGTATAATCTCACAGGCTTCGATTATGTTTCTCCGCCGCAACATGTGTTTACTTATACAGCATCTTTGCGATATGGGAGTTATTATGCAGATGGAAATATTTTTACCGCTACAATTAATCCGGGTTACAGAATTCAACCCTATGTAAACATGAGTTTTAATACAACGTACACAAATTTAATTTTACCGCAGCCCTGGGGCAATACACATTTTTGGTTGATCGGTCCGCGCATTGATATAACATTTACAAACACTATTTTTTTTACAACATATATTCAATATAACCAGCAACAAAAAAATATAAATATTAATACACGTTTTCAATGGCGTTTTAAGCCTGCATCAGATTTATTTATTGTTTATACTGATAATTATTATCCTGATCCACTTTCAGTAAAAACAAGAGCGCTTGTTATCAAATTAAATTATTGGTGGAATTTGTAGGAGTGTTTACTTCAAAAAAATCTTTGTTATTCTTGGAATGCTTTCTCTTAGTGCATGTAAAAAAGATGGCGGCAGTAGTTCTTCAAGTTATTATGTAAAATTTAAACTTGATGGTGCAGATAAACAGTACTCTCAAACAACTGCTGCGGTATTTACAACTCAATTGCCTGTTTATTCATGTGCGATGGTAGGTGAGCAGCAAAATGGAACTGTTTATGAAGGCATGGCTATCAATCTTTTTAATGATGTTGCAATTGCTGCAAATGTTACTTATACAGACCAGGTAGTTGCAAGCTTGGGTACACCTGAAGCAACACTTTTATACACTGATGCAACAGGCGCTCAATCAACTTCCGGTCTTGCAGCTTCACCAAACGTACAAGTTGTAATTACAAGCATGGATGATAAAACAGTTACAGGAAATTTTTCAGGCACTATTGTTAGTGCAACAGATTTAACTACAACGCATACTGTTACTGAAGGACAGTTTCATTTACCAAGACATTAATTAATAAGTTACGATGCAATAAAATGCAGAGCGTATAAACGTTCTGCATTTTTTATTTTCCTTTTAAGATGGCTTCCATTTGTTCAAACGCACCAATAAACATTTTGTATTTATTATCAGTATGCGCTAATGCAATATTGTTATGTGTCATCACATCACTTAAAATATTGTTAGCGTGTTGGCAGTCCGCTGAATCATAAAAATAATTTTTCCATTCATAAGGCAGGTCATAATAAAATTTTAATTCAAAACCATTGCCATAAATTTTTATCGGTGATGGTGTGCTTCTAACATCAACTGTTGCAATTTTATTATCCAGTGCCCAGGTAAAATAATCTTTCCAATACTGGCAGTGATTAATAAGTCTCCTCTTTATTTCGGCAGTTGATTCTTTACGCATTGACTTTATTCTCCATTTATTATCTTCTAAAGAAAATGGTTTGGCAACGTTTGCTTTGAAAGAATAAGGTTGTACTTCAAAATCGCAAACAACGCCTGGGGTTGTACTTAGCTTGATATCTTTTCCATTACTATAATCAATAAGAAAAATATCTATGTTACCAGAAATACTTTTTAAAAGCAATGTATCATGATGTTTAGTCCATTTGCCATAATCAAACTCTCCAAAATCGCGTGTATAAGTTTCATCGGGGTTGAGACATAAAAAACTTGCCGGTGTAAGATTAAATTCTGTTGCATCGCCTGCACTTGTATAAGTATAAAACCAAACGCCTGTAATGTTGCCGCTAAATTTATGAATGAAAGAAATACAGGCTTCAAAACCTGTGAGCAAGAAGCAAACAGCGAGTGTAATAAAACTTTTATAACGCATAAATAAATTATAAAAATAATAATCGTAGCATTAGTTTTTTAAATTTTATTATGTCGCGAAATATATCAAGACAGAAAAACTAAAACACTTATTTTGCAAAACATTTCCTTCACAGTTGATTGTTTAATATGAAAAATTTTATTCTCACCACTGCCACATTTCTTTCATGTGCTGTAATGTATGCACAACAAAAAGATTCTTTAACCAGTAAAGATTATGCACATGCTGAACAATTTCTTTTTTATAATGTAGCACAAAAAATTGATCGCGGTTCAGTAAATGCAAACTGGCTGAAAGATGATAAGTTCTGGTATCGAACATTAACGTCGCGAGGCAGTGAATTTATTTTAGTTGACGCAACAAAAGGCACACGTACTGCAGCATTCGACCAGCAAAAATTAGCTACGGCATTATCGTCTGCAGCAGGAAAGAATTACACGGCTAATATGCTCCCCTTCAGAAGTATTGATTATACTGATGACGGAAAATTTATTTCATTCAACGCAAATAATAAAAAATGGAAAGCTGATCTTTCTACTTATACAATTACACAAGATGAATCAAATGCTTCACAAAAAGATATAAAGCCTAATGAAGTAATATCTCCCGATGGAAGCAAAGCTGCATTTATAAAAGATTATAATTTATGGGTGCGAGATGTTGCAACAAATAAATTAACCCAGCTTACAACTGATGGTGTACAGTATTTTGGTTACGCAACAGATAATGCAGGATGGAAACACTCTGATGATGCTATTTTACGCTGGTCACCTGATTCAAAAAAGATTGCAACGTTTCAACAAGATGAGCGCAATGTTGGCAATATGTATTTGGTTTCAACAAATGTTGGCCATCCAGCTTTACAACAATGGAAATATCCTTTGCCCGGTGATTCAACGATCTTTACTATACAGAGAGTAATTATTAATGTTGACGAACCCAAAGTTATTCGTTTACAAATACCAGCAGATCCGCATCGTGGTTCGTTAAGCGATGATGTTTCAAGCAGCGGAACTTTTGATGATGTTGACTGGAGTGCTGATGAAAATGAATTGGCTTTTTTATCAACTTTAAGAGATCATAAAACAGAAAAATTCAGAATTGCAAATGCCGCGACTGGGGTTGTTCGTGAAGTGTTTGAAGAAACAGTTCTTACGCAATATGAATCAGGGCAAGGTGCTATTAATTGGCGTTATCTTTCAAACACTCATGAAATAATTTGGTATTCTGAACGCAATAACTGGGGGCATTTGTACTTGTATGATGCAACAACAGGAAAATTAAAAAATCAAATTACAAAAGGTAACTGGGTGGTTACGCAATTAATTAAGGTTGATGAAAAGAAAAGAGTAATTTATTTTTTAGCTGATGGAAGAGATGCAAAAAATCCATACTTCACACATTTTTGTAAAGTTGATTTTGATGGAAAAAATCTTGTTGATCTAACGCCTGAAACAGGTAATCATACTGTTGATTTATCTGCATCAGAAAATTATTTTGTTGATAGTTATTCGCAGCCTGATGTTCCTCCAACAATCGTATTAAAAAATACCAACGGCAAGGTGATTTCAACTCTTGAAAAAACAGATGTGAGTCGTTTACAAGCTACCGGTTGGAAACCACCTACGCCTATTACGGTAAAAGCGCATGATGATACAACTGATATTTATGGATTGATGATAACGCCAACACATCTTGATTCAACAAAAAAATATCCTGTTATAGTTTATATCTATCCTGGTCCGCAGGGAGGCAGTGTTGGCAATTGGTCGTTTGAAGCTGCACGCGGCGATGATGAAGTGCTTGCTGAATTAGGTTTTATTGTAATTGAAATTGAAGGCACAAGCAACCCGTTGCGATCCAAATCTTTCCATGATAT
>Ga0157374_10006325_pt1 | contig 10043 bp, 10 predicted proteins | sample M25metaG_FD_115308 | JGI IMG/M metagenome (GOLD analysis project Ga0157374, IMG submission 115308) | Miscanthus rhizosphere microbial communities from Kellogg Biological Station, Michigan, USA - M2-5 metaG | ecosystem: Host-associated > Plants > Roots > Rhizosphere > Soil | place: USA: Michigan... | reverse complement strand
TTTTATATAGAAGCCTGGCAGGAATTGAACCACTACAAGCAATTCTCCAGTTTTTCAGTTAAAATGTGTTATAGTCGTCCGTAAAGATTTACTTGTCGCGGTGATGACTCAACTGTCTATAAAAGGCGACTGCGGTAGATTGCAGCTAGACTGTCATAGTGGAGGCGGCTGCGGCATCCTGGAGTAGTTCGCTGTAATCGCCATTTTCGGAGGTGTACCTTGCAACTGTATGGTCGCTCAAAGGCTGAAGCGGCAACGGTCGGTGGCCTTGAGCTTGAATTTCCGAATGCTGCAGAACGTGCGGCGCAGCATAACGCCCTCAAAACCAGCGAGGAAACGTTTCGTTCGGCCATGTATTGGGCGCCCATAGGCATGGCTCTTGTGGCGCCGACAGGCCGAATCCTTAAAGTGAATCCCGCTCTTTGCAGGCTGCTTGGCTATGATGAAGACGAATTACTAGCTCTTGATTTTCAGACCATTACACACCCTGACGATCTGCAGCACGATTTGGACAATTTTCGGAAGTTAGAACGTGGCGACATCCCCAGCTACCAGATGGAAAAGCGATACTTTAGCAAATCCGGAAGCATTATTTGGGCTCAATTGAACGTTTCGATGGTGCGGGATAGTCCCGGTGTTCCAGGTTACTTTATTTCACAAATTCAGGACATAAGCAGCCAGAAGGAAATAGAGCGGATGAAAAACGACTTTATTTCCATGGTGAGCCATGAAATGCGCACACCGCTAACGGCTATTCGCGGCTCGCTTGGGCTGGTGACATCCGGCGTAGTTGGTGAACTTGGGCCAAAGGCTGCCGAGCTAACACAGATAGCCTACCTCAATACAGAGCGTCTCATTCTGCTGATCAACGATATTCTGGACATCGACAAGGTCGAATCCGGTGGGATGCGTTTCGAAATGAAAAGCTACGACATTAGCTCACTGGTTCACCAGGCAATAGCGGTGAATTCCGGATATGGTGATAAATTCGGGGTCCACTTTGTTCTGGAGCCTTGCGTTTCATCAGCCTGGGTCTGTGTCGATCAAAACAGATTCATACAGGTGCTCTCCAACCTGCTTTCCAATGCAGCTAAGTTTTCAAAACCCGACGATGACGTTCGCATCATAGTTTCACGAGGGGATCATAAAGTTCGAGTGACCGTTACAGATCGGGGGCCGGGAATACCCGACGAGTTCCGGTCCCGCATCTTCAATAAGTTCGCTCAGTCTAACGCCACCACTGCGCGCGCAAATGGCGGCACGGGACTTGGCTTGAACATCAGCAAGGAGATGATCGAACACATGAACGGGGAGATTGGCTTCGATTCTGAGAAAGGCAAAGGCACAAGCTTCTGGGTCGCCCTACCGGAGATTGTAGGCGAAAACGTCGTAACGACAACTCGCGAACTTAGCAGACGCCAACATTGAGCGTGCACGCCAACCAAATCGGCAAGGTACTATTTGTGTTCGTTCCTGTTTTTCCTTGTTTGGGGCATTACTGACACCATGCATTCCAATCCAGCTGTTCGGGAATTTGTGCCAGCGCCGATGTGTGTGATGTCAGGAATGTCTCTTGGCTTAGGAATAATCGCGCTTCGTTTTGAGAAGTCCAGACGTAGTTTGGACACATCATTTTGGAGCCGTAAACCATGATGGAAACGTTCCTCGCTCCAGAACGCACCGAGGTGGATAGGATTGAAGCCTATCTGGACAGGGCGTTTGTACCGTTCAAGTTCGATTCGATCAAAGCCGCTGCAATATTCCAGACGCAGCTTGGCATACCGGTTTCGCCAGAAGATGTTGATCTCATTTATACTTGTGAGGCGTTGGCTGCTGAAACATGGACAAACGATAAAAAGAAGCCTGCAGGTTCATGCTTTCGGTACAATACGCAGGGCTTTCGCGACGTTGTTGGTGAGATGCGTCTGGATACGCAAAGAGAACTGAATGAAGCCGTTCGTAAGTTGGAGGCAGGCGGCTACTCTCACGAAGAAGCAGTAAAACAGACGCTCAAGCGCACCGTTGACCCGTTGACGCTTCGCAAGGAGGCCATTCAGGTTGGCTACACCACCTGCATGGAGAGATCGGGGCCATTAATCAAGCGAGAACACGCTCGTATTGTAAGGTTCCTTGTGTTTTCTGCATTTCTACTTTCCTTTTCGGCGCTAATATATTGGGCTTCAGAAGACATCCTGAACAAATACAGGGGTATAGGAATGAGTTTTTATATATGCATACTATTTCTTTCAGTCGTCGGGTATACGTACTCTCGTCCAGTTCGCCAATTAAGCACTCCTCTGCAGGCCAGCATCGACAGCTTCGTTACGAGAAAGCATTTTTCAAAAGCCTCCCTAATGCAGCGCATTAGATGGGCGGTATTTAAAGAGCGATATCCATCGAGCAGTACTCCGTTGTTGTCGTGGGTTCTATCGTTACTCTTAGCAGTCGTTACAATGGTCTCGATGTTGGCGACGGCATTCCATTTCCTAGGTGGATTGGCGGCAATATTTGGCTATTGGTCGGTTTCTTCAATGGGCCAAAAAATATGGGCTCTTCGGGACAATTCGGCCAGGCTCAAGGCCAACTCTCTACCTGACTAAACCTTGGAGTTGCTTAAATGTCCAACCAAAGTCCGGCCGATGCAATTGACCGATACTTGAACGACGTGTTCGGCGCCCTGTCCTTGTACAAATGAATAGCTACCATGGCACCCAATCTAATCTCCAGAAAATCCTCCGGCGACGAGATCGACAAATACCTGGACAAAGTATTTGGCGGCTTTCCAACGCCTGGTGAAGTGGACGCGGAGAAGTGGCAGGAGAGGCTGGGAGTTGAGGTGTCGCTGGATGACCTGGATCTAATCTATACTCTGCAGGCCACCGAGGAAGAAGACATTGCTTTTTCGCACGAAACGCCCCCCACGACTAAGTCCAGAATGGAGACTCGGCTATTTCTGGACGCTATCCGGGACATGCGAGTGGAGATGGAGCGGCGACTAAGAACGGCCGCGGCCGAGATCGAGGCTCAAGGCTCGGCCGATTTTGTGGCTATCCAAAAGACCATGGCACGAACTACGGATGCCAACGACCTGCGAGATAAGGTCATTGCGTCTGCCGCTCACTATTGCCGGCAGAAGACGCTTGAGAATGTTCCCAATATTGATTTTTTTGATTCCAATGTTGGAAAGAAGATCGGCTCGACAACGTTGTGGCAGCTTTTTCAAGTATTCGGCAGGTCATTTCTATTCGGTCCGATAATAATCCTGGAGCAGGAACTACACCTATATCTTCAGCACACGTTGCTTGATTACGTAGCTATTGCCTTCGTGCTGGGTATCGGGATTTCCTTTGGTTTCTCGAGCACAGTAGCTAATGCGCTGCTGTTAAGCAATGCGAAGTCTTTCTTCGCCAAATCGCCGTTGCCCCACGTAACCGTCAAACAACGATTCCGTTTTTTCTGGTTCAAGTTGTGGAAATCTCCATTCCCACAATCGCAGTTCTCCGCAGTATCATGTATTTATCTCGCCGCGATGACGTTTGGATTTGCCCTGCACACCACACATTACCACCTTGACATTGCGACTGTCTGGATTGGCGTGATATCCGGCATGTACTTTGGCAAGAGACTGTGGCGCCGCATCAGAACGCCGCGCGCCATTGTGACTGCGTGAACATACACAGAAAAGGCCACAGTCCCGTACATGGACTGTAGCCTCTTGCTGGACATCGGCCTGCACAACCCGGCCGGCAGTAAGGATTGACTGTTAGGCAGGGCGCACGAATTGAACGTCAACCGTCAATTCTACCGAATCGCTGATGACAACTCCGCCGGTTTCCAGAACGGCGTTGTAGGTGAGGCCGAAGTCGCTGCGCTTTATCTTTGTCTTGCCGGTAAAGCCAAGGCGCCAATTGCCCCAAGGATCCTTGGAATCTTTCAATGAACCTTCGACAGCCAGCGTCTCAGATTTAGTGACGCCGTGGATGGTGAGGTCTCCTGTCACCGTACCTTCCTCATCGCTGGTTTTTGTGATGGATGTGGATACAAAAGTGATGGTTGGATAGTTGGCAACATCGAAGAAGTCTGCGGACTTCAGGTGAGCATCACGGTCCGGAGTTCGGGTGTTTACCGTGCTTGCGTCGATCGTCACCGTAACTTCAGAGTTGGTGGGGTCGGATGGGTCCACTATAAGCGTCCCGGACAGGCCGGTAAATTCACCGCGCACATGGGAAATCGCCAGGTGGCGGACGGAAAATTGGACGCTCGAATGGACCGCGTCGAGGTTGTATGTGAGAACGCCTTCTGCTACTTCAGTCATGGTTGTGACTCCTTATGTCGTCTCGTCGAAGTTTAAATTGTATAGCATGTTGTTTAGACAAGCAGTATACATAATACACCAAATCTCTGCAATGTTCCCGTATCTTTGTAAATCTTTTTTTGGAAAGCAGTTCTGAGATTGCTCATTCCCCAATCGAATACTCTTTCTGTAAAGCTGAACGAGATTCCTTCGGAAGGAGAGCACTGCAAAATTAGAGGCGATTGCCGCGGCTGGCATTGCTATTAAGCTTGAAATTCTCAATGCCCTGTAGGTATACTACACTTTCGTTGGGGTGAGTAGCTCAGTGGATAGAGCACTTGTCTTCGGAACAAGGGGTCAGGGGTTCGAATCCCTTCTCGCCCACCAACTTCTTCTTCATTTTTTCCTCACAAACTCTCGATAAAATAGTTGCGACTTCACGAGCCGTCGAATGTCTAAGCCCCTGAGAGGTTTCGGCGCGCATTGGCGCCGGCAACCTTAAACGTGTGACGGTGCAGACCGCCGCAGTGTGTATTAGCTATGAAGACTTGGAGTATAGAAATGCGTTATCTGGCAATGGCAGGCCTCAGTTTGGTTCTCGCGTGTCCAGTGGCTATGGCTGCTGCAACCCCCGCTAAAGAGGGACCTCTGTCCGGTGTGAAAGAGGTTGGGGTGCTGGTTTACCTGCAGCACGACGCGCAAACGGATGGCATAGACAAGAAGGCCATACAGGCCAAGGCGGAACTCGACCTTAAAGCCGCAGGAATTAAAGTGCTGAAGTACGGCGAGAAGGCCAGCTATAAAGGCCCCGGCGTCCTCGTATTTACCATCGATGTCGTGAAATGGACAGGAAATCCCATCAACGCCTTCAACGTGCGCGCCGACTTCATCGAACGTGCTGCAGTAGACCGCGCCGGAAAGCCGCATCTTGAAGACGGCAGCACCTGGCAGTTTGCCACCACTGGGATTGCAGGAGACCTATCCCTGAAGGACCAGGTCGGCGAAACGGTCGGTGAAATAACACAAATCTACGCGCATGAATACGTCATAGACAACCAGAATCCCACGAAGTAAGCGACGGACTTGTTGGATCCTTGTCTTGAAATGCTCACTCTACAATCGGCAGGACAAACGAGACCGCGAAGCCGACGGCTGTATGAGCTTTCTTGGAGATTCATGCCTGGGCTGTTTGTTTGACGCGGGTTGTTCGGCAATCGGCTGCGGCACTCTGGTTGCGTTGCTGCTAGTAGTTGGCTTAGCCACGGGCGTCATTGGGTCTAAACGCGTTCAGCAGCGAATTGAGAATGTGCATTTTCTGGGCGGCCTCAAGCCTCCCTAATTTTGAGCCCCTCAGGACCCTAAGCTATGTCGGATCTGAGGCTGCCCTTGCCAGTCCGACGGCCTGCATTATAAACCCCTGCGCGTCGCCTACGCTATGCAGCGCTGCCGCCTCACCGATGGATATCAGTCGGCTGTTGCCTTCAGTCATTTTATGATTGTTCAGGTCTTTAGGAAAGACCATGCACGCCAGGGGCTTTTTCTCGTCCAGGCAAAACCTCGCAGTGTGCATGGCTCCGCCTTTGAGGTCGGTTTCCACGATAATCACGCCGGCGCTCAGTCCGCTTTGCAGGCGGTCGCGCTCCACGAAGTATTTGGGCTTGGGGCGCTCGTTTGGCGGGTACTCCGAGAGCAGGCAGCCCCCCGTTTCAATAATTTGCTCCGCCAGGCCGTAGTTCTCCGGCGGATAGATAGTGTTAAGTCCATGCGCGAGAATAGCCACCGTTTGACCTTCCGCAGCCAGACAACCTGTATGTGCAGCGGTATCGCAGCCTCGCGCAAGTCCGCTCATTACCACACAACGCATTTGTGCAACCACACTGCCCAACGCTTCACTGAGTTCATAACCTTGCTTCGTAGGCTCGCGCGTGCCTATTACCGCAATGCTGGAAGGCTCTGTAAGGCATGCAGTACTCCCCCTGGCGTAAAGTAAGAGTGGAGGGCTCTTTATCGCGTTCAGACGCTCAGGAAAGTCCATGTGGCCAGGGGAAAGTACGCTGATACCGGATCGTTCCGCCTGTTCCAGCGTTTTGACCCCTTGTGAGTACGCAGACCTTAGTTCTTCCAGCGTAGGACCAAACAACCGAGGAGCACTACCGTAGACGCTATGGGTGATCTCCAGTATATCTTCTACGGAATCAGGGGTGGCTGTAGAGGCAGCGAGTATGTCTTTCGCTCCCTTTACGCCAATGCTAGGGGTGTTCAGTAGAGTTAGGATGTAAAGGTCTTTAGTCAAGAGTTAACGCCTGGAACATTTATAAACAATTGTTTGCCTGTAGCAATTATGCCATATGGGAATCGGGTTTGTACCGGGCTTTTGAAAATAGCCTGTGACTATTTTTGTGGGGATTATTCGCCATCGAACGAGAGCGTTATATGACTCCTTCCTGCCTCTACATCGCTGGGCTAACCTTGATGCTTGTGGTTGGCGCCGTAGACGCGCACGTAGTCAATTAGCATTCGCTGTGGAAACTTTGTCGAGGCATCAGGGCTTCCGGGCCAATTTCCGCCAACGGCCACGTTAATGATAAAGAAGAAGCGCGCATTGAATGGCCAGGGCGACGGCGCGACTTCCGCTGCAGATCGCGTCTCATAAAGATTGCCGTCGACATAAAAGGAAGCGTGGTCAGGCGACCACATAAGCTGAAAAAGATGGTAGCCATCGCTAAATCGCTGTCCGTTGGGAAGCGTATAGGACGCGTGCTTGCAATTCGCTGCAAAGTGACCCGGACTGTGCATGCTTGCCTGGTTGACACTAAGCCACTGCTTTTCGCCGATGTTCTCCATAATGTCCATTTCACCGCAGGCCGGCCAGATGGCTTTGTTTTGATTGGCGCCAAGCATCCAGAAGGCAGGCCATATCCCTTTGCCGAACGGTAGCTTGATCCGGGCTTCGATAAAGCCGTATTGCGGCATTTCATGGTTGAGAGAATCCAGACGCGCCGATCGATATACGCCGGCCGCTCCGGTTTTGCCATTGTCATCCGTTGCCGTAATTTGCAGTGCGCGCCCATCCGTTGCGTTTGGATCTTTCACGATGCATGAGTGCCTTGTGTCGCTCACGTATCTTTCAAGTTCTTTGTTCCATACGCCCTCGTTGCCCGTCTCGATATTCCAGTTGCTCGCCAAAGGGAGCTGCCCGATACCCTGGTTGAACTCGTCGCTCCACACTAGTTTGGAGCCCGGAGGAGGGGAGGCGTATACCGTTACTGCCGCAGCAGTCAGAATTCCGACTAGGGCTGCGCTCAAAAACTTGCGACATAGAATTAGTGTCGAGCAAACTGACTTATCTTTCATATATGATTCCTTTATCGGGGACACTGAGCAACTGACGGCTCCAGCCTCTATCAGGGAATGAAGCCGTCCAAGACGATCTACGGGGTGTACGGTGTGTAGGTTATGGACGATACCTTAAGGTATCTGGCTCCATCGGATGTTGCCCAAGTGGACGAGTCCGGATTGCCGGGCCAGGATCCGCCCACGGCGGTGTCCACAATAAAGTGCATGCCGACCCCCGGTCCTATCGTGTACCACTTTGTCCCAGTGTAGGAGCCGTCAACTGAGTAGTCCGTGTGGTCGGGCCACCATGTGAACGAATAGGTATGGTATGCATTTGTCCACCCACGACTGTTGCCCCGGTTCCACTGCGTCATATTGTTGCTCCAGTCGTGGAAGGTCTGGTAGACGGTGTTTGGAGATGAACCGACAATTTCGCCGGCGTCCATCTCGGGCAGCCAGGGATTCAGGTACGCGGCCCAGCATGCCGGCAATAGCCCGTCACCGTTAGGCATATTGGCCGTGAAGCTGTAGGTGCCGTATCCGTAGAGAGCTTTTGATTCGACACGTCCCGAAAAGTATGTTCCGCCGCCGGCATTGTAAGTTTTGATAACAAGAGTAGAACCTTCATACCAAACGCAGCCTGGAGTATATGTTTCCAATTCGTTGTTTGCTGTCCAGCGCGCATTTATAACGTTCCAACTGTTTACCGTTTGGGGAGCTCCCCATGTACCGGCAAAGGCTGGAAGCTGTATAGTAGATAGGGTTAATCCACATATAGTGAATACGGCGGCGAAAATGGCGTTACTATTCTTCATAAGTGTCTCCTCTTTTATTGGTCAGATTGTCTCGGGATTGGTCTGTATTGTGAATGTGGCGTTAAGACTGTCGATGTCTCCTCTGAAACTCCAGGCAGATCCGCCTGGAGTTTCAGACCGGCAATGCATTCTTACCGACCGGCGCTTGTCGGGGTGCCGCCGGGCGCGTGGCTAGCTCGCTGAATTTGGGCGATAGCAGATGATTTGGCCTGGTCAGGAATGTTTGGATTGCTCTGTATGGCTGCGATCCTGTCCTGAGTCGACTGTTGCTGCGTTGCGACCTTCGGCGTGGTGTCCTGTGCTCCGCAGCCCGTAACGACAAGTAAAACAGCTGCCACGATTATTTTCTTCATCTGTCGAACCTTTAATAGGGGTACGTAGCCCCGGGAACGAAGCCGGGATCGATGGACCCTGGAATGTAGATGTCGTTGTACCAGCTCAGCGTGCCCCGTGCCTTGGATTTGACGTGCCCGTCGAGCCACAGGAAGTTCGACGAGTTTGTATGACGATAGCGGGGGAGGTTGCCGCACTGGCCATATCCGCCCGGCTGCGCGGCAGAGGATGTGTCGCAGTCGCCGTTAATAAGGTCCAGCTTCTGGTTAGGCTGATAGTTTCTGGCCGCGGTAACGCCCCAGTCGGCCCATGCCCATTCGGCAGTCGGAAAGTTATTGTAGTTCCAAACAGTGCTCGGCCCGTTCGATCCGCCTTCAATGAGCATAACCTTTTCGGCTGGATCGTCCACAACGGCAAGGGTCGATGTCTTAATCGGTGTCACTGTAGTGTCGGGAAACAGGTCGAATCGGATATGGTATTGGTTGCCCTGCACTGCGTATGGGAACGACGGGCAGGAATATATACCTCCATTTCGCGTTATGGTACTTCCCGCTTTAATGTAAGGCATGATTACAGTATCCCACTCCGCGGTTTCCGGTCCGCCAGGAGTAGAAAAGGTGTAACCAAACGACGACATGGGATAGGTTTCGTCGTAATCCTGAACATACTGCAGCACGCCCATCCCCATCTGCTTCATGTTGCTCACGCAGTTGATCTGGCGAGCTTTCTCCCTGACCTTTGCAAAAACAGGGAACAGAATCGCCGCAAGTATAGCGATTATAGCTATAACAACTAGTAGTTCGATCAACGTAAAACCATTACGGTTTGCCGAAGTCATATTTTTCTCCTTTTTACGTACGCATTCATAATTAAAATGCACTGGCCACGCTGCGATGTCATATTTTTTTGCTACAACGTTGTAGGTGCATTATATCAGGGCTTCTTAAACATGTCAATAGGATAAACCCATAGTTTACAAACCTGGGAAATCCTGCCCATTTGTCGGTCGAACTGGGAATCGGCCTACGCCGTGTCTCCGGCAATTATGCTTACTGGAAATATGTTGGTTTCAGGGAGAATCTGCCCATCAATTTGGAGGACGATCATTCTGACTGCTTCGGAAGCCATGCTTTCCCAAGGTACCGATACGGTAACCAGGCGGCGGGCTGGAAGGCGGGTTTCGAGGAGGCCGTCGAAGCCGGTGATAGCGAGGTCTTCGGGAATTCTAATTCCGGCATCCATGCAACTGTTAATCAGCACATAGG
>Ga0157374_10006321_pt1 | contig 10044 bp, 12 predicted proteins | sample M25metaG_FD_115308 | JGI IMG/M metagenome (GOLD analysis project Ga0157374, IMG submission 115308) | Miscanthus rhizosphere microbial communities from Kellogg Biological Station, Michigan, USA - M2-5 metaG | ecosystem: Host-associated > Plants > Roots > Rhizosphere > Soil | place: USA: Michigan... | reverse complement strand
GGTACCGGCCCAGAGCCCAATGTCGGCGACTTCCTGGCCGCGATCCACGACATGATGTTGAAGAGCACGCCGCCCGCCCCCCAATAATGAGCATTGATGCTCTATCCATATTTGTAGCAGGTAATGCGGCAGATGTGGAATAACTGCTCTGGATCGGTTGAACTCAACCAATCCACCGATTTATCTTCCGGTTACTCTGACGTTTGGCGAGTAGCGAATTGCTCGGGCAAAGTCTATTGCTCGACCACGGCCCAAGGGCCGTGATCGGGCTATGGACTTGCTTCGACAACGTGATCCAAGATCACGCTTCGAGGCGAAGACGAGGAGCCCTATTCGCTATGCCAAAGCTGACCATTGTCGCCGGTCCCAACGGCGCCGGAAAATCGACGGTCGCCCCCGCCTTGCTGCTGCGGGGCACCCCCTACGTCAACGCGGACGAGATCGCCAAGATGCTCGACGGCCCCGGCAAGGACATCCAGGCTAGCCGGCTATTGCTGGAGACCTGGGATGCCCTCTCGGGACAACAGGCAAACTTCGCCATTGAGACAACTCTCGCCAGCCGAACGCTCGCGCCCAAGGTGCGGGCGCTGAAGGAGGCGGGGTACACATTTCACCTCTATTTCATATGGCTGCCCGATGTCGAGTTGTCCATTGCCCGCGTCGCCGAACGTGTCCGAGACGGCGGTCATGACATCCCGGAGGAGACCATTCGCCGTCGCTACCTGTCAGGACTCAAGAATTTCTTCGAGATCTACCAGCCACTGGCCGACCGATGGCGCGTGTACAACAACGAGGAGCGCGGTAAGTCGAGGATCGTTGCCAGGGGGCGGTATACTGATATTGACAGTGTTTCCGATCATGAACTTTGGCTTAGGATCAGAGGAACGCAAGCGATGGCCGATACGCAAGTAAAAGAAACTTCCACTACTTATCTCTACGAGGAAGATATGGAGTTGAAGCGAGTCAACGCCGCAATACGTGCAGCTTGCATCGAGCACAAGCGGAAGGGCAATCCAATCTGCGAATGGCGAGATGGCAAGGTCGTTTGGATCCAGCCAGAAGATATATACTTCGACGAAGATTAACCGATGAGATCGACGTCGAACAATATAGCACGCGGTTGGTGGCGGCAGGCATCGACCTGTTGACGCCCACCTACGCGTGATCGACATAGCAATATTAGACGGACCGGGGCGTTTTGTATGACAAATCACCCCGGTCCGTCCTCTATTTGGAGGTATCATGATGTCAGCCGACAATGGTCGCATTCAAATCCGGCGGGCAAAGATTACCGATTCCGATCGGATCTTCGAGATGCTGGCCGAGTTTGTGACGAGCTATCGACCGATACGCGAGGCGTTCGACATCAACTTTCCGGCACTGGTGAATTCGGCGGATGCCGATCTCTTAGTCGCCGAGAGCGACAATAATTTGCGTGGATACGCATTGGCGCTCCGAGTGCCGACGCTCTATGCGAACGGCGAGCTGTGGAACCTGCAGGAGCTGTTCGTCGATGCCGCTTTTCGAAGTCGAGGCATTGGCCGTGAGTTGCTGGATGGAGTCGTGGACAATGCACGGCGGCGGGGCGCGGTCGAGGTCACTGTAGTGTCTCGTCGAGCAGGACCGTATTACATCAAGCACGGATTTATGGAAACCGCTAGCTACTTCAAGCTCAAACTCACTGAAAATACGCCTCCTTAAACGTAAGAACTATGCCTCACGCCTACCCAACCGAACAACATAAGCAAGCCGCGCAGGCCATCGTCGACTACTTTGAGAACCGTGGCTATGTCGATGCGGTTTTGCTCACGAACTCCTGCGCACGCGGGAAGGCGACGCCAGACAGCTGTCTCGACATCGCCGTGCTCGTTCAGGCGCATGCGTCGATTCCGGAGATCGAGCGGGTATGGGATTCGTACTATCAGTCCGAGCCCGTATTCAACGAGTTGCGCGGAGTTGGCCAGTTCGCCGAGGTGCACCTGAGCATTACGTCCGGCGACTATCGACCCGGCGAGCGCAACTGGACCGGCGGCCCGGACATGTTCGAGATCGAGATCGGCAACTACCTCCAGTACAGCGTCCCGCTCTCGGAACGAACCGACCGGTTCCAACAGCTTCGCACCACGTTCCTGCCCTACTACGACGATGCTCTTCGCAGCGTGCGATTGGCAATGGCGCGGATGCACTGCGAGAACGACCTGGACCACATCCCCGTCTACATCGCGCGCGGACTCTACTTTCAGTCGTTCAATCGACTTTACGATGCCTATCGAGGCTTCCTGCAGACCCTCTTCATCGCGCGGCGCGTCTACCCCATCGCCTATGATAAGTGGATCCACGAACAGATCGTCGAGATCCTCGGGCTGCCCGAGCTCTATGTCCAGCTTCCCCGACTGTTCGAGATCGCCCACTTCGAGAGCGACGAAATCCTCTACAAGGCCGGACTCCTGCGGGACATCCTGAACACCTATGCCGTCGACCAGTGACGATGAACCGCAGGCATCGGGTGCAACGCCGGCCGCTTTGGGCGGGCATGCCGCGAGGCACCGGGGCGCAAACTCGGAGGATCCCCGCCTCTTTTCCGCAGCCAAGGTGTCGATCCTGCGCGAAGCGGTTGCCGACCTCTCCTGGCTGATGGAGCGCGGCTATGCGGCGACATCGGCGGTGACAATCGTCGGCGACCGGTACAGTCTGCACGCGCGTCAGCGGATGGCTGTCGCGCGGGCGTCGTGCGGTGAATCGAGCTTGTCAAAGCGCGCGGGGTCCGTCGTTGCAGCCGAGGCGCTGGCAGGTCAACCGCTCCTCATCGACGGTTTCAATCTCCTCATCTCCATCGAGTCGGCCCTGAGCGGCGGCGTCATCCTGCAGTGCCGTGACGGATGCTTTCGCGACATCGCGAGTGTGCACGGATCCTATCGATCCGTCGAGGAGACCGACCGCGCCCTGGCGCTTATCGGTGAGAAGCTGAATCGATTGGGTCCGGCCCAGGTGATATGGGTCCTCGACCAGCCTGTGTCGAACAGCGGACGCCTGCGAGCGCGCATGATTGATACCGCGGAAGAGAATGGATGGAATGGGAACGTGGAGCTGGCAATGAGCCCGGACAAAGTGCTGATGACGTCGAGCGACATCGCCGTCACCAGCGATTCGACGATCCTTGATAACGCCGAGCGATGGACGAACATCGCGGCGTCGATTATCGAGGAGATGCCTGGAGATCCGTGGATTGTGGATTTACGGTGAAAGTCTTGCCACGTTAAAGTCTGAGGTCGCGTCGTACTGATTGGTGTATGAGCTCGGAACGCCAAGGACCTTGGTGAGGACTTCACAGCACGCCTGCGCGACAGCCTCCTCGTTGCTGGCAAGAATGATCCCTGGTCGACGCTCGCCGGCAATGTCGACGAAGTAGAGCACGTTACGTCCGTCCCATCCTTGCGTCTCGTAGACTCCAACGATCGAAGCGACATCGGCGACAACGATATCTGCCTGGCCCCGTGCAAAACGAAGCCTCCCCGACACAACGTCGATCGTTAACAATTCCCTCTGCCGAATAAACATGGGTCCGAAGACGGACACGGCAATCGCGGCGATCGCAAGCAGGGAAGCTGCCGGGACTAAACTATGGACCACAGTCCCAAGCCCACCCGAGATCCCGGCCGCAACCAGGCCGATTAGGCCGGCGGCAGCCAGTGCGCCGACAGTCCGCACGCTCCAGCGCAATCGACCGGCATAGGCGGCGCTGGTGCGCAGGGTGACGTGTTCCCCAGCTTGCTCGACTTCGAGTAGCCGACTTTTGCCGACAGGTTGAAAGCTATTGGATACGGAATCGCTCGTCATAGGATTGATACCTCGTGCCGACTGCCTGGAGTGAAATGTTGGGCCGGCATGCGCCCGTCGGCATGCCGGCCCGGTTTCCTACTTGGCGTGTGGCCCCGCGGCTCGGATCGCATCCGGCACCGAGGAGAACTTGCGGAAGTTCTCGATGAACTGTGCCGCCAATCGAGACGCGGCTAGATCGTAAGCGTTGGGATCGGCCCAGGTGTCCCGAGGCTGAAGCACTTTGCTGTCCACCCCCGGGCACTCAACGGGGATGTTGAGGCCGAATGCTTCGTCCTTGACATACCGAACCTCGTCTAGGTCGCCGTTCAGCGCTTTGGTCAACAGCGTCCGCGTGACACTTAGGCTCATTCGCTTTCCTTCGCCGTACGCCCCACCGGACCAACCTGTGTTGAGCAGGAAGCATCGGGCTTCGTGCTCCTCTAGCTTCTGACCGAGCAAGCCGGCATAGCGCACCGGGCTCAGCGGCATGAACGGCGCGCCGAAGCAGGCCGAGAAGGTCGGCTGCGGCGTCGTTATGCCTCGCTCAGTACCCGCAAGCTTCGACGTATACCCGCTCAGGAAGTAGTACATCGCCTGCTCGCTGGTCAATCGCGCGATTGGCGGTAGCACACCGAAGGCATCAGCCGTCAGGAAGATGATCGTCTTCGGATGGCCCGCCACGCTCGGGATTACCGCGTTCGGAATATGGTCGAGCGGATAGGCCGCGCGAGTATTCTCCGTCATGCTGGCGTCGTCGAAATTCGGGTCACGGTCGCTGTCGAGGACCACATTCTCAAGGACGGCGCCGTGACCGATGGCGGACCAGATCTCGGGCTCCGTCTCTGGCGAGAGGTGAATACACTTGGCGTAGCAGCCACCCTCGAAATTGAAGATGCCGCGGTCGCTCCATCCATGCTCGTCGTCGCCGATCAGCTTACGATCGGGGTCGGCGGAAAGGGTCGTCTTGCCGGTTCCGGACAGGCCGAAGAAGAGTGCGCTGTCGCCGTCGGCGCCGACATTGGCCGAGCAGTGCATCGGCATGACGTCCTGGTGCGGCAGAAGATAGTTCAAGACCGTAAAGACGCTCTTCTTGATCTCGCCGGCATATTCCGTGCCACCGATAATGCCGAGGCGCTTCTCAAAGTCGAGGATGATGAACGTTTCCGACCGAGTGCCGTCGATCTCAGGGATCGCCTCGAAGCTGGCGGCATCGATGATCGTGAAGTTCGGAACGTGATGCTCGAGCTCACCCTTTGTGGGGCGGATCAGCATCCGGTTGATGAACAGAGAGTGCCAGGCCTTCTCCGTAATGATGCGGACCGGCAGCTGGTATGCCGGGTCGGCGCCGGCAAAACCGTCGAAGATGTACAGGTCACGGTTGTTGAGGTGAGCCAGCATCCGGGCAAAGAGACGCTCGAATTTCTCGGGGTCGAACGGCTTATTGACCTTGCCCCAGTCGACATCGTGCTCGGTCTCGGAGCTGCTGTCAATGAACTTGTCTTCCGGCGAGCGGCCGGTGTACTTGCCTGTTCTTACTACGAGAGCGCCGTTCGAGGCTATCATGCCTTCATTGCGGCGGATGGAGTGCTCAATAAGCTCGGCCGGCGATAGGTTCGCAAATTTGGCGCCCTTGTGAGAGGTCAACAGTGTGGCGATATAGTCGTTCATGGCGTAAATCCTTCCTTTGGCCGGAACCTCGCGAGGAGACCTCCGGAACTTAGGCGCTATCTCAAAGTAATGGCTCGGCGGGGTTTTCACTTCGCGCCGAGCCTTGAGTGTCGATTGATTTTGCTCCCTAAGAAGCGCGGTTTCGAACACTGTGGTCGGTGAGCAGCCTTTCAGCTTCGGCCCGAGCCCATTCATATCGGCTGCCGTCTCGGGTTGTATGCTTCGCCTCTTGCAGTTGCTCGATGGCGTCGTCGGTATCTCCCTGATTCATCAGGGCAAGGCCTAGCATGTAGTGTCCCAACGCGTTGTTTGGATCAAGCAGGAGGGCTTTCCGATAGAACCGGGTAGCCTCGGCCGCCTCGCCGAAAATGGCCAGTATCAGTCCGCGATCGAGGCATTCCTGAGCTCGTTCGAGCTTCGTGCTGTCAACATCCGTATGCATCGTTGACCTCCTGCTTATCCGCCGCTGTTGTCGCCCTGGCTCCCTTCCCCATTTTATGGGGTTGCGTGTTTGGTATCGATATTCGTGCCCAACAGATCAGGTGTGGACGAGATTTTCCGGCGTTCCCGCGAGGAACGCTTTGACATTGCCGACCGTCGTATCGAGTATTCGCTCAACCGCCTCGCGGCTGTCGAAGGCGATGTGCGGTGTGACGATCAGGTCCGTGCGACGCAGTATCTCGCGATTGACGAGGGCCAGGCGCAGATCTCCCTGGCTCGCGTTGGCGCTGCGAAGAAGCTGTTTCTCTTCAGAAATAATCTCTTCGCCCTCGAGAACGTCGAGGCCGGCGCCGGAGAGAGTGCCGTCGTCGAGAGCCTGCAGGAGTGCGCAGGTGTCGACGAGGCCGCCCCGGGCGGTGTTGATCAAGACCGCTCCTCGCTTCATCAGCTTGAGATTCTTCTCGTCAATCATATGCTTTGTGGTATCCGTCAACGGCGCGTGGAGTGTCACGATGTCGGACTTCGCCAGCAACTCATTCAGCGAGGTGTAGGTGAAGCCCAGGACCTCGGCGGCATCGACATTTCGCTGCGGATCAGTCGCGATGACGTCCATACCGAATCCCTTAGCGATCCGGATGACGTGGAGGCCGATGTGGCCCGTTCCAACAACACCGATCGTCCTGCCCTTGAGGTCGAAACCCTGCAGGCCGCTGACCGAGAAGTCTCCGCCGGTGGCACGGGCATACGCTTTATGCAAATTGCGCGACAGCGACAGGATCAGCGCGAAGGTGTGCTCAGCGACCGTGTTCTCACCGTACGTCGGCACGTTGCTCACCGGTACCGCCCGGGACTCGACCGCGGGTAGGTTGATATGGTCGAAGCCTGTCGACCGGGTCGCGATCATCTTCAGGTTGGTCAACTCGTCCAGAACATCCGGGCCAAGGTGAGAGTGGACGAACACGCTCAGCACCTCACAATCCGACGCGATCTCTCGGGCCTGCTTGGCGGTGGTAAGCGGATACTCGAAGAAACGAACATCCTGGCCCGGTAGCTGCTGCTCTATATATTCGCGCTCCTGCGCGTTTGTTTCAAAGAAGTAGATGCTCATCTTGACCTCCTACTTGTCCTTTTGGACGGGGATGACGAGCACCGGAACGCCAACCCGGCGGATAACATGCTCGGTGACGCTGCCCAGGTAATGCAGGTTGTTCTTCTGCATTCCGAGCCCGCGGCTGCCCATCGCAACTATGTCGTAGGAGCCGGATTGGATCTCGTTGGCGATCGCAAGGGAGACGGGGTCGCCTTCGACGATCTTAGCTTCATACTTGATGCCCTTGCGGCTGAACACCTTGCAAGTCGCGTCGAGGGCCGTCTGCGCTCGATCACGCATTTTTGCATTCTGGCGGTCGATGATCTCTTGATCGTAATCGGTGGTCTCTACGCTCAGCGGCTCGATGATGATGGCCACGGTCACCGTGGTATCGGACGGTGTGGCTATCAGGTCGGCAAGGGTTTCGGCGGCGAGAAGCGCGGAGCCGGAACCGTCGGTGGGAAGAAGGATGTTCTGTAGCATTTTTCTAGTCTCCAGTAGTAGATTTAAATCAAGGTCTCGGCCCCGGTAAGGAGGGCCTCTTCGTTCACAATTTCATCGTGTCGAGCAGCGTGAGCAGCTCAGCCGGAAGTGGCTTGTGTTTGCCAACAACGTCCGCCAGGGGCGTTGGGGTGGCGTTTCCTCCGAGAAGGCCGATCAGTTGTCCTGTCACGCCTTCCAGCAAAAGTTCCGTCGCCTTTGCTGCCAGCCTGGTGGCGAGAAGCCTATCGAAAGCACTCGGTCGACCTCCGCGCTGGAGGTGGCCAAGGATCGTAAGCCGCGGTTCGAAGCCGCAGGCCAGATCGTTGATCATGCACTGGTGAAGTGCAGTGGCGGTGTTCTTGGCGCCTTCGGCAACCACGACGATCGCCCGGCTCTTGCCACGGCGTCCGGCCTCGTGGATCAGCTCCATTACCCGGTGCGGCTCAAGGTCATGCTCCGGAGTGACAATCACTTCGGAACCGCCCGCGAGCCCCGCCGCGAGAGCGAGATATCCGTAGTCACGGCCCATCACTTCGAGAATGAACAGCCGATGATGGGAAGTCGCGGTAACTCGCAGCCGGTCGATCGCTTCCAAGATCACATTCAGCGCACTGTCGACGCCGATCGTCATGTCGGACCCGGCAAGATCGTTGTCGATCGTCGACGCCACGCCGTTCACGGGCACACCGTGGTTGGCCAGGGCCAACGCTCCGGCCTGGCTGCCGTTACCACCGATCACGATCAGGCCCGAGATCGCGTGGTCTTCGAGCGACCGGATGGCCTTCATGACCCCGGTATCCGACCGGAACTCCTGACAGCGAGCGCTCCCGAGAAACGTTCCTGCGTGTTCGATGATCCCGCTTACGTCGCGGGCCGCGAGCGGTATATAATCTTCGCGGAGCAGACCGGCAAAACCGTTTCGTACTCCAACGACATCGGCGCCATTCTCGATTGCGGTTCTAGCCGCGGCGCGGATGGCGTCGTTCATGCTGGGAGCATCCCCTCCGCTGGTTAATATCGCGATCCGTTTCATGCTGTCTCCTGCCTTGCTTGCGTAGCGCCAATTTCGTTCTGACAGCCCTATTATAGGTGACGCGCTGGGGGTCGAACATCCGCGAAACGGCGGATTAAAATGACGGGGAGTAAACTATCAGTTGATCTGAAATCGAGAGTGCTCAGGAGAAAACGTGGGAGTACCCGGACTCGACAGAGATCGACGGAGGTTACGTCGACGGTTTGGACCATCGTAGAGACGCGCCAAAGGCGGGCCGCTATTGACGGCCCGCCTTTCGCAGCGGTGAGATATTCGCTCCCCGTGCTAGGGATTGCTAGCGATCGGGCGGTCGGCCGGAGAGGGTCCGAGAGCTCCAAGATACTTTGACTTGCAGTTCGAACAGAAGTGCTTCACCACGCCGCCTCGACTGACATACAGCCACCCCGATACAGCCGGGGCCGCGGCATTGCCACTGCGCAGCGTCTGGCGAAGGCCGACCGGCACCGCGGCACTGGCGAGGCATCCATCGCCATCGCACCTGATAAACTGTCCGTCACTCGTAAGACTCATTAAACTTGCTCTTCGACAGATACGGATCCGCCGATCTCTACCGCACCATACGCATCTCTGACTTGGCGCCACTCCATAGGCCGGCGGATGTAAGACGCAACTCGCCCATCACAAGACGCAGGCAAAATATCCTCTTCGTCCAGGTCGACAAGTCGTCCCGTTTCAACCTCTAGATACTCGCCGGGAGGCGCAACACGGCCAGCCTTATAGAGCGGAACGTTTCCGCCGTACTCGGTAAACAATGAGTCGATTACGTTCATGGCACCCTCCTGGTTAAAAGATTCCTAGGAGGATTCTACGCAATCCTCTGCGGCGTGACATCCACGATTTGGCGGATTCGGCCCATCCCACTATGCATTCCCTACCGGAATTGGTCGCCACTCCACGGGTCGCACTGCCGTAATCAGCTTCGCGTCGTCGTCTCGACTGAGTTCAAATCCCAGCTTTTCGCTGAGGTGCTGCATCGCGAAGTTGTCGGTCAGTATGTCGGCGGTGACGCGCTCGACGGGCATATCGCGGGCGCAGCCAAGAAGCCGTGTCAACAGTTCCGTTCCAAGTCCCTCGCCCTGCCACTGATCGGCAACGACTAGAGCGAACTCGGCCTCCGCAACGCGATGTCGACGGATCAGGCGACCGACGGCGATGATCTCCGAAACGCCGGTCTCGGGATCGTCATATTCCACAACCAGCGCGATCTGCCGGTCATAGTCGATGAAGCATGTCTTGGCCAAGCGGTCGTGGGCAATCCGTTGCGACAGACCAAGCGCGCTGAAATATCGATGATAGACCGTGGTGTCCGACAGTTCATTGTGGAAGCGCACGATCGCCGGCTCGTCTTCGGGCCGAATGGGGCGGATGACGACGCGACGGTCACGGCGCGTGGTCCAACTGCTGACATATTGGGCCGGGTACGGGGCAATTGCGGGCGGCACGGAGGACGCGGTGCCGTTCTTGGCAAGCGTCACCCGGGCATCGAGGG
>Ga0157374_10006315_pt1 | contig 10047 bp, 4 predicted proteins | sample M25metaG_FD_115308 | JGI IMG/M metagenome (GOLD analysis project Ga0157374, IMG submission 115308) | Miscanthus rhizosphere microbial communities from Kellogg Biological Station, Michigan, USA - M2-5 metaG | ecosystem: Host-associated > Plants > Roots > Rhizosphere > Soil | place: USA: Michigan... | reverse complement strand
CAATCCAAAAAAAGCCCTGGTATCGCCCGTAGACAGATAACCCCGGTAAGGAGAATTTTCACAGACCTGTTTTTTTCCGTGATCATAATATATTTCTGCCCAGGTGCCGATTCCAAATTTGTTTTTTGCATCTCCCCTGAACAGTATCTCCAGGTAGTTCGCATGCGGGCCGGCGGCTTCCCTCGTAGTGTTTTGATAAATAAAGGCTTTATCATTGATATTATTGACGACATAATCGAGATCCCCATCGTTATCAAGATCGATGCAAACAGCCCCATTCGAAAAAGAAGCAGTCGCCATCCCCCATCTTACTGTTGCATTTTCGAACTGCAGGTTGCCATTATTTTGAAAAGCATAATTGGGAATTTTGATTTGGGGCATTTGATCAATCAGCATTTGTTTAGATACCAGGTTTACTGATCTATCCCTGAAAGAAATAAAATCATGGTCTGTGACATCGCGGGGATAACCGTTTGTAATAAGTATATCGCGGTTGCCATCATTATTTACATCTGCTATGAGCGGGCTCCAGCTCCAATCAGTCTCCGCCGTGCCGGTATAAAAACTGACGTCATCGAATACAGGATGTTGTACAGAATCATCATTACCTGTCACAGGTCCGGAATTAAGCTGCAATGTATTACGGACATATTGCAGCATATAATCACCATAGATCATGTTTTGATAGATAAAATAATTATTGCCGTTCATATTTTTCTTCTTCCGGAAATTGTCTTCTGGGTTCATATCAACAGTAATAATATCCGCCAGACCGTCATTGTTAATATCTGCGATATCGTTGCCCATGGCATTTTGCGATGTATGCTTAAAATATTCTTTGGCTTTATTGGTAAAACTGCCGTCTTTGTTATTGATGTACAGCAGATCGCTCCCGAAAAAATCATTGCTCACATAAATATCCTTCCATCCGTCGCGGTTGATATCAGCAATGGCAACACCCAAACCAAAGCCATGCTCTGTAATGCCTGCGGCTGATGAAACATCCGTAAATGCCGGGTGCTGCAGGCTGTCATTCCAGTCGTTCCGGAAAAGTTTATCGACGTCCGCATACTCACCCGGTATTTTGTTGGCACCGAAGCTGGAAGACGATCTTCTGGCCAATTGTGTTGTCACAAGGTACATATCCAAATCGCCATCATTGTCATAATCAAAAAAAGCCGCATGCACAGAATAGCTGGTATCGGCCAGTCCATAGGCTGCAGCCATTTCTTTAAATACCGGAATGCCATCATTATTCAGACCCTGATTAACATATAAAAGGTTTTTTCTTTGCTCCGGATCCTTTTTAATGGTCGTACAAACATAAATATCTTCCCATCCGTCGTTATTGATATCTACTACAGACGCCGCGTTGCACCACCTGTTTTCTCCACCGGTTTTTGAAATAGAAGTAATATCGGTGAAGGCCATGTTTCCCCTGTTCAGGTAAAGTTTATTGGAAATGGTGCTGGCAGTGAAATAAAGATCAGGTAACCCATCATTGTTAAAATCACCGGCGGCGACCCCACCCCCATTGTACAAAAAATCCATATCCATCGGGTTAATCGAATCGTTTTCAACAATAGTGTTGCTGAATTGGATCCCGGACTGTTCAGGTGCAATTTTTTTAAATAAAACCGGATCCGGACGACAGGCAACAAAGACAACCGGCATCAATAGAAACAACAGATTGTGCCAATGCAAACAATTTATTGACCACACCGTCCGTAACCTGTTCATATGCATCGTTATCATTGAAATTTGAATCGATGGAAATAGTGGTGAAGAATTGCCGCCCGTACTAAAATAAAAAAAACTGCTGTTAAACAAACAAATAAAAAATTCTCTGAACAGTACGGTGCAGTACGGCAAATCAGTTTTTATGTATTATCTTTCTAACGGTATTTAAAAAGAATGGGAGAAAATTCCCGGCAGATTAATAATTTTTAATACCTGATTGCCATGCCTACTACTGCGAGTTACGATGAAAAAGCCTTGCTGGTTATGGTTGCTGCGGGCAACAGATCTGCCTTTACCACTCTTTATACCGCTTACCTTGATCAGCTCTACCGCTACACTTTTCTTTTTACCAAATCAAAGGACGAAGCAGAAGAAATTCTGCAGGAGGTATTTATCAGGATATGGGAAAACCGTGAAAAGATGGCGGGCATCGATTCATTGAAGGACTACCTGTTCCGGATGACAAAAAATAAATTGCTTGACCATATACGGCACCTTCAGATCAGGCAAAAAGTTTTATCCGAAATAAAAAGAACAAAGGACGTCTCCACCGCCAGCACCAGTGATCAATCCGCTTACCAGGAATATTACCGGATAGTGCAACAGGCTATTGAAAAATTACCGCCAAAGCGAAAACTTATCTTCAGGCTCACTATAGAAAACGGCCTTTCGCAGGATGAAATCGCGGCACAGTTGCATATTTCAAAATCGGTGGTAAAAAAACAACTTTACAGCGCCTCTCATTTTGTGCGGAAATATCTTTTTGAGCACAGCGAAATATCAATACCTGTCCTCCTCCTGGTCACGCCTTTGCTGTTTGTCTAGGTCTCTTAAAAATTTATTTTTTCTGAGGGGTTCTTTTTTCTGGTTGGATCGTCTTGCTGTTATAACGAATGCAGCCATTGGAGATCAATTCTTTTATACATCGATTTGTCGCCGGCAACTTTACCGAAGCGGAACACCAGCAATTTATAGAATGGCTGAAAACAGCGCCCACTACAGAAACAGAAAAAATACTGGATCTTTATTATTCTATCAGCGGCCAGCGGGAGATAATTGCAGGAGATCCAGATCCACATCTGGTATCACAAATAGAAACCGCGTTGGACCAGTACGCGCTAGCGGCACACAATGCCACCCGCACGAAATCAGGCGTTTTTCGGTTGCATCGTATCGCAAGATTGGCAGCCGCAGTGCTTGTTCTTTTCGTATGCACAACGGCGCTTTGGCTAATGCTGAAAAATACGGGCAGTAAAAACAAGGCTGTTTCCACAACATTTCAACCCACTGTAAAAAAGCAATTACTGCCTGGCGGCAACAAAGCTATTCTTACGCTGTCAGATGGATCGGTTATCAGCCTTGATGATGCCAAGACCGGGAAAATTGCCCGGCAGGGTAATACACTCATAGACAAAACGGCCAGCGGTCAGTTGGTGTACAAATCGCTTGAAGAAAAACCGTCGGAAGTGGTTTATAATACCCTTACTACGCCCAGGGGCGGGCAATTTAAATTGAATCTGCCCGATGGCAGTGCCGTATGGCTGAATGCCGCCTCTTCAATAAAATATCCCACTGCATTTACAGGTGCGGAGAGAAAAATTGAAATGTCCGGGGAGGTTTATTTTGAAATAGCCCATGACGCTTCCAAACCTTTTGTTGTTGCAGCCAATGGAATGGAAATAAAAGTATTGGGCACACATTTCAATGTGAATGCCTACAGTGATGAATCTGTCATTAAAACATCGTTGCTGCAGGGAAGCATCAGTCTTTCCAAAAATGGTAAGGCCGTTAAAATTTACCCGGGTCAGCAGGCACAATTAGCATTTAATGGAAATATCAATGTAGTCAACGAGGTTGATATGGACGAGGTAGTAGCCTGGAAGAATGGGTATTTTTCTTTTAACAGGGCAAATTTGCAAACGGTGATGCGGCAGATTGCCAGATGGTATGATGTTGATATCCGTTATGAAGGTAGAATACCCGAACGTTTATTTGGAGGCAAAATTGACCGCAACAGCGATGTAGCGGATGTATTAAAAATACTGGAGGAAAGCAAGGTTCATTTCAGCATTGATGATAAAAAAATAATTGTGAGGCCTTAGCAGCCGGCTTCCCGTTTTTTCAACATTTAACCTATATCATGATGACATAAAAACGAGGGGATAACTTATAAAAAAGCCAGGACTGGTGAGACACTCCTGGCAGACGTTTAAGTTAACTCAATTTAAACCTGTAGGGCCTTAATATTCATTAACCAAACCAAACGAAGCTATGCATTTTACCGCACTTTGTAAAGGAGATTCTTTTACAGAACTTCTTACAGGTAACGGCCACTCTTCCGGGAGAAAAAGGCTAATACTGCGCACTATGAGATTATCTGCTTTTTTATTACTGGTTGGCTGCATGCAGGTGAGTGCGAGAGGGTACTCACAAATATCCATTTCGGAAAACAACACATCACTGGAAAAAATTTTCGGGATCATTGAGCGGCAATCAGGTTATGTTTTCTTTTATGACTACGCCTGGTTGAAGGACGCCAGGCCGGTAAGCCTTCGCGTAAAACATGCCACGCTGAATGCAGTGCTAGACAGTTGTTTTAAAGAACAACCCTTGCTTGCTTACGCAATTGTAGGTAAAACAATAGTGGTAAAACAAAAAGATCCGCTAACAAATGAAAAACCAAATAACATAGCACCGCCGCCGAGTATCCCTGTTGGCGGTACGGTTATCGATGCTGCAACCGGCAATCCACTTTCCGGGGCTACTGTGGCGCTTAAAGGCACGAGAATAATCACTACTACCAATGGAAATGGTGAATTTACGCTGCAGGTGCCCGACGCGGGCGGTACTTTGCAGATTTCTTACGTAGGGTACGAAATGGCCGAAGTAAAAACCGCAGGTAACACCGCATTAAAGATCCGGCTTTTGCTGAAAGATAGTAAAACGGATGAAGTGGTGGTTATAGGCTATGGTACCCGGAGAAGAAAAGATGTGACCGGCGCCGTTAGTACCGTGTCTTCGGAAGATATTGAAAAAAGCACCTCCATGACGCCCGAACTGGCTTTGCAGGGAAAGGCCGCGGGCGTTTTTATCCAGAGTGGTGGCGGGGAGCCCGGTGATCGTCCGGTGGTGAGAATCCGTGGTGTCAATACGTTCGGATTCAGCGAGCCATTATATGTGATAGATGGTATACCCATTTTTGAAGGCGGTGCAGGCATTACAACAGGGGCTACGGGTGATATCCGCTCTCCACTGAATATTTTTTCGATGATTAATCCCGGTGACATCGAATCAATGAGCGTTTTAAAAGACGCTTCTGCCGCCGCAATCTATGGCGTTCGCGCTTCTAATGGCGTAATTCTTATAACTACCAAAAAAGGAAAGGCGGGCAAACCAAAAGTTGAGATAAATGCCAGCTATGGCATCCAGCGCATACCCAAAACAATTGCTACGCTGAATACACAACACTATTTCAGCCTGTTGCAGGAAGCTTATGCGGCCAATCCTGATGCCAACACTTCATTCGCAAAAAAATTTGGCCCCCTGTACGATAATACGAATCCGGCCTACGCCGGTAATTCCGCCACCTATAACTGGGACCACGAATTAAGGAATAACAATGCACCCCTGCAGGACTACAGCGCACGCGTTTCAGGTGGCAATGAAAGCACCACCTATTATTTTTCGGCCGGCTATACTAAAACAGAAAGCCCCTTAAAAGCAAACAGCCTGGGCCGTTATAGTATCGCCACTAACCTCGATTCAAAAATTTCAAAATATATTTCAGCAGGATTAAATCTCCGGCTGATACAGCAGGATGCAATTAACAATACAGGAGCGGATCTTGGTACCATGATGGCAACCATCCCGTTTCAGCCATTTTACAGCAGCACAGATAAAACGGGTTATGTGCCGGCCACTTCCGGCAGTTTTATTACCAATCCTGCTTACGACCCAACCATGCTGGATGCAGGTGCTCCTAAAATCTTCGCACCCGGCGATCCTGTATTGCTGTGGGGACCGCAAACACGGTCCAATGTGTTTGCACAGCAAGCACTTACTGATAACCGTTATCAACTGATGAATGCCCTGGGCAATGCCTATATCCAGGTAGAGCCGTTTGCCGGCTTAAGAATAAAAGGATCGCTGGGTGGCCAATACTACACAAACCTGCGTAAATACTGGTCTGATTTCGATCTGTGGCGTTTTTCACAGACACCGGGTAATCCTTATGCCGGAACCGACGGAAATACTAAGGGAAAGTATGGTGAACGGGAAGGCAGAACATACAACCTGAACAAAGAATTAAGCATTACCTACACACACACGTTTAAACAGAACCACAGCATCGACATTTTGCTGAACGCTTCCGATCAGTTCAGCCGCTGGAACGTAAATGATCTAAGTGGCAATGTAAATTATTCTGATCTGCAATACCGGGGCATTGCCAATCAGCCCCCCTACACATCGGGTTTTGCAAGCATATTGCAGGAGGATGCATTGCTTGGTTATCTCGGACGGATAAGCTATAAGTACAAAGACAAGTATTATCTGGATGCTACCTTACGGCGGGATGGCTCTTCACGGCTGGCGCCGGGTAATAAATGGGAAACCTTTCCCTCTTTTGCTGCCGCCTGGCGCATCAGTTCAGAAAAATTTTTCCCCGTTAATACCGTGGTGAACGATTTAAAAATCCGCGGTGGCTGGGGGCGGTTGGGCAATTACCAGTCCGCATCGCCCTACCAGTTTCTTTCCAACGTAAGTTTAACACCGGATTATTCCCTCGGCTCGGGCAATGGCAATCCCTTCGGAACACAGAACCAGGGCGCCAACCTGCCCAATTTCGCCAACACTACTTTAACATGGGAGAAAATAAAAACCACCAGTATTGGGTTTGATGCATCACTGTTTAACAGCAAATTAGCTGTGACGGCTGAGTATTTTGATAAAACCACTTATGATATTATTCAGTCGGTATCATTACCACCCAATACCGGGATTGAACAACCCGCTAACCTGAATGTAGCACAGGTAAGCAATCGCGGAATAGAGCTTCAATTGGGTTATACCAAAAAGATAAACGCTGTCACCTTTACTGTATCCGGAAATATTACTACCGTTAAAAACAGGGTAATAAAACTAAACGGCGGTTCACCGATTGGGGATGAATTTGGAAGGATTGAAGAAGGCTATTCGATGTTTTATTTATGGGGCTATAAAACGGCTGGTATTTTCCAGTCGCAGGCTGAAATCGATGCCTGGAAAACCGCCCATCCAAAAGGGGATGCTAATATTGGTGGTTATACCTATCATCCGGGTGATTTGTATTTCCAGGATGTGTACGGCAATCCGGCGGCGGGATCAAAAGAACGTTACAGCCAGCGACCAGACAGCCTTATCAATTCTAACGACCGGACTTACCTGGGAAAAACGATTCCGGGCTATTATTACGGTTTATCATTGTCCGCCGAATGGAAAGGATTTGATTTGAATATATTTTTCCAGGGTGTGGGTGACGTGCAGAAATACAATGGCGTTCGGTCAGGGCTGGAAGCCATGAGCGGTGCAGCCAACTCCTGGGCAAGTACGCTTAATCGCTGGACTTCTACCAATCATTCTAACACGATGCCAAGGGCGATTTACGGAGACCCGGCGGCTTTCAACCGGATATCCAACCGCTACGTTGAAAATGCTTCTTATCTCAGGTTAAAAAATTTACAATTGGGTTATCGCCTGCCAGCAACTCTTCTGGACAAAACGAAGGTTGCGCGCAACTTACGTATATACGTAAGCGCTGTAAACCTGTTTACAGTTACCAGATACAAAGGCCTCGACCCTGAAAACGACCTGATACCAATTACCCGGCAATTTCTGGTAGGCGTTACAGCCGGTTTTTAATTTCACCTAAACTATTCGCACATGAAACAATATTCGATAAGAACAGTTCTCAGCATCATTATTACCGCCGCAGTCTTTGCCGGAGCCTGTAATAGCAAGGAACTTGATTTATTACCGCATGGCCCTACCGAAGCAAATTATTTTGCCCAGGAATCTGATTTTCAAAAAGCGATTTTTGGCGTTTATGCCAAATTGAGTGATGTATATTGGTATAACGGGGGCAGTCCCCTTGCACCCATGACCCTGCTGGAGGGCGATGATATCACGACCAATGATGCCAACCAGGCTTTCGAGACTTTTGGTCAGTTACAACCCAGCAACGGAAGTGTAAGTTACATGTACGCAAACTGGTACCAGATGATTGCGCGCGCCAATGTGGTAATGCAAAAAATAGATGCTGTAAAAGACGGCATTTATATAACCGCAAACCTCAAAAATTATAACAAGGGCGAAGCTTTGTTCCTGAGAGGTATTGCATATTATCATCTCTGGAATTTTTATGGTACCGCGCCGCTGAGAAATGAAAGGGTAACAGAGACCAGTCAGTTTACGCCTTCTAATACCAGCGGAACTCAACTACTTGACCAGGCCATTAAAGATTTTACCGATGCAGCAGCACTGCTACCACCGGCGTGGGACGCTGCCAACAGAGGCCGGATAACCGCAAATTCTGCAAACGGGCTGTTGGGAAAATCATTTGTGTTTAGGGCATCTGTTACCAAAAATACGGCTGATTATTCCGCCGCTATTGCCGCATTTAACAAGATCACCGGCGCAAGTCTCACTGCTAATTTTGCAGATAATTTCGCCTTTGATACGGAAAACAATACTGAGTCACTTTTCGAATTCCAGGCCACGCAGCCGTTCGGTTTTGATAATGTATGGTTGTCCAATGATTTCGATAATGCCGTGGGGTCAACATCCGTTTTCTGGGGATATTACAGCGATAATTTTGCTTTGTTTGGACAATCCCGTTTTTATGCAACCAGCAAACTGGCTGCGGCGTTTGAGACAGGTGATCCACGCAAGGATACGACCCTAAATCCGGCAGATCGAACAATCCGGAAGTATGTTACCCGTGATAAATTAACCCAGTCGGGTGTAGCCTCTGCAAATAACCCGCGCATACTGCGGTACGCCGATGTGCTGCTGTTGAAGGCTGAAGCTATTTTACAGTCAGGTGGTGTGATCTCAGATGCCATTGCATTGATCAATCAGGTCAGAACAAGGGCCCGGAACATGGTTGCAGCAGGAACAGTGCCTGCCAACTATCCTGTTACGGAAACCGATAAAACAAAGATCATGGGCTGGGTGATGAATGAACGGCTGATAGAACTGGCTGGAGAAGGCCAACGTTGGTTTGATTTGAGAAGATGGCAACTGCAGGGGATTATTACCCTGAACAATAATTTTTTCAGCTCAAATGTTGCCATGGTATTCGATGTTACCAAACATTTATATATGCCCATTCCGAATACGGAACTGGACGTGAATCCGAATATGAAACAAAACCCGGGCTATTAGTTTTTTTTATGCAGTAGTTATTAGTTAGGCAGGCCCTCTTTTCCGGAGGGCCTTTTTATACCGGTAATATTTTCAGTATCACTTTACAATTTTAAAGCAGCTCCTCCGCAATTTTCCAGAAAAATCAAACGGGGTTGTTGCTTTGGTAATATCGGTTACGGAAGCAGCGTCTAAATCTGTTACCGCCAGTTGAAATTTGGTATAATTGGTACTGAAATATAACACGCCCCCCTTTTTCATCACCCGCAGACACTTATTGATAAGTTCAGCATGGTCCTGTTGTATGTCAAGAAAATCCTTCATGCGCTTGCTGTTGCTGAAAGTGGGTGGATCAAGAATAACGATGTCGAAATTATCCGTTGCCAGTTCGTCCAGGTATTGCAAAACATCGGCGTGTACAAAATAATTTTTGCTTTCATCCTGCAAATGATTGAGTATAAAATTATCTTCGGCCCAACTTAAATAAGTCTTGGACAAATCAACCGAGACAACCGAAGTGGCACCACCCGCAGCGGCGTACACAGAAAAGGAGCCCGTATAGCAAAATAAATTCAAAACCTTTTTGTCTTTTGCCTGATCTCTTACCATTGCACGGGTGATGCGGTGATCCAGGAACAAGCCGGTGTCCAGGTAATCGGACAGGTTCACTTTAAATTGCAGTCCGGCTTCCTGCACCGTAAAAAATTCCATTTCCGATCCTGTTTTCTGGTATTGATCCTGCCGGTCCGTTTTACGTTTCCGTTGCTTCAAATAAATTTTATCGTCCGGCACCTGGGTTACCTTTGATATAACCGCCAGGCTTTGCTGCAACCACAATTCGTGTTGCTCTTCCGTTAAATTGTGCCGGGCTTTATATTCAGAAAGGTAAACTTTGTCTTCATACAT
>Ga0157374_10006314_pt1 | contig 10049 bp, 9 predicted proteins | sample M25metaG_FD_115308 | JGI IMG/M metagenome (GOLD analysis project Ga0157374, IMG submission 115308) | Miscanthus rhizosphere microbial communities from Kellogg Biological Station, Michigan, USA - M2-5 metaG | ecosystem: Host-associated > Plants > Roots > Rhizosphere > Soil | place: USA: Michigan... | reverse complement strand
TTTAAGCATCTCCATGCCAGTTTCGATTTTTAAAAAGTGTTGCATTTCATTTGGGACGTGGCGGATAAATTGCCCTTGTAGGCAGTGCTTATGCCAGAGCATGCAATCCTTGAAGACCTATATATAACCCCACCAGCATAATGAGTGCTCCAGAGAAATACGGTGTTTTGCGTGCCAATTCGCCGAATCCGCTCCATCGTTTAGCGACATGCTTCACGCTTAAGGCGGCCAGCGCACCTGACGCGATCATCGTGAATGCCAACCCAATACTAAAACACAGAACGAGCGTTGCTCCCAATGCGATCTTCTTCAACTGCAGGCATAGGAGCAGTACCGTAATTGATGCTGGACATGGAATCAGGCCGCCAGTCAGACCGAATAAGATGATTTGCCCCGTGGTTACTTCGCGATTGGCAAAACGGTGGCGAATGTCGTTGGCATGCGCTAACTCGTGTGGGTCCTGGTATCCCGGTGCCGATATATCGAGCCCCGCATAGTCCTTGATGGTATGGTGATCGTGGCCATGTTCGACAAACTCCACATCGTAATCATGGCAGTGATGTTCATGTCCTAAGTGCAAGCGAGCAACGAATTCATGAGGTTCAGGAATTTCCTGAAGTGTTTCCACAAAGCCATGATGTTGCACAAAGGTAAAGTTCTGGCGTGTGCCGTCTGGTCGTTCTGTCTCGAGCTTTATCTGATCGGCGGTCCACACGTGACCACGTGCGCTTTCATGATACAAGCGGAAACGCGGCGGCACGCCCGCCTCGAATATGTCGAGTTTAACTACGCCATGGCCAGTATCGATGTACTTGGCCTCGTCATGATGATGATCATCGTGATTGTGCGCTGCTTCCTGATATTGCCTCGTGCGCCAGATCATCCATGCCGCTACGCCGATAATGAGTATTGCGGAGGCTACTTGAAAATATGGCTCAGTCGTTTCGGCATTCCAATTGTTCCCAAAATATAATCCCGCCATGGCGACAAGCCATACGATGGCCGTATGCGAAATCGTGGCTGATATCCCTAGCAGCACCGCTTGTATCAATGTGCCACGAATGGCGACGATGAAAGCAGCCATCATGGTTTTTGAATGCCCTGGCTCCAGTCCGTGCAGTGCGCCCAATAAAATCGCACTGGGAATGAATAACCATGCGTTACCTTGCTGCAAGAGAGCAGAAAACGTCGTCAAGAAATAATTCCCTTCTTATAAATATTTTGTGATGGCCTTAAATTCTTCAAAGGTTTCATCCGCGCTCCGTGTGCCTTTACGTACAGCATGCTCGAGGCAGTGGTCAATATGATCATGTATCAAGGCTTTCTTGGCGTTTGTAATTGCCTTTTCAACAGCCTGAAGTTGCTGCGCAAGCTCTAAACAGCTACGCCCCTCCTCGAGCATTGCCACAATACCTTTCAGATGGCCTTCCACTCGTTTGAGTCGTTTAATAATTTCCGGGTGAGAAATATGTTTATTCATGGATAACATCCTATCCTATAGGGGGGGATATGGCAATTTAATGAAACCGGAGCATTTTATTGAAAATGTGCAATGACATAAGCGTTAAGGAACCGCTTATTAAGTTCTCAATTGCCAATTCATTTTACAAATAATGTATAGACATTTATAAAATCGCGTTCTTTTATATTGCCACACGAATAAAATTGGCCTCCATTGAACGTACCGCCTATCCGCGATTCAAGCGCACACCCTCAAGCAAGGAATTAGAAGGACTCTATACCCCAAGCGACAATGAACTGCAGTTCGTGCACTCTGTCGCGCGTAAGCCGACACTACGCTTTGGTATGCTTATTTTACTCAAGGCGTTTCAGCGTTTGGGCTATTTCCCCTCTATAGAGGAAGTGCCGGCCGTGGTGGTCCAGCATATCCGCTCCGCTGCCAATATCGATGCAAGTATCGAGCCGGGTTATGAGGAATTGCGCACGCTATACCGTCATCACCAGGTTATTCGCGAGCGACTTGGCGTAGCGACATACGACAACCACGGCTTGCAAGTCGCAACCGACGCCATGGCCAGCGCAGCCGAGGTCATGGACAATCCGGCTGACTTGATCAACGTGGCAATCGAGCAGCTAGTGCGCCAACGCATCGAACTGCCCGCATTCAGCACTTTGGATCGTTTGGCGCGGCGGGTTAGGACGCTGGTTAACCAGCGCCTTTTCGCAAATGTCATGGCGCAGTTGACTGAGGATGAACGAAAGCAACTCAACGCACTTTTAGAGGTCAACGGCCCCCAGAAAAAAAGCATGTTGTACGCCTTGAAACAATTGCCCAAGCGCTCGTCGCTGGAGCATCTACAAGACTTACTAGACCATATTGTCACACTGTCGGAGGTCGTCGGCGCCGATCATCATCTCGCCAGCATTCCACACACCAAGATCAAGCACTTCGCCGCAGAAGCGAAGGTGCTGGATGCCGCAGAATTGAAAGACTGTGCCGAGCCCAAGCGATGTGTGCTGCTGCTTTGCTTAATTCACCGGGCCCGTGTGCAAGCTCGCGATGATTTGGCCAATATGTTCATTAAGCGGATGAACCATATCCACCGCCGTGGCAAAGACGAACTGGAGCGTTTGCGTATCAAACATCGTCAAAAGATGGAACACTTGGTGGCTACGCTGTCGGAAGTCATCAATGCGCTCGAAGCACATCCACAAGACGACGTGGCTGGCCGGACCGTCCGCTCCATGCTCAGCAACCGTGGTGGCCCACAGGCGCTTCCGGACGATTGTGCAGCGATCAATGCCTATAGCGGTGACAATTATTATCCCTTGTTGTGGCGCTTCTACCGCAGCCATCGATCAACCTTGTTCCGCATGGTGCATTTGCTCACGCTGCTACCCACTAGCCAGGACCAGTCGTTGATGCAAGCGATCGGCATTCTGCTCGAGTACGAAACCCGCAAGACGGCATGGATTGACGAAGCGGTGGACTTTTCCTTTACGAATGAGCGCTGGAAACGTACGGTCCTTAATAAAACGAATGAAGGCGAGCGCATCAGCCGACCACACTTCGAAGTCTGTGTGTTTTCCGCGTTGGCGGCGGAACTTAAGACTGGCGACATTGCCATTCGTGGCTCCGAAGCTTATGCGGACTACCGAGAGCAACTGCTTTCCTGGGAAGAGTGCGAGTCGATGGTGGCCCAGTTCTGCCTGCAGCTGGGTTTTCCGGACAAGCCAGCAGCGTTTACCATCCATTTGCGTGAATGGCTTACGCAGACTGCAACTGAGATCGATGATGGCTTTCCCGAAAACCGAGCGGTTGACCTCAACGAATTTGGCATACCAGTTTTGCGTCGGAGTGTGTCACGTGAACCGAAAGCGTCCGCCCGTAGCTTGGAAGCGGCATTGCTGCAACGCTTGCCAGAACGCAACGTGATTGATGTGCTGTGCAACGTAGCGCACTGGACCAGCTGGAACCGACATTTTGGTCCCTTGTCGGGATCGGACCCGAAGATAGACGCCCCGGGCTCACGCTATATCCTGACAACCTTCACCTATGGATGCAATCTCGGCCCGGCCCAGGCATCGCGCCATCTGCGCGGCGTAATGACGCCCCATATGCTGTCCTTTATCAATCGACGGCACACGAATGCTAATAAGCTCAACGCAGCCCTACGCGATATCATCAATCGTTATCATCTGTTCGAATTACCCAAGGTATGGGGCGACGGAAAAACAGCGGCGGCAGATGGCACAAAATACGATATTTACGACCAGAACCTGTTGGCCGAGTATCACATCCGCTATGGGGGTTACGGCGGTATTGCTTATCATCATGTGGCCGACAATTACGTAGCGCTGTTTAGCCATTTCATCCCCTGCGGCGTGTGGGAAGCGGTTTATATCATCGAAGGATTACTGAAAAATACCTCTGACATCCAACCGGATACTGTGCATGCGGATACGCAAGGGCAATCGGCACCGGTTTTTGCGTTGGCATATCTCTTAGGCATCAAGCTTATGCCACGCATCCGGAATTGGCATGATCTTGTGTTTTATCGTCCAAGCAAAGACGTAAGCTACGAACACATTGACGCCTTGTTCCGGGGCGAGATCGATTGGGAACTAATCGAAACGCACTGGAAGGATTTGCTGCGTGTCGTGTTATCAATCAAAGCTGGAAAAATTTCATCGTCGATGCTTTTGAGAAAGCTCGGCAATTACAGCCGCAAGAACCGATTGTATCTAGCGTTCCGAGAATTGGGGCGCGTGGTGCGTACCGTGTTTCTGTTACGGTATATCTCAGATATCGAGCTACGTGACCAGATTACCGCTACGACCAATAAAGTCGAAGCCTACAATGGCTTTGCGAAATGGCTGTTTTTCGGAGGAGAGGGCGTTATTGCCGACAACGATCCAGAAGAGCAGGAGAAGATTATCAAGTACAACGACCTCGTGGCCAACGCGGTGATTTTTCATAACGTGGTCGATCAGACGCGGATTCTTCGGGAGTTGAAACAGGAAGGATTTCCGGTAAATCGGGAAGACGTGGCAATGCTGAGTCCGTACGTCACCAGTCATATCAAGCGCTTCGGCGATTACATCATTGATGCCGACGCAGTGCCAGAAGCAATCGATCCAACCCTCGAGTTATAGAAAAAAGTCCATTTAGACTGTTAATGTCCCAGTTTTACACGTATCTCGGCTGTACCCGTGTAACAGTATAACTCTCCATTGCCGCGAGAATGAGCGTACCCAATCTCGTAGTAAACACTGTGCCGCTCCATCGTCAAATCGCCCATCAAAAACTCAATGGTTTGTATTTCTTCGTGATTACGTCTTCATGTTCTATTTCATCAACTCTAACAGCCTTAATGCCAAACCTTGAGACCATTCTTTATAAGTCCCATATAGGCTAAAGTTGCCCATCCCCTCGAAAAGGTAAAAGTTTTAATTTGTCGCCGAAATCAAATATCGTCCACGTCTTCCCGTAAAGCTTTAGAGAAGTATTTGGCGTGCGGGCAGCAATGTAGGAGTTTGCATCTAATTAGTGAACGAGATTACTCAAGGAAATTGATTAATTGTTTATTAATCAATTACTTACTTATGTTCGCTAAATAAACATTATGTAAAATTTCCGGTTACGCAAACAGACGAATCAGTAGTTGTTAATCCACATCTCCCTTTCCCTTATGTCGCGTCAAACGTCGCATAACAAGAGCGCTATCAAGGCGGCAGTTCCTATTGTTGACCCGATGACTTGATCATATTCCCGGGAACTATTGATTGGGATTGCTGAAGAAGTGCTGTATGAATGGCGAATCCGATCGCTCCACCGATCAGTTCTGCAATGATGAAGCCCGGCGCGCTAGCCGGTGTAATACCAGCAAAGCTGTTGCTGAACATGCGGCCGACGACTGCAGCCGGATTCGCAAAAGAAGTCGAAGCCGTAAACCAATAAGCGGCACCTATGTAGCTGGCTACCATTGCCGCAGCACGCCCTTTCGGTGCTCGCAAAATCACTAGTAGCAACCCTGCCGTTGCTATGGCTTCAGCGACCCATTGACCAGTGCCAGTGCGAATTTTGGTGGAAAACTGAAAAATGCTCATGTCGAACATGACATGGGCAAGCCACGCCCCTAATATCGCGCCTATCAACTGCGCAAGGATATACGGCACTAGAGTTGAGCGTGGCAACTCATTGCGCAGCGCCATGACGATACTCACAGTAGGATTGAAGTGAGCACCGCTCAGCGGGCCGAATACTTCAATAAGGACATAGAGACCGCCAACTGTCGCGAACGTATTTGCTAGCAACGCAACGGCGATATTGCCACCCGCTAGACGCTCAGCCATGATGCCGGAACCGATCACGATGGCAAGCAATAAAGCGGTACCGATGATTTCGGCAAGAAGCCTTTTGGAAAGATTTGTTGCCATTTTAGTTCTTAGTTATTGCGACAAGCGCTTGTTGCATCTCTGCATTGCTCATGGTTTCTAACGGCAACTGTAATAGTTGTAGCATGCGGTAGCCGATAGCCTGCCGCGTCAATTCGAATGCTAATCGTTTGCCATCGTCACCACCAACCGCATTAGAAGGATCAGCATAGCTCCAATGAACCTTTACCGGGCTACCTGGCCAAAAGGGACACTGTTCGGCAGCCGCGCTATCGCAAACGGTAATGACGATACGCATTTCCGGTGCGCCCGATGCGGTAAATTCATCCCAACTCTTACTGCGGTAATGGCTAACATCGATACCCGCCTGGGTTAGCGCCTCCAGCGCGAACGGATTCAGCCGGCCACTGGGCGCGCTCCCTGCGCTGTAGGCGCGGACATCTTTATTTAACTTCTTTGCCCAGTAATTCAGCATGCCCTCACTCAGCACACTGCGTGCAGAATTATGTGTGCAAAGAATTAATACGTTTGTCGTCATAATGCACTAGTGATTGATATTTTGTTGATTGCCAATCAGGCAATGCCAGTAGCAACTCAATACGACTTCTTTCCTTAACAGCAGCTACCGGACTTAGTGGCAGCATTAGTCGTCGTCCCCGCTACTGCTTTTGGTGCGCAGCAGGCCGAACCTTCGGCGCTACGTTCACGATGACTCTCATTAAAGACAGGGATACTACGAAGCGTGCGGAAATGTTCCCAGGCAATACCTTGCGGGTCCGTAATCCACTGCTTCTCGCTGCGGGAATAACAACAGCTAGTCTCGCCTTCATCGATCATCGATAGGTCAGCAGCCTTTGCTCTTGCTCTCAAATCAGATAATTCCTCTGCATCGTCCGTTTGAATTCCGAGATGGTCGATACCTACTGTGCTACTGCGGGTAGAAATAGCAAAATTGATTCGTGGATCGTCCAGCATCCACTTTGCGTAATCCGGTTGACTGACGATAGGCGAAGCGGCGAACAACGCAGAATAAAAGCGAATACTTTCATCTAGGTTTTTAACGGTAACATGAACATGGAAGCGTTTCATGATGCTTTCTCCTTTGCGGCAGTTTTAGCCTTGCGAACGGGCGTACAGGGATTACCACCGCAGCAATTCGCAGTCAGAAAAGCGAGTAACTCATTCATCGTAGAAAAGTTGGCGTTATAGATAACAAACCGCCCTTCTTGCCTTGATGTGACCATCTCAGCATGCATCAACTCCTTCATATGGAAGGATAAGGACGATGGTGGGATGCCCATCAATTCACTGATCTTGCCGGCCGGCAACCCCTCCGGTCCTGCTTGAACGAGGGTACGGAAAATACCAAGCCGAGAATCTTGGGCAATGGCGGCAAGGGCTTTAACGGCATTCTTTGTTTTCATATTTCATTATTTCTCGAAATGTTAAATTAAGTCAAGTAATCGAGATGAGCTAACCAGCCGCCATGGGAAGGGATTGCTTTTTGGATCTCGCAGCGAAAACAAAAGCCAGCGTCGCCGCTACCGCAACCGTTATGAGTGCTAATAAGACACTGTTATAGCTTTGTGATATCTCATAAAGAACAGAAGCAATCATAGGGCCCGCCGCGATTGCGATCATGACCGGCGTCATCATTGCGCCGCTAATTTCTCCGTAAGCGTGTCGCCCATAGAGCTCAGCCGGCAACGTGCCCCGAACAATGGTCATCACGCCATTGCCGATGCCGTAACCAATCGCAAATGCCAGATAAATGATGAGCCATGCAGCCGGTGCAAATAATAACGACAAGGCAATTGGCAACAAAATAAGTGCTAATAGCCCCACTTGCTGCGACGTATAATTTTTACCAAAAGAAATTTCCAGGACACGGCCGAGGACTTGCATCGGGCCGATCAGTGCCCCGATCCATGCCGCTTGTGTGGCGGGAAAACCTCGCGCTTGCAGAATGGAGATTAAATAAAGCGACATCGCTGAAAATACTAACGCGTTAAATGTTACCGCTAGGGTAAAGAGATAAAAAGGCAGCGTACGGAGCAAGGCGTAGAGTGTTATACCGGGGTGAGTTTCTTCCTCATTACTGTTCGACAACATTTGCGGGCGGTGCGGCTCATATGCGGGAATTATTAAATGGATCGGTAGGCAAACTAATACGTGAAGTCCGGCATAGGTGAGCCACGTATTGCTCCAACCAAAATGATCATATAGAAACTGCGTTAAGGGCCAGAAGACCGTGCTCGCAAATCCGCCAAATAACGTGAGAAACGTGATGGCTTGGCGATATTGTTCTTTAAAGATTTGAGTAATTACTACGAAAGCGGGCTGGTACAACGTAGCGCTCATTCCTACGCCAATCCCAATCCAAGCAAGATAGAGCATAAGCACATCACTTGCTTTCGCTAGTGCTACAAGCGATATGGCCGAAAGCAAAGAACCACCCGCCATGACTAGGCGACCGCCGATTCGATCAATAATGCGGCCGGTAAATGTCGACAGGATGCCCGATATCAATAATGCGCAAGAATAAGCACCAACTAGTGTGGATGGTGCTAAATGCAAAGTGATGCGCATGGGATTCATGAGAACGCCATTCGCGTAAAAGAGGGAGCCCCAGCTAATGATCTGCGCTATACCAAGCGACGCGATAAACCAGCGAGAAGGTAAACGGTTCGTCTTTGTTGTAGAAAGCACTCTGATAGCTTCATAAGATTCCACATTTCAAGAATCATAAAAATACAGAAAAAAGTCAAATCTAGATTGAGAAGCGCCCAGATAATGGTTAAAACCTAGGGACAAACTCAGTAGTAAGCGAATCGTTGATGTGTCCACATTTTGATCAATGAGATGTGATTTTAAGATCCATTTCGTCGCCGACGTCGTAGCAAAAGATAAACAGCCGGGACGACAAACATCGACAGCAGCGGCGCAGTCACCATGCCGCCTATCATGGGCGCAGCAATGCGTTGCATCACTTCGGATCCAGTTCCTGTACCGATCATAATTGGCACTAGGCCCGCGATGATCACCGCAACCGTCATGGCCTTCGGCCGTACTCGCAATACGGCGCCTTCGCGAATTGCATCGAGCAAATCGGCATCGCTCGTTTTTCCATCGTCCAGCCGAGCCTCCCAAGCGTGTTTAAGATAGAGGAGCATAATCACGCCGAATTCCGCTGCGACGCCGGCTAACGCAATGAACCCTACCCCGCTCGCTACGGAAAGATTATGTCCCAATGCCCATAGCAGCCAGATGCCACCCGCTAAGCCGAACGGCAACGTCGCCAGGATCAGGAGCGCCTCATCGAAACGATGAAAAGTGACATACAACAGCACGAAGATGATCAACAAAGTTGCTGGCACCACTACTTTTAACTTTGCCATCGCGCGTTCGAGAAATTCAAATTGGCCAGACCAAGAAATCGAGTAGCCCACCGGCAGCTTCACCTCCTTTGCCACTGCTTGCTGCATGTCTTGCACGGCAGATTTCAAATCGCGACCATGAATGTTCACGTAGACCCATCCTGACAATCGCGCATTCTCACTTTTTAACATCGGCGGACCATCGCTAATTCGAATCGCAGCTACGTCACTTAAACGTATCTGCGCGCCGCGATCAGTCAACACAGCGAGCTCGCGCAACTTCTCCACTGAATCTCGCGACTCGCGCGGATAACGCACGTTGATCGGAAAACGCTGCAAGCCTTCGACGGTTTCGCCGATGTTATCGCCACCAATAGCGGCAGATACGACGCTCTGTACATCCGCAACATTAAGACCGTAACGCGCAGCGGCGTCCCGATCAATCTTCACATCGATATAGCGGCCGCCGGTCAATCGTTCAGCCAACGCTGACGTGACACCCGGCACGAGCTTTACAACGCGTTCGATGTCGGCAGCGATGCGATCGATTTCCTTTAGATCCATTCCCGACACCTTCACGCCAACCGGACTCTTGATGCCGGTCGCCAGCATATCGATGCGGTTGCGGATCGGTGGTACCCAGATGTTGGTTAGTCCAGGCACTTTAACGATGCGGTCCATTTCTTCAATCAGTTTGTCCGTGGTCATGCCGGGCCGCCATTCATCGCGCGGTTTGAATTGCACCGTCGTTTCGAACATCTCCAGCGGCGCGGGATCGGTCGCTGTTTCTGCGCGCCCTGCTTTGCCGAATAC
>Ga0157374_10006313_pt1 | contig 10049 bp, 8 predicted proteins | sample M25metaG_FD_115308 | JGI IMG/M metagenome (GOLD analysis project Ga0157374, IMG submission 115308) | Miscanthus rhizosphere microbial communities from Kellogg Biological Station, Michigan, USA - M2-5 metaG | ecosystem: Host-associated > Plants > Roots > Rhizosphere > Soil | place: USA: Michigan... | reverse complement strand
TTATTTAAATGATGTCTCACGTGAATCCTCTTGTCGTTCTTTATGATTCCATTACCCCTGACCCATAGAAATGCCTGAAACAGCAGCTGAGGAGTCGATCCAATGAAGCATCGCATGAATGAGAGCAGCATTGTTTCGCCATCTTCCTTGACAAAGTCGTGGTAGACTTGTTCCTCCTGCATGTTTTGGTTCAAGTGATGCAGTCTCCCTGAGTCATTATTGTATGGAAGTCTTCCTTCAAAGTTGAGCATATTCAAGGGCATGGACACTGGAGCTAAAACAGTTGACAGTCTACATTCCCTCCCCAACTGTTTCATTCTTTCTCTTCGCTCGGTTTCCTTTCGAATTTTAGCACCAGTCTTGAGTAGGTTGCAGTATCTAAAGCGAGAATATAATTGAAAAGAATGTCAGAAAAAAGATGAACAAGTTCTGAAGGAAATGAATGCATCTGAAGCAGATGGAGGTATCATTATGATGCATTAAAATGTGAAAGGAAAGCGACATGAAAGAAAAAAGTTCTTTGTATCGAACTCGGTATGATTCACTGCCATCGACATTCTTATGTTTAGGATGATGGACAGTCTGGGTCAGCAAAGAGAGATGTATGGTATAAAAGTATTGCTGTAAATAAGATGAGAATAAGAAGCAAACAATGCAATCTGTTGTTGAATAACTAGAACCATTTCATGCATTCCTTCATGGTAATGGTGTAACACTAGTTTGATATCCCTTCTTTCTTCTCCAGAATCTCATTTCAGAGGATAAATGATTGGATAAGAAGATAAGGAGGGGATGACAGCCTCAACACAAGACGAGTGACAGGGAAAGAGAAAAGAGCTGTTGTGTGCATTCCTTTGATACAAGAATCTCAACTGCATCCTTATGACACATTCCCTCATCCATCACTCTTTAGTCGTAAAGTATTCTTTGTTGTTCCTGTGTATCAGGATCACAGTTTCATTCTTTGTATCCCTCACGTCCTGTCGTCATCTGATGGCATCCTTCCATGTCCAGTCGAAGGGACAGAAACAAAAAGCAAATGAAAAGAGTTTTCTCGTTCTCTGTCTCGAGCTTTTCATTCGAAATCGACCCGTTTGTATCACATCCTTTCACGACAAGTGAACAACACGAAACAGTGGCAGGAAAGCAGTCTCACTGGACTGTACTCATTAATCTTTCTCTGATGCATGTTTCTGTCCTACAAGAGTTCGTTCACACTGTTCTAGAACCGATGCATTCCTTTACCTCTTCCTTTTCCGACGGAATCGGTAGGAAAGCAAAGAGACTGACCTGCATCATCATCTCAAGTGAAGGATGATAGTCATGAACGAGTCTGTGAAAGAGAAAGAGGGGACTGAGATTGTAATCATCATCATCGAAGTCGTCATTATCAACATCGAGAGAAGAGAGTCGTGAAATTCCCTGACTTCTTGCTCATAATGACCGTGTCTTGTAATGGTGATCACCTTCTACTGCTTTAACCCTAGAGATGTGTAGGCTAAAACAGGAGGCATGACATGATTGAGAGGATGGAGAGAAGGAAACAGAAGAAAGTATTGAATCCTCTTTCGGACAGAAATAGAGTGTACTGTAGTTATTTTATATGACAAGACTGTAATTACTTGGGATAAAAAGAGAAAAATCAATTAACAGCAACAAACATGCATTCATTTGAGATTCCGTTTTATGTTTTATCGCTACTTGTTTTACTTTAGCTCTGTATTTGCATCCATTCCTGATGGACATTGAGTTATGGTCTTTGGAAATTGAATTGCTTTCAACAGCAGTTGAAGTCAAGTCGAGTTAATCTCTGAGCATGTTGTTGATGAATCTCTAGGATTGAATTCCGGATGCCTTTCTTTGGACTTAGATTGCAGTACTTCTTCGCTGAAGTAATTGGTCTTCTCTCATGAAATAATTGCACGGCAACGAGAGAGGTCTTCTCCTTTTATCTCTGCAAAGAGAGTCAATCCCTCTCAGATGCTTTCCATTGATCTCTTTGCCGGTCACTTGTACTGCCAAGAGAGGGTGACAAAAACCTGACCGTCATCAAAGGAAGGAAAGGTTGCCACTTAAGAGTTGGAGGAAAAGTAACGGTCAAACAAAAGGAAAGAGCGATGGGATTCCTTTAATGAAAGAGAGCAAAGTGAATGGAGGCAACAATGAGAATAAGAAGAGAATGACATGGAGTTCTAGAACAGGAACAAGTACACAGAAGTAAAAAGAAAAGAGTAAAGAGCAGTAAGTAAATTCCCTGAGGATGTCAAAGAGAGACAACACAAGTAAAGAAGACTAGGAGACAGATCTGGTCCAACAAAAAGAAAGAAAAACAGATCGAAGAGCATCACTCTCTTTCTCGACTCCAACTGTTTCCTCCAGACTTGAGTAGTTTCTCTTTCGATCCGACAACAATTCTTGTTGTTTTGCTTCCTTATTCTCTGGTTGGACTCACTTCCTCTGGGTTTCATTCCTCTGTAAACTCTTTCTTTGGATCGTGATTTCTCTTGGATTTTCTTCTTCGGAAGGGAAACCATTCATCACTCGGTTTTCTCTTTTTGTTGGTCTTCTAACAGTTTTAGTTGTAGAATCGTCATGACATGACATGTGACTTCTTGTGTAGAATTGTCTCTGATTCAAACTCTGAGAGACAGTAATAACAGTAACCTAGAAAGAGATTTTCTCTGGGTCTACTACTGCTAATGTTGTGTGACTTTTATTTTTGCTCTTTTTATGTCGGTTTCAAGTGAAGGAAATTCAAGTGAGCACTTTCTCTTTCCATAGAAAAAGGTTAGTTAACTGTTAAGAGTCAGCAGGAAAGGTTTCAAACTTCGATTCTCCCCTCTTTTTATTCATTTGATTTCTTTCTTTCTATCCTGAGAATTCGTTCAATTCTATCGCCTCAAGTTCTTGAATTGAATTGGGTTCATGAATCAGTAAAAGTGAGTGGACAACAAGGGAAGTGACGTGAAGACAAGAGGAATAAGAGCATGAAATGTGTATCTTCAAGTCATTGAAGGGCCAGAATTTCATCGACCCTTTGACTCCTAAGACATGTTCACAGGCAAGGATTCTAGTAAATCCCTTTCCGTCATGTCTTGTCTCTTGCCTTCACTCGAAGACTTGATGATCATCATTCCATCCCTCACTCTCTTTTTGTGTTGAAGCCTCCTCTTTCTTTCCTGGTTCAACTGCTCGTCATACTCATTGTGAGTGAGAGAAGGACTTTTTTCTGCTGATGATGCATCCTTTTCCGCAGTCTTTTTGCCTCTGTTTCCGATGGAGATGACAGCATGTTCTTGCAAAGCTTTTATCTCTTGTTCTCGCTCTGATTCAAAGGGAATGATGACAGCACAACAATAACATGTGAAAAAAGCACAAGAAATGAAGAATGTCTATCTAAAACCGATGGGACTAATGATTTATTCATGCACTTTCATTTGCTACTTATTCTTATCCTTTCATTTCGAATCCTCTTCAACATTTGAACCCGTCTCACGGTATCCATTCCTTTTGAATCTTGCACTTCTTTTATTCTGCAACGAATGCACTTCTTTTATTCGAGTGACTCATGGGACCCAATCAGTACTAGTTCTTTTCGTTTTTCGATGAATATGCAAGAGACCTGATAATGCTAATGAATCAAAGAAGATGAAAGACTAGTGAGAAGATGCCGTCTTCGGTCGAGACACCCTATGAATGAAAAGTCGATGACTTGTGTTTGTTCATTCTTTGCAGTCGAGTTTATTCCTTTTGTTTTTCATTTGCAAGAGTTAATGACTTGTAAAATGGTTTGTTTCTTTAGATGTCTCTTTACCTGAAACAAAACTGTTTAACTAGTAATTTTTCTTCATTCATTTGACAAAATTCATTTCCTTGTAAAGCAAACACCTTTAGAATGAGAAATGAGAAGTATTATTTCTCATTGTCTTGTTTGAATGGAAGAGAGAGAATAAAAAACAGGAGAGACAACCTCTGTGACCCCAAACAGGATATAAAGCGAAAACTCGAGAGTAAATTCGATGGAAAGCAATCGTTCTCTTACCTTAAAAGTGGTCCCAAGAGAAGCACATGAGTTACAATTTTGAAGAAGATGCACTCCTTGCTCTTGATGTTGCTTCGGTAGTGATTCTTTTTGTTGCCATAGATGTTGTCCTTTCCATGATTACTTTCAAGTTTCCTACAAAGAGATTGAGATTAAAATTCTTACCCAAATATTTGAGTAACACTTACCACTTGAGACTGAAAATGTTGACAATTAAGAAGGAAAATATCAAAATACCAAGTGAAGCATAAAAGTTGCCCCATTCCTTTCTCGCTTCATACTCTAGAATCACCAGTAAATCAGTAGTTACATTGAAAATGAAGAGCAGTAACGAGAGGATGATGAATCCATAACTAATACATGAAAGTGATTCTTCAATCTTGTCTTTATCGAGTCTTCTTGAGTCGAGGAATGAAGTTGATTCTGAACAAGGCATCCTCATGTCATTGGTTTGGAGACTATTTTGGTGAATAAGAAGTAGTTCCTGATTAAGTTTCTCTTCCTCCTCTCCTTCCCCCGTCAAAATGATGTTGTAAAGGTTGTCATCGTCCAATTCTTGTTCACAAAAATCTCTCCCTCTCAAGTTGTCATCTGGAGAAGACTGGACGTTTGAAAGGAGTTGCCGTCTAATGAATTGTTTTTGTCGCTGATTAACGTTATTTCTTGGAAGAAGAGCAGTAGAACTTGAGGTTGACAGTGTTAATCCAGATGCAGTGGAAGTTGATTCAATCAACTCTCTTCTCCTCCGCCTTCTTTCCTGCTCCTCTTGAATCAGATGTATTCTGTGTAGGCTTCTCAACTCTTGTTCCTCTTCCTCTTCCGGGTCAAAGTCGTAGCGATTACTGTGTTTTGCATGAAAAATGAAATCATTTTTAGAAATGTGTGTTGTTGCTTGACTTGGATAGTCATTACACTCAAGAGAAGCAAAGAGAAAGTGAAAAATGCATTCTCTCGAGAAAAAATCAATCATCAAATGTTCTCTCTTTCTATGGCAGTGTTTCAAGTGTGTTCTTGAAAAAATGTTCGCAAAAGGCATTAGACATTACATGCAGGGACTAACCTTCTCTCAAGAAGACTGCCTGGATCGATGGACTCATATACTGGTGTTGTTGACGATGCTCCTTCAACCTCTTGATCGTCCTCTTCATAGACGAGCACTACTTCCGGTTCATCTTGTTCTTGTTGTTGGTAATGATGATGTTGTAACTGCTGCTTCTGATGATGAATCTGGTTAAGGTTTCTTCTCTGCTCCTGATGTCTATTTCCTGCAGGAAAAGATGCTCGTGATGCTGCAGTTGTTCTCTTGTCTGTCTGTATTGCATTCCGTCTCTTGATTTCATTCTCATTTGGATTCTGTTGTTGACTCTGTAACAAGAGATGTAAAGATGAAGATGATGCTGATGAGGAGGATGACAATGACATGAGATGCTGTTGCTGTTGAATCAGGGGATGAATCTGACTCGTTCTCTGATGGTTATGATGGGGACTTTGAGTCTGGTTCTTTGAATCATTTACTTGGAAGCATGACAGGCTGCCACCCCTGGTCAGTAATTTGTTTTTGTTGATGTTGTTTATCATGTTTGACTCCTGCTGTGAATGCTCTCCATTAGTTGTATTAATCATGACCGGAGTAAACGATGTAGTCTTGATACTCGAATCCAAGACTATTCCAGAGGAAGAAGAGGAGGAATCAGTTGATGAAGAGGAGGACAAGGCATTTCTGTGAACCAACTCCTTGTTGTATGAATGCCTTTGACTCGAATGGTTATTATTGCCACCCAGAACTGAAGGAATCATGGTTATGTTGATAAGGACTGCCTGATGATTCGAATGAATGAATGGATGCACCGTTTGTTTGTATGTTCTAGTCAACTTGTTTTAGTGATGATCACTTTTTGAGCAGCAGTCTCTGTCTCCGTGTTCTCTTCTTAACTTCTTGCCTTCTTGCCTTCCTTATGTCTAGCAGTAGACCATTTTTGTTAATGACGTGGAAGGTTATCTGCAAAAAGAGGGAGGAAGAAGAAGAGATGAAATAAATGGATATGACTCGAGGGATGGCAGGAGGAATATCTTTGATGGTACAGTACTTGTAGTCTACTCTTTGTCTCTGATTTCTCTCTTCACACGAGAATGAACAAACAAGAGAGGAATCCTACTGCAATTCACTCATTCATTGTGTCATTTTCTTATAATCCTTATGATGCTGATATTTCTCAAGTCTCTTTGAGAAAGTCGTCAGCTTTGATTCTGTCGAAGAGAAGGAGATTCTCTTTTTGATTTCAAGACATTAAGGGGCTGATGTTCCCTTTCACTGAGAGCCGAGGGAGGAAGAAATGCTTGAAGAAATCGAATCTACTTAAGAAGCTTGAGATGAACAAAGAGATGACAGCACTAAGACAAGAAGCCAAGTTAAAGAGAAGATAGTTTTCTCTCAAATGACTGGTAGAAAATTTCAATCTGCTTCCTTCTCACGTCTTTTATTCGAGACTAAATCATCGAACTAGAAAAATCTAACGCACTAGTTTGACAAATCCTTTCAAAAAAGTATAGGAATTATTCAACAACGAATGTCTGCATTTGAAACACAGGACCCATATAAAGTAGAGAAAATAAGAACCAAAGTAAAGAATCCCAGACGGGATTTTGTTTCCTCTCTTTTTTGGCATTAAAAGTTGCATGAATGTTAAGAAGGATGAGAAGGGGTCTCGGCCTCTGATGCAAATATTCAACTTTTCATGTCCTAAAAGAACATGAATAAAAATCAGGACTAAAGGGAACAAGCCTCTCATGTTTTAAGTCTTGTTTTTGTTGTCAGGAAATGCTTGTTTTTCCTGGGAAATTATTCTTTAACTTTAAAACATGAGAAAAGGACTCATCTTCTTAGAAATAAATGTAAACTTGTGTTGTGTAATATTTGTTTAGTTTGTGTTCCCTTTTGATTTCCTTGTTTGAAGAAATTCTCATGAAAAAGAAGATGAGTTTAATCCTGTGTTCTTTCTCTACTCTTTGTTCTCTTGTCTTTCTTTAAAAAAGTTGAGGGCAGAACAAACAAAACTCACACACAAGTATTGTTCGTGACTTTTATTTCTTTAGAGAAAGAAATTGAAAGTTTCTGTACAACTGCTTTCTCACGTAAAAATCGTAAGAATCGATCTTACTTGCAATTTCGAGAGAAAAGTTCGATCTTAGGTCTCAGAACTTTTGTTCTTTTCCATCCTGTCTGTATCAACCCTTTTGCTGCATCTCAGTTACGTTTATTGGGTCGTGAAAGAAAGAAGACTTTTTCATTACATTCACTAGTCTTTGAAGGAACAAAAGGAAGGAAAACAGAAGGAGATTGAAAAGAGAGACTGATTGAATGTTGGTTCTCTTCTTTTCTTGTGAAACCACATGAGGCAACAAGAGACATGCAATTTCTCTTGTTTTGCTTCACTTCTTATTTCTCTTGCCTTACACTTCGTCACGTTTATCTCGGTTGGAAATAAAATGTATAAAAGAAAGTGTGTGAAATAGAATAGGCTTTTTTCAGTCCCCATTCAAAACACTCACAACAAGAACCACAAGAAATTAAGTTCTTAAAAAGACCGGAAACTTATCATTGAAAAGAAGCCGACTGTTCATTTCTTCTTTGATTCATTACCAAGAGATGATACAGGGAATTTAAAAGACATCTCAAAAAGAACAAGAGAATATCTGCCACAGATTGAGATGAATTTGTGTCATTATTCTCGCATTTGTTTCACTTGAAGAGACTTTTTAAATGCAAACTCCCTTCACAACAATTTCAACCAAGTCATCATCATCAGCAGAATGATAATGATAGGATGCGTTTTATCCCTTCCCATCTTTAATGGCCATCAGTTTGAGGTTTCTTTCTTATCCTTCCTTCATGGGATACAAAGGGTTGAGTCATCCCATGTCTCCTGTTTGATACCCAAATCACATACAATGATGATGTTGGCTAATGACTAGTTGTCTTGTGCGGCTTTTAGTCCAGATTACATTGCTTTACTTTACTTGTGGTCTTTCATTCTCTGACAACATTAACTGCATCCTCCTCTGAAATCAAATAACATCACACAGACAGACAAGGAAAAGATAACATGATGTCTACTGAGATTGACTAACTAACCATCTTCTCTTTGTCTTTTCTTACTCTCCTTCTGGTCTCCTTCTGGTCTACACCGATCGAACATGATCACCATCACCATCACGGACTACACACAACTAAAGCAGTGTCCAAGTGGATGCAGTCATTTCCCTGTGGGAGTCGTACGGCTTTCCTGATGCCCGACTTATCTTGAAGGTGAGTCCTTTTTCTTGATTCACTCCTTATTCTTAATTAGTTTTGTTAAACCAGAACAAAAGGCAAACTTACCTCAAGTTATTGAAGATAAATGAAGGGTTACTCTTTATTTAAACAACAGCAGCTGTTGTTTAAAACGTCTCGTTTAGTGTTTAGTTCCACTGGAAACTTGAATGAGGCAGTAAAAGTAAGAGTAAAACTTGATGAAATGTCGTTGACTCTGGTGCTGATGAGTCACAAACTCGAGGAGAAAAGAGTATCGAAAAGATGTCGAGTAGAATGAAATGGTAGGATGACCACCACCAGACGTCAATGGAGTCCTTGAATGATATTGTTCTTTTCTCTCTCTATTGTTGTTGTCCTCTACACTCAAGTCAAGAGGGAAGAGGGTATGGGGAGCCGATGACAATGAGAAGAATACTTTCTCTCGGAGATGATGATCAGAATAAGATGAGGTTTTCACTCAAGAAGTTGCCTCTTACTCTCTTCCTTCTTTCTTTGTGTTTCCAAAGGAATTGAGAAGAAGATGAGGCAACAACAAGAGACGAGAGGGAATCAAGCGAATAAAAAGGAGAATAAGAAGTGCAGAGGAAGCGTAACAAGAGAAGTAGGAGTCGAAACAAGATCGACTAGAACACTGACTAGAAAAGTTCTGGCTGCTGCTTCCTCTTCCAGAGACAGATTCGAAATGTCTTGGTCTTACTCTTTCTCGTTGAGTTCTATCGAGTTCTTGGTCTTCAACGCATGCTTCCCTTGAAGACTGCATTTAGTGTGTCTGATCCAGAAGCAGGACTGTATGTACTCCAGTCTGGTATGCAAGAGTTTGTTGTTCGATCTGACAGCCAGACAAGAGTAGCATCCCTTCTGAGATTTCCTTTCCATCTTCCATTCTCTTGCTGTCTTTCTCTGTCTCCTCATGTTTTCTTCCCTCGTTTCCTGATCTCCCTTCATCTCTGATTCTCCTCTGAAGGGTATCTGCAACCACTCTTATTCATTCCTTATTCTCAAAGTGATGTTTGTCATTTCTTTCTCTCATGAAGGGTTCTTTCTCTTTCTTTCTCGGATAAGAAACAAAGAGAGAAGCTTCTTACTTTTGCTTCGATTTTGTCTTTCTAGTCATTTGCTAACAGAGTTGCTTTTGGTTTTCTTCTTCCACTTCCTTTCCATCTCTTTATATTTCCTTTTTCTACATTTTCTTACATTTCTCTGACAAGGCATGTGAAGGGGAATGAACTAGTATTTTTCCAGAGCAATATATTTCGAGGAAGAAGAGTAAAAAGGAAGGATATTTCTTTCTTTCAGTGACGTTTTTCAGTGTCACAGTCTCTAAGAGTAGTTTCCCTTGAGTTTCGAGTTCTCTGTCCTCCACTTCCGTTTCTTTTTTACTTTTTCTTCCTCTTGGATGCCTCCAGTTAGAGAGCAGTATCCATTTCATCCAGGGTTGCAGTTTAGAAGGGACTTTTTTCAAACCCTCTTCATTTATCCTTTTCTTTTCTGTCCTCTTGACTGCTAAGTATCTGCAGGAACTCGAGTGACAAGACTCACATTTCTTTTTACAGTGTTTTCAGTCTCTGTGTCGGTTCTCACATTCCAGGCTATAATGTTTGAAGCCGATATTGACTAGCACTCCTCTCTCACTCTGTTTAGGATAAGCATGAGATGGGGAATTGATTGAAGGCCTTCTGGATTTAGTCCTCCCTC
>Ga0157374_10006312_pt1 | contig 10050 bp, 10 predicted proteins | sample M25metaG_FD_115308 | JGI IMG/M metagenome (GOLD analysis project Ga0157374, IMG submission 115308) | Miscanthus rhizosphere microbial communities from Kellogg Biological Station, Michigan, USA - M2-5 metaG | ecosystem: Host-associated > Plants > Roots > Rhizosphere > Soil | place: USA: Michigan... | reverse complement strand
TGCGCCGGCCTTCAGAAGCCCCACCAATTCGGCCGGCTCAAGGAGTTGCGCCTGCGGAACAGTGCTTGCGGCCAGGATTCCGTCTGCCCGGTCCGAGAACTGCACCCGCCCTGCGTGCGCAGCCACCAAACCCACAAACAATAGAAAAACAATGCATTTCAATGACCGATTCATAGAAATCGATAACTCCAAAGATAACCATTCATTGTAGTGCTGAGTGCATCGGTAGCCTGTGATGGACGACAATAGTCTTGGAACACTTTTCAGCAAAGGATCGAAATCGCTTGTCTTCAACTCAGCTCGAAGTTACCCGCTGGACCGCCGAACAACTCCAAGACTCAGTTCTCCAGTCCGCCCCCAAGGTTGCTGTTTTCGATTGCGACGGCACCCTGTGGGGTGGTGACTCCGGCCACGGATTCATGGTCTGGACCATGGATCAGGGCCTCGTCTCCCGTTCAACCTGCGACTGGATGGACACCCGTTACCGTGCCTACCTCGCCGGAGGAGTCAGCGAACTGCAGATATGCGGTGAGATGGTGCAGATGTACGCCGGGCTGCGTGAGCAAGGGCTTCGCTCTGCCGCGGCTCGCTATTTCAACGAATTCGTTCGTCCCAACATTTTCTCTGAAGTCGCAGCGCTCGTTTCGACTCTTCGCAAGGCAGAAGTAGAGCTATGGGCCGTTAGCTCAACCAATAAATGGGTCATCTCCGAAGGTGTTCGCGAAATTGGCATTCCCGAAGAGCGCGTTCTGGCGTCGGAAGTCAAAGTAGCCAACGAGATCATCACCAGCGAACTCGTCGACGTTCCCACTGGACCGTCCAAGGCTGCGGCACTCAGACGCATAGGCCTGCCACACCCCGACGCCGTCTTCGGCAACTCCCTGCACGACCTCGCCATTCTCGAGCTTGGGGCCCATCCGTACCCGGTGAATCCATCTCTCGGTCTGCTCGAGGAGTGCGCAAAGCGAAGCTGGGGCTACTTCCGCCCCCGCGAAGTGGTGGAAGCGCCTGCTCCTGTTGCAGGTGAGTGATTGCTTCATCAGCAGGACGAAACAAATTGACCCACTCAATTTCGGCTGGTGGAATCTGTCGTCACGGTCACATCCCGCGTGTTACCGAGCATTTACACTGGAGGCGTGGAAGACCCGCAGTCCAACTCCAATTCGCGTCCTGCGGGACCTGCTCTTCGCTTCGTCGTGGCAGGATTGCTGGTGCGTGATGGCCGCGTCCTTATCTGCCAGCGCCGGCCTGACCAGCCGATGGCCTTGCAGTGGGAGTTTCCCGGCGGGAAAATCGAGCATGGCGAAAGCCCTGAGCAGGCTCTATCTCGCGAACTCAACGAGGAACTCGGAATTCGCGCCACTATTGGACCGCACGTGACCCACATCCGCCACAACTATCGTCACGGCGGCGCAGTCGATCTCCAGTTCTACGCAGTCACGGCTTTTGAGGGTGAGCTCGAGAACAAAATCTTCCACCAGCTGAAGTGGGTCAAACTCGAAGAACTCCCCGCGTACGAATTTCTCGCTGCCGACCGCGGGCTGATCAAAGATCTCGCTGCAGGTAAGCTGCTTTAGCCTCGGCCGCGGCGCAACGTGCCACCGTCGTTTCCTATTCTTTTATGAGTCCCAGCCGCACCAGGCTCTCCGCGGTCGCCACTACGCTCTCTTCCCGGGATCGCGGAGACCAGCCAAGAACTCTCTGAGCCTTTTCACCGGTAGCGTTCTTCCACTTCCCAAGTTCGGGGATGATCTGCTTGACCGCCGGATCTTTGAATCGGGCCAGCCGCACTAGCCAGTCCGGCAACTGCCGCGTGGTGACCCGCCTCGCCTTCTCGCCCATTTGATCTTTCAACACCTGGGCAATCTCGTTCAGCCACATGAAGTCGCCCGCAAGGGCGAGGAAGCGCTCGCCGCTGCCCGCATCATTGGTCATCGCGCGCAGATGCAGATCCGCCACATCACGCACATCGACTACCCCGAAACACATGCGCGGCACACCGGGCAGAGCACCATCGAGCATCTTCTGCACGAGCATGATCGAGGTAGCATAGTCTGCCCCCAGGACCGGACCGAAGACCCCTACCGGATTGACGACTGCCAGTTCCAGGCACGCGCCTTCGCGCTCCATGAAATTCCAGGCCGCGCGTTCCGCCAGAGTCTTCGACTTTATATACGGTGACACGTCGCCGCCACTGGGATTCGTCCAGTCCTTCTCAGTGAACGGAGTCTGCCGTGCTGTATGTCCGTATCCGATCGCCGCAAACGACGAAGTCAACACTACACGCCTGACGCCGGCGTCGCGAGATGCCTTCAGCACGCGCAGCGCACCTTCCCGGGCAGGCAGAATCAGCTCGTTCTCATCATCCGGCACTTGCGATGGAAACGGCGACGCGATGTGCAGCACATACTCACAACCAGAAACCGCCGCGGGCCATCCCGCATCGCTCATCAGGTCCGCCGCCACAAATGAGAGCCGATCGCCCGCTTCGGTCCCCCCGTTTCGCAGCAACGCCCGCACGTCTTCCTCGCGGGCCAGGCTTCGTACCGTGGTGCGCACCCTGTACCCTGCCGCCAGAAGCTGCAGAATCGTGTGGCTCGCGATGAAACCGGACCCACCTGTGACCAGAACACTATTCATCTCAAGCCTCAATTCGGCATGTCTACCCAGCTACGGGCTGCAAGCTAACTGGTAACTGGCAGCTGCCCCTCAGTGTCCCGGGACCATTCCCCACAACATGATTCCTGTCATCCCAATCACGATCAGACTGGTCCCCCACGCCACGATGTTCCACACGGTGGAGTTCCGGTGCTTGCCCATCAGGTCTTTCCGATTGATCAACAGCAGCATGAGGATGATGACAACCGGCAGTAGAACACCGTTCAGAACCTGCGACAAAATCGCGAAGTTGATCAGCTGCGAATCCGGCAGGATCAGCACGGTGATGCCGCCGCCCACGATCAGCAGCGTATAAAGCCAGTAGAAGAATGGCGCCTCGCGAAAGCTCTTGTCCACGCCGGACTCGAATCCCAGTCCCTCGCACACCGTATACGCCGTCGAAATGGGCAGGATGGATGCCGCGAACACCGAAGCATTGAACAATCCGAAGGCGAACAGGAGGAAAGCGTAATCGCCCGCCAATGGCCGCATTGCCTCGGCCGCATCCGATGCCATTGTGATCGCACCCATTCCATGTACGAATAGGGTCGCCGCGCATGCCACCACGATGAACCACGCCACGATGTCCGTGAAGAAGCTTCCCACAACCACGTCCAGCCGCGACGCCGAATAGTCTTTTACGCGGATGCCCTTCTCCACGATCGACGATTGAAGATAGAACTGCATCCACGGCGCGATGGTCGTTCCCACCACTCCGATCGCCGTATAGATGTAGAGTTTGTCATTCCACGATGACTTCGGCGGCAGCTGCACTGTAGCCAGCAGCGCATCGTGCCAGCTCGGCTGCGAAAGGACACCCGCGAAGATGTAGGAGATGTAGACCAGAGACGCTACTAGGAACACCTTTTCGGTGCTCTTGTAGCTCCCTTTCACAACCAGAGCCCACACCAGTGCGGCACAAATCGGCACTGAGATGAACTTGGTCACGTGGAAGAGGTGCAGTGAACCGGCGATGCCGATAAACTCCGTTACAACGTTGGTGTAGTTGACCACCACCAGCAGGATCATCAGCACAAACGTCAGTCGCAGTCCGAATTCTTCGCGTATCAGGTCGCTCAGGCCCTTGCCTGTCACCACTCCCATCCGTGCACACATCTCCTGCACGACGATCAGGGCAATGGTGATGGGAAGCATCATCCAGAGCAGGGTGTACCCGTACTGCGCTCCTGCCTGGGAATAGGTAAGAATGCCACCCGAATCGTTATCAACGTTGGCGGTAATAAATCCGGGGCCAAGAATGGCCGCAAACAACAGTATCCGGTTTCGCCAGCGTCTCCACATGCGCTCGGTGCATTCCTATGGTGGGTTCATTTCTTCTGCCAAATCGACCATAACAGGCCGCACCGCGATTTGCGAATGACGGACCCGGGGCACGCACGAAGAGATCTTGTTCCGCGCAAACTCACCCCCTCAGACAAGGTGAGCCAAACCAGACAAAGTTCGTGTCGCCTAAGCTCGATCAAAAATTGGTCTCTCAAATTCCCACTTGTGCGTACCGTTGTACTTTGGTATCTTGGTACACATGACAACAGAGAAGCTGGATCACCCACATGTCGAAGTCGAACGCGTTCAGACCGGGGTTCGCCTCGAAAAGCGCATGCTCAAGGTGCTCAAAGCTATCGCCGAACAAAAGGACATGACGCTCGGCGATCTTCTGGAGGGCATCGTTCTTCACGCATTTGAAGGCAAAGCTCCGTTTTCGCCGCAGACACTGAAAGAAATCGAGCAATTCAAGTCACTTTATGGGATGAGCCTTAAAGCGTCCGACAGCCACCATCTCAAGGAGCGCAAGCGATGAAGCGGACATACCCCAACCAGGTTGCGACCTGCCTCGCTGCGACAGCCGCTCTCGGTGCCTCAGCACTCGGCCAGTCGCCCGTGTCTTCACCGACTCTTCTACGCACGCAGACAGCTTTCGATGTCACGGTGAATCTGCCCTACGCCGAAGCTGCACCTCTTTTCGGACCGGAAGGCGAACGCGCCTGGGCCGGCGAGAGCTGGAATCCGCAGTTTCTTTATCCACAACCTGCCCACGACGAGCAAGGTGCAGTCTTCACCATCCAGCACAGCCGAGGTGCGGCAACGTGGGTCAACGCGCTCTTCGATCTCGAAGCGCGCCACTTCATCTATGCCTACTTCCTCCCCGGCCTACTGGTCACCAGCATCGACGTTCGTTTTAAGTCCGCCAATCCTTCCAGCACTCGGGTCCACGTGGTCTATACCCGCACCGCTGTCGCTCCCGCAGGCAACGATCATGTCACCCTTTTTACCTCGAACGACAAGTCCGCGGCTGACGAATGGCAACAAGCCATCGATTCCTATCTCGCTTCGCGAAAACATTAAGGGATAGAAACCGGTCTGCTGGCCCCGACGCTCCCCTGCTATATTGGAGAATCTTTGCGAATAGCCTGCTGAATTGCGCAAAAAAGGAGCCGCAATGCCTCCCATCGACCCTTCTGAACCGACGCCCTCAGCTAACGACTCCAATGCCGCACCTACCCGCCGCAGAATGATCGGCGCTCTCGCCGCTGCCGGCGCTCTGCTCGGCTTCGATGCCGCGGCCCAAACCAAGAAAAAGCCGGCAGAGCCTGCCGCTCTTGCCGCGCCGCCTCCTGTCCCCGATGCCCTCTTTGCGATGGCCCGTCTGCGCGACTATAAATGTCACCGCTCCGCAAGCTGGGACACCACCGGCGGGAACGCTGACTTCAGGCCCGTTGATCCCGGCGGGGCTCTCACGCTGCTCGACGTGAAAGGGCCCGGCGTCGTCACGCACATTTGGTTCACTATCAACTCTGATGACCAGATGCACCTCAAGAACCTAGTCCTCCGAGCCTGGTGGGACGGCGAGTCCTCTCCGTCGATCGAAGCGCCCATCGGCGACTTTTTCGGCCTCATGCTTGGCGAGTACTTTACCTACCAGTCTGCCCTGATTGCTGTGGCGCCGATGAAGGCTCTGAATTCTTATTTCCAAATGCCGTTTGACTCTGCCGCCCGCATCACTCTCACCAATGAAGGCAAGGTCCGGACCAACAATCTCTACTTCGCCGTCGACTACACAACTGTCGCCGCCTTGCCGCATGACGTGGGCCGATTCCACGCCCAGTATCGGCAGGCTGCGCCCTGCGGAAAATCAGGAGACACCAGCGGCAAAAACCTCAACGGCACCGACAATTATGTCTTCTTTGAAGCCACCGGTCGAGGACACTTTATCGGAGTTACCCAGGGCGTGCTGCAAAACGCCGACGGCTGGTTCGGCGAAGGCGATGACATGATCTTCATCGATGGAGAAGCGCAGCCCGTTATCAACGGAACCGGCACAGAGGACTACTACAACGGCGCATGGGACTTCCATGGAAACGCATTCGCGAACCAGCGGCAGGGCGCGCCGTTTATCGTCGATGCCGAACGCACTGGGGGCCGCTACTGCCTCTATCGCTGGCATACCGAAAGTTTCATCACCTTTGAGAAATCCATCAAGGTCACCATCGAACATGGCCACGCCAACGACCGTGCTGACAACTTCTACTCGGTTGGCTACTGGTACCAGACTGAGCCACACGCTGAGTTCCCGCAGCTGCCCCCACCCGAAGCCCGCGTGCCGAAAGTCATCATGTCCTGAGATCGCATCGAGATCTCTCTGTCTACGGACGCCAAAAATCTCGGGTCCCCATCCATCGCACTGCTTCATCGTACGATGGATGGGAAACCAGACACTGCTCCCTCCCCAAGGCTCCTCGTCACAATACGTCCGGACTTCGCAGCCGAACCAGCCCGTCGAGCCGTCTCTTATCTAAGGGGACAACCATGCAAAGTCTGCTCCGCGACCTTCGCTACGCCTTTCGCCAACTCTGCAGAGCTCCGGGCTTTGCCGCCACTGTGGTTCTCACGCTCGCGCTCGGCATCGGAGCCACCACTGCAATCTTCTCCTGCGTCTACGGCCTGATGCTCAAGTCCCTTCCCTTCCGCGACGAAAACAGCATCGTTGCGCTCGCCGAAATCAATTCAGGCGTGAAAGGCGGACTGGAAGCCACCTACCCGGACTATCTCGACTGGGGCGCGCAGCAAAAGAGCTTCGAGCAAGTCGCCGCCTACTCGGTCATCAATCCCAACACAGTATCGCTGCTCGTAAACGGCCGTCCCGAGCAACTGCGGCGCGTCCTAGCCTCCGGCAACTTCTTTTCTCTCCTCGGTGTCTCTCCGCTTGCCGGACGCCTCTTCGATCAGCAGGACGACAACCCTGGCCGAGACCACGTCGCCGTGCTCAGCGCATCTGCATGGGCCACCTACTTAGGTCGAGACCCCGGCGCGATCGGCCGGTCGGTTTCGCTTAACGGCACAACCTACACGGTCATCGGCGTTCTGCCGCAGAACGCATCTTTCCCGGCGGATGGCGAAGTATGGCTTCCTCTCTCACTTCTCGACCAACCCACGCAGCAATCCCGGGTCTGGCACTCCGTCCGCGTCCTCGGGCGGCTGCGCTCCGGCCTAACGCTCAACGCAGCCCGCGCTGATATGCAAACAATCGCACAGCGCATCGCGGCGGCCTGGCCCGCCACAAATCGAAATGAAACTGTAGAGCTCACTCCGCTGCATACCGAGCTCGTCGGTTCCCTTCGCCCTGCGATGCTCTGCCTGATGGCCGCAGTCGTTCTTGTGCTGCTTGTCGCTTGCGTCAACGTTGCCAACCTCATGCTCGTGCGTGCTACTGAGACCCGCCGCGAAACTGCTGTTCGCCAGGCGCTGGGCGCAGATCGCTCTCGTCTCTTCCGCCAATTCCTCGTCCAGACGCTCCTGCTCACCATCTCTGGCGGCGTGCTCGGAGTTTCGCTGGCAGCCATAGCGTTGCCGCTGCTTCGCGTGGCGCTTGCACACACCGAAGGCGTCGATGCGGCTCTTCTTCAGTCCATCAACCTCAATATCCCGGTACTTCTTTTCACTCTTGGCATCAGCACTGTAACTGCATTCATATTTGGCCTGCTGCCCGCGAGCCACACCTCTCGATCTCTCGTCGATGCCCTTCGCGCCGGAGATCGCGGGAGCAGCGCTCATCATCGCGGACACGCCATCCTGGTTATCGCCGAAATCGCGATGGCAATTATCGTCGTCTTTCTCAGTTCCCTCGTGGTGAGAAGCTTTCAGAAGCTCATGACTATCGATCCTGGGTTTCGTACTGACCACCTTCTCAGCGCCGAGATTACACTTCCCACTCCGCGCTATGCCGACAGCAGTCCGCTTACGAACCGCTTCTATGAACAGGTGCTCGAACGAATCTCGCAGTCTCCTGGAGTCACCTCCGCCAGCACAACTACCCAGGTACCTCTTCGTCCTTCGCAGGTAATGACGCGTTTCCTGATTGAAGGCGCTCCACCGCTCGCGCCCGGCAATTTCCCATACGCTCAGATCCGCTTCGTCAGCCCAGAGTACTTTCGCACCATGGGCATCGCTCTGCTCAAAGGCCGTGCGTTCACCCAGAGCGACATCGACAGCACCACCGGCTTCTTTATCGTCAACCAAGCGTTCGCGCAGCGCTACCTCTCATCACGCGACCCGCTGGGCGCCAATATTCTCATCGGAGTGCTCAGCCCCACTCCCAGCAAAATTCCCGTTGTTGGCGTGGTCGCCAATGCACGCGATCTCGGCATCGACAACAACCCTGAGCCGGAAATTTACCTTCCGGGTTTCGGCCTTCACGCAGTTCTACTGGTTCGTTCAACTCTCGGCCCACAATCCATTGCGCCTGTCCTCCGCAGTGCTGTGCTTGCAGCTGACCCGGCTCAGCCCGTCTATCACGTCCAGGGCGTCGATGAGATACTATCCGACTCTGTTGCCCGCCAGCGCATGACGGCCACGCTCCTCGGCTCCTTCGCTCTTCTCACACTCGTCCTCGCCGCTATTGGAACCTTCGGAGTTCTTTCCTATTCAGTCGCACAACGCACCCGCGAGATTGGTGTTCGCATGGCCATCGGCGCAGATCGAGGCCGAATACTTGCGCTCGTCATCCGTGAGGCCGCTGCATTCTGCGTCACAGGCACTGCTGCCGGTCTTTGCGTCGCTCTAACGAGCGCCCGTCTGCTCAGCAGCCTTCTGTTTCAGACCACTCCCACCGATATGCTGGCTCTTTCCGTATCGGTTGGCGCTCTTCTGATGGTTACGTTGATCGCCGTGACATTCCCGGCAGTCAGAGCAGCCTCGGTTAACCCGGTCGAAGCGCTGCGATCCGAGTAGGTTTGCCCTCTATTCTCGCTCAGGGCTGATCAACTTTATTTCTGTAATTTCTGTTTATACAGAAATTAGTGATATATTGCATTCATGTTACTTAGCAACTCCATGCAGGAATTCATTCTTCATTGGGGCGAGATGGGCACGCGCTGGGGGGTAAACCGAACTGTCGCCCAAGTCCACGCCCTTCTCTATCTGTCCCCCGAATCGCTCACTGCAGAGGACATCTCCAATGCTCTCTCTGTTGCGCGGTCAAATGTGAGTAACAGCCTCAAGGAGCTCCAGAACTGGAACCTCGTCCAACTGGAGAGCCGCATCGGCGACCGTCGCGACTATTTCCGCACCTCATCCGACGTCTGGACGCTCTTCCTCACTGTCGTCGAGCAGCGCGTGGAACGCGAGATTATCCCCACTATGACGATGCTTCAGCGGCTGGTCGCCGAAGCTCGTGCGGATCGTCCTACTCAGCGCATCGTTGCCGCCCGCATCAACGCGATGCACACATTCCTCCAGGAGCTCCACGGCTGGTATGCGCAAGTGAAGAAGCTCCCGCCAGCCACACTCCACTCCATCATCAGCATCGGCAGCGGAATCACACGCATGCTTCCCAAATCTCATCGACGGAGGCTCGACTGATTGCACAGAGCATGACTGTTGCATCGCTCGGACCCGCGCTCTCCAGGGAGAAATCCCAGCGCTACTTCGAGGAAGCTAGTCCTGACTACACAGCGCGGGCCCAAATTTCAACATGCACTTCGGCTACTATCGCGCCGGCATGAATCCGCTGAATCGACGAAGGATGCTCGAACAGGTGAACTGCGAGATCCTTCGTCGTCTCGATGTCGGCGACTCGGCAGTGCCGCGTATCCTCGACATGGGCTGTGGTCTCGGCGCCACGCTTCGGAGCATCGCTCGCGCTCTTCCCCGCGCAGATCTTCATGGCATCACCCTCGTTCCCTGGCAAATTGAGCGGGGCCGCCGACTCAATGACGCTGGGGCCCTGAGCCTGCGAATATCCGCATCTCCCTAGCGGACTATGAACGCACCGGTTTTTCTTCGGAAGCCTACGACGCAATTTGCGCCATCTCGAAGGCGAATTCTATGCGGTCTCACGTATGGTTCGGGTCTCGTAAAGCTGGGAGTAATTTCCGC
>Ga0157374_10006311_pt1 | contig 10051 bp, 10 predicted proteins | sample M25metaG_FD_115308 | JGI IMG/M metagenome (GOLD analysis project Ga0157374, IMG submission 115308) | Miscanthus rhizosphere microbial communities from Kellogg Biological Station, Michigan, USA - M2-5 metaG | ecosystem: Host-associated > Plants > Roots > Rhizosphere > Soil | place: USA: Michigan... | reverse complement strand
TCGCGTCACGGAGCGTCCTTGGCGTTCGCGAGTAAATTCTACTAGTCGTCTGCCGACTCGCCGCGGAACGGTACCTCCGGAAACTCGTCGGTATCAGCCGACCCACGATCCGCGGGCCGCTGGCGGCGCTCGAACTAGCCGGCATCGTCGAATCGCAACAGGGCCGTGGAACATCGATTGTCGCAACGTCCGCTCAGGTGGCCATGTGGGGCGTCGAGATCGTCCCGCCGCAGGTATTCGAGGCAAGACTGGCGATCGAGCCAGAGCTTGCGTGCCTGGCGGCGAAAAAGCAGTACCCGGAGGACATTGCTGCGTTGCGAGCGGCGTTGGACGAGCTGGAGGCCGAGTTCGCCGCTACCGGAACCTACGACAGCGACCTTGCTATTCATCGCGCGATAGCGAAGGCGGCTCGTAATCCAGTGCTCGAGCGAGCGCTGGACGACGCTCTCACACAAACGCGGAGCAAGCTTTGGTCCAGCCTGCGGAGCCGTGCATTCCGCACCGCGGACGCCAGTAAAGGACACCTGGATGAATTGCGCGCGGTCGTGCAACACATCGAGGCCGGGAGGTCTGAAGAGGCGGCGGAAGTGTGGCGGCGTCACCTTGTCCGTTTCCGAGATGAGATGCTGGGGCGCTCGCCGGAGACGGGTCAGGAGCAGCCCGGAAGTGCTGACAGCGGCCAGCGATAGGACGGAGTCGGCTCCTCCATTGCCGGCTCGCGGCCCAGTAGTGACGCCGTGAAAGTGCTCGTGATCGGCGGAGGAGTCATCGGTCTGTGCTGTGCAAGGGCTGCTGCGCGTCGGGGCGCAGACGTCGTCCTCTTGGAGCGGGACCGGTGCGGAGGCGGCGCGTCGCTCGAGAACGCCGGGTGGATCGTCCCTACGTTCTCGACGCCGCTACCTGAGCCGGGGGCGGTAGCGTTTGCCGTCAAGTCGGTGCTGAAGCGGACTGGCTCGTTCGCGTTTCGGGTTCGACCCGATCCCGCGCTACCCGGATGGTACTTGCGCTTTCTCCGGGCGAGCTCCGAGCGCCGCTGGCTGGCCGGTACCGCGGCCATCCTTCGCCTCAATCGACGAACGATGGAACTTTTCGACGAGCTCCGAGAATCCGGCGTCGTGTTCGATATGCAGGAGAGGGGCGTTCTTTTCGTGGCCCGCGGTGACGACGAAATGCGTAGCTATCGTCGGCACCTCGAGGCGTTGCTGCGCGTGGGTTACCGGGGCCGCGTCGAGTTTTGGGATCAACCAGAGCTGCGCGCGCGGGAGCCCGCATTGGCTGACGATACGACCGGCGCAATGTACGCGCACGATGAGAGGCACGTTCGTGCCGAGTCCCTCGTCCAGGGCATCAGTGACGCCGCTCGCGTCGACGGCGTAGAGATCGTCGAGCAGGCGCCAGTCGTGAGCCTTTTCCGCTCTCGCGGAAAGTGGCACGTCACCACGGTCGGCGACGTTCGAGTGGCCGACCGAGTCGTGATTGCCGCCGGAGCTTGGTCGTCTGTCCTCCTGCGCGGACTCGGCGTGCGTCTTCCGATTCAGGCAGCAAAGGGGTACAGCCTCACGGCCCATTCCGAGGGAGGCGCGCCAAGTCGCCCGATCTACGCGGGAGCAATCCGGGTTGCGTGCAGCCCATATGAGGACGGGCTACGTGTCGCTGGAATGCTCGAGCTGGCGGGCCTTGACTCGACCGTAAAGCCCGGTCGCATAGCAACGTTGCTCGAAGGCGTACAGCACTACTTGCCAGAATGGCGGCCAACCCGCGTTCGGTCGACCTGGGCCGGTCTTCGCCCACTGGCGCCCGACGGACTTCCCGTTGTGGGCGCGCTTCCGGGGCAGGACGGCCTCTTCGTTGCGACAGCGCACGGGATGCTCGGTGTCACACTGGCGCCGGCAACTGCGGAGTTGCTCATGCCGCTTGTCCTCGACGACCAGCTCAGCGAGGACCTTGTGCCGTTTAGCCCCGCTCGCTTCTAGTGTCGACGGGCCGGAGCATTGGCAGTCGGTTGGGTCGCGACGTCGGGGACGGGATCCTCGTCCAACGGCACGCGTTTGGCACGTTCGACTTTGGTCTCACTGCGGAGGAAGAGGCGCGCGCCGAGCTCCTTCACAGGCATGCCACCGTCGTCGACATGCTCTTTCAAGGGCCGTTCGGGCAGCTCGCGTACGAGACGGACTTGCGCTCGGCGATTGCCGAGCGACGGAAGGAACTCGAGCTCACGAGAGACGGTGACTGGGATGCGCTCACCCAATGGATTGATGTGGCAAGGCAGGCGCCTGTTCGTGCGGCGCTGGACGGCGATGGGCGCTACCAAGCACTTTGGGAGGAGTCGGGGATCGTCGGCGGTTCGATTGGACTCGGATACAACCTCACCGACTTTCGAGAGTGGGCACTTGCGCAAACACAATTCGACGCGTTTCCGTGGCTCGTCAAAGGCCTCCGGGCAGCCGACTTCCATGCTGCGAAGGAACACAATCAGCGTGTCGGCTTCGTCAGCTCGCAGGATCCGGCCGGACTGGATTCGCGACTCGAGAATCTTCGGTACGCCGCCGCGTTCGGCCTTCGCGTTCTTGGGCTGACATACAACCAACGGAACGTGGTAGGCGGAGGCTGCACCGATCGCTTCGATGTCGGGTTGAGTGAGTTCGGTATCAAGCTGGTGTCGCGCATGAATGCGCTGGGAGTGATCGTCGATACAGCTCACTCTGGTCGGCAGACGACACTAGACAGCTGCGCAGTGTCGGAGCTACCCGTCATCGCGTCGCATACGTCCGCACGAGCACTGCATCATCACGACCGCGCGAAAGACGATTCTCAGTTGGAAGCCGTCGCAGCAACAGGTGGCGTGATCGGTGTATGCGCGGTGCCGGCGTTCCTTGGCCGCACCAGGGCACGCGGCAGCAAGCTGACGGTTCAGGCGATACTCGACCACATCGATCACATCACGCGTGTCGTAGGGTGGCAACACGTCGGAGTCGGCACCGACTGGCCCCTTCAAATGGATCGGCAATCGCTCGATGCATTGATCAATGGATTGAAGGACCGCGGCTTCCGGCCTGAGCACGGCCTGAGTTCGGCTCTCCTCGACGGCTTCCGGGACTGTCGAGACTTTCGAAACATCACACGCGGCCTCGTTGCCCGCAGCTACTCCGATGAACAGATCAACGGGATACTCGGACTCAACTTTCTCCGCGTGTTCGATGCCGTCTGTGGTTAGGACGCATCGGTCAGTGGGTCGGTGGGACACCGGATGAGCGGCCGTGACCGGATCGCTGTCTGTTTCGACGAAGACGCGATTGACACCGTGTTCGCCGAAGTCGCTGGCTCTCACCTACCCGGCGCAGCTGTTGGGATCGCGATCGGTGGTCACCCCGTCTACCGCAAGGGTTTCGGGCTCGCGAGCATTGAACTCCCTGTGGCTCTCTCCCCGACCATACGAATGCGAATCGGGTCGGTGACAAAGCACATGACGGCTCTCGCGTTCATGGTCTTGTGCGAAGACGGCAAGGCCGACCTCGATGATCCTGTCGGAAAGTACTTTCCAGAGTTTCACCCGGCGTCCCAGGCCGCGACGTTCCGCCAGTTGATGGGCAACACGAGCGGTCTCCGCGACGCGCTCGATCTCTGCCTTTCTTTCAGTGGCTTCGGTCGAGCGGCGACGACAAACGAACTCGTTTCTCTCCACCGCGACATCAGTGATGTCAATGCGCCGCCAGCGAAGACGTGGATCTACAGCAACGGTGGTTGGCAGATTGTCACCTCAGCCATCGAGCGCATCAGCGGCCAATCGTTCGAGGACTTCATCTACGAGCGGGTATTCGAGCCAATTGGCATGTACCAGAGCGCGGTGAGGCGGACAGATCGACACCTCCTTCCCAACAGCGCGAGCGCACACATGACAGACCTCGAGGGCCGCTTTCAGCGAAACGACGACCTGAATATCTTTACAACTGAACTCGCTGGAGACGGTGGCGTCGTGTCGACCGTCGACGACATGCTGCTGTGGCTGCGCAATATGGATAGGAAGTTGGTGGGCACCGAGAAGAGCTGGCAGTTGATCACAACTTCCCAGCGCCTAACCAACGGCACTCCAACGCATTACGGGCTCGGCTTGGTAACTGGACGCTACCGCGGCCTCGACATTCTCTATCACGCCGGCGGCGGCACCGGAACGAACGCCCATCTCGTCACCGTCCCGTCCGCTCAGGTCGACGTCGTGTGCATGGTTAACAACCCCAACTTGAGCGCCGAAGTCTCCGGCAGTCGGATCCTCGAACACTGCTTTTCGCAGCGACCCTGTCCAACGCGGAGCGTCGAAGGACGCACGCCCGCAGGAGTATTCCTTTCCCCTTCGACCGGGCGCGTTGTCGAGCTGCGAGCCGAGACGAATGCCTACTGGATGAAACAGGAGGAGCTGCGCCGCGGAGAGGTTATTGCGTCGGTCGATGGGATGGACGCGAAGTTCGCTTCCCACCCAGACGGTGTTTTGCGCTCGTTCGGTCTTAGCGCGTATGGGCCGCAGTCGATCACCGTAGTCGGCGACAGAAGCGCGCCGACTGCCATCCGGTTCGACGACTACGGGACTGTCGACGAACTCGTTGCGATCGGAAGCGTCGGGAATCCGCGCATCGACTCTATCTTCGGCACCTACGAGGCGCAGTCAGTGCCTGTCCGCGCAACGATCGAGGAAAAACAAGTTGGGATTGAATTGGCGACCGTCGGCCCGTTTGGGTCGACGTCGTACACGCTTGAGCAGCTCGGAGAGGACGTTTGGCGCGCGGCGTCCCGTGCGCTCGCTCACCGCGTTGCGATCTTGACGTTCGACGCAACGGGATTCCGCTATTCGAACTGGCATACCAGAGGCTTACAGTTTCGCCGGATGCGGTGAGTTTGAACACGTCAACACCGGATAGTGAGCTGGCGGCCGCCGGTCTCGCCACGCGAGTTCATGACGACGCCTTGGTGTTCGACTGCCTCGCGCTCCCATACGTGTTGGACGAGCCATACACGAGCCGTATGGTCGAAGGTGGAGTCGACGCTATCAACGTCACTATCGCCAGCGATGAGGAGACGTGGGACGAAACGCTGCGCAGAACTGAAGATGCCTTGGCGAAGATCGAAAAGAGCGACGTCCTGCTTCACGCTCGGGATGGTCGAGATGTCCGGAACGCGAAACGGAAGGGGAAGATCGCTGTTCTGCTAGGTACGCAGGGGGCGACGATGCTTGATCAAGACCTTTCCCGCCTCGAGCGTATGCATCAACTCGGCTTTCGATACTTCGCCCCGTCGTACACGGGTGCGAGCATCTTCGCCGACGGGTGCGGTGAGTTCCGGAATGCTGGCCTTTCGATACTCGGGCAGGAGCTTATTGCGCAGGCGAACGAGCTCCGCATGATCGTCGACGTATCGCACTGCGGACATCGGAGTCGAGCGGATATCGCCGAGCTCGCACTCTTTCCCGCCTGTACCCATTCCAACGCCTACGCGGTCGTGAAGAACGATCGCAACACACAGGATGAGACGATCCGGGTGATTGCAGGTAAGGGCGGCGTGATCGGGATATGCGGGCTGGTGCGAGCTGTTTGGCCGTCAGCGCCGACGCTCGATCACATGATCGCGCATATTGAACACATCGTCGGGCTTGTCGGCACTGAGCACGTCGGACTAGGTCTTGACTTCACCGAAGCGTTTCAGGAGGCGTTCCATACCGGCACGCATGATCGACTTGAGCCACCGCCAAGGTGGCGTCTGTTGCGACCGGACATCTTTGGAACACCAGAGGAGTTCTACACGGCCACCTATCCGGCCGGTTTAGAGAGTATCCGGCTGCTTCCGAATTTGACGCGCGCGCTCTGCGGGCGCGGCTATGACGAAAGCACGATCAGGAACGTTCTCGGCGGCAACTGGCTGCGACAGCTAGACACCGCGGCCGGATGACGTAGGCGTCCACGGGCTGAGACGAAGCGACAGCACGACGATGGATCAACGCCTGAACAGAGATAGCCAGGGCGTGCTCGGAGTCGTCGAAGAGTGGACATCGCGCCACGTCGATGAGCTACAGGATCTGGCCCGCGAGCTCGTGCGTGCGCCCACAGTCCTTGGGGCGGAGGAAAGCGGTCAGAAGATCGTCGAATCGTTCCTCGCCGATGCGGGTTTCGCGGTTGAGCGGATCCAACCCGATGCAGCAAGCGCCTTAGCCGATCCCCATGGGGGCTACCCGTCGCTGTCGTACGAGGACCGCAGTTGCGTCGCTGGTCGGCGGAGCGGATCACGTAACGGGCGTTCGTTGCACCTCTCGGGCCACATCGACGTGGTCCCGGTGGAATCCCAGGCGCGGTGGTCGCACGATCCGTGGGCCGGAGATGTCAGCGACGGTCGCCTCTGGGGTCGTGGCTCTGGCGACATGAAGGCAGGTCTGGCCGCGTATCTCATCGGCGCCAAGGCCGCGATCGAGATAGGCGGCACCCTGAGCGGAGATCTGATCTTCACGTCGGTCATCGAGGAAGAGAATGGCGGCAACGGGATGAGAGCGGTGCTCGCAGCGGAATACTCAGCTGATGCCACGCTCATCGGAGAACCGACAGGTCTATCGATTCTCCACGAGGGTATCGGCGTCGTCTGGGCTCGACTCACCGCACTCGGTAGCGGGAGTCATGCAGCCGACACCACTCCAGCCTCTGCGCCCCTCGAACGCATCATCGACGCCGTCGGCGGATTGAGGCGACTCGAGCGTCGCCTCAACGCTCGTGAGACTCAGCACCGCTACAAGCTCAACCTGGGACAGATCGAAGGCGGCGTCTGGCCGTCGTCGGCGCCGACGGAAGTGACCCTCCGAGTCCGCGTCGGCTTTCCTAGCACGTACGAACCGGCCGACATCCAAGGACTGATTGCAGAAGCCGTCGAACAAGCTGCGTCGGGCGTCGATGTCGCTTTCGACGGTTTCCGAGCGCACGCATATGCGCACGATCTCAACAATCCTTTCGTAGAAGTTGTAGACGGCGCCCACATGGCAATTCACGGCCGCACTCCGGCCCGTACGTCTACGACTGCGACGACTGATGCGCGGTATGTGTCCGGGCACTGTTATTGCTATGGACCGGTCGCCGGGTCGCTGCACAGCATTGATGAGTGGGCCGACGTGAAATCGATTCGCGATACCGCCCTGCTTGTCGCGCTCGTCGCGTTGGACTGGTGTCGGTAACCACGGCCGACGCGACGCGCTCAGGCGCGAACCGCTCCCTGTGATCTGACCACCCGCGAAGGGCTTCTCGGCGAATCTTCCAGCGCAGTCGAGAGGAGGGTGCCGCGACACGCCCTGCATACAGGGACCCCTCGCTTAGCCCTCTGACGTTCGGAGCGTTGACCCTCTCTTCGTGAGAGGGGGTCAGCCGCTCAGGAGAGGGCATGTGACCTGGTGCGACCTTTGTAGCCAAGCCGAGCAACACCTAACCGGCAGTTTCTCTGGCGTAGCAGCGGCTTCGCGAAGCCCTCTAACGGACTCGAACCGTCGACCCCTCCTTACCATGCGCTCCGGAACGGTTGCCGTGGGTTGCGCGCGGTTGCGGATCTTCCTGTTTTGAGCGGTCGTCGGCGCGTCCCACTTGCCGCAAATGCGGGTGTCTTGCGGTCGGCCTAGTGGTCGAAGATCGCTGCACTTGCGCTTCCGCCGGCGACACGAATCGTCACCGACACGGTGCAGAGTGTCGCTTCGCTGAAGACCGGTGGGTAGACGACGATCCTGTGAGCCGCGGTGACGACCGCCTGATTCTGCGTGGTCGTTCCGTCGTCCGATTGCTCCTCGCAATAGGAAAACCAGGTCAAGCGGATTGGCTTGTTGGAACTCGAACTGGCGACGACGGCGAGCGCTGTTGGTTGAGGCGCGAGCCGGTAGAAGTGCGCCAGCTTGCCGGGACGCGAGGTCACTGTCGTGCCGAGCTGCCGCCACGCGCCCGGATTGGAGGGCGGGGCGATAGAGGCGGCACCGGACGCGAGAGCGATCGCGGAGAGCGTTACAGCGGCGACCGGCGCGAGCATGGGGCGGATAGTGCCCGAAGAATGCTAAGTAGAGGTAGATGTCGACGAGCAACGAAGCGAGCCCGCAAATCAACGCGGTCTGCGCGATTCGTCGGCCCGTCGCAGTGCGAAGAGATCCGAATCCCAGGACGATCGCGGCGATGGCCGTCGCCCAGATCCCTGAGCCGGTGTCTTCGAAGCTCACCGGAAAGACGTAGCCGGGCGCGTCAACCAGGAACTTGCCGCCTGTGTGACGAAGGACGAGATCCCAGAGAAGTGGTCCCAGCAGCGCAGCCGCTGCGCTCGTACCGAGCACACTGATCCGGCGTTCTTTGAGCAGGAACCGTACGCCGACCAACGCGAGGGCCGCGGAGGCGAGGACGCCCCAGATTGTCGCTCCCCAGGTGGGCATTACCGACCACCGAGTGCGCCGCTGGGCGACCAGCTCGTTCCCCTTCGCCGCCTGCATGGCAATCGCTTCGTCGAAGTCGCGGACTGTCGTGGTGGCGACCCGCTACGCGTGCTCGACTCCACGCTCGGCGAGAAGGGATCGGGAGAATCGATGCCCTTCTCGGCGGCGTGCCAGGTCGAAGCGAGCATCGCGGCGGAGCGATCATGCACGCCGGCAGACCGAGCTGGGGTCTTAGTGCCGAGTTGGAGTCTTAGTCGGGTCAGTGCCCGGGCACCTTCGGGCCCCATTCGAAGAACGGGTCGTTGTGCGGCCCGCGCATGCAAACGCCGGAGTAGAGCAGCTTGTCGCCCGAGTACGCGACCGAAAACGAGCGGCACGTGTAACCCGCGGGACCCGTGATCCGCGCGCTGCCATTCTGCTTTGTGAACGCCACTACGCGAGAACGCACGGACGAGCAGGAGACGTCTCGGGCCTTGAGCGTGTACCTGTTACCCGAAAGGAATCCGCCGGCCACGTGCGCGCGGGTGCGCCAGGGTGCGCCGGTGATCACAATCGTGCAATCGGAAAGAGCCGCCGTTGCCGTGAGCGAGCCGGCAATGCGTGCCGACCGCGCCTGGACAGTCGCCACAGCGAACACGAGCGCAGTCACGAAGGCGAGCGCGAGTGTCGTGGTGGCTTTGATGCGGGTACCGATCGTTCGTTTCATGCTTGTGTCCCTTCGGTTTCTTCCGGCGGCGCCGGACAGACGTGCGCGGCGTTTCGGCCTAGTGCTCGAGGAGTTCTTTGAGGCGCTGGTGGCTCTTCGGGATTTCTTTGCGTGCATTGGCACGGGCGAGCGGCGCGAGGAGCACGCCAAGCCCTTTGCCTTCCAGTTCGAAGTCGAGCGTCAGCTTCGACCGTGCGCCGCCGTCTAGTGGTTCGACGGTGACCGTCCCGCGCGGGCGGATCGGGCCGTTGACGCCGCGGAACGAGCTCTTGTGCGGGGCGTCGTGCTCGGTGATCTCATAGCTGACCTCGCGGGTGCCGCCGGGCAGGCGGCGTTTGTCGGTCGCGCGGCTACCGACCCGCGTCGGTCCATCGGTGTCGAGGTGCACGCTGACGATCTGCTCCTGCCACTCGCCGTGCTTGACCATGTCCTCGTAATACGCGAAGACGTCTTCGGGCCTGCGGTTGATCTCGATGCTGTCGACGATCGGCGCCATCTACGGGCTCTCCTAACGGGTGTCGGTGGTGTATGTGACGACCACCGTATTGGTTAGACTTAGAGTATGGCTAATAAGCGTGACCGGGTCAAACGGGCCTACGATTCTCGGCTTCGGCTGGAGCGAGCGGAGGCGACCCGGCTCGCGATCGTGGCTGCTGCGAGCCGCTTGTTCGCCGAGCACGGCTACGCAGCAACCTCGATCGAGGAGATCGCCGGCGTCGCAGGTGTCGGCCGTGCCACCGTCTTCACCTCGGTCGGTGGCAAGCCGGAGCTGCTGAAAGAGGCCTACCGGTTCGCTGTTCGCGGCCCGGCCAACGCGAGCATCCCGCTCGGTCAGCAAGCGCGGAGCCGCACAATTTCGGCCGAGCCCGACGCGTACAAGCTGCTGGCTGGCTACGCGGGTGTGATGGTCGAGGTCGGCAGCC
>Ga0157374_10006310_pt1 | contig 10051 bp, 6 predicted proteins | sample M25metaG_FD_115308 | JGI IMG/M metagenome (GOLD analysis project Ga0157374, IMG submission 115308) | Miscanthus rhizosphere microbial communities from Kellogg Biological Station, Michigan, USA - M2-5 metaG | ecosystem: Host-associated > Plants > Roots > Rhizosphere > Soil | place: USA: Michigan... | reverse complement strand
TAACCGACGCAGGATCGGCAGCGTGATTGGCCAGCGCTCCGTGGCAAGCTTCGCAAGCGACGCGCGCGTGCTTGCCTGCGGTCTTTTTTGTGAGCACGTCGGCGTGGCAGTCTTCGCACGCTTGATGGCCAGCGAAGTTGACGGGACGCGAGGCGATCTCGCCGATGGCGTCGCCCCGGTAGTGTCCGTACTTTCCAAAGCTGCGCGGGACGAGCAGAGTGCGAACGGCAATGAAGATCGCAAGCCCGACGATGAAGACGGCCGCCAACCGGAAGATGTGGCCCGAATCCTTGAAGGAGTTCATAGAGCGGGTCCGTGTTCTCAAAGTACATGCGGTAATGACCGGAAAGGCTGTGCGCCAGGTCACGAGGGCGTGTGATAAGCGTCTGCAGCGAATGGAGGGGTGATGGATCACCACACCGGGATGGGGTTCGAATCGAGCCCGTTCCTCTTCGCGCATTCGCTTATAATCAGAGGCGTTAGCAGCCGGACCGGGCGGTCGCCCTCCGCAAGGAGGGAGGAAAGTCCGAACTCCGCAGAGCAGTGTGCCGGATAACGTCCGGGACGGCGGATTCAAGTCCGCTGGACGGCCAGTGCCACAGAAAACATACCGCCTGGGCGGCAACGTCCAGGTAAGGGTGAAAAGGTGCGGTAAGAGCGCACCGCCGCGGCAGTAATGCAGCGGGCAGGGCAAACCCCACACGGAGCAAGACCAAATAGGGAGGAAGCGCGGGCTCGCCTGCGCACGTGCCGGCTCGGCGCGTTAAACCTCCGGGTAGGTCGCTAGAGCCGCCCAGCGATGGGCGGCCCAGAGGAATGATCGTCCTGCCGGAGCGATCCAGCAGACAGAATTCGGCTTACAGGTCCGGCTGCTACAAAACTTCCTCAAACTGTTTGCCAACCCCGACAACTGCCCAATTGAATCTGCCAATCACGGTTATTCGCGCCGCAAGGCTGTCATGGGCTGGATCTTCAAGGCCCGCCGGGCCGGGATGTAACACGCCAGTATGGTGACTGCCGCAAGCAACATCGCCACGCCAATGAGGGTTGCTGGATCGGTAGGCTTGACTTCGAATAGCACGCTGACCATCACTCGTGTAAGCGCGATTGCGCCCGCAAGCCCGAGCACGATGCCCAGCAGCCCGAGCTTCACCCCATCCTTCATTACAAGCCGCAGGACGTCGCGATGTTGCGCGCCCAAAGCGATGTAGAGTCCGATTTCGTGCGTGCGCTGATTGACGCGATACGCAACCATTCCGTAGATGCCCACTCCCGCCAGCGCCACTGCCAGCACAGCAAAGCTCCCGAGCAACAACACATTGAAGCGCTGCTGCGCGACCGAGACTGCCAAGAGATCGTCCATCGATTGAATGTCACTTACTGGCATCTGGCTATCCATGCTCCAGAGCTGCTTTTTTACGTTCTCGACTAGGCCTGCTACCGGAACTCGCGTTCGGATCACGAGAGTCATGAATCTCCGCCACCTCTCGTCGTTCTGGCTGAACGGAGCATAGACGGCGGGCTCTGCCAGCTGATCCAAGCCGGAATGCTTCACGTCGCCTGCAACACCGATGATGGTCATCCACTGGTGCGGTTCGTTCGATCGGGCCCAGTCGATGCGGGTTCCAATTGGGTTCTGGCCGGGAAGAAGTTGCTTCACGAACGCCTGGTTGACGATCGCCACTAGCGGCTCTCCTGCGCGGTCCATCGCGCTGAAGTCGCGTCCAGTGCGAAGTGGGATCTGCATGACGCCGAAGTAATTACCCATGACCGAAAGCGTTTGCACCTCTGGTTCGGTTCCCACCGCACGCGCCGGCTGTCCGTCGACGACGACGCGATGGCCCACATAATTTCCGGCCAACGGAAGATCGGTGATCATCGCCGCCTCCGCGCCCGGAAGGGAATTAATCCGAGCGAGCAGTTCCCGGCGGAAATTCGTCTGCGAGGGAATCTGCGGATAGCGAGCTCCCGGCAGCTGGAGGTACATGGTCATGACGTTGCCGGGATTGAATCCCGGATCGACAGATCGCAGGCGCAGAAAGCCTTTGATCAGCAATCCCGCACCTGCCAGCAGAATGAGCGCCAGGGCGAGCTCCGCGGTCACCAACAAGCTGCGCAAGGGATTGCGCGAAACACCTGTGGAGGTAGTACGCGCGTTCTCCCGCAATGCTTCCGCGATATCGCCGCGAGTCGCAGACCATGCCGGCAGAAGTCCGAACAGCAGACCCGTCAGCAGAGAGATGGCGAATACGAACACGAAGACCCGCGCGTCCATGGGAATTGCATCCAAGCGCAGCTCCGCCGGTTTCAACGCTAGCAACAACGTTGTGCCAGCCTTTGCAGCTAAAAGTCCTGTTGCGCCGCCGACCAGCGCCAAAAGGGTGCTCTCTGTGAGCCTTTGACGAATCAGTCGGCCGCTGCGTGCGCCCAGCGAGGCGCGAATCATCAGCTCGCGCTGGCGTGTCACGGCACGGGCCATCAGCAGCATCGCAAAATTAGCGCAGGCAATCAGCAGTACTAGCCCAACCGCTCCGAACAGAATCAGGAGCGCCGGGCGGACATTCCCTACCAGCGACTCGTGCAGCGGCATCAGTACGGTGCCGCGCTCCTTTTCAGTATCGGGGAAGTCCTCGGCAAGGCGGTGATCCGCCTGTGCGATCTCTGCTTGCGCCTGAGGAAGAGTTGCGCCCGGCTTCAGCCGCCAGTAAGTGTGCATGGAATGCACGTCGCGGTCGGGAGCATCCTCGGGATATCCCGCCCACAACGAAACGAAGACATCTGCAAGCTCCCTGGGCAGAGTGAAATCTCTGGGCATCACGCCGATGATCGTGTAAGTTTTGTCGCTCAGCCGGATCGCTCTGCCGAGCGCATGAGCGTCGCCGCCCAGAAAATCCCGCCAGAACCGATAACTCAGCACGACATTCCGTGCGCCGCCCGTCGTGTCTTCCTCGGCGGAGATCCAACGGCCTAACATCGGCTGTACGCCGAGTGTCGCCAACAGGCCCGCATCAACATAAGCGGCATGCACGCGCACAGGCTCGCCATTGCCTGTGAAGTCCGCAGGTGCGATGTTGACTCCACCGCTGCTGGCGAACGAGTGAGTCTGGCGCTGCATATCTTTAAGATTGGGCAACGAATCGTTTTGCCGTGCAGCCAGCAACTCCTGCGAGTTTGGATATGGGAGCGGATTCAGCAAAACCCGATTGATGACACTGAAAATCGCCGTGTTGGCGCCGATCCCGAGCGCCAGCGTCAGCACAGCGCAGGCGGTGAACACGGGCGAGTGAAGCAGGGTGCGGGCAGAGTAGTGCAGGTCTTGCACCAGCGATTCCACAAGGCTGACACCGCGAACCGCGCGGCACTCATTCTTGACCTGATCGAGTCCACCAAGCTCCAACCTGGCGCGACGCGCGGCCTCGGCTTCGCTCATGCCCGACTTCACATATTTGTCCGTCTGTCGCTCGAGGTGAAAACGCAGCTCGTCGTCGAGTTCGCTCTCCATGGCAGGGTGTTGCATCAGGGCACGGAGACGGAAGAGCAAGTCGTGTAGCAACACGCGACCTCCTTAGGCAGTTTCGAGGATCTGGCTCACGGCTGCCGTCAGCTTCTGCCAGGCGTCCTGCTCGATTTCGAGTTCGCGCCGTCCGGCTTTCGTAAGCTCGTAGAACTTGGCTTTACGATTGTTCTCTGATGTGCCCCAGCGGGCTTTGATCAAGCCGCGGCGTTCCAGTCGGTGCAACGCGGGATACAGCGAGCCCTGCTGCACGCGCAAGACGTCGCTGGATATCTGCTGGATACGTTCAGAAACGGCCCAGCCGTGGAGCGGCTCAAGCGACAGGGTGCGGAGAATGAGCAGGTCCAGGGTGCCCTGCGGAAGATCGATGGAGCGAGACGGCATCAGCTTCCCCTATCGCTTCTACACGAAGATACACTCACTCTTGTAGAAGTGCAAGGGGAGACGCGAAGGGAGAATGCTTATCCTGAAGTGCAACTCCTTGCGCATTCTTGGGTAAGTGCCAGATTTCCATTCGTTGCGACAGCCGTACCGAGCACAAATTACTGGTAATACAGGCATTAACCCGGCTTCCTTTTGGCAGCTTACCTGCCAGCATCAGGGTGCCCCCATCTGGCCGCGCTGTGGCGAGGGGAAAAAGTCTCATTCTTTGGGTTGTCTCTGGGAGGTTTGCGTGAAACGGGCCCTGGTCGTTGCGTTGCTGGTGTTCGCGGTCGTGCTGTCCGGTTGCGGAGGAGGTTCTGGGGGCCATGCTGGTCCACCGCCGCCCCCGACTTTGAGCTCGATTGCGGTTGCGACCACCACGCCGTCGATCGCGCCCACTACGACTGCGCAGTTTGTCGCGACCGGCACGTTCAGCGACGGTAGCACGCAGAACCTGACCAACTCCGTCAACTGGAGCTCGTCTTCCACCGCAGTTGCGACCATCAGCAATACGGCGGGCACGAAGGGCGTTGCGAGCGCGGTGGCGGCCGGGAATACCACGATCACGGCGACATCCGGGGGCGTCTCCGGAAGCGCATCTTTGACTGTGAGCAACGCGTCGCTCAACTCAATCACCGTGTCTCCGTCTGGCCCAACGATCGACGTTGGCACCCAGCAGCAGTTCACGGCGACGGGGAATTTTTCGGACGGCACAACGCAGGATGTCTCGAATCTTTCGGTTTGGACCTCGTCGGCGACCAACGTCGCGACGGTGACGACCAATAGCGGCCTTGCAACCGGAAAAAATCAGGGTACGACTACCATTACGGCAACATTTGGAGGGCGGTCGGACAGCGTCGTCCTGAATGTGACGCTGGCTAACCTGGTTTCGATCAAAATCAAACCGGAAAATCCCACGATCGCGAAGCAGACCACGTTGCAATTCACCGTGACGGGCACGTTCAGCGATGGCAGTACTCGCAACCTGACGAATCAGGTCACGTCTTGGACTTCCTCTTCTACGGCGGTCGCAACGATAGTTAAGTCGGGCCTAGCTTCCGCGCTCACCGCTGGAACCACAACGATCACCGCCAATGTCGGCGGAGTTTCCAATTCCACAACGTTGACTGTCTCGGCTGCGACCTTGAATTCAATAGCAGTCGCCCCAACCGGCGTATCACTTCAGCCAGCGGCGAAATTTGCCTTTACCGCGGTCGGCACATTCAGCGACGGCACCACCCAGACGCTGACATCGCAGGCAGCCTGGGCTTCCGATAACACAGCCGTGGCTACCGTCAGCAACTCGTCGGGAAGCAAGGGCGTTGCGACCGGCGTTGCGGCAGGAACGGCACACCTCAGCGCCACCGCTCTGGGCGTGACCGGGTCAGTTTCGCTGACCGTGACGGCTGCAACCCTTACCTCAATCGCGATCACAAACACCGGCAATCCTTTCACAGCGCCTGGCGGGCAGGTCCAATACACGGCAACCGGAACTTACAGCGACGGATCGACGCAAAACATCAGCACGGCGGTCACCTGGACAAGTTCGGATACGAACGTGGCCACGATCAGCAACAGCGGCCTTGCGACCGGACAGGGAGCGGGATCAACGACCATCACGGCGAAGCAAGGGAGCATAACGGGCACCACCTCGCTGGCGGTCACATCAGCGGCGCTGGTTTCGCTGACGGTTACCTCGCCCAATGCGTCATCGAAGCTCGCCGCGGACACCTCGGTCCAGTTGAAAGCGACCGGAAACTTCGCTGACGGAACAACGCAGGACCTGACGGACTCGGCGGTCTGGACATCGAACGATGCGGCCGTTGCAACCGTCTCCGCCAATGGCGGCGTCGTGCGCGGAGTTGCTCCGGGAACGGCGACCATCAAGGCTGTCTTCGGATCTGTTCCTGCCGGAACGATCTCGGTGAACGTGACCAATGCCACGCTCACTTCGCTTGCGGTTACTCCGGCAAGCGCGACGATCAATACCGGACAAAGCCTGCAGTTCATTGCCACCGGGACTTTCAACGACAGCAGCACGCAAGTGTTGACAACCTTCGCGACCTGGACTTCCAGCAACGCGGGGGTTGCCGTGGTGACGAACTTCGGACTCGCAACCTCGTCCGGTACAGGCACAACGACGATCAAGGCGGTTTATGCACAGGGCAGCACGTCGGCGAGCGGCACTGCAACTTTGAACGTAAATTAGCAGTTCTCTTGTCGGACACAATCTGGGCCCGGAGCTTACACAGCTTCGGGCCCTTTTTATTCGTTGGGTAATACAGCTAGACATCGGCAGATCGTGGTGATGAACATTTTCGAGCACCGTTCCGCGGGCAGGAATCATCTACTCGTGTAATTCAGGCGTGTAACTCAGCGGTCAATGGGCGGGCTTAGCGGTTTAGCGGAGAGGCCTGTCAGTCTGATAATCTTGAAACAGATTTCCACGTGTTTCTGGCCGACAGGAAAGCGTGTTCCTGTCTGCGGGACTAGGGCAGACCTGCGCTGCAGATGACTCAACCGGTAGCAAGAATTCTGGAAGTCGTCGCCTTGCTCGGGACGACATCGTGCCTCGTGTACTACGGCATCTGCCTGTGGAGCGCTCTCCGTTTCAAGCTCGGACGGCGCGTTTCTGAGCAGCATCTTGTCGCCCCGCCGCCGGTGACGATCCTTAAGCCTTTAAAGGGAATCGACCCGGAAATCTACGAAAGTTTCCGCAGTCATTGCCGCCAGGATTACCCCGAATACGAAATCATCTTTGGCGTCAGCGATGACAATGATCCCGCCATCGCGTGGGTGCATAAGCTGCAGGAGGAGTTTCCCGCGCGCCCGATTTCGCTGGTGATCTGTAAGCAGAACCTCGGCACCAATACTAAGATCAGCAATCTCGCGCAGATGGTCCCCGCGAGCAAATACGATTTTTTCGTAGTCAACGATAGCGATATTCGAGTTGAGCCTGATTACCTCACTCGCGTAATCGCGCCGCTCGCGCGTGCTGAGGTCGGCTTAGTGACGTGTTTGTATCGAGGGATTCCGGAGAAAACGCTCGGCTCACGATTGGAAGCTGTCGGCATCAGTTCGGATTTCACGGCTGCGGTCCTGACCGCGCGCCAGCTTGAGGGTGGGGTGCACTTCGGCCTTGGCTCTACGCTTGCGTTTCGGCGCTCCGATCTTGAGGCCATTGGCGGTTTTGAATCGATCGTCGAATACCTGGCGGATGACTATGAACTGGCCAATCGATTGATTGCTCTCGGGCGCGTTGTTGACTTGTCAGACGTCGTCGTCGATACATTCCTTCCGCGCTATAGCATGCGTGAATTTTTCGACCATCAATTGCGTTGGGCGCGCAGTGTTCGCGATTCGCGGCGGTGGGGATATGTCGGGGTGGTGTTGACCTTCGGATTGCCTTGGGCCTTGCTCGCGTTATGGACTGCCCATGGGGCGGGCTGGGGCTGGAAACTTCTCGGCGTGGCCGCGGTGCTGCGTCTGCTGGTGGCGTTTGTCGCCGGCGTATACGTCCTAGGGGACCGCAATTTGATGCGCTGGGCCTGGCTGATTCCGCTTCGGGATATTCTGGCATTACTCATTTGGATTGTTAGTTTTACGGGACATACGGTGAGCTGGCGAGGTGAGTATTTTGAGCTGAAAAATGGCCGTCTAGCCAGAATTTAGGGCCGTCCCCGCATCAGAGGAGCAAGACGATGCTCGCAGTACGAACAATCTGCTAAGCGAGGTTTATTTTTAATGCGGAAAGTTTTGGTGACCGGCGGCGCCGGATTTATCGGTAGCCATCTTTGTGAAGCGCTCCTGAATCGGGGCGACGAGGTGGTCGCGCTCGACGATCTTTCCACCGGAACGCTCGACAACGTTTCTCATTTGCTGGAGAACAAGCGCTTCCGGCTGACGATCAGCTCCATCCTGGACGCGGCGGGACTTGAACCGCTGATCCGCAAAGCCGAAATGATCTTTCATCTCGCAGCCGTCGTCGGCGTCAAGAAAATTATCGATGCGCCTGTCGAGACCATTGAGACAAACGTACTCGGCAGCCATCACGTGCTTTCGCTGGCAGCGCGATTTCGCAAGCTTTGTTTTGTAGCCTCCACTTCGGAGGTGTACGGGAAGAGCGCGAAACATCCTTTTACGGAAGATGATGATGTCGTGTATGGCCCGACTACAAAAAGTCGCTGGAGCTATGCCTGCTCGAAGGCGATTGACGAATTTCTGGCGCTGGCATACCACCAGTCTCAAAATCTTCCCGTCGTGGTGGGACGTTTCTTCAACACGACAGGGCCGCGCCAGACAGGACGTTATGGCATGGTGCTGCCGCGTTTTGTGAACCAGGCTTTGCGCGGAGAACCGATTACGGTTTATGGCACCGGTCACCAGACGCGGTGCTTTGCGGATGTGCGCGATGTTGTGCGAGCCGTGCTAAGACTGGTTGAAGAGCCGTCCGCGATTGGACAGGTCTTTAATATCGGAAATCCTGAAGAGGTTTCGATTTTAAATTTGGCACAACTGGTAAAAAAGACGGCTAGCAGCGCGTCCAAAATATGCTTGGTTCCATATGATGAGGCGTACCAGCCTGGATTTGAGGACATGGAGCGCCGGGTGCCGAGTATTGCGAAACTTTCTAAATTAATCGGCTACCGGCCGAAGTATCGCCTGCAGGAAATTGTGAAGCAGGTCATTGAAAGCCGTCGTGCGGAATTGAATGCTTCATCGAGCGTGCCGGTCACGGTTCTCGAACCGCATTCTCTGCCGGCCGGTGCAGGGGACTGATCTTTCCGCCGTGCCCGAAGCGATAGGTTTCGCCGCGCCAGTGAAACTCGCGACTGGTAAAGCTTCCGGCCCAGGTGACGAATCCCAAAAGATCGCGAAGCGGATAGAGCCAGCAAAATTGGAGCGCGCGCTTATCGCGAAGAATGCCTCCGCCCACGATCACGCATTGCAGGATTCGATTTAGAAGGGCTGCGGCGAGGAGGGCGACACCCAGCGCTTGATGGCCGGTGGCGACTCCGGTCACAAGCCCCAGCAGGCCGAAGGGGACGGCATAAGTCAGGCCCGTGCCGATGTGCCCCAGAGGCCGCGAATAACGGGTACTCCTCATCCACCGCAATTGATCTCCGATGGTGTTGTCCATGGTGCGTGGCATCAACACGTGTCCCACGCCCGCCTGGATTAGTTGTACCTGGTAGCCAGCTTTCCAAATTTCGTTGCCGAGCACGAAGTCATCGGAATAGTAGTCGGCGGTCGCGGCGATTCCACCGATCTTCTCAAGCGCGTCGCGCCGCACCGCCATCACCGCGCCCAATGCGAACCGCATGCCTTCCATCATGTCTGCCACCATCACGCCGGAAGGAAGTTCCACCGACATGCCAAGCGCTTCGAGTAGGGACCAGAAATCGCCAGCCGGAATGCCACGGTACAGACAGGTCACGAGTCCGGTCTTCGGGTTAAGGAGTGGAGGAATGACGCGGCGGAGGAAGTGGGGCGCCACCAGGATGTCGCTGTCGGTGATGACGAGGTAAGAATTCCCGGATGCCTGGATCATTTTGTCGAGCGAAAAGACCTTTGCATTCGGCCAGGTGGGAGGACCGGAGAGAACGACACGGCTCGCCACGTGGGGATACTTTTCCCGAACTTCCTGCGCAACGTGGAGCGCCGGATTGTTTTCGTCCCGTGCGCCGACCAGGATTTCGAAGTTGGGATAATCCTGCTGAAAGAAACTCTCAAGATTTTCGAAGAGTCGCGGTTCCATCCCGTGCACGGGCTTTAGTAACGTCACGGGGGGCCATGACGCGGGTTCGGTTTCTGTGGCCTGTGCCCGAGTGTGGTAGCGGAATGCTGCGATCAGAACAAGAACAAGAAATATTGTGGAACTGACCGTGCCGAGCGCTGCGATGGCGAGAAGAATCCGCCACGCCAAGCCAACTGCCATCAGGTTGACGAATGGAACCGGCATCGGAGTTTGCAATCGAGATCTTCGAGAATCTGCAGCGCCAGCTCAGCGATTCGTGAGAATCGATTTTCCTCCGCTCTTCGCCAGCACGATGTAATCCAGCCCCTGCAAGTCTTTGGGCTTTTCTTGATCGGTCCACAGGAAGACTCGGTGAG
>Ga0157374_10006308_pt1 | contig 10053 bp, 6 predicted proteins | sample M25metaG_FD_115308 | JGI IMG/M metagenome (GOLD analysis project Ga0157374, IMG submission 115308) | Miscanthus rhizosphere microbial communities from Kellogg Biological Station, Michigan, USA - M2-5 metaG | ecosystem: Host-associated > Plants > Roots > Rhizosphere > Soil | place: USA: Michigan... | reverse complement strand
TACTTCCGATCCAACCGGAACGCCGCCGCCTGAAAATCTCCTCGAAAGTCCTCGCCCGTCACAATCCCGTGATTCATCCACCACGCCCCGCTCGCTGTCGTCGGACTTCCCTTCTGCACCGAGCCTTCTATCGGTGTCAACGCATACTCCGCCTTCGGGTCGAGCCCCTTCAACTTCAGGATCGGAAACCCTCTTCCCTCCTGCGTTGAATGGATAAACGTGAACACCACTGATTGGCTCTTGTCCTTGTTCACCGTCTGCGTCGCAGAAAACTCGCTTCCATTGCGCGGCGAGATCAGCCTGTACAAGTCGCCCTGGACAATCGTCTTCTGCACCTGGTGATACGAGGCAATGAGCCTCTTCGCCGTCGCCATCTCCTGGTCAGTGAACTTTGTGATATTGGCGCCGATCCCGAGCGATCCCTCCATCGAGCTCAGCATGCGATATTGCAATGAAGTCGACCGCTTATTGCCCCAATGCGGCGAGTCTGTCACCCACGCCATCATCACCTGTGGCGTGTACGCATACGTGAACCCATCCTGCTGCGTCAGCCTGTCGAACGGATCGGTATTGTCCGACGGCCACACCTCATCCGTGTATTGCAGCACTCCCAGATCCACGCGTCCGCCGCCGCCCGAGCACGACTCTATCTCCACCTTCGGATGCTTCTTCTTCAACTCCCCGAGCACCCAGTAAAGATTCTCAATAAACGCGACGTACACCTTCTTCTGCTCTGCCGGTGGAAGCTGATCCCATCCCGGCTCGCTCCAGTTCCGGTTGTAGTCCCACTTCAGAAACGCAATATCGTTCTCGTTCAGCAGTTTGTCCAAAAACCCCAGCACATAATCCCGGACATCCTGCCGCGCCAGGTTCAGTACCAGCTGATTCCGTTGCTCCGACCTCGGCCTCCCCGGAAAATTCAGAACCCAATCCGGGTGCGCGCGATACAAATCCGAATCCGGATTCACCATCTCCGGTTCCACCCACAAGCCGAAGTCCATCTTGAGCGCATGCACCTTGTCGATCAGCGGTTTCAACCCGTGCGGAAACTTCTGCGGATTCACATACCAGTCGCCCAGCCCCGCATGATCCGTCTTCCGCTGTCCGAACCATCCGTCGTCCATTACAAATCGATCCACCCCGAGGGCGGCCGCCTTCTCCGCAAGCGCAATCTGCCCCTCCTCGCTCACGTTCATCTCAGTCGCTTCCCACGAGTTGTAGATCACGGGGCGCGGCTTTGGCGCTGCATCCTCGCCATCCCCGAGCCGGCGCGGAAGCACATGCGCAATCTCGTAGTGATGCAGCAACCGCGAAGCTCCACCCAACCCATGCGCGGTGTACCCGCCATAGAACACCGGCGTCTCCAGCTTCTCTCCCGCCTTCAACACGTATCCAAAATCAAACGGATTGAATCCGCCGGTAACCCGAATCGCATCCAGCTGGTCCTGCTCCACTGTGATCCGCCACGACCCGCTCCACGCCAGCGCGCCAAACCACACCTCGCCCGCATTCTCATCCGGCTTATCGCCTGCCTGAATTGCAAACCATGGATTCGCCTGGTGTCCCGTCGATCCGCGGCGGCTCTCGATCACCCGCTCGCCCGGCTTCATCGTCTCCTGCGTCAGCGTCCACTCGCCGCCCCAGCGACCGGTCAGGTAATCCAGCGTGTAGTGTCCCGCCGGCACAGACCATGCTGCTGCAGCAGCCTGCTCAATCGTGATCGGCTGCTCTTCCTTGTTCTCGATCGTCGCAGATCGCGAAAGAATCCCCGAGTTCGGATCAATCGCATAGTGCAACGTCACAAAAACCTGTCTTTTGATATCCTTGAGGACAATATTGAAACCATCCGTTCCGCTCTCATGATGATCGTAGTGCAGCACCAGGTCGCGATTCCCATCCGCAAACGAAACCTTCAGCGACGGTTCCACAAACAGGCCCGAGCCCCATCCCGCGTACTCCTGCGGCGTTGTCGTATACGACGAATCAAACGACGCTGCCTCTCGCTTTGGAACCGCCGCCGGAATCCGATCGGTCGACGCCAGCCGGCCTCCCCAATAAAGCTGCTGCAGCTCGCCACGCGAGTTCACTCCGAACGCGTACGTGACATTCCCGCCATCCAGCCGAAACACCTTCGACGTTCCCTCATAGCTGCCTGCCGAACTTTGCGCCCCGGCACACCCACCCGCCAGAAACACACCAAGGACGAACAACATCACACGTTGCATCAGTCGTTTCCCCTCTGCTGCCATTCAAAGCGCCCATCATAGCATCGGCTCTGCCTCTCCTGTCACACCGCCTGCTGCTGCTTCCGTGCAGTTCACCCGCCATTACAACCGGTTCACAACAGTTCTTAACAGCTACCGGCCAGGGTATCGGCTATCCTTAAGCAGACTCTAGCTGGAGGCTATGGATGTTCTCCCCTACGTTGTCCACGCCTGCCTGTCCAACGCCCGCTGAGAACATCGCGGCTGCGCTTGAGCGCATCACTCCGCTTCAGGGACTTCCTTTCGAAGACCGCCTCTGGCTCGCACAGCATGGCGAAGAAGTCGTGGCGCAACCGGGCGACATCCTCTTTGAAGAAGGCCAGCCGGCCGACCGCATGATCCTCATCCTCAAAGGAGAGATCCACGTCCGCCGCCAGCGCGGTGGCCCAATGGAACTCTTCATTGGCCGCACCGGGCAGATGACCGGCCTGCTTCCGTTTTCGCGGATGAAGGCATCTGGTGGCCAGGGCTTCGCCATCAGCCCCGTATGGGCCCTCCTCGTCCACAAAGATCAGTTTCAAGCCATGCTCACCGCCATCCCATCGATGGCCCAGCGGGTCGTCTCCACATTGCTTGATCGCGTTCGCGAGGTCACCCGCATCGAGCAGCAGGCCGAAAAGCTAGGCGCTCTCGGCAAGCTGGCAGGCAATCTTGCGCACGAGCTCAACAATCCGGCTTCTGCAGCCCAGCGCGCCGCTGCCAGCCTTGTCATGGAACTCCGCGCGAATCGTGAGAACCGTTTCAGGCTCGTGAATCTCTGCCTCACGGAAGAACAGATCCGCGGTGTAGAAGCCTGGGAGCAGAAGATCCTCGGCCGCTCCACTCGGCATGACACCCGTGACGCCGTGGAACAGATCCAGCTCGAAGAAGATCTGCGCAACTGGCTCACAAAGCTTCCCTGCGAAACGGCCTGGGAGGTCGCAGCCCAGCTCGCCGAACAGCGCACTACCGTGGCCGACCTCGAAGAACTTCGCAGCCTCATGGGCCCTGGCGAAGCAGGCATTTCGCTCCAGTTCTTCGCGCGTTACTTGAGGTCTACCCGTTCCGTGGACACGCTGCTCAATTCCACGGCGCGCATCTTCGATCTCATCAGCGCCGTCAAAGCTTACTCCTACATGGACCGTGCCCCGATTCTCGAGGTAGACGTTCCTGCCGGGCTTGATGCCACCATCCAGATGTTGCAATCGCGGATGAAGAACGTGGAGATCGAGCGCCACTACGACCCCGATCTTCCGCGCATCTCCGCCTATGGCAGCGAGCTTAACCAGGTCTGGACCGCCCTCATCGAGAACGCGCTAGACGCCCTCGGCGAAACCACTCAGGGCGGCAAACTCAGACTCACCTGCCGCCTCGAAGGCGAGATGATGCTCGTCGAAATCTGGGACACCGGCCCCGGCATCCCTCCCGAGCTGCAGGACCGCATCTTCGAACCCTTCTTTACCACCAAGCCACCTGGACAGGGCCTCGGCCTTGGACTCGACAACGCCATGCGCATCGTGCGAAAGCACCGCGGCCACCTGAGCGTTCGCTCAGATCCAGGCTCCACTTGCTTCCGCGTTCGCCTGCCCCTCGACCAGCTTCAGGCCTACTAAACCCGAACGCTCTTTGATGTCGGGTATCTCAACCACTCACAGACGCAGGTGCCCAATCCTTGTCACAGCTTCATCGTGACAACGGTGGGAACGAAAATGCCGACACGAGAGAATTTTCGAATCGCAAAGGATTCCGAATCGCAAAGATGCGTTTAAGGTGGAATCGAGAGAGCCCCACCAGGCAACGAGACATGTGCACAGATCGAAGGGACGAGCAGCCTTCGGGTCGCCTGAACGTTGCGCAATAGAATAGAAGTTGCTTCAGCCCTTGCCGATAGTCACGGAGAGCCCGATGGCACAATCCGAAACTAAAACCGAAACTACCCTAACCACCCTGCTCAACGTCCGCCGCGGAGCAGAAGCCATCGACTTCTACTCCCGCGCCTTTGGTGCGACTACTCTCTCCCGCATGGACGCCCCCGACGGAAGCGTTGTCGCACGCCTCTCCATAGGCAAAGGTGATTTCTGGCTCGCCGACGAATCCCCTGCTCACCAGAACTTCAGCCCCGAAGCTCTCGGCGGTTCCACCATGCGCATGATCCTCATCACGGAAGATCCCCATGCTGCATTCGATCAAGCCGTCGCTGCCGGTGCGTCCTCTGTCTGCCCAGTTCGCGATGAGTCTTACGGCTGGCGCATAGGCCGCATAGTCGACCCCTTCGGCCACCATTGGGAAATCGGCAAACCGCTCTAGTTTCTGCTACTCAACGATGCCGGTTCTCCTCTGCCAACTCGAATCGCTTCTCGAACAATGGGAATCCGACAAGACGCTGCTCGAGCCATCCCGCTTCGCCAGCCGCACAGAGATTCTGGATCGTCTTGACCGCTTTCTCTTCGAACCACAACTCCAGGAGTCAAGTCCGGGACATGATCTGGTTCGACGTGCTCGTGCGTTTTCAGCATTACTCAATGCCGCAAACGATCAGTTCTTCGCTGCGGTCCGGCAACAGATCCAGACCGGCACTTGTCCCCCCGAATTTCAGACGTTCCTGCACCAACAGGCGTCGGCGCCACCCCGCGGCCTCGCATACGACTTCCTCGACGACCTCATCGCCGGTGTTTTTGAATTGACCCCACCTGCCGCTGAACCCTGCACTCTGGAGCCTGACTCGGTCTTCTACCAGCCAACACCCGCCCGTCACATCTTCCGCCTGATCTCCGCCGCTCCCGTCAATCAGGCCGACACTCTTGTCGACCTCGGTTCCGGACTTGGCCACGTCCCGCTGCTCGTCTCCATCTGCACCGGTGCTACCTCCATCGGTATTGAGCTTGATCCCGCATGGAACGACGCCGCCACACAATGCGCCACATATCTCAACCTCCATAGAACAACGTTCTTCACACAGAACGCGCGGGAAGCTGACCTCTCCTCCGGCACGGTCTTCTACCTGTACACGCCGTTCACCGGATCTACGCTCGTCTCGGTCCTCGAGTCACTCCGAAATGAATCCTCGAAACGTCCGATCCGTGTCTGCACCTTCGGTCCCTGCACCGTTGAAGTGAGCACTCAAACCTGGCTCGAACCACTCACCCCGCCGGTCGAAGACCAGGTCGCCGTCTTCCGTTCTTCGCCAGTGAACTGACGACCCAACGCCACCGTGACGAAATCACGTCACGTCACCTTCGTCACTCTAAGTAGCGAATAGAGCCTTCCGCCGTGCGAGAACTCGGCTAACCTGATCCCCAGCAGTCAACTGCGAAAGTAAAACGCCGTAAGCGAATTTTGGCACGCACCTTGCTTTCCTAGTGTGCGCACCCCCATGCAAGACCGGGGGGCCATCTCGCCGCTGGAGTAGCTCCATGCACCTCGCCATCTCGATCTCCTGCTACCTGTTGTTCCTTCTCGCCAAGGCCTTCACACCCACCAAGACCGCAAGCTGGCGCCTCGCCGAGCAACGCAATCCCGCCCGCTCCTCTCGATAGATGAATAAAGCGGGTACCCAATCCTTGTCACACCTCTATCGTGACAAAGATGGGAACCACAAAGCCGACACGGTCTTCAATTGATTCCATAAGCTGCAGGGTTCGCTCCGACTCTGCTACAAATTTCCTGTAGCGTCCCCGGAGGTCTGACTGTGCCCCGTCTTTGCAAGCTCGCGCTTCTCATCGTCTGCATCTCTGGTGGTCTCCCAGCACAGGAGATCCACGATCATGGTGTCCCCGAGAAGCTCGGAAAGGTGTCCTTCCCCGTCTCCTGTGCTCCGGCCGTTCAATCGGACTTCAATCGCGGCATCGCGCTCCTCCATTCCTTCGCGTACGCTCCCGCAAACACCGCCTTTCAAAAAATCGCAACCCAGGATCCAAAATGTGCAATGGCTCATTGGGCGATCGCCATGACTCTGTTTCATCCGCTGTGGGATCTGTTGCCGCCAAGCGCGGTTCCAACCGCAACCCAGGAGGTCGCGGCCGCACAGCGCATCGGCACTTCCGACACGCGCGAGCAGGCATACATCCACGCCTACTCGCTCCTGCTCGGAGATCCTGGGACCGCCTTCGCCGCTCGAAACCAGAAATACGAACAAGCCATGCATGACCTGGCGCAACAGAATAAGAGCGATGTCGAGGCACAGGTCTTCTATGCTCTGGCCCTGCTCTCCAACGCAGCACCGACCGACAAAACTCACGCCCGCCAGAAACAGGCGCTCGCCATCCTTACGCCCCTCGATACCGCTTATCCCGACCACCCCGGCATCACGCACTACATCATCCACGCCTCCGACAGCACCGAACTCGCTCAGAGCGGTCTAGCCGCAGCGCGTAAATACGCGCGGGTCGCCCCCTCAGCGCCGCACGCGCTCCACATGCCCTCGCACATCTTCACTCGCCTCGGCCTCTGGCACGACTCGATCTCCTCCAACCTTGCCGCCGCCCAGGCTGCCCGCGACCAGCACGACGTTGGCGAACAAGTTCACGCGATGGATTACCTTGTCTATGCCTACCTGCAAGTGGGCCAATACGACGATGCGCGCCAGATTCTCGACCAACTTGGAAAAATGCGGAGCCTCGTCGTGTCCGACTTCAAGGTTGGGTACGCGGCAACCGCCATGCCCGTCCGCTACGCCATCGAACGTCATCGCTGGGACGAGGCCGTTGCCATCGAGCCGAATCCAGGCTCGCTACCCCACGTCGCTGCAATCGCAGTGTGGGCCCACGCTCTCGGCAGTATTCGCGGCCGGCACTCCTCCGACGCAAACACCGAAATCTCCAAACTTGCGGCATTTCAAGATCAGCTGCACCGCGGCGGCAATGACTACTGGGCTGCTCAGACCAGCATCCTGCGCGAAGAGGTCCTCGCCTGGTCTTCTCAGGCCGGAGGCAAACCGGCAGAAGCTGAATCTCAGATGCGCGCCGCCGCAGACAAAGAAGACGCGCTCGAAAAGCTTCCCGTCACTCCCGGCCCCATCGTCCCAGCTCGCGAACAACTCGGCGAGCTTCTCCTCCAGCAGCATCGCCCCGGGGCAGCCGCCGACGCTTTCAAAGCCTCTCTCGTGAACGCTCCCAATCGAAAAGGCGCACTAGACGGCCTTCACGCCGCCGAACAGAACTCCAATTCAAAACCCCGTTGATCTACCGGATAATTCAGGCCCGCAGCCCCAGGGTGTGCTTAGGTTCCGGAGCAGGGTCCGATTACGGCGCTGACTTGCGGTAGGTCCTCCCGTGTCCGAGTATGAGTTCGTGGGAAAGATCTACCTAGGTCTGGCTTGTGGAGATAGCAGAGGCCTGGAGGTTCGTGTGGCGGAGCGTGGGGTCGTTTCAGCAGAAGCAGTGCTTCCACCTCCATTCGTTCCGACAAACGTCGTCACGCTCTGCGCGGGAAGATTGTAGGAGAAGGAACTCCCCGCAGAGAGGGCTCCCTGCGCAGTAAGGTTATAGGTTGCCGATGTAATCCAGGGAGTAATACTGCTTGCAGTGAAGCCATTCATGGAGAAGTTCATACTCTTCGCGGAGCCGTTCTGGTTGATGGCGACGATTGCGAATGCGCCCGTTGACGGATTCTTGAACGCGGAAACGGAGATGCCACTCGCCGGACTCGCGTTCGCATCCACCCTCACCCATCCCGGACGAATGAATTTGCTCCAGTTCCCGGTCACATATAGCCGCTTCGCCGGGTTATAGGACTCATCGGTTAACCCATAATTCCCCTGCGAAGACGCATAAGCCAGCTCCCACCATTGGTAGGCGCTTACGTTTGCGCTGGTTAAGAATTGGTGCATGTTCTGGGCCATTCCAAGAGCGCTGATGATTGAGGGATCCCATCTACTGGCATCCGAAGTCTCGCTCAGCCAGAGATGCTTTCCTCCGGTGGTACCAGGGGAATAGGCGCTTGCCCGCGCAGGGTAAGGATACCCATGCCCTGCCGCGATCGCGACATATTGGGCGCATGAGGAATTCCTGAGACACGCGCTGGTGTAATCCGGGGAGAACCATTGGGAATTGCTCGCAAGCATCACGGCTGGATGTAATTCGGCAGCGGAAAGCGCCGGTCCTAAATAATTCTGAATGAAATCCTGAAATTGAATACCCGAGCCCCAAATACATGCCCCAACACCACCGGGGACAGCACCGCCACTCACCGTTGGTTCATTCTGCACATCAAGATAAGCGATCGGAATGTTGTTCGGCGGATTTTGATAGGTGTTGATCAGATTAACAATATAGTTCGCGTACTGCTGGTATGCTCCACCACTCCCGCCCAATGGAAGCGTGTTCGTAAAGCAATTGCCGTTCGATCCTGCCGCCCCATCGTTAAATGCAGGAGAGGCCTGACTGCCGTCCGGTGAACCAGCTCCACCGACGTAGGACGTATTGTTCGCGGTCTGGATGATGCTCACCGTGTGTTGGATGGGTAACGTACCTGCAGGCTTGAACGCCACAACCACGTTCGACTGCTGATCGGCTTTCGCCGATGATGCGGTGACGGTGATCGGTCCGGCGGAGGCCTGCACCGCATCCATCGTCGTGAAGTTCGCGATGCTGCCGTTGTCCACAAGCTTTGTGAATCCCTGACCGGGGGTAAGCGTCTGGCGCTGGCTGCTTCCTTGAAAGACGGCGAAGATAAGCTCTCCTGGAACATGCGTCGTCGCGGCTCCTGTCGTCCAATTTGAGGAGACGGTGGATTCCGTATCATTCGCTGCAGTGACGTCGACAGGACTTGATGCGGCAACGCCAACGTATTCATGAACCGCGATGTCAATGTATGCGCTCGGGGTACTGAAGGTGCAGGTCACAGCGTCCGTCCCCGCAGCAATGTTTGTTGCATACCAGACATCGGTGCCAAACATTTCAGTTGTGTTGATGCTCTTCCCGGCTTCCGCGAACGTGTTATGCAAGGAGTCACTGCAGCCGGTGACCACATCGCTCGAAGCGCCATAGGAGAGGGCGACGACAAGCGTATCGCCTGCTTTGACCGGAGACGGCAGGGAGGCTTTAATCGTCGAAGTCGCGCCGATGCACGGCTCCCCCAAATCGACATAGGAGTGCTTCAAGTTACAAGGCGGAGATTGTAACCCTAGTTCCACCTTGGCTCCGCGTGCCACCGCAGACTGAAGTGTCGCAAGGTCAGGAATCAAACCGTTCCATGTATTTGCTGATCGGACAATTGAAAGTCCAATTCCTGCGGTTTGCGAGAAAAACAAGTCTGCATTCGATCCAGTGAGATCGTTACCGTAGATCCACGTCTGGCCTCCGAACCCATCCATCGTTTGATAGGTCGTGTTCCAGTTGACCGTGCCCGTCGTCGCCATCCGTGCTTTCGCGAAAAAACGAGCACCCTCTGACGCTAGTTCTCCAACTCCGATGACTGCGAGAACCACAAGGAAAGCAAAATCAGGTATTTTTCCGTCAATACCTGCTTTGAGAAACAATGAAGCGGATCGCATCAGACTTTTCGAATTCATGGAGGCCCCCGAAGTCGATGGAGAGAATGGATAAAGCTCCTCGATTCGTCCGAGTCGAGAAGGCTTTGGTCATGATTGTGATCGTCTATCTGGAATCAATTCATCCCTGAAGAACCAAAAACGCAGCGTCCCTTACGACGCCGGCTTTCAGAACGACACATCCGCCGGCTCCGTCACCCTCAGCACCGACTGGTCGCCGGTCTTCCGCTTCCAGGCCGCGCGAATCGCCTCTACCTTCGCGCGGTTTTCAATCGTGTCCGCATAGTCGATGATCAGGCATTTGCTTCGTAGTCTTTCGGG
>Ga0157374_10006307_pt1 | contig 10053 bp, 5 predicted proteins | sample M25metaG_FD_115308 | JGI IMG/M metagenome (GOLD analysis project Ga0157374, IMG submission 115308) | Miscanthus rhizosphere microbial communities from Kellogg Biological Station, Michigan, USA - M2-5 metaG | ecosystem: Host-associated > Plants > Roots > Rhizosphere > Soil | place: USA: Michigan... | reverse complement strand
TGGATCAACCTGCCGATCTGTGCTGCCGCGATCGTGCTGACCGCCATCTTCGTTCCCGAATCCCGGTCGGCCACGATGCGCGACGTCGACCCCGTCGGGCAGGGCCTGGGCATGACATTCTTGTTCGGCGTTGTCTACGTGCTCATTGAAGGTCCGTTCAGGGGCTGGACCGACGCCCGCATCGTCATCGTTGGCGTCGTCGCGCTGGTGGCCTTCGTGTTGTTCTTGCGCTACGAGTCGCGGCGAAGCGATCCCTTCATCGACCTTCGGTTCTTCCGCAGCATCCCGTTCGCGTCAGCGACGATGATCGCGGTGTGTGCGTTCGCCGCATGGGGTGCGTTCCTGTTCCTCATGTCGCTGTACCTGCAGGACGAGCGAGGCTTCTCGGCGATGCACACCGGACTGCTCTACCTGCCTGTTGCCGTTGGCGCCCTGATCTTCTCGCCGCTGTCGGGGCGACTGGTCGGCCGCTTCGGCAGTCGGCCGTCGCTGCTGATCGCCGGCACCCTGATCACCGCGGCGACGTTGATGCTCACCCGGCTGACCGCGACGACCGCCGTTTGGCAGCTGCTGGTGTTCTTCGCGGTGTTCGGCATCGGCTTCTCGATGGTGAATGCACCAATCACCAACGCGGCGGTGAGCGGAATGCCGACCGATCGGGCCGGCGCCGCGTCGGCGGTGGCATCGACGAGCAGACAGGTGGGCGTCAGTCTCGGTGTGGCGCTGTGCGGTTCGGTTGCAGGGGCCGCGATTGCCACCTCCGGAGCGGACTTCGCGATTGCGGCCAGGCCGCTATGGTTGATCTGCGCAGGGCTCGCCCTGTTTATCATCGCCCTGGCCGTCTACTCGACGTCGGCGCGGGCATTGCGCTCCGCTGAGCGGCTCGCCCCCCTGGTGGCTGGGCCGGACGTTCGACTCAAGGGTGCCGATGTCAAGTAGTGATCTGGTCGACGAGGTTTGGCGGGCGATGGCCTCCCTGGTGATCGACAACCGCGACGGGTGGAAGCGAGCGGTGGTCGAACAGACAGGGCTGCCGTTCAGCAGAATTCGCATCCTCAAGCGGCTGAGTCGCCTCCGGATGACGGTGAAACAGGTTGCCCATGCCGCGGCCATGGATGCGCCTGCGACGACGGTGGCGATCAATGACCTCGAAGACCGCGGGCTCGTCGTGCGCGAAACCGATCCGACCAATCGGCGCTGCAAGGTCGTCTCCTTGACAGACGCCGGACGCGAGATGGTCCACAAGATCGACACGGTCGACCATCCCGCGCCCGATGTCCTGGCCGCGCTCGACGATGCCCAGCTCAAGGAGCTGCGCGCGATCATGGAGAAGCTCGCGAAGTAGCATTCTCGGTCGTCAATCCGGCGATTTCACAGTCCTGGCTTCTGCCTCGGCATGAGGATTACGGGGTGGCGATACCGTGCCGCACGTGCGGCGCAGAACCGCGCGACGGCGCCCGATTCTGCGATGCGTGCGGCTCGCCTGTCGCCGCCGTGGACAGTCACGCCGAGTACAAGCAAGTGACCGTGTTGTTCGCCGACGTCGTCCACTCGATGGACATCGCGGCGGCAGTCGGCGCCGAGCGACTCCGTGAGATCATGACCGACTTGCTCAATCGCTCATCGAAGGTCGTTCAGCGCTATGGCGGCACGGTGGACAAGTTCACCGGTGACGGGATCATGGCGGTCTTCGGCGCGCCGATCGCGCTCGAGGACCACGCCGTTCGCGCGTGCCGAGCGGCACTGGATATCCACAAGGATCTCAAGCAGCTCGCAAGCACGCTTGAGACGAGTGACGAGATCACGCTGGAGTTGCGAATCGGATTGAACTCGGGTGAGGTGATCGCTGGTGAGGTCGGCTCGGGCCCTTTGCGTTACACCGCCATCGGCGAACAGGTCGGCATGGCTCAGCGGATGGAGTCAGTGGCAACGCCCGGTGGGGTGATGATCAGCGAGTCGACCGCCCGCCTGGTCGAGAACGCCGCCATCTTGGGTGACGTGGAGTTGGTTCGCATAAAGGGCGCCGATGATCCTGTGCCCGCGCGCCGTCTACTGGCGATCTCCACAGGCCGTGGGCCGAATCGAGTGGAGACAAGTTTTGTCGGCCGGCAGTGGGAGATGGGCGCACTGCGCGGACTTCTCGACCGCGCAGTCAACGGCAATGGGTGTGTCGTCGGCGTGGTCGGCCCGCCCGGAATCGGCAAAAGCCGCGTTGTCCGCGAAATCGCCTCGCGGGCAACGGATGCGGGCGTCGAGATGTACACGAGCTACTGCGAATCTCACACCACTGACGTCCCATTCCATGCCGCTGCCGGTCTGGTGCGGGCCATCACCGGTTCGAACGGTTTGGACGGCGATGCGGCCCGGGCACAGGTCCGGGCGCGGTTTTCGGTGGCCGACGATGAGGATCTGTTGATTCTGGAGGATCTCCTGGGCATCGGCGATCCGGCGGCCACGTTGGCGCAGATCGACCCCGACGCCCGTCGGCGGCGGCTGGCGGCGATGGTGAATGCGGCGGCGCTTGCGAGGAACACGCCAACGGTTTACGTCATAGAGGATGCGCACTGGATCGACGCGATCAGCGAGTCGATGCTGGTGGACTTTCTTTCCGTCGTGCCCCGGACACGGTCACTCGTCATGATCACGTATCGACCGGAATACGTTGGTGCGCTTGCTCATGCACCAAGATCGCAAACCATAGCCCTTGAGCCGCTGGACGACTCGCAGATGTCGCAGCTCAGTGCTGAACTGCTCGGCAACCACGGGTCAGTGACCGGTCTCGCCGACCTCGTCGCCGGGCGCGCCGCGGGGAATCCCTTCTTCGCCGAAGAGATTGTCCGGGACTTGACCGAGCGTGACGTGTTGATTGGCGGCCGTGGCTGCTATCTGTGCGTCGAACCGGCGACCGACGTCAGCGTGCCAAGTACATTGCAGGCGGTGATAGCCGCACGCATTGACCGCCTCGATCCCGCCGCGAAGCGCACGTTGAACGCTGCGGCGGTGATCGGATCTCAGTTCAGCCCTGACACACTGGGCGCATTGGAGATCGAACCGGTGCTGGGTGACCTCGTCCTGGCGGAGCTGATCGACCAAACCGTATTCGGCCCGCGGCCTCAATACGCGTTCCGGCATGGTCTGATCCGTGCTGTTGCCTATGAGTCGCAGCTCAAATCGGATCGTGCGCAGTTGCATCGGCGGCTGGCCGCCGCGATCGAACAGCACGACCAGAACGCCGCACTGATCGCCGAACATCTCGAAGCCGCGGGTGATCCCCGTGCTGCCTATGCGTGGCACATGCGGGCGGGAGAATGGTCGAGGATTCGCGATATCACCGCAGCGCGGACGAGCTGGACGCGAGCACGGGATGTGGCCGACGCGCTATCCACCGACGATCCAGATCGCCTGGCAATGCAAATTGCTCCGCGGACGTTTCTGTGTGCTACCACGTTTCGGTCCATCGCGGGCATGGTCGACTCGGGTTTCGAGGAACTGCGCGAGCTGTGCGCCGCAGCTGGTGACAAACGGTCACTGGCCATGGCGATGTTCGGTCAGATGACGGAGCTCATGGCGCAGGCCCGGGTGCGGGAGGCAGCGCAACTTGCGACCGAGCATGAACTGCTGTTGGAGTCGATCGGAGATCCCGAGTTCATGCTGGGGTTGTGCTGGGGAACGATGGCCGTCAAACAAGAGACCGGCCAGTTCGCTGACATCCTGCGGTGGTCGCAGGCCGCCATCGACATCGCCGACGGCGATCCCACCAAAGCCGACTTCTTCGTGATGTCGCCGCTGTCGCTGGCGGTGGTGTTTCGCGGCTTTGCGCGAGCAGTCCTCGGTCTTCCCGGTTGGCGGGAGGACTTCAACGACGGCTTCGCAATGGCCCGCGAATACGATCCGCTAGGGTTCGCCAGTTCCGTCGCCTACAAGTACGGGGCCGTCATGCAACACGGGCTGCTCGTCATCGACGACGTCGCGGTTCGCGAAATGGAGGAAGGGCTTCGGATAGCGCTTGATTTCGCCGACCACAACGCGCTCGGACTCACGAAGTACGTTCTGGGTTGCGCACTCCTGGAGTCTCGCTACGACGTTGGGCGAGGGCTGCAGCTGCTGGCGGAAATCCGCGAGATGTGCGAACGGAGGGAGTTTTTCTGGACCGAAATTCCACTGATCGACCTCCTCACGCATCGCGAAATAGCACTGAACGGAGACACGGAAGCTGCGGTGCAGCCAATGCGCGCGGCGGTTGACACGCTCTTCGAGAACGGCCAGTTCGCTTTCTGCAGTTGGGCCACCAGCGTGCTGGTCGTTGTGCTCCTCGGGCGCGGCACCGAGAGCGACGTGAGGGAAGCCGAGGCTGCGATCAACCGGCTGACCGCCGCGCCGATAGACGACTTGGTCGTCCGCGATATGACAGTATTGCGGCTGCGCGCCTTGGTTGCCCAAGCCGATGGTGACGAAACCGCCTACCTTGACTTCAGGGACCGCTACCGCGCGATGGCCACCGAGTCCGGCTTCGAAGGCCAGGTGGCCCTTGCCGGGGCGATGCCCTAGCTGCACTGCCATTGCGGCGTTGTGGCCGTCGTGCCCGACACGGCACCGCCGCGTCGCGATCCCGAGCGCACAACATGATCCGGGCATGCATCGTGACCACACCCCAGCTCCGGGGCAGGCATCTTCAAAGGTTCGTCGCCCTCGGCGAACGACCACGACAACGCGCCGTGGAAGATGTCGCATTCCCGGTTATCAATCCGGCGATTTCACGGTCCTGGCTTCTGTCTCGGCGTGAGGATTATCGGGTGGCGATACCGTGCCGCACGTGCGGCGCCGAACCGCGCGACGGCGCCCGATTCTGCGATGCGTGCGGTTCGCCCGTCGCCGCCGTGGACAGTCAGGCCGAGTACAAGCAAGTGACCGTGTTGTTCGCCGATGTGGTGCATTCCATGGACATCGCCGCGGCCCTCGGTGCCGAACGGCTACGCGAGATCGTGACCGCGCTCTTCAATCACTCGTCAACGATCGTCCAGCGCTATGGCGGTACGGTGGATAAGTTCACCGGTGACGGGATCATGGCGGTCTTCGGTGCGCCGATCGCGCTCGAGGACCACGCCGTTCGTGCGTGCCGAGCGGCACTGGATATCCAGAAGGGTGCTCGAACCCTCGCTGTGGACGTCGAGCATCGCGACAAGGTCAGTCTCCAGCTGCGTGTCGGTCTGAACTCAGGCGAGGTGATCGCTGGCAAGATCGGTTCGGGTCCTTTGGCATACACCACCGTCGGTGAGCAAGTCGGGATGGCGCAACGCATGGAGTCGGTAGCTCCGCCCGGCGGAGTGATGGTGAGTGAGTCGACGGCACGGCTGGTGGAGAAGGGCACCACGCTCGGCGATCCGGAACTCGTGCATATCAAGGGTGCTCATAATCCACTTTCGGCGCGGCGTCTGCTTGGGATGGCCACAGGGCACACAGCCGACCGCGTCGAGCCGACGTTCGTCGGCAGGCAGTGGGAAATGGGTTCCCTCAGCGGAATCCTCGATCGCGCGATCAACGGCAACGGGGCGGTCGTCGGTGTCGTCGGGCCGCCCGGAATCGGCAAGAGCCGAACCATTCGCGAAATCGCCTCTCGGGCAACGAGTGCAGGTGTCGAGGTGTTCACAACTTACTGCGAATCTCACACCACTGACGTCCCACTCCACGCTGTTGCCGGTCTGCTGCGAGCCACCACCGGTTCGACCGGTTTGGGCGGCGCCGCGGCCCGGACGCAGGTCCGGGCGCGGTTTTCGGGAGCGGACGATGAGGATCTGTTGATTATGGAGGATCTTCTGGGCATCGGAGATCCGGCGGCGACGTTGCCGCAGATCGATCCCGACGCCCGGCGGCGGCGACTGGCCGCGATGGTGAACGCTGCGGCGCTAGCCAGGAGCACGCCGACCGTCTACGTCATCGAGGACGCACACTGGATCGACGGCATCAGTGAGTCGATGCTGGCGGAGTTCATCACCGTCATTCCACGGACCCGTTCACTTGTCCTGATCACCTACCGACCTGAATACGTTGGCGCGCTTGCACATGCACCTCGATCGCAGACGATCGCGCTGGAGCCTCTCGACGATGCGCAGATGTCTGCGCTGACCGCTGACCTACTGGGTAACGACCAGTCTGTGGCTGGACTCTCCGACCTCGTTTCCGAGCGCGCGGCCGGCAATCCCTTCTTCGCCGAGGAAATCGTGCGGGACTTGATCGAACGAGACGTGTTGGTCGGTGGCCGCGGACGCTATTTGTGCCCGGATCCGGTGGCCGATGTCAGCGTGCCCAGCACGCTGCAGGCAGTCATCGCCGCCCGAATCGACCGCCTTGATCCCGCCGCCAAACGCACTCTCAACGCGGCAGCGGTCATCGGGTCTCGGTTCGGCCCAGACACGTTGAAGGTACTGGAGATCGAGCCGGTTCTTGCGAACCTCGTCTACGCGCAACTAATCGATCAGATCGCCTTCAGCCCGCAGCCGGAGTACGCATTTCGGCATCCGCTGATCCGTGCCGTTGCCTACGAGTCACAGCTCAAATCGGATCGCGCGCAGCTGCATCGGCGGCTGGCCGTCGCGATCGAACAGGATGACCAGAACGCCGCACTGATCGCCGAGCATCTCGAGGCGGCCGGGGATCTGCGTAGCGCATATGAGTGGCATATGCGCGCCGGTGGGTGGTCGACCAACCGCGACAATGCTGCGGCTCAGGTGAGCTGGGAGCGGGCTCGCCAGGTGGCTGACGCGCTGCCCCCCGACTCCCCGAACCAGCTTTCGATGCGTATCGCTCCACGCACCTTACTGTGTAGCAATGCTTTTCGACGGTTCCACCCAGACTTGTCGACTCGCTTCGATGAGCTGCGTGAGCTGTGCATGGAAGCGGGAGACAAAGCATCGCTCGCGATCGGCATGGCGGGTCTCGTTATGGAACATGTCCTTCACGGGCGCATTTTCGAGGCGTCTCGGCAGGCGTCGGAGCAAATGGCGCTTGTCGAGTCAGTCGGTGATACCACACTCACGCTGGGTGTAACCGGTGCGGCGTGTGTCGCCAAACTACAGTCGGCCGAGATGGCGGACGTGTTGCGGTGGACGCAAGTGGCCATCGAGCTCGCGGACGGCGACGCTCTAAACGCAAATTTCATGCTCAGGTCACCGTTGGCGACGGCGTTGGTCTTCCGCGGCTTTGCGCGATGCTGTATGGGCCGCGACGGGTGGCGGGAAGACATGGACTCCGCTATGGCGATAGCACGGACGGCCGGCCCCCTGTCACTGGCAATGACCATCAACTACAAGTACGCGACCATCACCCGAGGCGTCCTAATGGCCGACGACGCTGCGGTGACCGACCTCACCGAAGCGGTGCAGATTGCGGAGCGGTGCAGCGAGGATCTGCCCTTGGTCGTCCTGCGAATGACACTCGGCACTGCGCTGACCTACCGCGATTCCGCCAGCCGCGAATGCGGAGTTGCCATGCTGGCCGAGCTGCGCGACACCTGCATCAAGGAGCGCTATGGGTTGAATATGGTGCCGACACTGGAGTTGTACATAGCGCGGACAACTGCCGACGAGGATATTGATCGCGCGATACAGCAGACGCGGGCGGCCCTGGAGGAGTTGTTCGGGTGGGGCAATTTCGCCAATTGTGACGGAGGCACGCGCTTTCTCGTTCAATTGCTGTTGGCGCGCGGTACGGAGAACGACTTGTTGGATGCGGAGGCCGCGATCCACAGGTTGGTGGCCACATTGGCGGGCTCTGAGTGGGTCACCCGAGATCTCTTCGTACTGCAACTGCGTGCGCTGTTGGCCCGGGCGCGCGGGGACGACATGGTTTACCGGAAACACCGAGATCGCTACCGCGCAATGGCGAATGAAGTCGGCTTCGAGGGCCACATGCAATGGGCGCGGGAGATGGCTTAGCTCTCCAACACCGCCATCGCGGCGTTGTGGCCGCCGATGCCTGACACCGCACCGCCCCGGCGAGAACCCGAGCCGCACAACATGATCTGGGCATGCGTCGTGGCCACACCCCAGCGCTGCGCAGGCGTCTCCAAAGTTTCGTCGTCCTCGGCGAATGGCCACGACAACTCGCCGTGGAAGATGTTGCCCGCCGTCATGCCCAGGGTGTGTTCCAGGTCCACCGTGGTCTTTGCCTCGATGCACAACCGGCCCGCCGAATCTTCCATCAGCATGTCTTGAATCGGCTCGGCGAGAACGGAATTCAGCGAGTTCAGCACCGCAGACGTCAACGCGTCGCGCATGCGATCAGGATCGCCGTCAGCGATCAGACTGTGCGGGGTGTGCAGGCCGAACACGGTCAACGTCTGAGCACCGGATTCCCGAAGCCGATCCGACAAGATGCTGGGGTCGGTCAGCGAATGGCAGTAGATCTCGCAGGGCAGTGGATCCGGCACCACGCCGTGCTCGGCGCGGGTGTAGGCGGTGTCGAGCTGACTGAACGTCTCGTTGATATGAAACGTACCGCCGAACGCCTGCTCGGGTGTGACGCTGTCGTCGCACAGCCGAGGCAGCCGTCGCAGCATCAGGTTGACCTTGACCTGTGCGCCCTGCGCAAGCGTCGGCTCCGGGTCACCCAACAGCCCGGCCAGCACAACCGGGGTCACGTTCGCCAACACGAAATCGGCGTGCACCCGATGTTCCCGACCGTCGCGGCGGTACCGGACCTCACCATCGGGATCGAGCCCATAAACCTCTGCACCCGTAAGGATTTCGGCACCATAACCAGCCGCGGCCGCAGCCAGCGCACCGCTAACCGCTCCCATGCCGCCGACCGGCACATCCCAATCGCCGGTGCCGCCACCCAGCAGGTGGTACAGGAAGCACACGTTCTGCGTCAGCGTCGGGTCGTCGGCGCGGGCGAACGTGCCGATCAACGCGTCGGTCGCCATCACGCCGCGAACCAGATCGTTGGAGACCGCGGCGGTGATCGCGTGCCCGATCGGCTCGTCGACCATGAACCGCCACGCGTCGTCGTCGTCCACATGCCGGCGCGCCTGTTCGCGCGGGCCCAACGGCTGGGTCAACGTCGGCCAGAGCCGGGAGGTGACGACGCGGCATCGACGGTAGAACTCGACGAAGGCCGCCTCGTCAGCCGAAGCTCCAACGGCTCCGAACGTCGACTGCGGCCCGATCAGCAGGCCCGTGCGGCCCGCCGTCGACGGATCGGGCGTGTATGACGAGTAGCGGCGGCGTACCAGCCGCACCCGGGCACCCAGGTCGTCGACGATGCGCCGCGGCAACAGGCTGACCAGATACGAGTAGCGCGATAGCCGCGCGTCGATTCCGGCAAAGGCATGCGCGGATACCGCGGCGCCTCCGACGTGGTCGAGCCGCTCGAGCACCTGCACCCGGCGTCCGGCACGGGCCAGGTAGGCGGCGGCGACCAGGCCGTTGTGCCCGCCGCCGACAATAACGACATCGGGCCCCTTCACCGGTCAGCCAAGGTAGCCCTCGACCTCACCGGCTGGGCGCAGTCGCGCCGCTCGGGGATCGCCGCCGGTCTCGCGCAGCGCCCGGCGCTGCCGCAGCAGATCCCAGCATTGATCGAGTTCCACTTCCACGGCGCGGAGGCGCTGGTGCTCCTCGGATTCGTCGATCTCATGGTGCTGCAGCTTGTTGCGCAGCTCCTGCTCCTCGGCGACCAGCTTGTTTACCTGAGCGAGAATGTCTTGGTCCTTCGGCACGAATCCAGACTACGGTGATTGCGATGACTACCAAGCCAGAGATCGAGTTTCCCGACGGGCCCGTGCCGACCGAACTTGTCATCAAGGACCTGGCGGTCGGCGATGGGGCGGAGGCCGTGCCCGGCGGCACCGTCGAGGTGCACTACGTCGGCGTCGAGTACGACACGGGCGAAGAGTTCGACAGCTCGTGGAATCGCGGCGAGTCGATCGAGTTTCCGCTGCGCGGACTGATCCAGGGGTGGCAGGACGGCATCCCTGGCATGAAGGTCGGCGGGCGGCGCAAGCTGACGATCCCGCCGGCGCAAGCGTATGGCCCGGAAGGCAGCGGGCATCGCCTT
>Ga0157374_10006304_pt1 | contig 10055 bp, 7 predicted proteins | sample M25metaG_FD_115308 | JGI IMG/M metagenome (GOLD analysis project Ga0157374, IMG submission 115308) | Miscanthus rhizosphere microbial communities from Kellogg Biological Station, Michigan, USA - M2-5 metaG | ecosystem: Host-associated > Plants > Roots > Rhizosphere > Soil | place: USA: Michigan... | reverse complement strand
TATGACCAAAGCTCAAAATACTCCTGCCAGGCGTCGCCGAAGAAAAAAAATCCTCAAACAAGCTAAAGGTTATTTTGGTTCAAAGCACAAACTATTTAAGAGCGCAAAAGAGCAGTTAATGAGCAATAATAATTGAGCAAGTATTTTAAAAAAAATCAATGACTTCTTTTCTATTCAGCGTTCTATAAGTGAAATTGATGATTATCTAAAAACTCAAAAATTTCCTAATCCAATAGAAGGAATAGATTTAAAGGGTTTTGACAAATCTAAATTATTAGAAAGGTTCAAAAACAATAAAGATGAAGGAGCTCGGGCAGAAATTGCTAAGGGCAAAAACACTGCTGAAAAATGGAAGCAATATGAACCCTTAAATACTCCTGGAGATGGCAATTGCTTTTTCAATGCCTTTAGCATTTTGTTAGTTGGAGATATCAGTCTTGCCACTCAACTAAGAATAGCTTGTTGTTTGGGGATAATGAGCCGACAATTGACAGGAACCCAAGCAAGTAAAAATCCTGATGAAATCTTGAAAGAAATTAATGGAAAGCTACCTGATATGAGTTCGAGTAGTAATTATCAAGCTTGGAGGTATCTAGATGATATCGCTTACATGTCGGAAATCTTAAAAAGACCTATTAGATTAGTTTATCGCCCTGATATTTCTGCCTGAGAAAAAAACTGACCGGCTTACAAAGACATAGAAGCTAATGGAGGCATTTCTCAATTAGAATTCATAACCAGTGAAAAAGATAGTGAGAGAGTGAATTATGTTTATAGTGATTGATTCACTATTTATCATGTAGCCGGCAACCACTTTGTTCCTTTGGTTCCTGCCGAAAAAGTCCATAAACCAAAGATTGAATTTCCGCCAACTCCACCAATCACCCCTCCGCCTTCTTTGTCAATTGATTCTCAAGAAAGCAATAATAAAGAAAAGGATGAAAGCGAAGCAGAGGATCAGCAAGCTAGTATAATCTTAGCAAAACAAATTCAATTAGCTTTAAAAGAAATTGTCGATTTGTTGCAAGAAAATCCCCAAGTTAGGGAACAAGATTTAGGAGTTGAGTTTCAAAATTATCAAGAAAAAATTAGAAAGTTAAGTAATTCTGAGCAAATTAAGCAATTTGTTCAAAAAATGAAAGAATCAGTTGAAAAAAATAATCAATTGATTGAAGATAGAAATGAATTGATTAAGGAAAAACCAAAAGAAGAAAGACAAAACAACAGAAAATTTTTGTGAATTTCAGTCAGTCTTGCATCAGCGATAATCTTGCCTGCTATCATTTATTTTATAAATCAAAAGAAAAAATCTTTAGCCAAAACTGATAGCAATAAAATTTAGTTATGAATAACTTAGATTTAAAAATTGATAAGATCGCTGTGAAGAATTTGCTGATTAGAATAGCCCATGGTCAATTAAGCAAAAAAGAGCAAGAAAATTTGGAAAAAGCCGCTTTTGATTTGAACATTAATCAATTAAGAAAGATCAAAGTAATCGCTAAAGAGTTGATTTTTGATGAATTGGATAGGCTTGAAAAAGAAGGAAATTTTTTTTTGGATGATATTAATCTTGCTAAAGTTTTTGGCAATCAGCGGATCAAACAATCATTTCATTCTTTAGTTAACTTAGCTTTTAGCATTTTTAACGAGAATCTGGTTCATGAAGCTCTTGTTCTTCGAAAAAATGAAAGTCTCAGTCAGGAAGAAAAGTCTGTCCGAATAATGAGAAAACTAAGCCAAGAGATTACTAGAGTAGCTGCAAAAAGAACTCCAATAAAAATCACTAATTATCCAGCTGTTGAAAAGAAGTTTGTCAAAAAAATGAAAGAAGCTTTTGTGTTTGGAAGAGCAATTTACTCTCAAGTCAGAAAGAATAATTATCCTAATTGGAATGACATAAAATCCTTGAATTCTTTAATGAGAAGCATGGGAGTTGAAGAAATAAGAGTGGCTAAGAATAAAGGTAGAGAGTTAATTTTGGATTGAATAAACAATCAATATAAATCAACTTCTCCTCTCATTACAGAAGCCAAAAATCTAGCTAAATCCTGCTTAAATCTCTTAGATTCCCTGATGGATGAAAAAGTAATCGAAAGAAGTTTAGCAATTATTGACATAGTCATAAAAAAAATAGAACAGTCGGGAGGAATTAAAAATTTTAATCCTGATAGCCTGCTGGAAGATAATCAATTTCAAGTTCTTTTTCAACAAAGCATTGTCGATGCCATTCGTATCTTTGATGAATTATCTGACAAAGAAGAAGCGGAGGAAATAGCTAAAGAAAATGCCAAAGCAGTTACTGATGGTAAAGACAAAGTTACTACTATTAAACCTAGCTATTTAGTTGAAAAAGAAGAAGTTGCTTTAAATAATCTGCTTGCCCCAAAAGAAGATAATAAATTAAATCAAAGCGACCAAAAAGAGGAAAAATTAGATGCAAAATTGTCAACAGAGAAACTTCTTGGATTAATGACTTCTTTTGTTTCTGGCTTTAACAAGCAGAAGGGAGCGCCTAAATATGATACTGATGATACTGAGGATTCTTTGTCTTTGCAAAAGGTAGAAAAAAAATTAACTACCCCCACCGCTGATGCTAATAATAAAGGATTAAGTGGCGGAGTTATTGCAGCTTTAGCTGTTGGTGCTTTTTTAATTGGCGGTTTTATAGTTTGGCTTTTTGTTCAAAAGAAAAAGACTAATGATAAATAAGAATTTTTAAAGATAATTTACCTGGCAAAAATAGTGTATCTTTTAGAAATCGTTCAGGACTTTTAATTATTTTATAATGAATAATTTCATTAACCATATAAAACTATAAATATTATGGTAAATAATAATCAATTTTTATATGAAATAAAAAAGCCAGTAATTCAAGAAGTAAGGCATTTAGAAGATTACAATAACAAAATTCCTACTATTGAAGAAATTAAACAGCAAGGTTTAAGTCCAGAATTCAAAGCAGCTTTACTTAATCCTAATTCCAGGTTTAGTGCTGATACTAAAGTTTATTGTGCTTTTGTTGATTGTCCTCACCAAACCCCCTTCAATTTAAATATCGATATTGAAGGCTGTAAATGATGAATGCGAGAAAATGGTTATGGAGATGATTTGCCTGGTTACTGAAAAGAAAGTTGAACTAGTGATCGTTATAAAAAAGAAAGTCTTTGCTTAAAACATATTGGTCATGCTCAGGAGGCAGATAAATTACTAGATTGAGAAAGATTATACACCGTAGGTACTACTGGCATCAAAGCAGTCGAGTGAAGAGAATTTAACAGTGCTACTAAGAGTTTGATTGAAGAATGCATGGAAGCTCACCAAGAATACGGAGCAGCTATTAATATTTCAAAGACTATTCCTTCTGGCACTACTGGTTTTACCAAATGAGGGATTAAAATAGCAGCTGGAGTAGTAGCAACTCCGATCTTGGGTCCCGGTGGTGCTGTGATTGCTGGAGCAGCAACTTGAGGGGCAAGCGAAGCAGGAAAAGCATTATGTGATAATAAAGCAGTCAATTCGGTTTTAAATATCACTAGTGTTGTAGGTAAAGATATGGCAAAAGGACCTTTAATTAATGCTACTCTTGGGTCTGCAGGAGATTTAGTAGTAGGAGGCATGATGACTGGTTCAAGCGAAGTTGGACGCTTAGCTGGAACAGAAGTAATGAATTTGGCTGATAAATTCGGTTATGTAAAAAATGGCTTTGAATTCGTCGATCATCTATTTCATTTTAAAAAAGGAATAGATTATGACCCTCATTGTAAAGTATGCACAGGTGATTAAAATCTTTAATAGATTTTCTTTTCTTTTTTTTATCACTTTCTTCATTACTCTTTGCTAGTCTTTTGTCAACAGAAATATTCAAGCAATATCTGCCGGAAGAAAAAAAATGACCAAGTGGCAAAAAAATTAATTCTCGCGAAAGGCTAATGTTTTTTTTTTTAGTATGTTTTAGCGTTTATGTTTTGTGAGGTTACTCATTATTTTTTTTCTCTCGACCAAAAGCAATTTCATGAATAGTTTTTCTCTCTTTTTTCCCACTTTCTATCTCTAGTATTTATATCATTCGCAAATGACATAAAAATCTTGGTGATGGGAAAGAAAATTGGAAGATCCAATTTATCAAAGCTTGACCTTGAATACAATTTTGAATACAGTTAGGGGTTTTATTTATTATTTTATCAAGTGAAGGGATAAAATATGATTAAAGTTGTGATGTATGTGCGGGAAGATAAGAATGAATAAAGAATTTTTTTTGTTATTTGTCGAAAGATTGCTTCAAATTTCTTATGTTTTATTGCTTTTACTTTATGCTTTTATTATTTTTTCATTTATGATAATATATGAAAAAAGACTCAGCCAACTTCCAAAAAGGGAATTCATTTTTGTCATTGCTATTATTTTATTAATAATTGCTTGAGGTTTATTTTGTAAAGTATTAATTTATTGTCTAAAAGAGTTATATAAAAATGTATAAAAAAACAAAAAAATCCCCTTGAGATTTTTAAAAATTACATAAATGAATCAATATATAGAAATTAATCCAACTTTGCGAGATTTTTCTAATGGCACTCATGTTGACAATCAAGTAATGAAAATTTGCTGGAACGTTAACTATTTTATTTTTTTTTTTGTTAAAAGAGTTGAATGAGGCTGAACATTATTTAATTGACAAGAGATAAATGCTTGATAATTAGTAAAATTTATTATAATAAAGAATCATGACTAAAACTATTCATTTATCCGAAGCAACTTACAATAGATTGCGAGAATCAATAACGGGAAGAATAGATCATTTTGTTAACAAAGCTATTAAGAAAGCTATTGAAGAAAATTCTACTAAAAGTTTAGACAAAAAACATCTAGAAAAACAGTTAAAAGCTGATTATCAAAGAATAGCTCAAAATAAAAAAATCCAAAAAGAACTAAACATATTATCAGAAATGTCTTTAACAGATATTTACGGTAAAAGGAAAAGTAAATAATGGCTGAAATTAAGAAATTTCCCAAGCGTGGGGAAATTTGATTATTAAAAAATCCTGAGCGCATTAAAGAATTAGGTAAAGATTATCGACCAGTTTTAATAATCAGTAATAATATTCAAAACCAATGGGATAAAAAAGTAGTAGGCTTGCCTTTAACTACCGAAGACATTAACCATATTGAAAGTTTTTCGGTTTTTATTAATAATACTCCTGCTACTGGTTTAGATTATCCCAGTAAAATTCTTTGTCATACTCCTTTTACTTTAGAAAAAGAACTGCGATTAAAAGAATATTTAGGTAAAGCCAGTCCCGAAACTTTAAAAAAGGTTAAACTAGCTTGACAAATTGCTTTTGATTGAGAATAATTTTCTTATTTATCACTTTTTTAACCAATAAAAAAAGAAGCTTAGAGTATTTTTAATGGATTTATTTGTTTTTCAATGAATTTCTTAATAAATTTTATTATACGCAATGGATCCCAAGAAAATCAAAGAAACTCTTTTTTTACCGCAGACTAATTTTCCTCTCAAAAACAATAATCATCAAGAAATAGAAAAAAAAATTCGAATTGAATGGGAAGAAAAAAAAATCTATCAAAAACTATTAGCACTTAATAAAGATAACCCTTCTTTTATTCTCCATTCTGGGCCCACTTATGCCAATGGTAGAATTCATGTTGGCCATGTTTTAAATTATATTTTGAAGGATATTATTGTCCGTTTTTATGTCAGTCAAGGCTACTATGCCCCTTTTCTTTTAGGTTGAGACGTCCATGGCTTGCCAATTGAACATAAGGTTCTACAAATTCATGGAGAACAAAAAGAAAACTTGCGATACCTTTGCAGTCAATACGCTCAAGAGCAAACCGAATTACAAAAAGAAGAGTTAAAAAAACTAGGTTTGCTTACTGATTACAACAAATACTACTTTACTCACAGCAAAGAGTACCAAGCTGAACAAATCAGAACTTTTGGTAAGTTAGTTCAAGCTAATTTGATCCATCGCAGCCTAAGACCGATTCATTGATCTTGTTCTCATGCCACAGCTTTGGCAGAAAATGAAATAGAGTATTTGCCCAAGGAAGATTATTCTTTTTACTTTTCTTTGGAGTTGGTTAATCCTCAGCCTATTTTAGCAGTTTCCCAAGCTTTTTTATTAATTTGAACCACCCAGCCTTGGACTATCCCAGCTAATCAATTAGTAGCTGTCAAAAGAGAAGCATCTTACAGTTTAATAAAATGAAAAAACCAACACTTTCTAATTTTAACCCAAAAAATTGCTGAACTTAGCTGATTAAAAGAAGCAACTATTATAAAAAAAGACATTATTGGTATTAAATTATTAGGATTAGAATACTATCATCCTTACCAAGAATCATTGGTTAGCAAAGTAGTTGACGGGAAAGAATTGGTTTCTGAAACAGAAGGAACCGGACTTCTTCATTGTGCTCCGGCTTTTGGTGCCGAAGATTTTGCCTTAGCTAATCAAGAAAAAATATCTGTCGTTTGTCCGCTTGATGAGCAAGGATTTTTTACTTCATATATCAAGATGTCTCAGTTGATAGGAAAACACTATAGCAAAGCTAATGATTGAATTGTTGATGATTTAACCAAGAAAGGTAAAACGATTCATCAAGAAAAAATTACCCATAGCTATCCTCATGATTGACGCGATAAATCACCCTTGATTTACCGTTTAACTGAACAATGATTTATTAACTTATCATTAATTAAAGAAAATCTATTGAGCAACATTGAAGACGTCCAATATTACCCAACTTGAGCTAAAGAAAAGATGCGACAAGTAATGACAACTAGAAGTGATTGATGTATTTCTCGTCAAAGAAAATGAGGAGTGCCAATTCCAGTTTTATTTAATGATGATAAAACAGTATTAATTCCCGAGGTGATTAATTTCATCGCTGATATTTTTGCTGAAAATGGTTCTGATGGTTGATTTGATGGAACTATCTTGTCCCAATTGCGAACTAAATTTCCTCAATGAATAAAGAAAAACACTAAGCTAAGCACTGATATTTTTGATGTTTGATTCGATAGCGGAGTTTCTCACGAATGCGTTTTGAATAAGGAAGGCCATTGGCCAGCTGATTTGTATCTCGAAGGCAGCGACCAATTTCGTGGCTGATTTAATTCTTCTCTAATTACCGCCACTGCCCTAAGCAAAAAAGCTCCTTACCATCAAATATTGACTCATGGTTTTGTAGTAGATGCGCAGGGGAGAAAAATGTCTAAATCATTAGGTAATGTCATTGATCCTGATGATTTGCTCAAGCAATACGGAGCCGACATTTTGCGATGCTGAGTAGCCAGCGTTGACTTTACTAAAGAAACTCGAATCAGCGCTTCCATTTTAGAAGGAATAAAAGAAAATTACCAAAAAATCCGTAATACTTTGCGCTTTCTTTTGGGTAATCTTATTACTCTTACTAACGAGCAAGATTTAACAACAGAATTAGATCTAGTTGATCAATGAATCTTAGCTAAATTAAGAGAATTAATTCACTTGAGTAAAAAAAATTATTCTCAATATAACTTTAATACTATTTACACTAATCTTTTAAAATTTTGTAGTGATGACTTGAGCTCTTTTTATCTAGAAATTAGTAAAGACAGTTTATACTGTGATAATCAAACAAGTCAAAGAAGAAAACAAATCATTACTACTTTATATTATTTATTAGCTGGAATACTAAAAATCATTACTCCTCTACTTCCCTTTTTAGCAGAAGAAGTGTATCAAATCATTCCTTTTTCATTTGGTTATGCTCAAAAAGCAAGCGTCATGTTTTTGCTTGATCAATTTGACAGCTTTTCCTTCAATACTGAGAATAGCTTAGAAAAGATTAACAATTTTCTCATTTTGCGACAAGAGGCATTGTCGGCCTTAGAAAAGGCTCGCCAAAAGCAAATAATTCATCTCAATTCCCAAGCAGAGTTGTGCATTTGACAAAAAGCTAATTATCAAAAAGACCTCTCTGGATTAAACTTGAAAAAATTTTTATTGGTTGCTCAAGCTACTCTAATGGCTGAGGAGAAGCCCATACCAAGCAAAAAAGAAGATTATTGAGAGGGAGAATATTTTTTTATTCAAGCCAAAAAAACTTCCCGCGGAAAGTGCCAGCGCTGTTGAAATTATGAGCCAAACAACGCTTTTTCTCAGAGTGAAAATATTTTTCAAGATTTATATTTTTGTTTTCGCTGCTCTGAAATATTAAAAAACTAAAATCAACTGCAAAAAGCTAAATAAGAAAATTGCTATTAAAATATAGATATATAAATATGAGTGAAATACATAAAAATATAAATATGAATAAAATGAATAAGAAAGGAATAAGAATATAATATGTCAAGACAAGATTTTGGAAATGCTTTTAAAGCAGAAGTAATAAGTACTGGAAATAAATTAGCTATAGGAGAAATTGAAAGAGGAACTGGTCAAGGCGCTGCTCTTTTAAATTACAATTACCCAGTTGGTACTGGTGCTAATGCAGCAGCTGTTGCGGGTCATAGCCAGGTAATTGAAGGATATTGAAACATAATGAATGGTATTGGCGGCGTCATTAACATTCGTGGAATAGCTGTAGCTGGCGCAGGAAAAGCTACAAATGGTGTGAAAATTGGTGGAGCAGTGGCTGCTAACGACGATTGAAGAACTGCTGGCGGTTATGATGACGCTGAGGCCGGAAAAATAATGGCCAGAATTTTTCTTGCCGGATGGGGCACAAGAGATATTACAATTAACGCTGGTGATATTGAAATTGCTCAACGTTTAAAGCCAGATAATGCCGCTCCAGCTTTAACTGGTTCCAATGCAATTGTCAAATTTAGCAAGTTGAATTCATTTTTGGCTCAATTTAATACTAAATTAAAGAATATTCCAGCAAATGAATTGGTTGCTGATGGTCTAAGGAGTGCTATAAATTTAGAACAAGCCAAAGAGTGATCTTCATTGGCCTATGCATTACAAGGAGCAGCTGGTGCTGGTGCCGTAAATGCAGGATTTGGTGTTCAAGGTGCTGGTGCTCCTGAAGATTGACGAATTGCTAGTCGAACAACAGATGAAACGATTGATGTATTAGTAAGAATTTATCATCGTGGCTTTGCTCCGAAGGATATTGCTCTTGATGCAAATAATGATATTGAAATACCAGCAGCTAGAACAGCGGCTGGTGCTGTTTTAAATGGTTCAGTGGACATTCTTGGTCGAATTGCTGTTGGGAATCCTTTTGTTGCTGGTAATGGTGCTGCCAATTCTGGTCAAAATAACGTAGCTAATTGACACGCTGCTTTAATTGCTGCTCCGGGAGGGGCTGGTGCTAGCACTATAATTTCTAAAGCTTGATTGGAAAAATATCACGAAATTTTGGGTAAAGTAACTGCCGCTGGAGCTCATGATGATTTTACTGCCGCAACTTTAACTGAAGCCAATGCTGCTATACTTTTCGCCAATATTCATGGTGCAGGTTGAAGACCAAATGATATTACTTTAAAAGGAAATGACATTGTAGTTTCTGCAAAAAATAATCCAAACAAAACTACTGAACTTGTTGGTTCAGCTGATATGCTGCTTCCGCAAAATAGCAAATACGCATTAACTGTGGCATATGCTAAAGGTTTTGACGACAACGGTAAACCTTGAACAGGTGGAAATCCAGTTGTAGATAATCAAGTTGCCGATGCTATCTTTGATAATGCAGCTCTGGCTAATTTAATTGATAATGTGATAGCAGCGCAAAGAATGTTGAGACAAGTGCGAGAAGCTAACAATTCAACAGCCTTTGGAAATAATGAAATTCGTCTCTTAAGTGCTTTTACAATTGCAAAAGGCGCTGCTCCTGGTAGTGCTAGCAGAATAGCTTATGATGTAGTAAATAGCATTAGTAATTGCGTAGAACACGTAATCTTTAAATTAGATAATATGATGAAGATTGAGATTTTAAGACCATCAACATCAACATCAACATCAACATCAACATCAACATCAACATCAACATCAACATCGGTTAAAGAAAAAGAAAAGGCATTAAGAGAAGAAGAAGAAAAAGAATTT
>Ga0157374_10006301_pt1 | contig 10058 bp, 13 predicted proteins | sample M25metaG_FD_115308 | JGI IMG/M metagenome (GOLD analysis project Ga0157374, IMG submission 115308) | Miscanthus rhizosphere microbial communities from Kellogg Biological Station, Michigan, USA - M2-5 metaG | ecosystem: Host-associated > Plants > Roots > Rhizosphere > Soil | place: USA: Michigan... | reverse complement strand
CGCCGAGCTCGGCTTCCTCGGGCTCAAGTTCCCGGAGGAGTACGGAGGCCAGGGCGGCACCCATCTGCACGACGCGATCTGGGTCGAGGAGCTGGCCCGCTCCGGCGGCTCGGGCGGCGTCGCCGCCGGGCTCAACGCCCACACCTCGATCGCGATGCCGCCGATCTTCAACTTCGGCACCGAAGAGCAGAAGCAACGCTGGCTGGTGCCCGGGATCGCCGGCGAGAAGATCGGCGCGCTGGGAATCACCGAGCCCGGCGCCGGCTCTGACGTCGCCGGCATCTCCACCTTCGCCGAGAAGGTCGACGGCGGCTATGTGGTCAACGGCTCGAAGACCTTCATTACCAACGGCGTCCGCGCCGACTTCCTCGTCTGCGCCGTGAAGACGACGAAAGAGGGCGGCCACGGCGGCATCTCCTTTCTCGTGCTCGAGCGCGAGATGCCCGGCTACGAGGTGGCACAGAAGCTGGAGAAGATGGGCTGGCACTCCTCCGACACGGGGGAGCTCGCCTTCACTGATGTGGAGGTGCCCGAGGAGAACCTGCTCGGCGACGAGAACGAGGGCTTCAAGCTGATCATGGCCAACTTCGCCTGGGAGCGGCTGTTGATGGCGATCGGCGCCGTCGGGGCGATGCAGCGCCTGGTAGACGTAACGGTCAGCTACGCCCTAGAGCGCGAAGCCTTCGGCCGCCCGATCGGCAAGTTCCAGGCGATCCGCCACCAGATCGCCGAGATGGCAACCAAGGCCGAGGCCTCCCGCGCCCTCACCTACAACGCCCTCCGCCTCTTTCACGAAGGCCAGAACTGCATAGAAGCCGTGACCATGGCCAAGCTGGTCACTCAGCGCGCCGTCCTAGAGATAGCCGACCAATCCCTCCAGATCCACGGCGGCTACGGCTACATGCGCGAGTACGGCATAGAGCGAGCAGTCCGCGACGCCCGCCTAGGCCCAATCGGCGGCGGCACCGACGAGGTGATGAAGGAGATCCTCGGCAAGTTGATGGGGTTGTAGGGATTAGCAAGGACTTTCCTGCTCCTCCTCCCCATCGTCCGCATCAGGCGGACACGATTCGGACACATCGCGTCGCGCCTGGGCGATCTGATCCTCGGCAGACACGCGCTCGCTTAGGTCGAACATCGAGCTCATCAAGTCAGCTACCTCGGTCGGCACCGCTTCGACTACCAGGGCCGCTGGCCCTCGATTACCCTCGGCCTGGGCTCCTCGTTGGTGTAGCGCTTGGCGTCGGTGTAGGCGAGGCGAAGGTGGCGACACCCGCCGGAGGCAGGCCCGAGGTCGAATCCGTCGAGGTGACTGGCACCCGATCCACCAACAAGGCGCTCGACGATCAGCAGCCGTGCGACCGCGGCGGTCACGTCCTCTGGCAACTGCTGGCCCAGGAGAAGCTGCAGCGGGTCGGAGACATCTAGGAGCCCACCCCAGCCGATCCCCTCAAGCTCTGGGGGCGCGGAGGTCCGAAGCAGGCCGGACTCGAGTCCGATCGCTACGAGGTCGTCGGCGCTGTAGCCCTGGGTTCCGGCCGCCATCTGGTTCCCCCGGCCCTCGCTCCAACTGACCTCGAGCTCGATCTCCATCGTGCGGACGCTTCGCGCCCGAGTCTCGCTGGCGACCGACCGGACAGTTGCTGAGCCGCAGCGATCCGAGGTGCTCAGCAACACCCCCTCCCCGCGCTGCCACTGATCCGGCCGCATCCCCTCCAGGTAGCGGGCCAGAGCGGGATCGCGGACCATCGCGTCGAGGACGACTCGAGCGCCCTCGTCGCGAATCCGCTCGACCCTGAAGACCGCCTCGCCGAGCTTCACCCAGGGCGCCTCGTCGTTGGCGGCAATTTCGCCTAGTCGGCGCTTCACAGCGGCGAGAAGGTCGTCGGTCCCGCGAAATCGACCGGTGGTGTTGAAGACCTGGACCTCTGCCAGGAAGTCGCGGGCGTTGCCCTGGCGCTCGGGCGAGGGCTCCCGGCTCCAGACAGAGATACGTCGGCCGAGCTCACGGGCCTTGCGGTACTCCTCGTGGGTCGGCGAGCGCCCCGACGGCAACATCGTTCCGTAGCGCTCGTCGACCAGACCCAGGTAGATCTCGGCCTGAGCAACGCCGGCGAGGTAGGCGGTTTCGGCGTTCTCGTCGCGGCCGCCGAGGTCCTCGAAGAGGATCGGCCTGAAGCCGAGCTCATCCACGAAGTCGGCGAGGGCGCGACGCTCTGCGGCGAGCTCGTCCATGACGCTTGAGATAAAGACGCTGCGGCTTTCGGCCCAGGCCCGCAGCTCGGGCTCGCTCAGAGCCCGAGCTGCGGATCCGGTGTCGATCAGGAGGACCAACTCAGGCAACCGCGCTGCGCCTGCTACGCCCCGCGTAGCCGTGGACGATCTCCAGCGCGTTGTCGAGCGCGGACTCCGAGCTGTCGCCGTCGCGCCAGCGCCCACGAATCCGGGCCACCAGGCTGTTGGGATCGGCCCGCCCGCCCGAAGGAAAGGAGACCCCCTCGGGATCGGGCTCGCCGTAAGAGGCGGCCACGTCGGCTACCTCCACCCGCAGGCCCCATCCAGGCCGCCGGCCGACCCTGCGGAGGAGCTCGCCGATCGACTGGCGGGCGATCCGGATTGCCTGGTCGATGTCGCGGACCGAGACCGGGCCCGAGGCCGTCTCCACGGTCCAACTGTAGCCGTCGAAGACGGCCTCAACGGAGCGCCGGTTGTCGATGAAGTGGGCGGAGAGCGCAAACTCCCGATCACCGCCCATCAGAGGGCCACCAACTTTTCTGTCGGCATGGGTGAATACCTTTCTGCACCTGGCGAGGTGGTGGCCCCGTCAGGTCCATCGTGTTTTTAGGGAATTGCCGAGCGTCCCAAGGCGATCGGATGGAATTGCGCTGTCGAAATCCCGCAACTTGGGACTTCGGCGCGCTTTTCCCTGGGCTGCACGTGATGCGCCTGCAATAGCTCTAGATGAGCTCTGCGATCCGCGGTACTGCGCCGACAGCCGATTCAGCTAATACGTTTCGTCTATGGGAGGGCCTTTCATTCGCCCGCTTACTGCCGACGCTCGGCTGCTTGTCGAGCTTGAGGGTCGCCCGCTGGAGCACTATGCCGTCATGCTGCAGCTGCGAATCGAAGGGCGCTGGCAAACGATTCGCTTGGTCGACAACGCTCATGGGAACCACGACCTGCACCGATACACTGGATCGGAGAAGCAGCCTGCAGAGCGGTTTGCCGAGGGTACGGTCAACGAAGTTGCGCCGATGGCCATCCGCTATTTGATCGATCATTGGAAAGCAATCGCGGAAGCATGGAAAAGCTAGAGCACAGCAAGTTCACCGCAGCCGGCGAGATCGCCAACGAGCGGCTGATCGAAGCCGCGACTGACCCTGATCGCTATCCGGAGGGAACCGCCTTCATCGCAGCTGACCAAGACGGGCTTAGGGCGATCCTCGCCGAGGCAGTAGCGGAGCATCGGCCGCTCGCGATCGTCTATCCGGACGGTCGGGAGATTGTTGCCGCGCCGCGAGGCGGCGCCTTGGCCTTCTTCGAGCATCTTCTGACACGGCGACGCGAGCCGCGAGGTGAACAACCTTCCGTGCCGTTGCCGGCGGACTATCAGGTCGAGATCAGGGAGCTTGCAGTCGGCTGACGCCAGCCTGCCGGGCTTCGCGTACCGCCCGGACACCGAGGGCTATTGCCTCGTCTTCAGTGAGCGCGTTGCGCTCTTGCATGGTCCCCAGTGTCGCTCGCCCGAGTGTCGATAGCACCACCGATTCGAGCAGCTCGCGGTCGATCAGTCCCGGTCGCCGCTGGCGCAGCCGTTCGAGGAGCGCCGTTCCGACCTCGAAACTTGTTGTCTGCGACATCTCTAGATCGTAGTCGGCGCGGACACGATCCGGACACATCGGCCAGATCAAGCGCGATCATTCTCAGCCGTTGCTTTCCTCCCCGAACAAACTCATTTGCAGCGAATCCGTGCCCTTGGACGACCCTGCGTGCTCGCCCGTGCCATGCTCGGAACTCATGAAGGAGATCCTCGGCAAGCTGATGGGGTTGTGAACGCAGTTGCCGTCGCCTTGGCGGCATTCCTGGCCTGCGCCTTTGTCGGAACCCAGGTAGATAGCGCTTCGCCTGCTGGGCCTTCCTATCATCGGCCCGCAACGCATGTGAAGCAGGTTCCGCGGCCGCAAATCGTGCGTCGGCTCATCCCCTTCCCAGCCAAGCGCAAGCGGCAGATGGCTGCCTATTCCGAGCGGCACTATGGAGAACACGCTTGGCGGTTGCGGCATCCCCAGGTAATCGTCGAGCACTGGGCGGAAAGCGGCAGCGCCGCCTCCGTCTACAACACCTTTGCCCCTAACACCCCCGATCCCGAGTTGCATGAGCTGCCCAATGTCTGCGCTCACTTCGTCATCTCCGGCTCCGGTCAGATCTTTCAGCTTGTCCCGCTCTCGATTCGCTGCCGCCACACCGTCGGGCTCAACTGGACGGCGATCGGGATCGAGCACACCGGGTTCAGCGACGCCGAAGTGCTTCGCAACCGCCGCCAGATGCATGCATCGCTGGGGCTGACCCGCTACCTGCGCTGCCGCTTCCATATAAAGCTGCGCAACGTGATCGGTCACAACGAGAGCCTCTCCTCCCCATTCCGCCGCGAGCGCGTCGCCAGCCTGCGCAACCAGACCCATGGCGACTGGCGGCATGGGTCGATGGACGTCTACCGCCGCCGGCTGCACCACCTCGGGAACTGCTGAGCGGCCTCGCTTCAAGCGTGGGCAGGCGGGTACGTTGGCCCCATGGAAGAGATCCTCGACGGCGTCTTTCACTGGAAGGCGATCCACCCGCGGACCGCATCCGAGGTTGGCTGCCACTTCGTCGCCGGCTCGGGAACCGCGATCGATCCCTTGCTTCCAGACGAGGGAATCGAGTGGTTCGCCGCTCGCGACCTGCGGCGGATTGTGCTCTCGACCCGGCACCATCTTCGCCAGGCGCCGGAGCTGGCGGAGCGCTTCGGCTGCCCGATCCTCTGCCATGAGTCCGGCCTCTACGAGTTCGAGGGCGGCCCAGCGGTCAAGGGCTTCGCCTTCGGCGATCGGCTTGCCGCCGATGTCGTCGCCCTGGAGATGGACTCGATCTCGCCCGACGACACCGTTCTCCAGATCGAATCCGGCGGTGGCGCCCTGCTCTTCGCCGACAGCTTGATCCACTACGACGCCGTGGGCTTCGTCCCGGACAGGCTGATCGGCGACGAACCGGAGGAGGTCAAGAGCCGCATCCGGCAGCGCTGCGATGCTCTGCTCACGGAGAAATTCGAGCATCTGCTCTTCGCCCATGGCGATCCCCTTCTCGGCAGCGGCCGCGAGGCGCTGCGCGGGGTGGCCAGGGGCGCGTGATCTACCTGCTGCGACACGGCGACGCCGAGGACGGCGATGGCGACGACTCGGCACGTCGGCTGACCGCCAAGGGCGCGCGGCAGGCAGAGGCCGCCGGTCGAGCTCTGGCCGCTCTCGGGACCGAGATCGACAACTGCCTGACGAGCCCCAAGGTACGCGCCGCCGAGACCGCCCGCCTGGCCTGCGGGTCCCTCGGCCTGGAGCCAGAGACCGCCGAGGAGCTGCGCGGTGGGCCCTTCGATTCGTTCGACCTCACCGCCGGCCGCGGCGACACGCTCCTGGTCGGCCATGAGCCCGACTTCTCCTCCGAGGTTGCCCGCCTCACCGGCGCGAAGGTGAAGCTGCGCAAGGGTGGACTGGCGATCGTCGACGGCGGTACCCTGCTCGCCCTGCTTCGGCCAAAGGACCTGTTGGCGATCGCAGACAGATAGAGGCGACGCGCCTACGAACGAACGTTTGACGGAATAGCGGATTTCGTGGATAACGTCGAGTAGTGTCTTCGCGACCGGTCAAATGCAGGGAGAAACGAGGAGTTAGATGGCCTACGAAATGCAGCTCCGCCAGAGCCAGGATCGCGTCAAGATCCGCAGCCCATGGGCGGCCGCGCTGCTGCCGATCATCACACTCGGCATCTATCACCTTGTCTGGTGGTACCGGATCAATCGCGAGCTGCGCGACTACGGCAAAGGCAAGGGTTACGACCTAGGCCAGAACCCGACGAACTCTGTGCTGGCGCTCTTCCCTGGCGGGATCATCGTCATCCCGGCACTGATCACCTACTGGCGCGGAACCAAGCGCGTTATGGGCGCTTCCCGCCTCGCCGGGCAGGAGCCGCTCAACGGCTGGATAGCGATTCTGCTCTACGTCTTCATCGCCCCGGCCCTCTGGGCCTACATGCAAGTGGAGCTCAACAAGGTCTGGCAGGCCGAGGCGGACCCGCTAGAGGGACAGCCTGCTCCTCCCGCGCTTTCGGACCCGATGCCGCCGCCGCTGCCAGCCGAGCCCCAGACGGCGCCCGAGCCTCCGGCCGCGGATCAGCCACCGCCGGCGGGACCGCCCGCCTGATTTGTCGTGAAGCAGCGCGTCAGCCTGATCACGCTCGGGGTGAGCGAGCTTGGGCGGGCGCGCCGCTTCTACGAAGCGCTGGGCTGGGAGACGGGCGCCGCCGCCGAAGACGACGTCGTCTTCTTTCAGGCCGGGGAGATGATCGTGGCGCTCTGGGACCGCGAAAAGCTCGCCGAGGACAGCACCGTCGAAGACAGCGGTGGCTGGGGAGGCGTCACCCTGGCGCTCAACTTCGGCTCACCGGCCGAGGTCGATGCCGTGATCGAGGAAGCCCGCGACGCCGGCGCGACGATCGGCCGCGAGCCGGCGGAAACCTTCTGGGGTGGATACAGCGGGGTCTTCGTCGACCCCGACGGCCACCCATGGGAGGTCGCCCACAACCCTCACTGGACGATCGCCGAAGACGGCGGCGTCAGGCTCAACTGAGTTGGCCGGCGGGCGCCTTCACCTCAACCTGATCGACAGCTCGCGACAGCTGTTCGAACTCGACCCCGGCGCCTCGGTCGAAGCGGGCAGTGGCTGGCTTCTCGGCGCCGGCAGCTCCTCGCATCCGGTGATCTCAAACGCCGCCTTTCGCCGTGACGACAGTCTCGACGCGGGTGAGTTCATCGGGCGAGCCAGGGACTTCTTCGACGCGCGAGGGCGCGGATTCAGCGTCTGGATCCGCGGCGACCAGTCCGGGGATCAGGATCTGTCCGCGGCGGTCGCCGCCGCCGGCCTCCAGCTCGTCTACGCGATGCCGGAGATGGCTCTCGAGGCGCCGGCCGACGAGCCGCCGCTCCCATCGGGGGCGGAGCTGCGACAGATATCGGAGGCCGGACAGGCCGAGGACTACTGGCGAATCGCCACTGCCTCCTACGCGAGCCTCGGCTTCCCAGCGGAGGTCTTCGCTGGGTACAGCAACCACGCCGGCCTGCTCGCCGAGAACGTCGCCGCCTTCGTCGCCTACCTCGACGGCGAGCCGGTCAGCATCGCGATGACGATCGTCAGCCACGGCGTCGCCGGCATCTACTGGGTCGGCAGCCTCGAGCAGGCACGGGGCAAGGGATTTGGGCGGGCGGTGACCGCAGCCGCAACCAATGCGGGGTTCGCGCTGGGAGCGCAGGTCGCATCGCTGCAAGCTTCGCCGATGGGCAAGCCGATCTACGAAGCGATGGGCTACGAGACGGTCTTCGACTACCGGCTGTTCATGTCTCCAGCGCCCTGAGCGCCTTTGGCCGCCTACGCCAGGTAGTCGTCCGGCAAGAGCCGGAACGGGCGCCCGCCCGGTCCCCGCATCGCGCGGAAGTGGCGACGATCGAAGCTGAGCACGTCGGAGCTTCCGTGGCGTTCGGCGAGAACGACGATCGAGGCGTCGGCAAGGCCGACTTGGAGATCTGCATAGCGACGCATGACTGCGATGGCCTGCTCGATGTCAGACCGACCGAACTCGGCGAGCTCGTATGCACCCTCGGCCACCTCGCCAAGGAGGGCGAGCTGCGCCCCTTGACCGTGGCGCTTACCGAGCATGTAGTCCAGCTCGGCGAGGACGAACGGGGAGAGAAGAAACGGGCCGCTCACTTCGTCGACGACCCGCTTCACATCGTCATGGTGTCGCGCCGTCGAGCTGACCATCTGAAGTACCGCATTTGTGTCGACGAGGATCAATCTTCGCCGAACCCCACGAGTGCCTCGTCGGCCCGCTCGGGGTCATCGAGCACTGGGTCGTCGAGGGCAAAGAGCACCTGCGGCTTGCGCTTGCGTAGCCGCTGCTCCTCGATCACCCGATCGACGCCGATCCGGATCAGCTCCGCCTCGCTGTGGGCGGTGCGCGCTGCGATCTCCTCCAGCTGACGCTTCTGGTCGTCACCGAGATAGACGGTCGTCCGCTTCACGCCATATATTCTGCCATACGTGCCACTCATCGCTTTTCCAAGGCCTACGGACCGAGGATCTCTCCCCCCACGCACCGGCGTCTTCGCGCAATTTGGGGCTACCATCGAAGTGTGGAGCGAGTTGCAGCTGAGAACGAGGAGGCGCTGGAAGCCTGGGACGGCGTCCTCTTCGACCGCTTTCTCCAGTTCAGGGAGATAGTCACCGCGGGGCTTGGCGCGCACGGAGAGGCGGCGCTTGCCGCTCACCCGCCACAGCCGGGCGATCGCGTGCTCGACATCGGTTGCGGTTTCGGCGATACGAGCCTGCGGATCGCCGGCCTTGTCGGCGATTCCGGCTCGGTGCTCGGTGTCGACGTAGCGCCGCGCTTCATCGAGGCAGCGCAGGCAGAGGCCGAGGAGACTCGTGCCGCCAATGTCAGCTACGCCGTGCGCGACGTCCAGGTGACCGAGTTCGAGGACCGCTTCGACTACGCCTTCGCCCGCTTCGGGACGATGTTCTTCGCCAACCCCGTCGCGGCGATGCGCAACGTGCGCAAGGCCCTCGCTCCGGACGGCCGCCTCTGCATGGTCGTCTGGCGGCGCAAGCTCGACAACGACTGGTTGCACCGGGCGGAGACCGTCGTCGAGGAGTTCGTCGAGGAGCCGGAGGAGACCGACGAGCCGACCTGCGGACCGGGCCCGTTCTCGATGGCCAACGCCGACACCGTCAGCGACATCCTGCTCAACGCCGGCTTCGCGGAGGTCGAGCTGCGCCGCTGCGACATCCCGATCCTGATCGGCCGTGACCTCGACCACGCGGTGGAATTCGTCACCGCGATCGGGCCCGCCGGAGAGGTGATCCGACTGGCCGGTGAGGAGGCCGAGAAGATCCGGCCGCGAATCGAGGCCGCGCTGCGCGAGGCGCTTGCCGAGTTCGAGAGTCCGGACGGAGTCGTCGCCGACGCCTCGACCTGGATCGTCAGCGCCAGCGCCCCGGCCTAACGCGCCCGTACGGGTCGACTGGCCAGTCAACCAGGACCGCCCGGTTCCTTGTAGCCTCCCGAGCCGACTTTCACGAATCCATAAGGAGAGAGAGCTGACTGATGGGACTTCTTGACGGAAAGGCGGCGATCGTCACTGGATCGGCGCGCGGAATCGGCCGGGCAACCGCCGAACTGTTTGCCAACGAGGGCGCCAAGGTGCTGATCAACGACCTCGACGCCGACGTCGCCGAGCAGGCTGCGGGCGAGATCAACGGTGAAACCGCCGTTCACGCCGGCGACCTGACCCAGCCGGAGGCTGCCGACAAGCTCGTCGCCGCCGCGGTCGACGCTTTCGGCGCCGTCGACATCGTCGTCAACAACGCCGGCTACACCTGGGACGGCGTCGCCCACAAGATGACCGACGAGCAGTTTCAGGCGATGCTCGACATCCACACGGTCGTCCCCTTCCGCGTCGCGCGGGCGCTCGCGCCCCACTGGCGCGAGGCGGCCAAGGCGGAGCGCGGCGAAGACAAAGAGGTCTTCCGCAAGCTGATCAACGTCTCCTCCACCTCCGGCACGATGGGCAACGCCGGCCAGGTCAACTACTCGGCGGCGAAGATGGCCGTCGTCGGCCTGACCAAAACCCTCGCCAAGGAGTGGGGCCAGTTCAAGATCAACGTCAACGCGGTCGCCTTCGGCTTCGTCGACACCCGGCTCACCGCCGCCAAGGAGGAGGGCGGCGAAATGGAATCGCCCACCGGCGAGAAGAT
>Ga0157374_10006300_pt1 | contig 10058 bp, 6 predicted proteins | sample M25metaG_FD_115308 | JGI IMG/M metagenome (GOLD analysis project Ga0157374, IMG submission 115308) | Miscanthus rhizosphere microbial communities from Kellogg Biological Station, Michigan, USA - M2-5 metaG | ecosystem: Host-associated > Plants > Roots > Rhizosphere > Soil | place: USA: Michigan... | reverse complement strand
TACAACAACCAGGCCGGGAATGCCCAGGCCGCCCCAGAAGGCGTCGTAAGCAACCAGCTCCTGCAGCCCAAGGAAGTACCATGGAGCCTTGGCGGGGTTCGGCGGATGCTGGGCATTGGCTTCAGGCTCAAGCGGCGGCGGGCACCATACGGACAGAGCGAGCATTACTGCAAAGCAACCGGCAAAAAGGGCCGCTTCGCGAATGAGCAGGTGAGGCCAGGAGGAAACCATGTCGTCCGGACCTTTGTCCACACGAGTGGACGATCCTTTAACGAGCTCCATCAAGCCGTACGTCTTATTCGGATTCCGCGGGAATATCTCTTCTTCTCGAATGCGCTTCATAGATTTATTCCGGAGACTCCTTCGGGCTGGATATTCCACCGTCTTTGCGGATGCGCCACATATGGTAGACGATAAAACCGGTGATAATTACAGGAAGGACGGCGACATGCAGAACGTAGAAACGGATGAGCGCTTCCTGTCCGACGGTATCCGATCCAAGCAGGCCCCATCGAGTGAGGGTGCCAAGCGGCGGGCACTTTGGCCCTAGGTTGTGCGGCTGGGTAATCGCATTCAAGTGATCGGAGACCCAGTTAGCCTTGCCGGCGATACCGGCGCCTACCGTAATAGCCCAGAATGCAAGTTGATCCCACGGCAGGAGGTATCCGGTAAATCCAAGAACCAGCGTCAAAACCATCAGGATAACGCCGATGACCCAGTTAAACTCGCGCGGCGGCTTGTACGCTCCCGTGTAAAATACACGGCACATGTGGAAGAACACGCAGGCGATCATCGCGTTGGCCGACCAGAAATGCATGCCGCGCAGGATCATACCGAACGATACGGAGGACCTCAGGTCCAGCATACGGGTGTAGGCCTGCTCGGTACTGGGTACGTAAACAAACATGAGCATCAGGCCAGAAATGGTCAGCAGGATGAACAAATACATCGACAGCAGACCGAGGCCGAACGTATAAGTAAATCTCAGGGCATGCTTTTCAATTTTTGCCGGCTGTATGTGCAGCAAAAATGAATTAAAGAACGCCTCGGACCGTTCGCGCTCCGTTTTAGGGAACGCCGTGGTTCGATAGATTGACTTATAGATATTGTGACCGAGCACGTTTGGCCTGAGGTTATCCCAGACTTCCGGCGCCTGCCTGTATATCGCCTTATTTAATCGCTTAAAGGGACCATCCGGGCTTTTCCCACTTCCGTTCGGACCGAACGGCGATGGAGTTTCCGGACGTATTTCCTTGACGCTCATTGAATGCGCCTTCCTGAAAGAATGCTGGAGCGCGAGCTCCATGCGGACGGTAGATCATGACAAAACCACGGATGCCGCGTTACCCGTGGTTGCAGCTCGACGCAGACCTTACGATCTTACCAAGCCTTCGAAAGCGTTACACACTGAAATAGTGACCGGGATCATTGGTAGACGACTTGTCCACCTGAAGGTCACCGCTTGGCGTCCGCGTAATGTCGAACCAGAACAAGGCGATCTGCGCGGGACCATGCGTGACATTTCCCATGTCGTCGTACTTGGATCCGTGGCACGGACAGTCATATCCGGTTGGCGACGCCGCCACCGTACAACCTAAGTGCTGACAAACCATCGAGATAGCGCCAATCTGGTTTCCGTGACGAATTATCGAGACCTTCTGGTCTGCGATGTTCTGCTTACAGCCATCAGGAAAAAGATTAGGCTTTCCGATAACGAATTTGCTCGGCGGGCCGTATTGAACGTTAGGCCAGAAGAACCGACCAACCTGCCCCAGGGCTCCAAGGATGCCCACAGTATAGACCGAGTATGCAAAAAACGAGTTGAAATTCCTGCGCGTCAACTCTTGCTTTTCGCGGTCGAAATTCACGGCCATAAGGACCAACTCCTAATCGTAATCGTCGTCATCATCGCGAAAGACAATGTACTTTATGTCTTCAGCGTTTTCGAACGCTCCATTGTTTACGCCCCACAGGAACGCGGCCAGGGCTATTAAGCCCATAACTGCTCCAGAGGCTATGAGATACCAGGTAGTGCTGTCCATGAATTTTTAGTCGGCGGCACGGCAAACACCATGCTGCGCTGCAACTTCTGTTCCTGTAAAGCGATGGGATAGATAGACTTTAGCGGGGGAGCCAATGCAGTAATCTACCGCTGCGCTTCTTATGCGGACCCAGTTATTATACAGGTCGGCGGAAACCATTGTCAACAAAACCGCCGTATATTGTGAAAAAAATCTCAAATAGAAATCCCCCATTCTACCTATTTTAGGGGGTTGTGAAAAATAAATTTGTCGGTGCTGGAGGATTGATTTTATTGTCTGAACTGTGATTGGTGAGAATTATTGATTTCATGATTCCGGAGGTTGGGCTGGTGCTGGACGGGGATATAGAGGTTTGCACATTCAAAATTTCGGCATTCCTAACAAACTAGCGTCGAGCGTCGTCTTTCTTCAAGGCGCGAAGCGCCCTCTTGCCTCTTCTCCCCATCCTGTGGGAGAAGATTGTGATGAGGGGTCCTTCCGGGCTTCTGGCTGCATGCGTCTAACCACCTTCGCTAGTTGCGGGTTGTTTTTCAAATGAATTTCTGTTCTAACTAAACCCGTGCCTCCTGCCGGACAATATAACCGCCGTTTCACCAGCGCCTACGGGTAGAGGACCTGGCTTCTACACGGTCAAAAAGTGCCGGAAATGTCCGGTTTTTTGAAGATGAATCGGACATTTCCATCCGAAATGGAATTTGGACCGGGCACGTGATTTTGGCGGTATTTTTGATTCCTGGCCAGAGAAACTTGCGAACATATGATCTATTATACACTATTGAACGTCTGAACCGCGATTGGTCTGATTAATTGATTTCATAATTCGGACAGGGTGTCAGGACGCCGTGAAGGAACTATCCATGGCGCATGCGGTCAATGCGACTTCTGGTCAATCTAAATTTCCGAATCAGTAATTAACATCCGACCTGTTCCGTTCAATGATATCTACGGAAATCAACTGGTTGCGGAAATCTGTTCGCATGGCTGTGTAGCCTCTGATCGTTGTTTTGCCCGTGCCGATTGGAGCTGGCGATACCAAAGTGTCGACGGCCTCCGGCAAGGTAACAGTCTCACCAGAGCTTATAGCGGTCGTGACCATGTTGTCAAATCTAAGTGCGACTGGACCTACGGCTGGTGCGTCGGGTAGATATGGACACACAACAGGATCTGTGTTGGTCGCGTCCTCACTCCCAAAGATGATTGGCACTGGACCATAGATTCCTGTGTCAAATTGGAGGACCCCAAGGATGCCCTGGAGACTCGAGGTTGACTGCGAGCTCTGTTCCATTGGCTTTGACCAGAGATGAAGTAATTCTTTGTCGTCTTCAGAATGAGATCGGCAGGCATCGACAAGGATTATAGCGTTCTTCGATATTTGCGTAAGGCTATCAGAAACATCCTTCAAGTCAATCAAGTTACCAGACATATCAATTACTGTTTTGCCTGACTTGTCTCGAAAATCTTCCGGCACGAGAAATACAGACTTCGATAGGCCGTCAGCGAGGCCATGACCAAAATAGTAAAAAAGGACCACGCAAGGCCTGCTGCGATCACGCTTTTGCTTGCACATAGTCACAAATTGAACCAGAGTTTGCTGGAACTGATTCTTGGAGATTTGCTTTTGGTCGAAGAGGCCTGCTCCAAGCTCGTTGCTAGTAAGCTCAACTAGATTCGATGATTCGTTCGGGCCAAGCAAACTTGAGACGTCCTGAGACACTAGCTGTGCGCTAGAAACTGCCCCGGGTAGTTGCCCCTTTGCCCTGCCCTGACCGCTGTCATAGTTGCCTTGTCCTACGACCAGCGCAAACAACTGGACTCTGGGCCGTCGCGAAGCGCGGTTGAATGTTTCTAACTGGATCTTCTTGATAATTTCCGGGGTTAATGGTTTCAGCTGCAGGGAAGTCGGACCACTACCTAACGTCTTCGCAACATCCACGATCTTTGCCGCCTTGTAGCCCAAGTATATTGGCTCGTTGGACTTTATGCTACCGTCGGTCTCCAGGTCAAATCCACTACCAAGGGTTGCTTGCAGTGCCGCGGTCTTCACTCCCTCTGAAAGCGATGCGCCGTTTTTGTCCACAAATTGACATTCGATTTTGTCAGCCTTTACTGCCTCTGTAATAACGTATAGTGACTTATTGTCTGCCTTTAGAGCACTATGGAGCTCGGGATCGCGCTTTACTGCTGCCTCTAGGGTATCGAGAGGGTAGGAATCAATATGCAAGCCACTCAGAGTGATTAGTATCTTCGTGCCCTGATTGCCGGAAACGTCGGAGTTAGTGACTCCCGGAACCACCTCGCCGGCAAGATCTCCGGTCAGTGAAACCGTCTGCGACAATACAACGTCTGGGGAGACCGACGAGGTGGGCGAGAGCGATTGACACAGTTCGCTCGACTGGATTGCAACATTGGTCTCGGCGCCTCGAAGCTGAAACACGGTGCCTGGCGGCATATCGTTCCGCAAAGGCTGAAACTCAGCGTATTGCGCACCCGCTAGCCAAGACTCCAACGAAACGGTCTTGGCGACGCCAGGCACCTGATGAGGCTTCTTCAACGAGTAGACCACGTATCCGACATAGCCAGCTATACACGTAAGCCCAAATATGACTGCCGATATTACTGCAGTGCTTTTGCGGCGCTTTCTGTTTGGCCTAGGCATACATATCCTCCATGTCCATTCTAAGTGACCGAAACCCGCTGTTAAGCTTGACCAAATTATCGTACGCTTCCTTAGACATGGAAAACGTGTACAACGCTGCTATATCCGCACGCACCTCGGTCACTTCTTTTTTTAAACATGTCGGTAACGCAACAGGGCAAGGACTTCATCAAGCTACGGAGCGCAGCGGTTACTCCAATCTGAGGGTACCAACAGCATTAAAATACCTTATGGTTGGGCACTGGCTGTTTTGCTAGTCCGTGTGCAAAATTGGCCTTTGTTGCGTGACTAATACCTTTCTTGCTTTTGTCTGACCGGAAGACGATTTAGCATCCCCTATGCACACTGCCAATTGGCCATGAATACGTCCATGGGGTATGTGAAGCGCTGGATATCGGTTGGCTCTAGCCGATGCACCAATTCGTGTACGACGGGATATTCTAGACTATCACATTCTTTAGCGAGTTCTGAGTTCCGGCAAAGGCTGGAAGTAAGGTCTCGCTACTAATGTTTATCGGAACCCCATATCTAGCCAACCTTTCAACATGAAACTACGGAAGTTCAAACAGTACGCCTATAACCTCTAATGCGTGCGTTATTCTTGGGAACCCCAATGAGCCATCAAAGCTCAAGAGCTCAGCGCCAGTCGTCCCGTCGGGATTAAGGCTCTCAAGAACTGCTACCTGCCCAGCACATCGCAGTCGCTTGAAAAGGCGCGTCCCATCTTCGTCAATAGCCACTATCGGTCTACGATCAAGCGCCTTGATATCCTTAAGTGTTGTGACTGCCTCGCGGGTAATCAGAAACTGCCCGTCCAGTGCGATAGGTTCTGCACTTCTACCCTTTATCTTAAGGAGGCGCGCTTCGCGGAGCATATTAGTCAGTACATTTGGTTCCGTAAGTGGTACGAACTCTTGATTCGGGTCTGCCCCTGGCAAACCCAGCGATTGGGCGGCAAACACGGTGCCGACAATTTTCCTAAACTGACTTGGATCGGGCTGAGCGATGATTGGCTCTGGAATAGTCAAGGGATCGACCGATTGGCCGGTTAGTACGACAATGTCAGGGTGCGATTCGGTCCGATTATAGCGACGAACCAGAAGTGAGCTACCAATAGCCGCAACAACAAGACAACGTGGATTAACTTTCGCATAATTGCTGACAATCAGAACATCTCCAATTCCAGCGACCGGATCCAGTGTGCCGGCTGCGAGCTGATAAACCTCGTGGTTCGGCAGGACTATCGGTGTTCCAGTCTCCCACTCCTCCACCGTCACGATACCATCCCCAGCATATCCATCACTCTTTGCAGCAGCGGCGATCCCGGTTTGGTGAAATTTGAGCGACTTGACCTCCTCCTTAAAGCCTCCGGGAAACTCGATTACGTTCCTTGCCCACGGGAATGTCCGTGGATCGCCAGAGAATGACTCGAACTTGTCGTAAACTTCAAAGGCATCATGGATCCGCTTCTTGAGAACCCTTTCCCAGAATTCCCTCACTTCTACGGCCTCAGCTAAACCAATCGTTCCGTCTTCAGAGTGGTGAACGTCATTGATTAGTTTCATAGGCCTTCCACCACCTCCGCCGCTTATCGTACTACGGAGGTCATTGAACGCCTTACGATTAAAAGGAGCGACGTGGCGATCTTCCAGACGCTTGAGTTCCTCCCGGAGGCTTTCAAGGTTCATAACTGATATACCCGGGCCTTCGCCCCGCATCATGAACTTGAGCAAGTCTTCACAGTAAATGCGGATATGTCCGATGTACGCGCGTGATCGCACGTCGTCATTATGTTGATATGCATCGCTCCAAAGGCGCTCTAGGCATCCACCATTTACGATGGTCACCACACCGCAAGTCTTGTTTATGCCGCCCATTAAGCCTTGCTGGCCCACGAGCTTTTCGTAATCTACAATGCATTGATAGAACTGCCGTTCATGAGTAGTAAGCAGAATCTGGGCCCCTTGTATTTCCGACTGATCCAAATTGGCAAGGCGGGTTATCTCGCCTGCCCATTTACGCTTGTTCCGAGGATCGAACGTCGTCTGTGGATCATCAAGCAGCATAAGTGGGAAAGGGTTTGACCCCATATTCTCGATGGTCTCCTCGCGCAAGGCCAAAAGAAAGGCCCACAGGATCGCCCTAAGCCAGGATGTGTTGGCCACAAGTGCTGCGTCGATCTTCATACCCGGCTCGAATCCGCCAGTAACATTCACCGTTTTCTTGCCTAGCGACGTTTCCTCGTAGGCCAGGCGCTCACGTAGGTGAATGCGCTCCAAAATCGCTTTCACCCTGTCGGACAGGGCTGCAATTGAGCCTGCAGTTTCTGCCCCAACGAGGAAGCGCAAGTCTTTAAGAGGCTCGAGCAATTTAGCTATCGCTTCCCGCACCTCTTGCACCTTATTAACTGTCTCCCAGCTCTCGGCGGCTTGGGTCGCCGCAAAAAGAAATCTTGAGACTTCGTCCATTGGCTCGGCCTGTGCCAGAGCTTCCTCAATGATTTGAAGCCCGCTTTCAATGCTATTTGGTAAGAATGAGCCGTCGGCCTGCTTTTGGCCGAGCGTGGAATCCCACGCATTGCGAAATTGAGTGCGATGTGCTGGCCACCAATTGGCAAGGGCGATTAGGCGCTCGAGTTCATAAATATTACGGCGCAAGTCGATAACAACTTGGGGCTCCGTTGCCATACGGCCGATCTCCGGGTACGAGAACGAGGGTAGTATCGTCATATCCGTTGCGACGCTAGTCTCCAAACGCCCTGCAAGGCCTACTAGAACATCACCGAATGGAGGATCTACGCAAAAACGCTGCAAAATAGTAGAGGCGTAGCTCGCTCTAGGGTCCATTTCGGATAGTAGTACTCGGTGTCGCGCTAGCCCCGCAGGCAGCCGTTGTATGAGTTCATCCCACAGGTCCCTACAGACATCCTCGATCTTTCGTTCTGCATCTTCCGCGTCTCCTTGCAGTTCTGCGAGTTCCACGGCTAAGGCGCGCTGCTGCTCCGACGAAAGGGGCGCGGAACAAAGTGGACATTCGGATGTACCTGTGTGCTCATGAGGCGGAACGAAGGATTGGGCGGCCAAAGCCTTGAGGCGGAACCTTATGTCGGCAATTTGACGCTCATGCCATACCAGCGCACGAGTGAGCTTTGTTCGTGCAACACCAATCTCTGTTGGCAAGTTCTCAAAGGGAGGATGCTTTAAAGCTTCGTTGAGCGCTACCCAAGCCTCGAAGACATCAATGCCCTTCAGGCCTTGATTGGCAATCGCGCGGGCCAAGGCGACCGCATTTCGAACCTGGAGCCTTCCCGCTGGTGCGGTAGTGTCGATAGTTGCGGCGATTTCTGACTCCAACATTGCAAGGCGAGCCCCAGCTTGCCCAGCCGCGCTGGTTGCCTCCTCTCTTAGACGTTGAACAACGTCCTTGTCGTCGAGAGCGCTGCCCTCTGGCAGCTTGATCCCGAGTTCTTTCGCCTTGATGTTCGCGTTCACTAGGTTCTCTTCGAACTTCGCTCGGAAACCGTCAATGCCGTTGTCTTTACCGTAACGTAGGAATTTTCGTGCGCCATGCGTGAATTGGCTGCATCCATCTGCAATGTCAGCCAACTGGTCAAGACCAGTAAGAATTTTTACAGCCTCGTAAAGGGATTGTCCCCGTTCCCCGAAACCGACACGTGCCATGCGCGCAGGCATTAGAAGACCTGTTTCGATCAGCTCAGGAGCAAGTAGAATCCGGGGATCGATTCGCACATCAACGGTTGGATTCCCTGATAGAGGGCAAGCCATGCGACGATAAGCGGTCGCGATTTCAGCCTTGTCGTTCTGAAACGTGAGACGAACCCAAACTTCGGCCTGTTTGGCTAAGTCCACAATTTGCGTGGGATAAGAAGCAAAGGATGGCCATTCACCAATTTGCCTACCTTCATCATTGATCACTGGAGAGCGAACGCCCTGTTCTTCGATCGGGCCGTCCTGCTCGCGGATACGCATGCCGGTAATTGCCCAAAGTACCGCACTTGCTAGAGAGGTCTTACCGGAACCATTTTGGCCTTCCAGGCACCAATTCTCTCCGTTGATCCAAAGTTTAAATGGTTGTCCGCCAAAAGTGGTCAGGCCACCAAAGCCTGACGCCTCGATGCAATAAAGACGCCACACGTCCGACCCGCTGTCTGATACACAAACAACTTCTTCAGATGCCGGGTCCGTCTCTATATCGTTCCAAGCCGCAATCAGGCCCCCAAATAAATCCTCGCTCCCTTGAGCTACCTTCGCCGGGTCCTGTGCAAGTAGATAGGCGAACAGTCTTCTCTGTTCCGGTCGGTTAAGGATGACGGAGCCGCTTTTGTATCCTGCGAGCTTGCTCCAGGCCACTGTTTTGCCTGAAAGCAACCTATTCGTCACATCCACAAATGAGATCGCCATGATCACCTTCCTTATATCTACTAGATGTCAGAAATCAACCTAGTAAGTCTGGGCTGTTAAGTCGCTGGATTTCTTCGAATTGTAATTTCAAGAACTAGAAGTTCCGTTTAGATCAGCTTTGAGAACTCGCTGTTGTCGTCAAACCAATGGCACCATCCACGATTGTTCTCTCCAGAATACAATTTGTTCGGTCTGCTCCCCTAAGGTCGGCCATTGTCAAGTTCGCTCCAGTCAAGTTCGCTTCCTTCAGGTTCGCTGCCTTTAGGTACGCTCTGGTTAAATCAGCTTCGGTCAGATCCGCTCCGGCTAAGTATGCCCCTACCAGGTATGCTCCGGTCAGGTCCACTCTCGTCAGGTTAGCTCTGGTCGGGGTCGCTCTGGAAAGGTTAGCTCCAGTCAAGTTCGCTCCACACAGGGACGCTTCGGTCAGATCCGCTCCGACCAGGTTCGCGTGGGCCAAATTCGCTTCGACGAGGTCCGCATTGGTTAGGTCCGCGCCCGATAGGTTAACTTCGGTCAGATTTGCACCAGTGAGGTTCGCGCGGGTCAGATTTGCACCTGTGAGGTTCGCTTTGGTCAGATTCGCTTTGATGAGGTTTGCACCTGTCAGGTTGGCTCTGGTAAGGTCTGCGCCTGTCAGGTTCACCTGAGACAAGTTGGTGCGGGTAAAGTCTGTTTGTCGCAGAATGTATTGGGACAGATCCGCTCTTGAAAGAAATGCTCTCGCAGGAAACAAGCCTTCGGGTCGTGCACTTGCGGAAGCTATCCTCCTTATTGACGAGAGGAATCCGTCTTTATTCGGTCCACCTGGTGAAAACCTCATGGATCGTCCGATAGGTCGCTGGAAGCGTCGCGACGAACCCGTAGCAAGCGCAATATCAATAGAGACGTGGCCTGCTGTGTCGTGCCGCGATTCATCCACACGGACCAGCAACTCGT
>Ga0157374_10006298_pt1 | contig 10059 bp, 9 predicted proteins | sample M25metaG_FD_115308 | JGI IMG/M metagenome (GOLD analysis project Ga0157374, IMG submission 115308) | Miscanthus rhizosphere microbial communities from Kellogg Biological Station, Michigan, USA - M2-5 metaG | ecosystem: Host-associated > Plants > Roots > Rhizosphere > Soil | place: USA: Michigan... | reverse complement strand
GGATCCACAGCGCGGTGTGCCGTCCGAGCGGTTCGATCGCGGTGAAGAACGTGTGCAGCGCGCCGTCCGGAGCGAAGACCTCGGGCCCGCGACGGCGCTCGTGGGTCACCGGCTTCGGCAGCTTGAGCAGGAACCGGAAGTCCTCCGGAGCCTGCGCCGCCCACATCTCCACCGTGGCGCGGGACGGCGTCGCGTAGAAGGTCGTGTTGCCCTCGACGGCGTTGCAAATCGTCGCATAGGCGGCGAGCCGCTCGCGCGGCGGAAGGGGATGCGGCACCAACCGCCCCTGCCACGCCGCGAGAGTCCACATGGCGCAGCCGACGTGCAGTTTCATGCCTGCGAGCCTAACGCTTGCGGCACCGGCCGATCGCCGCCGACGAGCCCGGTGAAGACGCAGTGGAGGGTACCGTGAGCACCCCAGAGCCGCTGCGGCGGAGGCGCCAGGCGTTCACTGAGGCGACCGCGTGGTGTGGCTGACCAGGCATACATCAGTGCTTATATGAAGGACATGGCGTTCTTGACCCGGCTGCGTGCCTTGACCGGCCGCATCGACCGCTTCCAGCAACGGCACCGCGTGCTGGCCTTCCCAGTCGCCGTGTACCGGGAGCTGCAGGCCAGCAAGGCCAACTACCTGGGCGCCATACTCACGTTCTTCGCGTTCATCTCGCTGTTCCCGCTGCTGCTGATCCTCACCACCGTCCTCGGCGCGGTCCTGCGCTCGAACCCTAAGCTCCAGCAGGACGTGCTGAACTCCGCGCTCGTCGACTTCCCGGTGATCGGCGACCAGCTGAAGAACAACATCCACGACTTCGCGCGCAACGGGATCGCGCTGCTGATCTCCATCCTGGTCACCGTGGTCGGCGCGCTGGGGCTGGCCAACGCTGCGCAGTACACGATGAACCTGCTCTGGGGGGTGCCGGAGGAGCGACAGCCGGGCTTCCCCAAGCACTGGCTGCGCAGCCTGGGGATCATCGGGACGATGGGACTCGGAGTGCTGTCCACGACCGCGATGACGACGCTCGGGGAGCTGGCCGGCGGGCGCGTGTTCACCGTGGGCCTGCGGATCGGTCTGCTGGGGGCCTCGTTCGTGATCACCGCGCTGCTGTTCTGGCTGGGCATGCGCACCGCCACAGCGGCCGAAGTACAAGGGCGCGACCTGCGTCTCGCCGCGATCCTCACCACAGTCTTCTGGCAGGGCCTGCAGTACCTCGGCGGCTTCATCGCCGCGCACCAGCTGGCCCACGCCACGACCCTCTACGGCGTCTTCGGCCTGGTGCTCGGTCTGCTCGCCTGGATCTACCTCCAGGCGCGGCTGACTCTGGTGGCGGTCGCCAGCGATGTGGTCCGGGCCCGCAAGTCCTGGCCCCGATCACTGTTCGACTGATCGGATCGTCCGTCAGTTGGCGCACGGCGATATACGCCCGGTGCCCCTCGACAAAGCCGGATCAACACCAGATGATCGCTGGGTAACCACCGATCATTCGAGGTGGCGATCAAGCGAGGCGGTCCCGGCAAGCTCTGCCGATCGCGTACGATCGTGTGAATCCCACCTAAGCCGTAAGGAACCGATGCGATGCGCCTGCTCGATTCCGCCCGCATCGGCCTGGCCGCCTTGTGGCCGCATGGAGCGCTGCGGCACCAGATCGACCACTTGCGTCCCGGGAAGATCATGCCGCACGGCATTCCCCGCAAGACCCTGGCGGTGTCGATCGCTCTGAGCGCGGCTCTGGTGACCAGCGGTCCCGCGCACGCGGCGATCAGCTACAGCCCGCTGCCGAAGCTGCCCGCGCTCAGCGCCTCCTCCCTGGCCGAGCGCTACGACATCAACCGCGCGGCGATGGCGAAAGCCGCCGACGAAGCGCAGTTCGGCGGGGACCCGGCCCTGGCGCACGCGCTGCGCAACCTCGCGGTCCCCGGCCGCGACTTCCTGTCCTTCGACCCCAACGGCGACGGCCGGGGCATCGAGGTGGTCGGCGACCTGGTGCACGCCAAGCGGATCGCCGTGGTCGTGCCGGGCGCCGGCAACACGCTCTCCAACTTCGACAGCGTCAAGGGCCCGGGCGTCGGCGCCGAGGCGCTGTACCACCAGGCGCAGGAACTCGGCGCGGGCACCTCGCTGGCCGTCATCGGCTGGCTGGGCTACGACCCGCCGTCCGTGGACAGCATGCACATCGCCATGCTCGGCCACGCCGACAGCGGCGCGAAGGCGCTGAAGACGTTCCTGGTGTAGCTCCGGACGATCAACAAGGCGCCGGTGTCGCTGCTGTGCCACAGCTACGGCTCGGTGGTCTGCGGCCAGGCCGCGTCGCACGTGAAGGTGACGGACATCGCCGTGTTCGGCTCCCCGGGCATGGGCGTCGGCTCGGTGTCCGACCTGAACACCACGGCGCGGGTGTGGGCCGGGCGCGGCGCCAGCGACGGCATCGCCGACGTGCCGCACGTCCAGGTGGACCTGCTGGGCGTCTCGGTGGGCTTCGGGGACGACCCGGTGGACCCGGCCTTCGGGGCCGGGCTGTTCGCCGCCGGCCGGGGCGGCCACAGCGACTACCTGCGAACCGGAGACACCGCGCTGCGCAACCTGGCGCTGATCGCCATGGGCCGCAGCGACGAGGTGACGTCTCCGCAGGAGGCGAGCTGAACCCCGGCGAAGCGGCCCTCGGCCCGACCCCCGACGGCTACCGCTATTTCCGGCGTTCGATCCAGCTCGCACATTCGTTCGACCCGGCGGACGCGGCTCTGGACCGGGCCTTCGAGCGGGCCCGGGCGATGCTCCAGGCGTGGGGACCGCAGATCGGCGCCGGGATGCGGGTCGAGGTCGACTCCGCCGCTGCCACTGAAACTGCCACTGCCGCTGCAGACCTCGACACCGACAGCGGCACCGACAGCGACAGCGACAGCGACACCGAGGACGCCTTCGCCCCGCTTCCGGCACCGTCGGTCGGCCTCGAAGGACGTCTGATCTCGCGGGTCGCCGGGTTGATCCCGCTGTACGCACCTTTCCGGGTCATCACGGCGGAATTCGACAGCGCGGACCACGCCGGGTACGCCTATGAGACGTTGCCCGGCCACCCGGAACGCGGACGCGAAGCCTTCTACGTGACGCGCGGAGAAGGCCTTGTCGAGTTCACGGTCATGGCGTTCTCGCAGCCCGCACTGTGGTACTCGCGCTTAGGCGGTCCGGTGACGCGAATCGTCCAGAATCGCTATACGAACAAGTACCTGTTGGCGATGGCCGTCCGCCCTTAAGAGCGCGCTATACCGGCGGCACCAATACGAAGAAACGCTGTAGCGCTTTCTCCTCACCGCGCACGAGTAGCGGTTCCCCGGGAATGCGGTGCCACAGGAAGAGCAAAAGATCCGAGGCGGTCCCGGACAGTTCGGCATCGGCCTGCTCGTCTTCGCCGAGCGGACGAAGGCCTGTCGGGTCCAGCCCGATGGACCAGGACTCCTTGCCGTCGGCCTGGATGAAGCGGTAGCGCTCGCCCTCCATCGGAGGAGGCGACTTCACACCGCGGCGGAACGGGACCACGACGTCGAGGAACTGGGCCACGCCGTCCGCCGCCAGTTCCTTGTCCACAGGCTGGGGAGAACCGATCGCGCCCTCCAGATCCCAGCGGTGCACGGCCGCCTCGATGGCCTGCATCCGCAGCCAGAAGCCGACGCCCTGCTCGCCGCCCCAGGTCCAGACGGCCGTTTTCGGATCGGTGGTGCGGAACGTCTCGGCCAGCGCCGTCGCGCCCTCGGCGAACCAGTCGGCCAGATCGTCCCGGCTGAGGTCGGCGGGGGCCTCGAACGGCGTCCGCCGGTCCGCGGGCATGGCGTCCAGCCGCTCCACGATGACGTGGTTCACCAAGCGATGGACACGGCCGAGATGCCGCACCAGATCCTCGGCGGTCCAGTCCGGACACGACGGGACGGGAAGCGGGGCGTCAGGCAGAGCTGCCATCAGCGCCGCACGGTGGAAAGCGGTTGTTTCCCTCTCGAAGTGCGCAATCAGGTCCACTTCTTCACTCTCCCACCGACTGTGCGCCCTGCCTAGGAACACGCTTTAGCGCCACAGGCGGTTTTTCTGTAGAGCTCTCCGCTTAAGCGAACTGATCACCATCACGAGCACGAGTCCGAGGACCGCGGCTCCCATGCAGGCGGCGACGATCTTGTCCCGGCGCGACGGCAGCAGGCTGGACTTCGTCGTGGCAGCCGTCGTGGTGGGGTTCAGGGCCTCGGTGGTCGCGTGTCCGGGGGACGTCCCCGGAGCCGCCGACGTGGTTCCACCCGCCGTGCTGGAAGGCGCGGCAGCAGGACTCGAAGCAGGAGCCGGGAGCGACGCCGCCAATGGAGCCGCACCGGCGAGCAGCGGGTTGTCCTTGGCGACCGGCGCGCCAACGCTGAGTGCGGCCAACGGATTGACGATGCCGTAGCCATACCTGTCGTTGCGTTGAAGGCCGGTAGCGCCGCCGGCCTTAGTCGCCGTCGCCAGAAGCGCACGGATGGCCTGCCCCGCAGTCCAGTCCGGGTGCATCGCACGGACCAACGCGACAGAAGCCGTCACATAAGCAGAAGACTCACTGGTGCCCTTCACCGTCTTCGGCACACCGTTGGCGTTTTCTACAGGGATCCCCACTCCGGGAGCCGTAAGAGCGACCTGCGGTCCGTAACTCGAGCCGGGCCAGCGTGCACCGGTGTCGTCGATCGCGCCGACCGCCACCACTCCAAGATAGGCCGCGGGAATGATGACGTGCCCGGTCCCGGCGTTCCCCGCGGCGGCGACCACCACGATGTCCGCGGCCTCGGCCTGCTTCACCGCGGCCGCCATGCCCGGCGTGTCCGCGGTGCCGAGCGACATGTTGATCACCTTGACGTGCTGGGCGACCGCGAACTTGACGGCATCGGCGATGTGCACGGGATCAGAGCCGGTGGCCTGCTGCATCCGCACCGGCAGGATCTTCGCCTCGGGCGCCAGGCCGCGCAGGCCGTCGCCGCCGCCGGTCCCGGCGATGAGCACGGCCATCGTGGTGCCGTGGCTGTCGGTGTCGGTGTCGACGTGCGCGATGCCGGTGCTGTCCGGGCCGAGCGAGAAGTCCGCGCCGGGGAGCAGGTTGTCGCGGGTGTCGCCGAGCGGTGTGACGCCGGAGTCCACCAGGCCGACTGTGACGCCGGCGCCCTTGGTGTGCTGCCACACCTGGTCGGCCTTCAGATACGTGAGCGGCCACTGCGCCGCGGGTTTGGGGACGGCGTCGGCCGCCCGCACTGTAGGCGGCATGAACGCGAGCGCGGCCATGCCACAGACACCCATGAGCGACCCCAAGCGGTGCGACATGCGCTCTAGGATTGCGCGGCACCGCAAATAACGCAAACCTCTGTGAAAATCCCTATAGAGGCTTTTCCGACACTAGGCGGAAATCACATACCGCTTATGATTCAGACCATGGCCCGTTACGAGTACCGCTGTCGCGCGTGTGGCGACACCTTCGAGCTGTCGCGTCCGATGTCCGAGGCGTCGGCTCCCGCCGTGTGCCCCGCAGGCCACGACGACACTGTCAAGCTGATCTCCACGGTCGCCGTGAACGTCGGGGGCGGGAACAAGTCCGCCGCAGCACCCGGCAACGCTGGCGGGTGCTGCGGCGGAGGCTGCTGCTCGTAGCGCTTCGCGGGTTGCGCTAAGCGGCTGAGTCAGCAGCCGGAGGGGCTGGCCGAGGGAGGCCGTATCAGCCCATGTGCGGGTACCGGTGGTCGACCGGCGGCGCGAAGGTCTCCTTCACCGTGCGCGGGCTCAGCCAGCGCAACAGGTTCTGCGCGGAGCCGGCCTTGTCGTTGGTGCCGGAGGCCCGGCCGCCGCCGAACGGCTGCTGCCCGACGACAGCGCCGGTCGGCTTGTCGTTGACGTAGAAGTTGCCGGCCGCGAAGCGCAGCTTGCTGTGCGCCTCCTCGACTGCGGCGCGGTCCGTGGAGAAGACGGAGCCGGTCAGCGCATAGGGAGTGGAGCTGTCGACCAACTCCAGGACTTCGCTATAGCGCGCGTCGTCATAAACATGCACCGCGAGGATCGGACCGAAGAACTCATCGGTGAAGATCTCGTGGTGCGGGTCCTCGCCGACCAGGATCGTCGGCTGCACGAAGAAGCCCTGCGAGTCGTCCGCCGTGGCGCCGGCGAGGATCTCCACCTTGCCCTCCGCGCGGACCCGCGCGAACAGGTCGCTGTGCTTGGTGAAGGCCCGCCGGTCGATGACCGCGCCGCCGAAGTGGGAGAAGTCGGTGACGTCGCCGTAGGTGATGGTCCCGGTGACGTCGGCCAGCTGCTCCCGCACGCCGGACTCCCACAGGGAGCGCGGGATGTAGGCACGCGAGGCCGCGGAGCACTTCTGCCCCTGGTACTCGAACGCGCCGCGGACCAGCGCGGTGACCAGGGCGGCCGCGTCGGCGCTGGGGTGCGCCACGACGAAGTCCTTGCCGCCGGTCTCGCCCACGATCCGCGGATAGGAGCGGTAGACGTCCAGGTTCTCCGCGGTCTGGCGCCACAGGGTCTTGAACGTCTTGGTGGAGCCGGTGAAGTGCAGACCGCCGAACTCGCGGTCGTTCAGCGCGACCTCGCTGACCGCCAGGCCGTCGCCGGTGACCAGGTTGATCACGCCGGCCGGCAGGCCCGCGGCCTCCAGCAGCTCCATCGTGTACTGCGCCGCCAGCTGCTGCGTCGGCGAGGGCTTCCACACCACGGTGTTGCCCATCAGCGCCGGCGCGGTCGGCAGGTTGCCGGCGATGGCGGTGAAGTTGAACGGCGTGATCGCGGTGACGAAGCCGTCCAGCGGACGGTAGTCGGTGCGGTTCCAGACGCCGGCGGAGTTGGCCGGCGGCTGTTCGGCCAGGATCTGCCGGGCGAAGTGCACGTTGAAGCGCCAGAAGTCGATCAGCTCGCAGGCGCTGTCGATCTCCGCCTGCTGCACCGACTTGGACTGGCCGAGCAGGGTGGCGGCGTTGACGGTGTCCCGCCAGGGGCCGGACAGCAGTTCGGCCGCGCGCAGGATGACCGCGGCGCGCTCGTCGAAGGGCAGCGCGCGCCAGGCCGGCGCCGCCTCCTTGGCCGCCGCCACGGCGTCGGCGACGTCGGCCGCGGTGGCGTTGCCGGTGTCGCCGAGGACGTGCTTGTGGTTGTGCGGCTGGACGACCTCGACACGCTCGACGGCGGCCATCCGGCGCTTCCCGGCGATCGTCATCGGCAGTTCGTGGCGCTCGGCGGCGATCTCGGCGACGCGGCGCTGCAGCGACTCGCGCTCGGCCGAGCCCGGGGCGTAGGCGCGGACCGGCTCGTTGACCGGGGCGGGGGTGTGGGTGATGGCATCCATGGCGGTGCGGGTGGTCCCCTCTTTCAGCGCTTGACGAGCGAGTTCAGGAAGAACATGACGTTGGCCGGGCGCTCGGCCAGGCGGCGCATGAAGTAGCCGTACCAGTCGTCGCCGAAGGGCACGTACACGCGCATGGTGTCGCCGGCGGCGACCAGGTTGTGCTGCTCGGTGGTCCGGATGCCGTGCAGCATCTGGAACTCCTGCTGGTCCTGCTCCCGGCCGGTCTCGGCGATCAGCGCGTGCGCGATGTCGATCATGCGCTGGTCGTGGCTGGCGATCATCGGGTACGCCGAGGAGCGCATCAGCGTCTTCATGGCGCGCACGTAGGCCTTGTCCACGTCGTGCTTGTCCTGGTGCGCGACCGAGGCGGGCTCCATATAAGCGCCCTTCACCAGCCGCACCCGGGAGCCCGCGGTCGCCAGGTCGGCGATGTCGCCCTCGGTGCGGAACAGCGCGGCCTGGATCGCCACGCCGACCCAAGGGAACTCGCCGCGCAGCTCGCGCAGGGCGCCCAGGGTGGCGTCGACCGTGGTGTGGTCCTCCATGTCCAGGGTCATGGTGGTGCCGGCGTCGCGCGCCGCCTCGGCGATCGCGATGGCGTTCTCCAGCGCGATCTTCTCAGCGTCCCTCGGGAGCTTCTGGCCGAGCGCCGAGAGCTTGAGCGAGACCTCGGTGCGGTGCGCGATGCCGAGATCGGCGAAGCGCTTGAGCATCTCCAGGTATGCGTCGCGGGTGGCGGCGGCGTCGGAGGCGTCCAGCGTGTCCTCGCCGAGCCGGTCCACCGTGACCGCCAGGCCCTGCTCGACCAGGTCGCCGATGACCAGGCCGGCCTGGTCGAGGTTGTCCCCGGCGACGAAGCGGTCCACGACGCGCCGGGTCAGGGGGACGCCGGTGATGATCCCGCGCATCTTGGCGCTGCGGGACGCGGCGAGAAGCGTTTGGCTGAGCATGGCACGAAGGTAAGGCGGCGTGTCCGGTGGCGATATGGACGAGTGCCACGATCATCGCCCGATTTCGTCATACACTTGTCTGATGGCGACCCCGACCACCGACCAGCTGCAGGACCTCGTCGACCTCGTCTCCCAGCTCGCCTCGTCCTCGGCGACGCTGGAGGACCGCGACTTCGACCTGGTGGCGTTCGCCTCGCAGTCCGGGGGTCTGGACGTGATCCGGCAGCGCTCGATCCTGCAGCGGCGCTCCACCCCGGAGGTGCGGGCCTGGTTCGAGGGCTTCGGGATCGCGCGCAGCGACCGGCCGGTGCGCACGCCCGCGGACCCCGAGCACGGAGTACTTCCGCGTGTCTGTCTGCCGGCGCGGTGGAACGGGGTGACGTACGGGTACGTGTGGCTGCTCGATGAGGACGGCCATCTGGATGACGCACTGCTCGCCAGCGCTATGCACGAGGCGTCACGGGCTGGCGCATTGTTGGCGCAACAGGCGCGGGTCAGGGAGCGGATGGAGGTACGGCTCCAGAACCTGCTCTCGCCGGAGCGCGCGATCGCCGAGCAGGCCGCTGAAGAGATCTCCGAGCTCGGACTCGTGGAGCGCGGCCGGAAGGTCGCGGTCGTCGTCCTGGAGGCGCGGACCCAGGACTGGCAGTCGATACCGCTCAACCTGTGGCGGCTTCCGCGCTCTGTTCTGGCGGCTCCGGAGACGGACCACATCAGTCTGCTGGTCCCCGAACCGCACTCCGTCGCCGATATAGCGGAACGCGCGCTGGAACTCTATAGAGAGCGGCTGGAGACCGATGCGCGGGACGACGTATTAGTGGGGATCGGCGCGGCGCGCGAGGATCTGGCGGAGGCTCGGGCCAGTTGGCGTGAGGCCCGGCTCGCGGTGCGGGTAGCGCGGGCGGTCCCGGCGTTCCGGCCGACCGCCGCGTGGGCGGATCTCGGGATCTACCGGCTTCTGGCGTGCGGTCCCCAGAGGGAACTGCGTGACGCGGTAGTGGACCCCGCGGTACGGCGGCTGCTCGAGGAACCGGACTTGCTGGTCACGGTACAGACGTATTTGGACCACGCCGGCAGCGCGCAGCAGACGGCCGCCGCGCTGAGCATCCATCGACAGACGCTCTATCACCGGCTGGAGAAGATCGAACGGATCACCGGTCTCGACCTGGCCGACGGCCGAGACCGGGTGCGGCTGCACCTGGGGGTGTCGCTCGCTCCGCTGGTGGGCGGCTGAACGCCTGAGCGCTCAGCCCCCGAGGAGACCGATGCTCAGGCCCCCAGCTGGACCGACGCCTCGTGCCCGAGGAAGCCCAGCAGGTCCTGGCGGCTCACCACGCCCTTCGGCTTGCCCTCGACCAGCACCACCGCGGCGTCCGCCCGCTCCAGCGCCGTGACCAGCGCCGACACCGGCTCGCCGGAGCCGACCTGGGGCAGCGGCGGGGACATGTGCTCGTCGAGGCGGTCCTCCAGCGAGGCCTTCTCGTAGAACAGCGCGCGCAGCAGGTCCCGCTCGACGATGGACCCGATGACCTCGGCGGCCATGACCGGCGGCTCCTCCTTGACCACGGGCATCTGGGACACGCCGTACTCGCGCAGCGTCTCGATGGCCTCGCCGACGGTCTCGTGCGGGTGCATGTGGACCAGGTCCGGCAGGCCCTGGCCCTTGCGGGAGAAGACCTCGGCGACGGTGGGCTCGTCGGTGCCCGGGCTCAGGAAGCCGTAGTCGGCCATCCAGTCGACGTTGAAGATCTTCGCCAGGTAGCCGCGGCCGG
>Ga0157374_10006296_pt1 | contig 10060 bp, 10 predicted proteins | sample M25metaG_FD_115308 | JGI IMG/M metagenome (GOLD analysis project Ga0157374, IMG submission 115308) | Miscanthus rhizosphere microbial communities from Kellogg Biological Station, Michigan, USA - M2-5 metaG | ecosystem: Host-associated > Plants > Roots > Rhizosphere > Soil | place: USA: Michigan... | reverse complement strand
GCTGCTCTCGACCGGCGCCGAATACAGGCGCCTGCCGGTCGAGGACCTCGAAAGCTACGAGGGAATCACCGTCTTCTACGCCGCCGGGCCACCCGAGGCGCAGCTCTGCGGAGGTCAGCGCGTCGGCGTGATCGGCGGTGGCAACTCGGCCGGCCAAGCGGCCGTCTGGCTGGCCCGCGGCGGCGCCCTGGTCACCCTCCTGCACCGCCGCGCCGACCTCGGCGAGACGATGTCCAACTACATGCTCGACGAGCTCGAGCGCTACGGGGTCGCGGTCCGCGACCGCAGCGAAGTCAAGACGCTGCACGGCAAGGACGGTCACCTCGAGGCCGTTACCCTGACCGACGGCGCCGAGCTGCCGCTCACCGCCCTCTTCCTCTTCCTCGGCGCCTCCCCCTGCACCGACTGGCTCGGCGACGTGGTCGCGCGCGATGAGAAGGGCTTCATCCTCACCGGTCCCGAAGCGGGCGCCGAAGGTCTGCTCGAAACCAGCGCCCCGGGTGTCTTCGCCGCCGGCGACGTCCGCGCCGGCTCGATCAAGCGCTGCGCGACGGCGGTCGGCGAGGGCGCAGCGATCGTCCGCTTCGTGCATGAGCACCTCACGCCCCCCACTCCGCCGCCAGAGCCGAAACGCCCCAGTCCCATGCAGGCCGAGACGCGCGGACTCTCCGAGAACCGGCTCAGTTGAAGCGCGTCGGCAGTGAGGCGATGCCCTGCACCGTGTTATTACGGATTCGCGGCGGGTCGTCGACGGTTTCGATCGTCTTGACATGCGCGATCAGAGCTCGAAGCAGCGCCGCCATCTCGAGCTTGGCGAGGTTGATCCCGATGCAGGTGTGCGGCCCGTTGCCCCAGCCGAGATTGCCCCCCGGCGGCCGGTCGAGGTCGAAGCGGAAGGGGTGCGGAAAGCGGCGCTCGTCCATGTTCGCCGCCGCGAAGAGCAAGGCGACGCGGTCGCCGGCGCGAAGCTGCACGCCCCCGATCTCTGCATCTCGGCTGACCCGGCGGGTGAAACAGCGGACCGGCGAGGCGATGCGCACGGCCTCGACCACCGCAGCCGGAATCAGCTCCGGCTCGCGACGCAGGCGCTGCCAGGCATCGGGATTGCGGCCGAGCAGCCAGAGCATCTGGGAGATCGAGTGGACGGTCGTGTCCAGGCTTGGGGCGATGAAGTCGATGATCATCATCCGCGCCTCGACCTTGCCGATCTCGCCGCGGTCGGCAGCGTCGAAGACGGCAGCCGCCCAGCTACCCGGCGTCACGCGAGAGCGATCGAGCCGCTGCACGTAGGCGATCAGGTTGAGTGTGCTGGGGAACGCCCGCCGCCAGCGGCGGTTGAGCGGGCCGAGCACGTCGAAAGCCATCGTGCTCCAAGCCATCAACTGGCCGGCCGGGACCGGCAGGCCGACGAGCTCGGCCACCACCCGCAGCGGCAGGACGCTGGAGAACTCGCGCACGGCGTCGAACTCGGGAGCGCCGGCCAAGCTCGCCACGAGGGCATCGGCCTCAGCGTCGAGGCGCTCGGCAACCGGGGCAAGCGGCTTGGCGCCAAGCGGTCGCATCATCACGTTGCGCCGGGTGGCGTGCGTCTGGCCGTTGCTGAAGAGGATCGACTTGCGGCCGCTGAAATTGCCGATCGGATTTGCGGCGACGCCGTGGTCGCTGGCGAACAGCTCGTCGTCGCGCAGGGCCGCGCGAACGTCCTCGAACCGGCCCATCGCCCAGAGCCGGTTTCGCGGCAGGCGGACGATCGAGCCGGCTTCGCGAATCGCCGCGAATGCGGCCGCCGAGTCTTCGACCACATCATCCGCATAGAGATCGACATCGACCGCCGGCAGCGAGGACGGTGGCTGCCGGCGGAGGCGAGGCGACTCGACAAGCTCGGCGACATACCCCACCGTCAGGCCGCGACCTTCTGGCCCTCTGCCGCCAAGCCCTCGAGCGCCGACGCCGCAGCTTCGGCCCCGCCCGCCCGCGCGAACGCGTCGCGAACTCGCTCAGCGCCCGGCCGGCGCTCGATCGCTTCCTCGACGGTGGCGCGCAAGCGATCGGGTCGCAGCCGATTCGGCCGCAGGATCGTCCCGCCGCCGCAGTGCTCGGCGCGACGGGCGACCTCGAACTGATCGCGCATAAACGGAACTGTGCAGACCGGCACGCCGGCTGCAAGGGCCTTCTGCGTGGTGCCCATGCCACCGTGCGAGACCACGACGGCGGCGCGGCGCATGATCGGACCGTGCGGGAGGAAGCGCTCCACCCTGGCATTCGCCGGGACCTGAAAATCACCCGGATCGTGAGCCGCGCTGGTGGCGATCACCGCGTAGGGCCGCCCGGCGAGAGCCTCGAGCGCAACCCTGATCAACTTCGCGTCGTCCTGGAACTCGGTCGAAGCCGTGACCAGGACGATCGGGCGGTCCTCAGCGGCGAGCCACTCCGGCGCGAGCGCCGGCGGCTCCCAGAGCGCCGGGCCGACGAGCCGCACGTTGTGCGGCCACTCGCGCGGGTATTCGAAGGGCTCTGCCGAGAACTGAACCAGTAGCGGCGCAACGCTGTAGAGATCTTCGATGCGGTCGAACGCCGACAGGCCAAGAGCCGCCCGGCGGGAGTTGTGGCTGCGCAGGAACGAGCGAAAGGCAAGCGGGCTGAGTGCGCTCAGACCGGCGTCCCGTAGGCGTGCAAACTGACTATTCGAGGGGGCGAAGCCCGGGCCGAAGCTAGGAACGCCGCGGGCGGGCGCGGGGTGTGGGTACGGCATGTAGTGAGCCCACGGCAGCCCAGATGCCTCGGCCGCCACAGCCGCGCCCGTTGCATTGGTGTCGACCCAGATGAGGTCCGGGCGCTCGGTCTCGATCGCCGCCTGCAGGTCGGGGATCTCGTGGCGCGCCCGCTTGGCGAAGGTCTCACATGCCGAGACGAGGGCGCCAATCGACGTGCGCGCTTTCCAATCTTCGAGCGGTATCGCCTCAATGCGCGGGTTGATTGGCGCAACGTCGAGACCGAGCCGGCCGATCGCGTCCACGCTTCCGCTCGCGGTGCGGATGAGGACGTCGTGTCCGCGATCGCGCAGCGCGATCGCGGTGGCGACCGGCGGGAAGGCGTGCCCCGAGCCCGGGCAGGTATAGACGAGCACGCGCGCCATCAGCTGCCGCCTGCCAGAGCGGCGATCATGCCGGCCATCGCCGCTTCGGTCTGCCTGCGGGACAGCTTCATATCGAGGCGCATCAGCTTCCAGCTGAGCAGGTCGGTGGCGACGATCAACTGGACCACGAGCCGCTCGCGGCCGGCACCACGGAGCCCGCGGAGGCTTGGCTCGAAAACCCGTTCGACCCATTCACGATGAAATTTCCGGCCTTCGTCGGTCATTGCGCGTACGGTCGGAAAGCGATCCTCCTCAGCCAGCAGGTGAAGGAGGCGGTCGCCAGACGCGTCGTAGTGCTCGAGCAGGTTGCGGATCGCTCCGGCGTGATCGCCGGCCGGAGCTTCCTCCCGGAACTCGACCATGCGCCCACCCCAATCTTCGACCGCGGCCACGAACAGGCCCTCCTTGCGGCCGAAATGCGCGATCAGGGTGGGAACCGTGACATTGGCCGCCGCGGCAATTTCGTCGAGCGTGACGTCGTCGTAGGCGCGAGAGAGGAATCGCTCCAGCGCCACCTCGCGGATCCGCCGGGCAGTTGCCTCCGAACGCTGCGCCCGCACGCCCATCCGGTATTGCCGCTTGCCTGTCGCCGTCGCCGTCATCATTTCACTTATACGTCACTATAGTGAAAATTAGGAGGACGTCAAGCAGAGTCAGTCGATCTGAACATCCTCCTGTTGTAGTAGGATCCTCCTATGTCACAGATCACCTGGAGAGTCGAGGAGCTGGCCGCACAGCGCGGCTGGGGAGCGCGGCAGCTCGCAGAGGAGACCGGACTCGATCAGAAGACCGTGCGAAACATCCTCGCCGGCCGGGCGACGCGAGTCGACCTCAACACGATCGCGCGGTTGTCGCGGGCCTTGGGAGTGGGCCCGGGCGCACTCTGGGACGTTGGTCCGAACTCGACCGGGGCCTGGGAGAGGACGGCCGGCTCTGCTGGGGAGGCAGCGCCTGGTGAGCTGGACGCGGTTCTTGCCGACCGCTGGTCGGCGCCCGATCCCGCTCTCGAGCGGGCCCTGCGCGCGCCTTGAGTCGCTGCTATCTGGACACCAATTTCGTCTACGCGCACCTGCGCTCGAAACGCGGTGGCGCGCTGGGACCGGTCGAGGCATGGCGCGCTCGGGTGCTGGGCGAACTGGACGGCGGCGGCGTGATCAGCGCCCTCGTCCTCGACGAGCTGGCCTACCGCCTCGTCCTCGCCTGGCTGCGCGATGACGGCGACGCTGATCCGCTGTCGACTTATCGGCAGGACCCTGCTGCGTCGATGCGAGCGACGCGGCGGCGCCTGACGGCAACATGGCGCGCGATTGACCTTCTCGCCCTCGAGATCCAACCCACCGAACACGCCGTGATTGAGATGGCGAAGTCTCTGATGGCACGACCGGGACTCGCGCCCCGTGACGCCTTCCACGCGGCCCACGCGATCGAAGCCGGCTGCGAGCTCATCGCGAGCTCAGACGCCGGCTTCGACCGAGTACCGGAATTGCGCCGACTGGCGCCCTGAAACGACCGGCTAGCCGCCGGCGCCCGCGTAGCGCAGCGAGCCGGGGGTGTCGAGCAGCTCGCCCGTCTCGAGCAGGGTCTTGAGGCCGGAGAGGATCATCGGCCAGCCGCCCCAGAGTTCGGAGTTGGCGCCCTCGCCGAGCTGGTCATGGGTGACCGAGAGGCGGCAGGAATCGCCGACCGGCTCGATCTCCCAGGTCACCCGCGACTCGCCTTCGCGCTCTACCTCCTCGCTCCACAGCGCGGTGAAGCTCTGCACGAGCCGGCGCGGCGGCTCGACCTCGAGGTTCTTACCGCTGGCTATGTCGATTACCCCGGGGACGCCTGACTTGTACTCCGAGCCGGGCTTCCAGTCGGAATCGGTACCCACGCCGAAGCTGTACTTCTTGCGCATCTCGCCGTCGGTGATCGCCTCCCAGAGGCGCTCCGGCGTCGTCTTGATGTAGATCTCGAACACGGTCATCGTGCCGCGCCCGCCGACCACGGTGTAGAGCTCCTCCTGATTCATCTGTCTTCCTCCTCGATTTCGGTCTTGAGCTCGCTGAGCGCCGAGGCCCAGGGCTCCGCGTACTTGCTCACCCAGCGCTCGTAGACGAGCCGGATCGGGACGGGGTTGAGGAAGTGGAGCTTCTCGCGACCGCGCTTGCGCGTGGTCAGCAGCCCCGCCTCCTCCAGCACCCGCAGGTGCTTCATCACGCCGAAGCGGGTCATCGACGCGCCCTCTTCGAGCTCGCCGAGCGTCTGCCCGTCGCGCTCAAAGAGGCGATCGAGCAGCCCGCGCCGAGTCGGATCCGCCAGCGCCTTGAATACCTCGTCCATGACCAGACTATAGGTGACCTATTGGTCACATGTCAACTAGGGCTCGGCGACGTGCAGTTCGAGCGCGTGGATCTGGCTCTGGCCGTAGGAGCCGGTCTGAACCGGGCCGGCGGCGCTGATCAGGTCGCCCGCCCCGGGCAGCGGGTGAGGGCGCAGGCCCTTGCGGACGTCGATCGCGGTCAGGCCGGGAAGGGTGATTCCCTGCGGGTCGATGACGACAAAGTGAGCGTCGCCGTCGCCGTCGGGATCGACCCGCTCCACGTAGACGATCCGCCCCTCGGTGCTGCGGCAGCTGGACAGGCCGGGTTCGCAATGCGAGGGGGCGACCTTTTCGACCGCGGGCTTTTCGCGGTGTTGCTTGCGCGGCGGCGGCTCGACGGTTTCATGCTGCTCGGTGCTACTGCTGGTCGTTTCGCTGTCCGCCCCACAGCCCGGGACGGCGGCGAGCAGCGCTACACAGGCCAAGGCGACCAGCAGTGCCCGCTCAACTCCGCTCGGCAAGACCAGGCGGCGCACCGGGCTCAGGGCCGCAGGACCGAGACCGTCGAGTCACGCGGCGCCGCCGCGTAGAGCAGGTTGCCCGGTCCCTGGGCCAGAACGCCGAGCTTGGAGTAGCCGCTGGCGACCCCCTTTTTCGTCGCCCCCGGGAGCTTCGTGCAGACGCCCTTGCGGGCGCTGCTCAGTTGCAGGTTGCCGGTCACGCAACCGCGAAAGCTCAACGCTCCCGAGTGGGGATCGCGACGCAGCTCGGTGACCCCGTCCTCGCCACGCACGGCGACGAAGACAAGCTTGCCGTTGCGGCTGAGGATCGCCGTGTGCGCGCCGTAGAGGGGCGAGCCCTGGGCCAGCCTGCTCGCCTTCGGAACCAGGGTGCACTTGCCGCGATCGCCGCTGAAGCCGCTGATGCAACTGGCCGGCGCCAGCTGGCCATTCGCGCGGCTCCGCCTCAACACGACGATCGATCCAAAGCTGTTGGTCACGTAGACAAAGCGCCGGTCGGGGGTTTCGGTCAGGCCGTTGGGGACCTGCAGCGTGTAGGGCCCTCCCGTCGCCGGGCCGCCGTTCGCGCACCCCTTGGGCCCGGTAAGACCGGTGAGGCAAGCGCGGTAGGCGATGCCGCCCTCGTCGTCGATGACGAAGGTGTCGACGGTTCCGGCCCGGCTGGCAGCCGTGTAGAGGAACCGCCCGTCGGCGGAGATCAGCGGCGCCGATACTTCGTCGAGCACGCGATCGCCCTTGACCTGGGTACAGACTTTCGACTGTTTGCTGCTGCTGTAGCACTGCTTGAATTCCAGCGCGCCATTGGACGGGCTGCGGGCGAAGACCGCGACGCTCTGGTCGAGGGCCGCGGTGACGTAGACGCGGCTCCCGTCGCCGCTGATCGCGATGCCACTTGGTTCGGCGAGGCCGGACCCGTAGCCCTCCTTAGTGGCGCTTGGGATCAGCGAGCAGGCGCCGGTGCCACCTGGACCGGCGGCCTGGGAGCCCGAGACGCAATCCACGTAGGTGAGCTCGCCGCTGAGCGGATCGCGGGCGAAGCGCGCCACGGTGGCGTCGTGAAAATCGCCGCTGGTCACGTAGAGCGAGCGCCCGTCGGGGCTGATCGCCGCCGCGGTCGGTTTGGCCAGCGGCGAATCGCCCGCATTGGCCTGGGCGCCGGGAACGTTCGTGCACTCGCTCAGAAAGCTGTCGCCGGTAAAGCAGGCGCCGAACCCGACCCTCCCCGGCGCCGGGCCGACGGACAGACGAGCGATCGCGCTGCTCTTGTTGGCGACCGCGTAGAGCGACTGACCTTCATCGACAGACACGAGGTCAACGACCCCGGCCAGGCTGGACTGGCCGTCTTCCTGGCGCGCTCCGGGCACCGTCCGGCAGCCGCGCCGCGCCGCGACGTCGCTGTTGCCGGTTACGCAACCGAGCACCGCGATCTTGATCCCTTGCCGGTGGGGTCGCGCCGAGGCGGCCACAGGAACGAGGAGAAGGAGGGCGCAGATCGCTGCGGGTGCTGTGCGGAGCGCTGATCTCAACATTGTCGCTACGGCGACTTTAGGCGAGTCTTTTCCACCTGAGCAAGCTTTAGCTTGAGGCGTTTGAATTCTTTCTCCTGCGTGGCTGTGCGTTTGTGACCGCTGTAGGCGAGATTTTTCTTCTCTAGCGGATCGGTCTTGAGGTCGTACATCTCCCACTGCGGCGGCACCGGGTTTTCGCTGGTGTCGTAGTACTTGGCAAGCTTCCAGCGGCCTTCGCGGATGCTGACGATGTGATTGGGCGGCTGCGGGTACGGCCCTTTCTTCTGCCCTGACTGGTAATCGTCGTAGGTGAAGACGACGTAGTCCTGGACCGATTTGTCCGCGTGCGAATGCAGGACCAGCTTCGAGTAGTCGACCCCCTGCCAGTTGGCGCGGGCGCTTTTCGGCGCCGCCGCCAGGCTCGCCAGAGTCGGCAGGAAGTCGACGTGTGAGACCAGTGCTTCGGTCTTGGCCGGCTTCGGGAAGAGCTTCGGGTTCGAGTAGACGAGCGGCACTCGCGTCGCCTCCTCGTAGAAGTTGAAGTTCTTCTGGCGCAGACCACCGTGGGTCAGGCCCATCTCGCCGTGGTCCGCCGTGCGCACGATCAGCGTGTCATCGAAGAGGCCGGTCTCTTCGAGCTTGTCGAGAACGTTGACCAGGTAGCTGTCGGAGGAGCGCATCAGGTTGCCGTAGAAGTTCAGGTAGTTGCGCATCTGTTCTCGGTTTTTCGGCTTGCCGGTCAGGTTGAAGATCTTGAGGAACTGTTCCTGGACGCTGGGCTTGGTCGAAAGGTCTTCTTCGGCCGTCTCCGGCGCGTGGATGCTGCCCTCCAGCCAGGACTGGTCATAGCCGGCTTCCTTGAAGGATTTGCTCGGGTAGAAGAGGACGTCGTGCGGGTTGACGACCGAGATCACCATGAAGAAGGGCTGCTGCTGAGCCGCGGTCGAGTTCAGGTACTGCAGGGCGCCCTCGGTGCCGTCCTCAACCGTGCCGACCTGATTGATGAAGCGGCCGTCGTTGTCGATGAAGCCGCCGCCGGCCTCGGGCACGCTCTGGTTGGCGCCTGCATCGGGCGGGTTCCAGCGCTGGAAGCCGTACTTTTCGAGGTCGGAGGGCTGCGCGTCTTCCTTTACTGCCGGTTTCGAGCAGTGCCACTTGCCCTTGTAGACGACGTTGTAGCCGGCCGCTTTCATCACCGTGGCGAGGTTTTTCAGTTCGACCGGCAGGCTCACCTGCGGGTTCGCCGGCGCTTCCATGTCTTCCTCGAGCGTGTACTTGACCCCGTGCTGGGCGGGGAAGTAGCCGCTCATCAGGGTCGAGCGGGCCGGCGAGCACATGCAGGCGTTGGTGAAGGCTCGTTCGAAGCTGAGGCCGTGCTGGCGCAGCCGCCGCATCCCCGGCATGTTCTGGCGCAGCCAGTTCTGCGGGAAGTGCTGGATCGCCCGCTCCTGGTCGGTGAGGAAGAGGATGACGTTCATCCCGGCCACGTCGCGGCGCTTGCCTTTGGCGGCGGCGAGCGCCCGCTCCACACCGGCGCCCTGGGAGAGCAGCAGCGCCGAGGCCGCCGTCGCTCCCGTGCCAAGCAGCTGCTTGCGAGTCAGACCATCCCTGTGCTCGTCCGACTGACTCATTTATTCCTCCGGAAGATGTCGACGGCATTGCTGCCGAACGAGGTCGAGTAGACAAAGCGGCCGTCGGGGCTGAGCGCGATCGAGCTGACGCCGCGCAACGCCCGCCCGCGCGTGCAGCCCGGGACCGAGCTCGGGGCAACGCAGCCCGCCCGGCCCGGCAACTGGTTCACCGTGCCCGATTTCTTGCCGCGAGCGAGAACGTCGATCGCCCCGGTATTGAACGCAGCCGCGTAGACGTTGGCGCCGTCAGGCGAGATCGCGAGCCCCTCGGGCGCGACGAGCGCGCGGCCGAAGGAGCAACCCGTGGCGCGCAGGTAGACGAGGCAACCGAGGGTGCCTTTCTTCTGCGTCAGGCCGCCGGAGGACGAGCGCCCAAACGAGGTCACGCTGTTGCTGAAGAGCGAGGTCACGTAGACGTCTCCGCCCGGATTGAAGGCGACGGCGTTGGCGCCGCTCAACTGCACGCCGGTGGTGCAGCCGGCGAGCGTGCTGTTGGCAATGCAGCCTTCGCCGCTGGTCGCCTGGGTGAGGGTGCCGGTCGCCTGGTCGCGCACCAGCACGGCAACGGCGTTGGAGAGGGCGCTGGCGACGTAGACGTTAGCGCCGTCGCCGCTGATCGCCATTCCCTCGGGGGCGCCGAGGGCAAGGCCCGTGGTGCAGCCCGTGATCGCTTCGGCGATGCAACCCGTGCTGTCCCCCGGCTGGGTCAGCGCGCCGCTGGCCTGATCGCGATCGAAGACCGCGGCCGCGGTGCCGAAGAACGGGCCGTCGTAGACGTTGAACGCGTCGGGGCTGACGACGACGACTTCGGGGCCGACCAGGGCGCGGCCGCTGGCGCAGACGGGAACCCGCAGGCCGGAGGGGCAGCCGGCGGAGCCGGGCAGCTGCGTGAGCGCCCCATTGGACGGGTTGCGGTTGAAGACGCTGATCGTGTTGCTGGCGCGCGAGGTCGCGTAGACGTT
>Ga0157374_10006295_pt1 | contig 10061 bp, 8 predicted proteins | sample M25metaG_FD_115308 | JGI IMG/M metagenome (GOLD analysis project Ga0157374, IMG submission 115308) | Miscanthus rhizosphere microbial communities from Kellogg Biological Station, Michigan, USA - M2-5 metaG | ecosystem: Host-associated > Plants > Roots > Rhizosphere > Soil | place: USA: Michigan... | reverse complement strand
TGGGCCTCACCAGCGACGCGCGTAGCCGCTTCGAGCGCGGTGTCGACCCGGCGTTCCTCGACGACGGCCTTGCTATCCTGACCGGCCTCATCCTCGACATTTGCGGCGGCGAGCCTTCGGCGGCGCTCAACGTTGGCGAACCGCCGGTCGGGCGACGAACAATCTCCTTCGACTTCGCTCGGACCAAAGCACTCGGCGGGATCGACGTGCCCGAGCCTCGACAGCGCGAGATCCTGGAGAGCCTCGGCTTCGAGCTTTCGGGGAATGAAGTGACGATCCCGACCTGGCGGCGCGACGTCGAGGGTTCGGCCGACCTGGTCGAGGAGGTCGCGAGGATCACCGGTTATGATCGGGTGCCGTCGACGCCGCTCGACCGCGCTCCAGGCGTGGCTCAACCGACCGCGACGCGATCGCAGCTGATGGAGCGGAAAGTCCGCCGGACGGCGGCCGCTCGCGGCCTAGACGAGGCAGTCACGTGGAGCTTCATTTCCGAGGACGAAGCCACTGCTTTCGGTGGTGCCCCGTGGCGGCTGGCAAACCCGATCAGCGAAGAGATGAAGGTGATGCGCCCGTCGCTGCTGCCGGGCCTGATCGCCGCCGCGCGCCGCAATCTGGATCGCGGTGCAGCATCGGTAAGACTGTTCGAGTTCGGCCGTAACTACCTCTGCGCCACCGAGCACCCGACCCTGGGCCTGCTCCTCGCAGGCGAGCGACAGCCGCGCGAATGGCAGACCGGCAAGGCCCAAGACTTCGATGCGTTCGACGCCAAGGCCGAGGTGATCGCGCTGCTCGAAGCTGCAGGAGCTCCGATCGCCAATCTGCAGGTCACGCCCGACGGGGGGCCGACCTGGCACCCCGGTCGTTCGGCGAAACTCGGGCTCGGCAAGTCGGTCCTCGCAGCATTCGGTGAGCTTCACCCGAACCTGTCCCGCACGCTCGATGCACCCGCGGGCGCGGTGGCGGCGGAAATCTATTTCGATGCTATCCCGGCGGCCCGGTCGAGCGGCCATGCGCGCAGCCAATATGTGCCGCCGGCGCTGCAGGCGATCACGCGCGATTTCGCGTTCGTGGTGCCTGCCGGCGTGGCGGCCGGCGACCTCATGCGCGCAATCCGCGGCGCCGACAAGGCGCTGAGCACCGCGGTGCGGCTGTTCGACCGGTTCGAGGCTGCCGAAGGACTCAGCCTTGCTTTCGAGGTCACCCTGCAGCCGGTCGAGAAGAGTTTCACCGATGCTGAGATCGGCGAGGTTTCGGCAAAGATCGTCGCCGCCGCCGAGAAGCTAGGCGCGCGCCTCCGGAGCTAGCTCGAGCGCGTTGATCGCGGCGTGAACGCGGCGTTCGATGTCGGCACGCTTGAGCCCTGCCGGGATCGTCTCGCCAACCTTCAACGTCACCGTTCCGCTTCGATGCAGGAGGCCGCGGCCCCACAATCGCCCGCTATCGACCGCCACGGGGACAACCGGTAGTCCGAGCGCGCGGTATAATGCCGCGAAGCCGGACCTCAGCTCCGGCTGCTCGCCGACCCGGACGCGCGTGCCTTCGGGATAGATGATAACTGGGCGGCCCGTCGCAATCGCCCTTTGTCCTTCCTCGACCAGGGCCCGAAGCGCTTTGGCACCCGCCGAGCGCTCCACTGCGATGACGCCATAGCGGCGTGTCAGCCAGCCGAAGAGCGGGATATCGGCGAGCTCTTTCTTGATGACTATCACCGGAAGATGGGTCAGCCGCACCATCTCCATCGTTTCCAGCATCGACTGATGCTTGACCGCAATCAGGTAAGGGCCCGGCGGAATCTCGCCATCGACCCTGATCTGGATGCGCAGGACGTGGGTCACCAGCCAATGGTGGAACTTGACCCAGTTGAGCACCACTGAGAGCGTTGCCCGTTGCCCGAACAGGCTCACGACGACGCCGACCAACACCCACAGGAATGTCACAGGATAAAAGATCGCGGCATAAAGCAGCGACCTGAGCAGGGTCATAGGTCGGCCCAAACCGCGACGCGGCGCAGCAGATATTTATTGTACTCGCCGTACAGGGTCAGGAACGTGGGCTCGGTCCGGATCGCATCCGTGGTCAGCTGATATTTGTCGCCGAGGCCCTTTTCGAACTCGTAGCGCGCGCGGCGCATGTGCCAATCGCTCGTGATGAGGCGCACCGACTTATAATTATGGCGGGCGAGCCAGCGGCTGGCTTCCTCCGCGTTCGACCTGGTGTCGACGGATTCGCTGCCGAGGTCGACACAACAGGCGAGCCAGGACCGGCTGCCCGGGATTCGCCGCGCGAGGTCGGGCTTGGTGACCGAGGGGTCCACGCCGGCAACGAGCAGCCGCCTGGCCTTATGCTGTTTGACCACGTCGATCGCATGCTCGATCCGGCCCGGACCTCCGGTGAGGACCACCGCAGCGTCGGTTGCGGGCGTTGTCGCGGGGGCCGGCTTGCCGAGCGTAAAGGCGAACAGCACGAAGCCGAGCGCGTAGAGAAGGAGCAGCAATGCGCCGAGCCGAGCGATCATAGTGCCTTGTGCAATGAGCGGAGGACGGCGGTGCGCGCAACCCAGGTGGCGAGCACGGTCAGCGCGAGCGGCAGCAGGGCCAAGATCGCAAGGTCGATCAGGCCGAGCGTTGCTCCGCCCGTAAGCTCGCCGGCAAGCGCCGCGCCGCTCGCGAGCAAGAGCAGGACGACGGCTGCCGCCGCCGCGCCCGCGAGGCTACCGACCAGCGCGTCGAGGAGGATCTTGCGCTGGAACAGATGCGTCACCTGGAGGTCGGTCGCGCCGATCCCGTGCATCACCTCGATCGTGAAGCGATGGGTGTCGAGCGCGCCGCGAGCGGCCAGCACCACGGCGGCCGACGCCGCGATGCTGAGCAAAATGACCAGACCGAACGCGACCCATTGCAGAAGCCGCAGCGAATGGAGGAGCGGGCCAACGCTGTCGCGGTGCGCGACGACGAGGGCGCCCGGGACGATCGTGGCCGCGCGCTGCTGAAGCGCCGGCAGATTTGTGCTCGGCGCGGCATCGAAGTCGATCAGCGCGGGCACGGGCAGGTCTGCACTTTCTGCGGCCGGGCCGAGCCACCGCTCTAGCGTCTGGCGCATATCGCTTTCGGAAACTGCTTGAACACCCGTCACCCCAGGCGTCGAGCGCACGGCTTGGACCAGGGCGTCGAGGTTCGATCCACCACCTGGAACCTGCAGCGTGTAGCGGCTTTCGATCGCGTTGCTCATCAGCGACGCGGTGCTGGCGAGCGCGAGGCCCGTCGCGGCGATCAGCATGATCGAAAAGCTCATGATCGCGATCACCCACGGCGTTGGGCCACCGAACCTGGCCGCGCCGAGCAAACGCCGCTCCGGCGGCGAGACGAACAGCCAGTCGAACATCAGCTCTGTCCCCGCGGCGCGCCAGGCGGGTTGCGCAGGGTCCCCGTCGGGTCGACCAACGTCCCATTCTCCAGCCTGATCAGCTGAGCGCCAGGGGTGGCGCTGATCAACCCGACATCGTGAGTGGCGACGACGACCGTCGTGCCGAGGCGGTTCATCGCCGTGAACAGTCCCATCAGCCGGTTGGCCATGTCGGCATCGACGTTGCCGGTCGGTTCATCCGCGACGAGCAACTCGGGCCGGTTGATGACGGCGCGGGCGATGGCGACGCGCTGCTGCTCTCCACCCGACAGGGTCGGCGGGCGAGCGCTGGCCCGATCGGCCAGCCCGACCCAGGCGAGCATCTCGCGGACCGGGCCTTCAACCTCCTCCTCACTTGCACCGGCGACGCGCAGCGGCAGCGCGACATTGTCGAACGCCGACAAGTGACGGATCAGGCGGAAGTCCTGGAAAACGACCCCTATGCGCCGTCGGAAGGGTGGAAGCTCCTCGCGCGGGGCTTCCGTAAGCTCCTCACCGAAGATCTTGATCCGCCCGCGCGTTGGCCGCTGCGCCAGGTACAAGAGCTTGAGGAGTGACGTCTTGCCGGCGCCCGATGGCCCGGTCAGGAAATAGAAGGAGCCAGTGCGCAGGCGGAAGTCGAGGTCGCGCAGCACTTCGGCGCCCGTGCCGTAGCGCAGGCCCACGCTGTCGAATTCTGCGACTGCCGCCAATTGCTTCCCCGCCTATAGGAGCAAAGGTCAGGCAACGCGCCCGCCTTGCCAAGCCCCATCCATTCCTGTTTACCGTTCATTGACGGTCTCGGAAGAGGGCTTTTGTTGCAATGATCCTCACCTGCCCGAGTTGCGGCACTCAATATGTGGTGAAGGACGGCGCCATTCCGCCCGAAGGCCGGCAGGTGCGCTGCGCAGCGTGCAAGCATAGCTGGCATCAGGAACCGGAAGGCGAGCAGCCACTCGAGCTTCAGGACGAGGTCGAAAGCCCGCCCGGGACGAATGAAGAGCCGGCCGCATTGGAGGATTCTCCCTACGCCAGCGAAGCCGAGGAATTGCCCGAGCAGGACGAAAGCCTTGCCGAAGCGGCGCTGATCGATCCGCGCAGCGGGCCGGAGGCCGAAGAACGGGCTTACGAAGAAGCGGTGATCGAGGGCGAGGGCGAGGCCGATCCCGAGCCCGCGACGCCTATCCCGGTCGCGGCCGATGAGCCTGCGCATGCGGTCACCACCGAGGACTGGAACGCTCCGCCCGATGCCGAACCGGCGCCGGATGTGTTCAGCCCGTTCGCGGACGAGGATGAGGAAGCGCCGCGCCGCGGCGGTGCGCTGACCAAGCTGCTGATCGTGGCGCTGGTCGTCATCGCGCTGGCGGTTGCCTTCTGGTTCCTGGCACCGGCCGACATGAAAGCGCGGCTGGGAATCGCATCGGCCAATGCAAGTCCGCTTCAGGTGTCGAACCCGCCGCACGTGGAGCGGCTCCAGCTCGCCAGCGGCAACGAGCTGCTCACCGTATCGGGGCGCGTGATCAATCCGACGGCCCACGAGCAAGAGGTTCCGCCGCTCAACGCGAAGCTGACCAACCAGGCCGGCAAGCTGGTCTACAGCTGGACGATCGCTCCGCCGACGCGTTCGCTCGCGGCCGGTGCGAGCGCCAGCTTCAACAGCGCCGAGGTCAATGTGCCACCCGGCGGCGAATATCTGACGATTACGCTCGGCCAGAAGGCCTGACGCGTCAACCTACTGGAATTCAATGAGTTTTGCTGGCTGACTAGTGCCGTCGGCAAGGCGCAGGACGGCATCGCGGACGCGCGGTGCGCCCGGGTTGGCTGACCCGTCGAGCTTCAGCCGGACGGAGGCAATCACTCTGATCGTCGCGGTTGCCTGCACGCTGACCGGCGGCGCCGAGGGAGGCGGCGATGCGGTCGCTAAAGCGGCTGCGGCGATGAGGAACATGAGCAAGGCTAACGCCGTTGCGGGCAAATGGTAAACAGCGCGTTAGGCATTGTGCCAGAATGGACCGATTACGCCGCCCGAGCGGACAGCATTGCGCCCCTTCTGAGCCTTTGCTAGGGCCCGCGCCTTGCCAGTGCCGGCTGCCTTCTGGAGCCGGCCTTTTCATGACGTGCGGTCGTGGCGGAACTGGTAGACGCGCAGCGTTGAGGTCGCTGTGGCCGAAAGGCCGTGGAAGTTCGAGTCTTCTCGACCGCACCATCAAAAACCTGAGCCCGCCCGAGGGACAGGCTGAATTTTTGATCGAGTAGCTACATCCCGGACTTAGGGATGTCGGCCGCGGCGATGCGCGGCTGCAATTTCGCCTGGATCGATCCAAGCCGGACGATCGAATGCTCGCTCGTCACCTTGAGCGATACTTCCAGATCGGAGGAGATTCCGGCCGCTGCCGCGGACGCAGCGCTGACCCGCAGACGATAAGTGCCATAGGGCACGCGCTCGAACAGGAAAAAGCCGTCGAAGTCGGAGCGGGCGGTGCCGGCCACCTTGCCGGAATTGTCGACAAGCTCGAGGTCGACGCCTTCATAGCCGAGCTCGCCGCTCTTCATCAGGGCACCCTCGACGTCGCCGCCGCCGACCAGCGCGATCGCGACATCGGCCGCCACGCCTGGGCGTGGGACGACGACCTGGAGCGCCTTTTTGGGCGTCAGCATGGGATCGTCAAGGCTGGTGACGTCGATTCCGACCGGGACCGGGACGAAGGCCGTCAGCCCACCGATGGTCACCGACCCCTTGGCATCGGTCTTGCGTTGCGTCTGGCGGGATCCGGTGGTGATCAGCGCGCCCTTCTCGAGTGGTTCGCCCGCATCGAGCCGTCCATTGTCGTTGTCGTCCCGAAAGACGGTCGCGTGGACCATCCCGCCCTCGGCCAGCGGCCGTCGCGACAGGGTCAGCCCATGGCGCGGATCAAGCGAGAAATTGAGATTGAAGCCAAGAGCCAGATCGCCACTCGTCGTCGCCTCGCCAGTCAGCGCCAGTGCAAAGGATTCCATGCGCATGATATGCGTCAACCGCGCTCGGCCTCTGTTCTGCAGCCGATCGTAAGCGAGCACGCCCTCCCAGTCGCTCGCTTCCGAAGCGGACCAGTAAGCCGACAGTTCGGCGCTGCGAAAGCGCGCCGACGGTTTGACATCGAAGTCGGTCGATCCGCGAATGCGGACTGGCCCGACATGGCCACTGCTGAGGAGTCCGAGCCGAAGTTCACCGGGCGGCTCGGGCCCCGACGTGACACGATCCTGGCGGTAGCGGACTTCGGCGCCGAGATTGAAACGGTCGATCGTCGCCGACAGCCGGCTGGCGGCTTCGACCGTTCGAGATCCATCGGCGTGCTGAACGAAGTGCGCCTCGGCGTGAGCCGGAACAAGTGTCTTGCCGACTTTGAGCGGCGTATCGAATCCGGCCCGGACTTCGCGGGAGGTCTGCGGCGTGCCGCTACCCTGCAAGTGAAAATCATTCGCGATAAGCGCTTCGACATTGACGTAAACCGGCCCGAACTTGCCCAAAAGCTGGGCATGCGCCGCAGTCCCGCCGGTCGATTCGCGCGCCGCACTCACCTCGAGGATGGCATTGCCGACCGAGCGGCGGACCGTGCCTTCGACAAATGTCAGCCGCTGATCGTCGATGAGCATCGCCCGCGCGAGCACACCAACGCTCGTGCGGGTATCAAGTCCATGTTCGATCGACAGCGCCGCTTGTCCGCGCGGAACGCCGGTATCGGGCGGCTTTTCGAGCGTGATGAGATCGCGGCTCGGCTGGTTCGCGCCGAGCCAATACCAGGTCTTGCCCTTGGGCACGTTGTCCTGGGCGACGTCGATCAGCTCTTCGCGCTCACGAACCTGCCCCTGCGGGCCATAGAGGACGACGCGCACGGTGTTTTCGCCATAGAGCAATTGCACGTCGTCGAAGGCATAACGCTGCGAGGCGTCGGACTTGGCGAAGCCGAGCAGCTCGCCGTTGCGATAGACTTCCGCTTCCCAGCCAGTTGGAAGATCGCCCTCGAGCCGGGTGCGGTCGAACGCCGTGCGGGCGGTCAGCGGTCGGTTGGTGACCACCGCGCCGCGACCGGCAGGAACAGCGCCTGTGAGCCGTGTGTCGAAGCCTTCGACATCGCCGAACCCGATATGCGTCGCCTTCAGCGGGCCGAGCAAATGTGCGTCAGGATCCGAGCGGAAAGCACGCAACCTCAACAGGTTGGGCTTACCCCTCGAATCCGTCGAAATCTGCGAATCGTAGGAGAGATGAGCGATCTCGCCGGCGGCATAGACCGAGCTTTGGCGATCGACCTTGACGCCGTTGCTGGCGCGGTAGGTGACGCCGCCGCTGACGACGAAGTCGAGCGCCGGGGCGCGCCACATCCGGTACGGAACGCGGACCTGCGGCAGGGTTGCGAAGTCGAAACTCGCCTTGTGAAGTCGCGCGGCGCGCTGCTTGCGCTCCATTGCCAGCTCGACCGGCAGCTTCACGTCGGATTGGAGCACCAGCAGCGAGCCCGCCGTCATCGGCTTCGCTGTAATGCCAAACCAGCGTCCAAGCGCGCTTGCCTGGACGCACCATCCTTCGGGGGTTTCTCGGACGGTGCCGGGCGTGATCGCTTCGCTCTTTGCGCCATAGCTCGCTTTGAGCGCCGCCATATCGATGGAGATCTTGTTTGCCTCGCGGAACGCCCAGCCGCTCGCCTTCCTGGCCGTCAGGTCGATGCGCATCGGCACGTCGAGAGCGGTCAGAAAGTCGCCTAAGACGACACACGTCCCTTCCGGCGCGTTGTAGGCGCGCACCGTATCGCCCAGCCGGAGCTGGTGGATATTGACGTCAAGAAGGAACTGCTCGTCGGGATCCGCAGTCCACGGTTTCGTCGTGGCCAGCGGCGCGGTTCCGCCGGTGCTGCCGGCACCGAGCGCAAGCAGCAGCAGCGCCTTGCGCAGCCAGAAGCGGCCGCCGAACATCGACTTGTTCCGCGCTAGCCTGTCGCGCCCCTAGCGGAGCACCGCCTGCGTCTCGGCGAGTAGGTGCGAGCCGTCATCGAACGTCTCGACATATTCGACGGTCACCGGGCCCGTGAGGCCGGCCTTGTAGGCCTCGCCGAGGGGAATGCTCACGTGGCGCCGCGGGACTTCGGTGTAGACCGCGATGCCCTTCATCAGTGCGATGGGGGCTTTGATCCCCGGCTTGAGCACCCGCACCTCGCCATAGGTCGATCGCGTGCCGGTGCGCGTGAGGTCGAAGCCGACTGCGTCGCCGTTGCCCTTGTGCTCGAGCTGAACGTTGGCGATCCCCGCGGCAGCCTCGAGATTGCCGAGCCTGATGATGACCGGGATGGTGACGCCATAGATCGGGGTCAGCTGGAACTGCACGCCCTTCGGCGCCGCATCGGTCGGCTGGACGACCGGGGTCGCCGGCGGAATGGCGCGAAACAACATGTGTACACGATATTCCCCGTCGGGAAGTCCCTGCGGCGGGCGGGCGGTAATGCGAATCGCCTGCGGTTCGTGCGGCGCCAGGGTGACCTTGCGCGGCGCGTAGACGATCATGTCGCCTGCGGCCTTATCGGTGGCGGTCGGAACAGTTACTTCGACCAGCTCACCCTTCTCGGTCATGCGCCGGAACTCGACCGACACGCGGTAGGTCGCCGGCTCATCGCCGATATTGTTGAGGATGACCTCGGCGCCCTTGCGGCCGTCGAGAACGAGGCGCGTCGGAGCGACCAGAAGGTCGCCAACGCCGGCGCCGGCCGGACTAGGCGCGAGCGCAGAGAACGCGATGCCAGCGGCAAGAATGGACCTGGTCCAGAAACTCATCACAACGACCCCCACTTCGCTCCCCACTGGAGCGGTCGTCGCAGATATGGTCCGGAATGGTTTATTTTCGGTCAACCATGACCAGAAAATTGGGCTGCGGATCAATAATCGACAGTTACATTGAAGGTCCCGACATAGGTCCCCGCCGCTGTCGTCGAATTGATCGTCACCGAACCGCCGATCGAGAAGTTGGAGCCGGGAAAACCATTGTTCTCCAGCACAACTGAGGCGGGCGCATCGGTCACCAGCGTTAGCGTCTGGGACGAATCGCTCTGATTCACCAAAGTGACGTTGGGCGCGCTTATCTGCACCGGCTGCTGCTTCGATCCCTGGACATTGTAAGTGGCCACGGCGGTCGCGCCGGTGCAGGTGATATTCGCGTTGGCGCAGCTCAGAGCGCCCGCCTGCGAGAGCGAAATGGTCGCATTGCTCCACACGCCGGGCCCGAGCGTAACGCTGCCGAGATCAAGGTCCGCCACTTTGGCCAAGAGCAGCGGCTTGACGCCTTGGGCGGTAACTTGAGCCATCGCCGTCGCCGCGCGCGCAGGTCCGACGGCGGTCATGAGGCCGGCCAGCAACATCTGCATGCGAATCAGCGTGGTGAAGTTCGGGCCCAATTGCCGTCCTGTCTCGGAAGATGGCTCGAACAGCGTGGTACAACCGAAATGGTTGAATTTCGGTCAACCATCTTCGCGCGATTAAGGATGAGGCGCGCCAAAAACAGGAAAGGGGCCGCTCGGTAAGAAAACGGCCCCTCCCCCCACTCGCGGCATCAAAGCCGCTAGCTTGGAATGTTATTGGTAGTCGGCGGTGACTGCGAAGTTCCCGCTGTAGACGCCGTCCGGCGTGGTCGACGCCAGGGTGATCGATCCGCCGATCGA
>Ga0157374_10006294_pt1 | contig 10062 bp, 13 predicted proteins | sample M25metaG_FD_115308 | JGI IMG/M metagenome (GOLD analysis project Ga0157374, IMG submission 115308) | Miscanthus rhizosphere microbial communities from Kellogg Biological Station, Michigan, USA - M2-5 metaG | ecosystem: Host-associated > Plants > Roots > Rhizosphere > Soil | place: USA: Michigan... | reverse complement strand
TGCGCTTGGTCACCGCTCTGCTTATGGACCGCCATCATGGTTCCTACCCGTGACACGAACTCGCCCCCGCTGGCCCGCTACCGGAAAAAGCGGGACTTCAACGTCACGCCCGAGCCGGCAGCACCGACCAGTGACACGACCGTCGGTACTGGTAGCCTCAGATTCGTTATCCAGAAGCACTGGGCGAGCCGTCTGCACTACGACTTTCGACTCGAGTTCAATGGCGTGCTGTTGTCGTGGGCGGTACCCAAAGGTCCATGCTACGACCCCGGGAAAAAGCAGATGGCGGTGCATGTAGAGGACCATCCCGTCGATTACGCTGCCTTCGAGGGCACCATCCCTCCAAAGCAATACGGTGCCGGCACTGTCATTGTGTGGGACCGCGGAACGTGGGAGCCGGTGGGCGACGCCGCTAAAGGAATCGAAGCGGGCAAGCTGGTCTTTCGGCTGCACGGTGAGAAGCTCGCCGGCCTATGGGAGCTGGTGCGCATTTCGAAGGCCGGCGACAAGCAAGACCAGTGGATGCTCTTCAAAAAGCGCGACGAGTGGGCTCGCCCGCTCGCTGAGTACGATGTGATAAAGGCGCTTCCTGACAGCGTCATCGCGAAGCCGCTTGGGCTCATTGAAGAACGTGAGCCAAGGGCGGCGCGACGCTCGCGCGCAGCCGAATTCCGGATTGACCTGTCGGCCGCAATACGAGCGCCGCTGCCTGCAAAGCTGGAGCCACAACTGGCCACGCTTGCTGAGTCGCTGCCTGCGGTCGGCGATTGGATAACCGAAACGAAACTGGACGGCTATCGCCTCCTCGCCCGAATTGATAAGAAGCGCGTGAAATTGTTCACGCGAAACGGCCACGACTGGACGGCAAAGTTTGCGACGCTCGCCGCCGAGCTATTGGAACTCCCGCTTTCAAGCGCCTGGATTGACGGCGAGATTGTCGTGCTCAAGGACGGCATTCCCAGCTTCTCGGCACTTCAGGATGCCATTGACGGCGCCAAGAATCAGGAAATTGTCTTCTTCCTTTTTGACCTGATGTATATCGACGGGGACGACCTCAGGAAAGTGCCGCTCTGGGCAAGGCGAGCACGACTCGCACAGCTTCTAGAGGACTCGGGCGAACACCTGTTGTTCAGTCAAAATTTCGACGCACCGGCCGCACAGGTTTTTCAGGCTGCTGCAGGACTGGGCCTGGAGGGCCTGATTCTCAAAAGGCGAGATGCGCTTTATGAGTCGGGCCGGACGCAAACGTGGCTCAAAGCGAAGACACGCTTGAGACAGGAGTTCGTTGTTTGCGGCATGACCGCACGTGGCGGCAACGATGGGGAAGTCGGCAGCTTGTTGCTCGGCTATTACGTTGGCGACAAGCTCCATGACGCCGGAAGTGTCGGCACCGGATGGGATTCCAAAACCGCACGAGACCTTTGGCACCGCCTCGCGCCTCTCGAGGTTGACAAGACGCCGTTCGACACGCCTGTCAAGAAGCCCGGACGATGGTCCAAGCGTGCAGCCGGCAGCGAGAGGTGGGTTCAACCAACTTTGGTTGCAGAGGTGGAGTTTGCAGCCTGGACGGCGGAAGGTGTGGTAAGGCAAGCATCCTTTATCGGGTTACGCCTGGACAAAACTGCTCGCACCGTCGTCCGTGAGGGTGGAAAGACGCAAGCTCCCGAGCCGCCCCCGCAACTCAAGATTACCCATCCCGAGCGCGTTATCGATTCGTCGGCGTCAGTCACGAAGGCAGACCTTGTTCGGTATTACGCGAGCGTTGCGGAGCGGATGCTACCTCACATCAAAGATCGGCCTGTCGCGCTCGTTCGCGCGCCGGACGGTGTCGCTGGTAACCTTTTCTTTCAGAAACACGCCGAGCGCACCGCGATGCCTGGCCTGACTGCTCACAGTCGCGATTTGTGGCCAAAGCATCCGCCATTATTGACGGTCGATACGGCGGACGCGTTGCTGAGCGCGGCTCAGATGAACACCATCGAATTCCATACATGGAACTCGGTGGTCCGTCGGCTTGACGCGCCTGACAGAGTCATCTTCGACTTGGACCCCGGTGAGGCGGTGAAATGGAATCACGTCCAGGAGGCGGCAATGCTGGTTCGGACACTGCTGTCCGAGTTAGGTATCCAGGCCTGGCTCAAGACAAGCGGCGGCAAAGGGTTGCATGTCGTCGTGCCGCTGGCTCCGCGATTGGACTACGCGAAGGTGAAGGCTTTCTCGCAATCGTTCGTTCGGCATCTTGCCAAGACTATCCCTGAACGCTTTTCGGCGGTGTCTGGACCATCTAATCGAGTCGGCAAAATCTATGTCGACTATCTGCGCAACGGGAAAGGACAAACAACCGCTTCGGCATTCTCCGCTCGGGCTCGACCTGGAATGGGCGTCTCGATGCCGGTCGCTTGGGAGCAGCTTTCCGACCTCAAGACCGGCGCTCAGTGGAATGTCCAGACGGCACGTGAATATCTGAGCTTCCAGGCGAGCGACCCGTGGAAGGACTTCTGGTCGGCCAGACAATCTTTGGCAGCAGCGATCAAGCGTCTGCCGTAAGCGGTTTTGCGCGGAGACTCGAGCGCGGCACAACATAAGTCGCAAAGTGACGAGCGTTGCGGACAAAGTCAGCGTAACTTCTTGGCGAGAAGCTCGTCCAGCGCATCGCGCGCCGATTGAAGGTCATCAACAGCAGCGGTGAGGCGCGCCAGGTGCAAAGCCCGGGCGCCTTCGTTGCTCTTGGCCTTGGCATGTTCTTCCAATGCCTCCGTCGCTGATAGCACCTCTCGCGCTGCATTCGCGACTCGCAAGATGGCCTCGGCTTCGCCACCGTCTTGTTTCACTCCCGGCTGCTCCACATAGCCAATCAGTCTTCGATGCGGAAGCCTGCCTTGAGCGTCACCTGCCAGTGAAGGATTTTTCCGCCTTCAATATGACCTCGAACCTCCTGAATCTTGAACCATTCAAGGTTGTGCACTGTAGCAGACGCTTTCTCAAGCGCGGCCTGCACCGCGTCGTCGGATGAAATCGCGGACGAACCGGTCACCTCAAGAAGTTTATAGACGTGTTCGGACATTGAAGCCAGCTCCAGGATAAACAGACGCCCGTCTCGTTACGGGCCTGAATTGCGTTAATGCAACGCTAGGTACGACGCACGAAACCACGGCGCAGCTGATTGTCTCCATTGTCGGCATGCGCCATGGCCAGTTCCCCATGTCAGTTGCGCGCCTCCGTGCCCTTCAACTCGTCGTGTTTGTGAGCATGCGTCGCCGCGTACTTAAGTTCGAAATGCGCTCCCTTCCCACTTCGAGTCGGCGGGAAGTGCTCTCCCTCCACACAGGTCACTTCAAACGTATTCTTGCCGTCCTCGTGTACGACCGAGTAGATGCCGCTGACCTTCACGATTTCGCCGGGCTTGTATGCGGTGTCGCCTGCCATGGGTGCCTCCAGGTTTGATGTGCACTTGAGGCTTAAGCAAGCCGCGTTCCGGAGAGCGGCCGAGCCGGGCGGCGTGCTTCCCTTCTTTGCTTCTCAAGGAGCGACGGCCAGATAATGACATTCACATTGCCGGTCTCGTCTCCGGCGTTACGCACATTACGCCCTTCGCGGTGCCGGGCCGCTGGCGGCCCGTAACGAGCCCACACCTACGCGCGAAACGACCATTCGGATAGCTCATGAGTTCGGCTGAGGTTGTAGTCAGCGACGATGTTTTCGGCTTCAGACGGGGTATGCGCCAGTCCTTGTGATGGAGAATGGCAAGTACGTGGTAAAGCCACTGCGATACCAGTGCCGAATCGCCGGCAAACCTGTGAACTATGATGTGAAGTGCTTCGGTTACACACATGCAGTGATGCTCGTTGATGTCTTTTTCGAAAACATCAAGAAAGCGAAGTACGAGAAGGTCGCGCTGGCGCTCGCCTGGAGAACGCGACTTACTTTCTTTTGCCGCAATCACGGATGAGCCCTCACCGGAGGTCGAGGCCGCAGGCAGAAGCAATGTATGCAATATCGGATGATAGAGACAGCCTTGCTACGAGCATCAACTTGCAGCATAACGATGCACCGGACGAACCCGCGCGCTGAGAGCGCTTAATTTGGTCACGCTCCTTGTCGCGCCAATCGAGCGTTCTGTGCAGGCAAGTCGCATGTCGATCATAGGTCGCGGAACACCGCGAATGAGCCAGACTGGCTCAGATTCTCGAAAAGGAGACTCGGGTGATACGCAAGACGCTTAATGCTTCGCGGCTCCAGCAAGAGGTCGACCGTCGAATTCATCGACTGCAAGAAGTCGTCGAGGATGGAGTGAAGATTCGTGTGCCGCGGCCCCAGTTACAAGAGACCGACAAAACAGGCTGCAATTGGAACATGAGCAATTTCGGGAACGCAGTCGGCTTCGAGCGCGACATCGAGGGCGTGCTTAAAGCTGTGCGTGCCGAGTACAACCTTAGTACCGAAACAAAAGACCCCCGCAACCCGTTCGAGGAGTAGCCACGAAAGCCATCGGTTCCTGAATTTGCCGGTTCTATGTCTTAGCTGTGCAACTTCGCGTGCAAGCGCCGCGTGACGTATCGGTGCAGCTGCTACGCCACGCGGCACGCATTCCCTTGAGGACAACCCATGCCCTTTCTCAAGGGTCGATAATCACAGCTTCATGCCAACGTGGGCAGGGGCTGGGTCGGGCGTATTTTCCAGTGTGTTTATGTCGTGGATAACACGGTAGGCTTCAACAAGTGCTTTTTCTTTCTCCACATCATGCCCACCTACGACACGGGCCATCTCGGTACGAGACAGTTCCTTTTCCTGGCGAAGGTCAACAATAGTCAGCGTGCTCATTTCGATTCACCCTAAAAGTAATGTGGGGTAAGGAACGGGATTGTGATTGAGCGGCTCGCATCTGCGCTCGCTTAGCTATAGACACGTTCTGTGCCAAGCTCAATCCTGTCACTACGAACGGGCCCAACTTACTGTTTACAAATGGCAAATCTGGAATCCTCTTTTTCACTCCGTCAGGTCGCGGCAGCGAAGTGTGTGATGGATTGCGACACATCACAAAGCTTCTGTTGGCAACGTGGAAACACCAGGCGATGGCCGTCGGAGCGAGGACCAACCCTCTGAATCGCCGGACACGGCCTCTCACCCCCAGTGCGGGTATACGCGAGGACTCTGTAATCATCTCCCGAACTCGGAGTACGCTGTTGGTACCATTACGTCGTCGCAAATGACTAACCGACAAAGGCGGACAGGCGGGAAATGGATATCTTTTACTATTGGCAGAAGTTCGAGCCGGACTTGAAGAACGGTCAGGTCGGCTACTTCGGCTCCAACAGCGCGAAGATAGCTGAACTCAAGGAGCGGTTGCCGAAGCGCCTATGGGTTTTCAAAACGCCCAAGGGCATGAAAGGCTCTGTCCAACTGCTCGGCTCATTGCTAGTCAGTGATGAGCCCAAGGTTGCGGTGAACGCCGAGTATCCAAACTTGATTTACTACGACCCGTTCTCGCCCGAGACGGTCTTGTTCGCTGACTCGAACGCGCCCGGACGAATTGAGGACGTGACACGCCTTCTTCAGCACCGCCTCCTCCACGCATTCAAATCGAACTTCCAGGGCGACGCGGGATTGCAGGCACTGGAATCAAACGTAGTGCGGGAACTGGAAGCACTGTGCGCCGATTGGGGCAAGGTGCAACTGCTCGAGCGAGTAGAAGACCGAAAGAAGGTGCAGCTAATCAACCCCTTCGCGCAACCGTCACGTTGAACCCCCGAGTATTCGACAGGCTGGAAAAATTGGCCGCTTGCTGTCTCTCGCTCTTCTGCGCCGCACTTTAGTCAGGCGCGTTCGACGCTGTCAGCGAGCGCGCGCAACAAGGCCGCACCATCGCCATGCCAAGCGCTGCCGTGCATGCAGGCCAGCGTTGTCGGCTGCAATGCAGCAAGGCGTTCTAGCATTTGGCGGGCGTACCTGGTGTGTGAGAAGTAATCCATCTTTTGACGGAACGTTTCGCTGGGTTCGAGGATGTCACCCTCGGTAAGTGGCGGGGGATGCGAACCGCCTTGGGTAAACAAGTCCCCACAGAGCAGCGTTGCCGACGCAGTCTCCATGAGAAATCCGCATTCCCACGCGTGCGGTAGATGCGGCGTATCAAGCCACCGCACGCTGTGCTGCCCGAGCGAGATCGTCTCGTCATCACTGAGCGCGCGTGGCGGCCGGTCGGCATAATCGCTAACTGAAACCATGGCCGCGACTTGGCCGCACAGTGGCTCCGCACGCGGCGCGACCGCGAGAAACTCGTTGAGTGCGCCGCATTCGTCGGCCTCGAAATGGGAGAAACCGATATAGCGCAGTCGATCGATTGGTACTATGCGCTCGACTGCTTCACGGACGACGGGAAACATCCTGCGCAGGCCGGTGTGAAATAGCAGGGGTTCGTCGTCGTCGATTAGATACTGGTTGAACGAGAATCCTCCACCGCCGGGGATTTCGACTGGAGTGGAGATGCGATAGATGCGTTCCGCAATCTCGTTGACTACTGTACCGCTCGAAAGGGATAGGGCGGGCATGATGCGCTCCTTTCTTGGGCAACTTACATTGTCCAGGCTCGGTCAGACCGTCGATGCACGTGCTGCGATTTTCGACGATCCAGGTATTGATGTCCATTGCTTCTGGGCGTCGACAACCCGGCGTGGGCATGCATCGTCCTTGAAATGAAGGCATCGCGAGCCTATCCTGATTGAGCAGACAGATCCGGGCCGCAAGCCGTGCGGACGGCATCGGTCAGAGGAGACGCTCATGCGGCGCTTGCTCCTTCTCATGGTCGGGTTATTCATGAGCGCGATGTCGCTACATGCGGATGCGGACGACGCTCGCGAGCGTCAACGGCGCGACAATCAGCGCGTCCTCAAGGTGTTTGATGCGAACGGCAAACTTGTCGGACGGCTCGCGTCGGATCGCAGCGGTGACGGCGTTTATCTCGATGTAGACGGCGCGATCGTCTTCGCCGCCGTGACATGGCTGCGCATCGATGTCAACGACACCGATTCGTCGAGATTCCAGTGGAAGACGTTCGGCCCGTTCCAGTATTCGACCACCGACTGCAGCGGTTCGCCGATCATCTCTCCTTGGAGCGGCCCGCGTCCTTCCATCGCGATGAGAAATGGCGCCGAGGTCACGCTCCTGATCGCGGGCGATACCGTCTCGTCGCCGGCGCAGATCGTCGCGGTGTCCGACGGAACGACGTGCAAGCCGCCTCCGGTCATCGGTCACATGCCGCCTTCGACCGCGCCCGTGCCCGCGTTCACCGCGGAGACGAGTTATCCGCTGACGGCCCATTATCCCGAGCCGCTGACGATCGGCTATTGACCAGCTGCGATAGACGGAGACGCGTCGTGGGACGATTCCTCGTTATGCTGCTCATCTTGTGCGCTAGTCTGAGTGCCGCAGGCGGGCGCGTTGACCGGGGACGCGATGCGCGCGACGAAGCGCGCCTGCCAATGGTGTACGACGCGCAAGGGCGCGCGGTCGGACCGCTGGCGTTTTTCGCGGGCGTCGTCGGCGTGTATATCGCGATAGACGGCGAGCCCGTGTTCGTCATCGTCGATCACAAGCGCATCGGTCCGTCCCAGTACTCGGCATCGGAGTACGAATGGGTCGGCTATCCCTCCGTCGGGTACGCGTCGGCCGACTGCAGCGGAAGCGTGTTGGTTCCCTTATCGGCCAGTCCAACGCCGTCCATCGCGGTCAGAGACGGTGTCGACGTGACGGTTTATACCGCCGTCGAGGGGTATTCCGGCAATGTGCATGTGTGGTCGTTGAGGCAGACGGATGGTTCCGGCGCGACCTCATGCAGCCCGACGCCGTACGACCAAGGCTCGCTGTATTGGGCGGTCAGAAGCACGTATCCGCTGACTCAGCGTCATCCCGAACCGTTGCGCATCGTCTTCTGATGCGGTCGGAGTGCGGTCCTCATGGAGGCCGATATGAAACGCTTCCTGGCTGGAGCACTGTTCGCGCTCTATACGATCGCGCCGCTTGCGGACGATTCTGCGCATCACGCGAAACATCGCCTCCTAAGAGTCTTCGATGCGAACGGACGCGTGATCGGCAATCTCGCAAGTTTCAGCGGTCAAAACGGTGTCGCGTTCACGGCCGGGGACGCGACCACCGTCGTGCCCATCACGCGGATCCAGGACGCGAGCTTCCACTTCTCCGCGACCGATTTCCAATGGCTCGCTGTTTCGTCCGGCCAATTCACGTCGACGGATTGCAGCGGCGATCCCGTCATCCTGTCCGCGTGGGGACCCCGGTTCGCGATTCCGGTCAGACGGGGTGGCGAGGTCACGGTGTACTTCGCCTCCGCAGGTCCGGCGGTGCCCTTGACCGTCCGCTCCAGCTTCGGGGGCACCGGTCCGCCCGTATGCAACCAATATCCGAGCCCTTTGACGATCGCGGGGTACCCCGCAGCCGCGAAGCTCGTCATTACCCGTGATCATCCGGAGCCGCTCAGAATCCGATATTGACAAGCGTGACTTCTATCGCTGCCCGTTGCAGGCAGGCCATAAACGGCCCGAAGCGCGAGAGAGGCACGGTATTCAGGAAGCTGCTCGATGTCCCGCGACTGAGGAGCCATTGGTATCAGGAATGCGTCCAGCTCAGAACCCGACGCCTACGCCGACGCCCACTCCCGATCCAAAGCTGCCACCGCCAATGCCAACGCCGATGCTGGGGCCCGGCGCGTAGTAGCCGGGTCCATATACGGGCTCGCTGTAGCCGTACGGCGGAGCGGCAACGCATCCGGAGAACGCTACGGCAAGGGTCAAAAGACCGAAGAGTTTGAACATGAAGACCTCCCGTGTTGGGATAGATAGCAAGCTCTGAGCCCGTTTCGGGGGCGGCATCCAGATCTGCGGCCCTTCTGCTGTCCGGAGACGGCACCGCGACGTCCCTTATCAATCGGTCCCCATGCTGACAGGCGCTAGCAAACCTGCGAAACCTCCCTCCCGTTGAGTGAGGGTGGACCCTACGGCACCACTGCGGCCTTCGGAAGTTTTCGTCGAGCCTCCCCGCGGGCCGCCGCAAAACTTGCATTCGACCCTTCCCCCCGCTATACCTCAAAGAATCGGTAGTAAATCTGTAAGGAACAGGTTGTTGCCCGGGTGCTCGCACTTCCCGCCGGCGTGAAGTCTCGTCTGGACTGCGGGCAGCGTTCGAATCCTAAGACCGAAAAAGGAAACGACATGTACCAGCAGACCTACAACCCGTTGGGCAACGTATTCCTTTCGACGATCGTCGCGGCCATCCCCATTCTGACGCTGCTCTACTTCATCGCGCTGCATCGCCATCGCGATTCGCAGGGCAACGTCCATCTCGGCATTTCAGCGCCTTACGCGGCGTTGTTCGGCGTGATCGCCGCGTTCATCGTCTCCTGTCTGGTGTTCCGGATGCCGGTGGCCTCGGCGGTGTCGGCGTTCGCGCTCGGCTCGCTGTCCGGTTTTCTCGGCATCATCTGGATCGTGCTGGCCGCGATGTTCCTTTACACGATGAGCGTCGTCACCGGCAAGTTCGAGATCGTCAAGGAATCGATCGTCCATATCTCGTTCGACCGCAGGCTGCAATGCGTGCTGATTGCGTTTTCGTTCGGCGCGATCATCGAAGGCACGTCCGGATTCGGCACGCCCGTGGCGATCGCCGGCGCGGTGATGGTCGGGCTCGGCTTCAGGCCGTTTCAGTCCGCCGTGCTCAACCTGCTCGCGAATACGGCGCCGGTCGCGTGGGGCGCGATCGGCACGCCGATCGTCACGCTCGCCGCCGTGAGCGAGCTCGATCAGGTCACGCTCTCCGCGATGGCCGGCCACCAGTTGCCGTTTGTATCGCTGCTCGTACCGTTCTGGCTCGTCGCGACCTTCGTGAAGATGGAGGGCGGATCCTGGAAGGAAGTCTTCGAAGTCTGGCCGGCGATGCTGTGCGCGGGCGGATCGTTCGCACTGATGCAGTTTTACGCGTCCGGAAGTCACGCGCTCCATCTGATGACCGATGTGGTGTCGGGCGTGTTTTCGGTGATCTGCACGGCGCTGTTCCTGC
>Ga0157374_10006290_pt1 | contig 10067 bp, 6 predicted proteins | sample M25metaG_FD_115308 | JGI IMG/M metagenome (GOLD analysis project Ga0157374, IMG submission 115308) | Miscanthus rhizosphere microbial communities from Kellogg Biological Station, Michigan, USA - M2-5 metaG | ecosystem: Host-associated > Plants > Roots > Rhizosphere > Soil | place: USA: Michigan... | reverse complement strand
GTTTTGATTGAAAACCATTACATAACCAAAACATTGCTAAGCTATGAAGAATTTTGAATTCTCTTACCAGTTAATTTATCGGTTTATGAGAATAGGATTGCTGCCGTTACTGCTTATAACTACTTGTGCGGGAACACTTTTCGCCAATCATATTGATGGCCAGGAAGTGCTTACCCGCAAGGTTAGCCTGGTGGCTGATCAAAAAGAGGTTAAAGCAATCCTCAACGACCTCAGTAAAATAGCCGATATAAAATTTGTGTACAGCGCCCAGCGCATTCCATGCAAACAAAAAGTGTCTTTACGCGCAAAGGATGAAAAACTAGGCGACGTCCTGGACGAATTGCTAATGCCGCTGGATATTTTTTATCATGTGTCGGGCGAACAGATTGTGTTAATGCGGAAAGACGGCACAGGCAATGCCGATATTCTTCCCGTTAAAGAAACGGACAAACCTGCTGAAGCCGATTTGTACGTTGCCAAAGTAGTCACAGGAAAGGTTACCACCGAATCGGGTGACCCGTTGGCAGGTGTATCAGTGCTTGTAAAAGGTACTTCGCGGGGAACAACAACCAGTTCAAATGGCACCTTCAGTATTTCGGCTGAAGTTGGTGAAACGCTGGAATTTTCCATCATCGGATATAAGCTTAATAGCGTCAAAATAGGCGAGAGCAGCAGTAATATTAGTGTGCAACTGGTGACTGAGGTGTCTGGTCTAAACGAAATTGTAGTAGTGGGTTATGGTACTCAAAAACGTACCCTTGTTACCGGCGCTGTTTCCAGCGTTAGCGGAAAAACTTTAAATGAAATACCGGTTGTAAGTATATCGCAGGCATTACAGGGTCGAGTGCCTGGTGTTCAGGTAACCAGCAACGGCAGCCCTGGCACAGATCCAATTGTACGCATCAGGGGTATTAGTTCTATCACGTATGCTTCTAATCCGCTGTATATTGTTGATGGATTTCCTACCGGCAACCTCGCAACTATTGACACAAAAGATATAGAATCAGTGGATGTTTTGAAAGATGCTTCCGCTGCTGCAATCTACGGTTCAAGAGCTACCAATGGTGTAATTATGATTACAACCAAGAAGGGGCGGAGGGACAGCAAAATGCGGGTAAGTCTTGATTCCTATTATGGAGGCCAGAATATAACCAAGCGACTTGACCTTTTAAATACAGAACAATTTAAACAGTATGCAATTGCTTACAGGGGCAGCCAGGTACCCCGGCTTTTAGCGCCATATGTTGATCAGCCGGTTAATACAGGTGCCACTCAAACATACGGGCAAACTAACACCGACTGGCAGGATGCTTATTTTAAAAGCGGATCAATGACTGGCCATAGTATTGGATTGAGTGGAGGAAATGAGATTTCCCGCTTTTATGCCTCCGGTGGTTTTACCGATCAGAAAGGTACTACGCCAACTGTAGCATACAGACGTTATAATTTCCGTATCAACTCAGATCATAATATCAGCAAAGTCTTCACCTTTGGAGAAAACTTATACGCAGCGTACGGGGATCAGGCATATGATAATAATGAAACAGGATCAAGGTCAAACTTAGTGAATGTAATCAGGATGATGCCACATATACCTGTGTATGATCCTACTTCAAATGGAGGTTTCAGAGGGGTTAACTCTACGCTGGATGGTGGGGATCCTACCAATCCTATAGAAGATGCTGTATTAAAAAATCCAGGCAAAAGAACAACTGCAAAAATCCTGGGTACAGCTTATCTCGAAGTTAATTTTACCAAATGGTTGAAATTCAGATCTACGTTTGGTGTGGATTACGCCAATGCTTTAGACTATCGTTTTGCTCCTATTTTTAATGATAACGGAGCCATTGCAGGCTCGAGCGCTACACTGGCTACTATTACCAATAATAGAAACGTTTCTACCACTTTATTGTACACTGAACAACTATCATTCGACAAAACTTTCGGCGATCACCATGTGAATGCGATCGCAGTTTATGAACAGCAGGGGCAAAGCTCCAGGCAGGAAAACGCCAGCGGCAACCAGGCATCTAACGATCTGAAAACATTAAACAATGCCAGTAATATAGCTTCACAAACACTGATTGGCGAGAACACACTGCTATCTTATGTAGGCCGCGTGAGTTACGATTATAAGGGTAGGTACTTGCTCAGCGGGGCAATACGCCGCGATGGCCTTTCTGTTTGGGCTCCGGGTAAGAAATGGGCTACATTCCCTTCCGGTTCTGTTGGTTGGCGAATTGACCAGGAACAATTTATGAGTGAGATAAAATCCATTTCAGAATTAAAGCTGAGGGTGGGTTATGGAATAACAGGACTTAATGGTACGGTACTTGGAAATACTCCATGGCTGGTTAGTGTAAACGCTAACAGCGCATATTATCCTTTCAATAATGCTGTTACGGCAGGCGCATCATCTTCTATACCGGGTTTGGGAAACAAGGAGTTGAATTGGGAAAAAACCAACCAATTTAATGTTGGTCTTGATCTGGGTCTGCTTCGAAACAAGTTTACACTGTCGCTTGAATATTATCAGCGTAAAACAGATAACCTGATATTAAGCGTTCCGCTGCCACCTTCTTTTGGTTATATTAACACAACAGTCGCCGAGAACGTTGCCAGTATGAAAAACAATGGCTTTGAAGCACAACTGGGTTACAATGATAATGCAGGTGAGTTTAAATGGAATGCCAGTGCCAATTTTAGTATTATTACAAATAATGTAACACGACTGGCAGAGGGCGTTAGCAATATAGAAGCAGGTGCAGATGCCGACTTTGGCAATAACAGCATCACAAACACCGCCGTTGGCCATGCAGTGCAAAGCTTCTTTGGATGGCAAACAGAAGGCATTTTCCAGAATGCCGGTGAGGTAACCGGGCATGCTGTTCAGGTTCCCACTACACCTACTACGCCCGGTACATCGGCAGGTGATCTTAAATTCAGAGATATTAATAAAGATGGCAAAATAGATAATAGTGACCGGGTTTTCCTGGGAAGTTTTATTCCAAAGTTTAGCTATGCATTTAATGCCGGAGCTAATTATAAGAATTTTGATTTAAGCATTTTCTTCCAGGGCGTACAAGGTAATAAGATTTATAACGCAACAAGGGTTATTACCGAAGGCATGATCCGGTTCTTTAATGCGGGTACGCAAGTATTGGACGCCTGGACGCCTACGCACACAAATACGAATATTCCAAGAGCCATCCTTTCTGATCCAAATGGTAATGCACGTACTTCTAACCGGTTTATCGAAGACGGATCTTACCTACGGATGAAAAATATAATGCTGGGTTATACCATTCCCGGCAATTCGTTACAAAAACTTACGAAGGGAGCAGTTAAGACCTTCAGACTATACCTGTCGGCACAGAATTTATTGACCTTCACAAAATATACGGGCTATGATCCTGAAGTTGGTAACCGGACACCGCGTTCGAATTTAACCAATGGTATTGATTTTGCCGTTTATCCCCAGCCCAAGGCTTTTCAGGGAGGAATACAGGTGACGTTTTGATAATAAACCTTTGTCAATCTTAAAATAAGCAGTATGAAGCAACAACATTTTTATAAATTAAGCATCACAGTATTGCTGGTCTTTATCAGCGTACTTGCCTGTAATAAAAAACTGGACGTGCTGGACAAAAATAACCCAACTATTGAAAGTTATTTTAAAACCGCGTCTGAATTACAGAATGGTGTCAATAGTATTTATTCTGTTCTCCGGGGTGGGGCACTTGTAGGTCGCGAATGGTTTTTTACCCACGATATGCGGGGTGGTGAAACCAATGCAGGCGGTGCCCAATTGGAAGCACCAAGAGCAGAGTTACTGAAGCAGGCATTGCCCGCTCCTTCCAACTCGGTCATCCAAAGTGTATGGCAAGGCTCATATGAAATGATTAACAGAGCGAACCTTGTTTTGAACAAAGCCCCTGGTGTTACCGATAACACATCGCTTAGGGACAGACTGGTCGGCGAAGCAAAATTCTTACGGGCCTGGGCTTATTTTGAACTGGTAGCACAATGGGGCGATGTTCCCTTGTATACAGACCCGGTTACTTCTATAACTGGCTTTAAGGCTAAATCGCCTGCTGCTGACGTTTATTCACTTATCATTGCCGATTTAACGGATGCTGCTGCTAAGCTGCCTGTCAGCTACGGTGCATCAGACAATGGACGTGCTACGAAAGGGGCCGCCAATGCGTTACTTGGTAAGGTGCAGATGCAGAAAGGTGATTACGCTGCCGCCAAGACAGCATTTCTTCAGGTATACGGCAAATATTCTCTGGTAGATAATTACCAGTGGAATTTTGACGGGGACATTGTAGCCGAAGATGGTAATGGAACGGTTCTTACTGTAGGACATGAATTCAATGCTGAGTCTATTTTTGAAGTTGCATTTGTAGACAGGAAAGACAATGGTTTTAACTGGGGCTACAACGGAGAAGGTTCCACCAGTCCGCTGGCCACAGTCCGCTGCCAGGAATATGGTATTACATGGGGAAATGTTATCCCTTCAGACCGCCTGCTGAACGAATTTGAAGCCAATGATCCAAGGTATAAGTTTACCATTTACGAGGAAGGAGATCAAATTCTTACTCAAACCCCCACCCCGAAAACATTGGTGGCAGCCGATATGAATATCGCTACATCAAACCGCGGGGGCGTGGTGAAGAAAAGATTTTTTCGTAAATATAATATCTATGATTACCTCAATTCAGGGTTTCATACTTCGGGAATTAACCAACGTATAATCCGCTATGCCGACATATTGCTGTTACTCGCCGAATGCGAAGCAGAGGTTGGAACACCCGCGCAAGCGGCGAATTATATTAACGAAGTTCGCAAACGTCCAAGCGTAAATATGCCGTTGGTTGCCCCCGCAACCAAAAACGACGCTCTGAAAGCAGTAATGCATGAAAGGGCAGTTGAGTTGGGCGCAGAAGAGTTAAGCAGTTTTGACTTATTACGCTGGAGGAAGAAAGGTTATTTTCCTTCGATAGTGGCCGACCCCGTACCAAATCAGGGGGCACTGTTTCCAATTCCATCCAGTGAAACTTCTACCAACCCATTGATAAAATAAAGCAGTATATTCTTTTTTATCGAAGAGGCTATTTTTTAGTAGCCTCTTTTTTTATTTAAAGGAATGAAGCCGCTTTATCAACAACAGTTTTTTGTTTAAAACAATAACTTGCATACAATATGAAAGAAAAATTCATTTCCTGCAGTACTGTTTTTTTCTGTATCATTTTGCTGTTGAGTTCCTGCAGTCATTCCCGCCAGAATACCCTGTTCACCAGCCTCCCCGCCAGCGAATCCGGCATCCGGTTCAGCAACGATATTCATGAAAACGATTCAACCCATTCTTTTATAAACGAATTTGGCTATATGGGAGGGGGAGTCGGCATTGGCGATTTTAACAACGATGGATTGAAAGATATTTTTTTTACCGGTAACCAGGTTAGTTGCCGTCTTTATATCAATCGCGGAAACAATCATTTCGAAGATATTACCGAAAAAGCAGGACTTACCACCAATGATTGGGCCACTGGTGTAAGTATTGCTGACGTTAACCACGATGGCTATGATGATATCTATGTTTGCGTGTTTGGAAAGGATCTGTTACACCGCGCAAAGAACCTGCTTTTTATCAACCAGCATAACCTCACTTTTCGTGAAGCAGCCACTGAATATGGATTGGCGGATACCAGTTATTCAACGCAGGCTGTTTTTTTTGATTACGACAGGGACGGTGATTTGGATATGTACCTCAGCAATTATTTACTGAGCAGCCATAATGCCAATACGCTTTTTCGGCGCGACAGCAGCGGAAGATCACCCGCCAATGATAAATTGTATCGTAACGAAGGATATTCTTCCTTACTTGGTCATGATGTATATGCCGATGTTAGTATGCAGGCTGGTATAAAAGAAGATGGGTATGGGCTGGGTGTTGTAGCGAGCGATTTTAACAATGATGGCTGGCCTGATATCTATGTAGCCAACGATTTTGTTTCGAATGATGAGCTATGGTTAAACAACAAAAGGGGCAGTTTCTACAATGCTGTTGCCAGGGATGCCAGGCATCAAAGCTATTCATCTATGGGTGCCGATGCAGCCGATTTGAACAACGATGGATTAACGGACATTGTTACCCTCGATATGGCCCCTGAATACAATGCACGGAAGAAACAGGTTTTTTTCTTTATGAATTATGAACGGTATCAATCTGAAAGAGCAATGGGCTATGAACCGGAGTTCCCAAGAAATATGCTGCAATTGAATAGTGGAACAAAAGATAGCATACCTCTCTTCAGCGAAACCGGGCAATTGGCAGGTATTTCAGAAACAGATTGGAGCTGGAGCGTGTTGCTGGCCGATTTTGACAATGATGGCTGGAAAGATATGCATATCACCAACGGCATTGGACGGGATTTCATCAACGGAGATTTCCTTGAATTCAGCAATAACAAGATGGCCGGGACCGGTAACCAGGATCAGCAACGAAAGGCTATTCGTGATAAGCTGGCAACGCTTAAGCCTGTAAAACTTGGCAATTATTTATACCTGAATAATCATGATTACACTTTCAGTGATAAGTCCGGGCCAGCGGGGGTGGATGAACCATCCTTATCTAACGGTGCCGCGTATGTGGATTTAGACAATGATGGCGATCTTGACATTGTTACCAATAATATCAACCAGGCGGCTTCTATATTGATCAACAACAGCCGGCCCAGCGCGGCAGCCAATCATTTTATTAAAATAATATTGAAAGGAGACAGTCTCAATACAAGGGGATTCGGCGGAAAAATTAAATTATTTGCGAATGGGCTTCAGCAAGTGCAGGAGCAGAACCCGGTAAGGGGCTATTTCTCATCTGTTGATCCCGACCTGGTTTTTGGCCTCGGGAAATCAAGCAGGGTTGATTCCATCATTGTTATATGGCCCGATCAGAAAGCGCAGGTATTAAAAAATATGCCCGTTGATACTGCACTGATTGTTGAGTGGGCCCGCGCAGCGGCATCTTCTCCGCCCGCAACCCAACCGGTAGCGCAGTTACTGACATCCATTGCCGGTTCAGCGGGCATTGAGTACGTGCATCATGAAAATATTTTTAATGATTTTGGAATACAGCGGTTACTGCCGCAGAAATATTCACAGATGGGGCCTTATCTGGCTGCCGCAGATATTGACGGCAACGGCACGATAGACTTTTTCGCTGGCAATGGATTTAATTTTTCGGGACAATTGATTCAACAGCATACCGATGGCAGGTTTGGTATTCGCAAATTGACCGATAGCCTCAAAACACAAGAAGACGTGGATTGTGTTTTTTTCGATGCTGATAAAGATGGCGATCAGGATCTGCTGGTGACCGGCGGCGATATTCAATACAGGGACAATCCTGCTTCATACCGGCCAAGGTTATATCTAAATGACGGGAAAGGGAATTTTCAGCTTGCCAACAATGCCATACCTGAAGGAGTGGCCACTATTGCGGGTTGTGTAAGGATATGCGATTACGACAATGATGGAGACGATGATATTTTTATTGGCGGCCGGGTATCTGCCGTTTATCCTGTTACGCCCAACAGTTATATTCTGCAGAATAACCATGGAATATTTACGGACGTAACATCAAATGTTTGCCCGGCACTGCAAAAAGCCGGTATGATCAGCAGCGCGGTGTGGACAGACTTCGACAATGATAAACAAACAGACCTTGTAATTGCAGGCGAGTGGATGCCGGTAAGATTCTTTAAAAATAATAAAGGCCGGCTGCAGGAACTAACGTCAGCAACAGGCCTGACGGAGATGAACGGCATGTGGCGAAGCCTTATAGCAGTTGACATAGACAATGATGGAGATATGGATTTGGTGGCCGGCAACCTGGGATTGAATTGCATTTACAAAACCGGGCCTTCGACACCTATGCAACTGTATGCAACAGATATTGACGGCAATGGCACCATCGATCCGATACTGTTTTATTACATCAGGGATAGGGATGGCGTAAGACGATCCTATCCGGCAATTGGACGCAGCCAGTTTGCTGAACAGGTACCTGCTATCAAAAAAAGATTCCTGCGGTACCAGGATTATGCACAGGCATCATTTGAAGATGTTTTTAAAGGGAAACCAAAAGAAAGTATACAGCGTTTCACCTGTAATGAAACCCGGACCTGCTGGCTTGAAAACCAGGGTAACGGAAAATTTATAAAGCACGCGCTGCCCATGGAAGCACAATTTGCGCCAGTAAATGCGATAGTGGCGGAAGACCTGGACGGTGACGGTTACAAAGACCTGCTGCTTGCCGGCAACGAATATCAATCTGATGTAATGATTGGAAGATATGATGCCTCTTATGGGGTCGTGTTGAAAGGCAGCAGAAAAAAAATATTTGATTTTGTTCCTGTACGGGAAAGCGGATTTATTGTTGAGGGGGATGTGAAAAGTATGCTGCTTATTCCGAAGGCAACTGGTGGTAAGCTATTGGTGGTAGCGGCGAATAATGACAGCCTCCAGGTATTCAGGATCAATCATCCAGCAAAATAATAGTGGCTGGATGCTGATAAATTTCCCCAGCGGCGGATGTTTAGGCATTAAACAGGTCCTGGAAAAATTGCGGCATGAATTTGCAGGTATATATCATAAATCATTCTTTATATGGCAAACACAAAAACCATCCTTGGATTTATCGCAGGCGCTTCCATCGGCGCTATTATCGGTATTTTAATAGCACCTGAAAAAGGCGCTGATACCCGCCAGAAAATAATCGACAAATCAGGCGATCTAAAAGATGCTATAAAGGAAAGTATAACGGGTTTTCTCGACAAACTTCAAAAGGGAGTGGACGAAGAAACTGACCAGGAAGCGCGCAACATTGTGCCTAAAATGGGCAACGACATCAGTTGACCTTCCGGCGGTTCAGTGCCCTGGAAAACTAAATTGAAAAAGATGAAAACGAAGCACAACACTACAGCGAATGCCGCCATCATTGCAGGCAGCTTATTTTATTTATCGGGCTCATCAAAAGGTAAAGTAAGTAAGATCAAAGTTGCGCGACTCATAAAAGACGGCGAAGAAAAAATCAGGCATATAACGCATCCTGCTATAGAGACGCACACTATTCATTAAACTTGAACAGGCTTTCTCAAAAGTAAAATGGGCGGCCTGAAAATGTCTGTCATAAGAAATCTTTACTCCGATAAGGTGTACAAATTGAAGAGGCTGCCTCAATGTTTGAGACAGCCTCTTTTCATTTGTATAATAACGATATCCGTGGGCATACCGTTTGTTTTTATAAGGTTCGATCTAACGGACTCAGGCCGCACGGTTAAGCGCTTTGAATATAAATGATATAACGGCAATCACCAATAACACGTGGATGATTCCACCAGCATGGAATGCAAAAAATCCGATGGCCCAGCAAACGACCAGGATAACTGCGATAACATAAAGTAAGTTGCCCATAATATTTGTATTTAGTTATAAAATATTCTTTCCACTGTAAACAGTAAACAAAACTGTGCCATCCTTAGCTATGCCAGCGTGAGCATGAACAAGGCATTCCGCGCTACAAACGGGAAAAAAATGGGACAAATTTTTTCTGCAGTTGTGTATTATTAGCTAATCATGGGCATTTAACACACACACTTTGGCGCATGCTGCATACGCATAGATAAAGGGGTTACATTTTCCTGTTCATCCATTTATCGGCCCAGCGAATAAACCATTTCATGTTTGGCGCATCAGTATGCCCTCCATCGTGCTGGCGCCATGCGAGCCGGCCATCCAGCAGGCCGGTATTAACAGCAGGCATTTTTTCAACATGGTAGTCATTGGAAACACCCAGGTCTTTTGCACCCAGTAATTTATACACTACGCCAGCGGCGATTGCAGCCATATAGCTGCCCTGGTGATCCAGCCATTTGGCATCTCCTTTTTCAGGCACTCCATAACTGACAAAGCAAAGCCTGGGTGCACAAAGAGCCAGCAGCTCATGCGAATCAACCGGCAAATCGCCCGCATTTTTGCTACCAGATACAGCATCTGACGCG
>Ga0157374_10006287_pt1 | contig 10069 bp, 12 predicted proteins | sample M25metaG_FD_115308 | JGI IMG/M metagenome (GOLD analysis project Ga0157374, IMG submission 115308) | Miscanthus rhizosphere microbial communities from Kellogg Biological Station, Michigan, USA - M2-5 metaG | ecosystem: Host-associated > Plants > Roots > Rhizosphere > Soil | place: USA: Michigan... | reverse complement strand
CTTTTCTAGTTCTTCCTCTTCTTTCTCTTCTCCCACTTGTTTTCTCTTAACGTTAACTCCTCCACTTTCATTCATTCATTTTCTGTCTAAATCCCAGAAACACTCGTATCTTTACTTTTGGTTTGATTTCCTTTTGTTGTTAACACGAGTCAGAGCAACAAGAGAGAGAAAGAGACACTCATTTGATTGCATCGCCCTTCTCATCCGTGATTGGCATGTGTGTGTGTGGGAGGCAAGCAAGGTCTGTAGTGTAATTACACACAACAAGAAGAGCAAAATAAGGGAAAGAGAAACATCCGAAGGGAATTCTCTTATTCCTCTTCTTGTTGTTGCACTTTGTTCTCAATCGAAACAAAGAGTACCAGAATAAAAGACTGACTGATTTCAATCAATGCAATCACAGCACCAGGAGCCAAAGATCAGTTGATCCTTCTTCATTCCCTGTACTTTTTCTCTTATTCTCTTCTTGGAATCGACAAGAGTTCTGTCTTGTCTTTCTTTCTGTCGAAAATCTTCTCTTGTTCTTCAAGTCCTTTTCCATTCCATCTTATTCTCTTGTATATCTGGTCTTTGTCTCTCTCATCTTCATCCTGTCATTCTTGCCTCCACCCTCTTCTTCTTTTCATTTCCATCCTCTTTATATCCTTCTGTTGAGCTTCTTATGCCGCACTCTTTTCTCTTTGCTTTTTAGGCATCTCATCTCATCTTGTCTTCTTTCTTCTTCTTCTTGTCTGCTGTTAACTTGCTTTACTCATTCGCTTAAAGTATTGGAAGAGATGTTTGGTTCCTGTTTTTTCTTACTTGTTTGCCTTTTCTCATGATTCATCATGAAGGAGTCTGCTCTCAATGCAAGATTTACGAGTAACAGGAAAAGGAGGATGGAAATGGAGAGAAAAGACAGAGTGAGAGAAGATGAGGCGAGTTATTTCCTTCTCCTCCTTCATCAACAGCCTTTTGTCTTTGTACACAGCCATCGAAGAATAAACGAAAAGAACCAGGAGACAAGAGAGGCCACAAACAGAACAGAGAACATACGACACAAGAGGATGAACCAACATCAAAGAAAAGATAGATTGAACTAAAGAAGAGAAGGGAGGAGGTGTTGCCTCAGACGACGTTCGAGGGTGTTTTATCTCATTCTTCTCTTTCGTTCAAACACATTCTCTCAAAATATACACGACTATGTGTATGTGTACATGTACTCACCTCAAAGAGAATAAGGGGAAGCAGGAAACCCCTCAAAAGGAGATCATCTCTCGTACTTGTGCTCAAGAATAATAGTTGATGTACACACACACACACTTGGAGAACATGATAGATCTCGAGTACATGATGGCCAAAGACCTTCCTTTCCTTCTTCCTTCTTGAGCTTCTTTGGTTCGTGAGAAAGACCATTGAAGAATCGAAGACTGTTGTAAAAATGCGTCCATCATTCGCTGACACATACACTTTTCTCTTCCAATTCTTGTGGTTGTGATGATGTTGCGATGAAAAACGAAAAACCGATCATCATCGACCAAAAATATAACGAAGCAGTTGAGTTTGAGTTGAGAAAGAACATATACTAAAGTGAAGTGTGAGGACAGGGCTACTTGAACGAAGATGGATGACTTTAGGACTGTCAGTGACATAAGCATTGCTCTTAGGTTCCAGGGGACTTGGATTAGGGGTCTACAGTACATCTGCAGTGGGAGGTCTGTAGACAGGACTTTTTTCATCCTCAAACTCATTCAAGGGAAACGTTCTTTCTTCTTCTTCTTCTTCTTCTTCTCTTCCTCCTTCATTTCTTTTGTCCTTGAGATGGATATAAAATTCCCAATTTTTTCTACTCGAGTTGACCAGAACATGAAGCGAATGTGTTTGGAATGAGAGAAGACATTGTTCAAGTGTCAAACTCTTGTGTGAAAAATGACCAGCAGATACAGAGGCAGCGACAGATCCTTCGACGGATGTAATGCTTGAAAGATTCCTGTCAACAGGAAGGAAGAAGACAGAACAGTGTTCAAGTTGACGAGGCAAGTCATGTATCAGGGTCACCACCTGCACATTCGACTCACATTCAACCCAAGAATATAAAAGAACAAGATCAACTCTTGGACTTGTTTATCATGAAAAAGGGAAGAAAAGAAAAAAAGAAAATACTGCTGAATCAGCTGTAAACCCACATGTATTGCCATGAAGTTCACTTCAAGAGATGGACATTGGAATGGAATGAACCTGCTTCTTGTCAGAGAAGAGAGATTTGAACTGTTACATCCGCACCTACAATAACATATTACTTCCTCTCTTGAGTTTGTTTTAGAAATTTGCTGTCGAATCTTCTCTTTTCCAGATGCCAAGCACTCTGTGAGCAAACAGACCGGGAGCAAAGAACCCACAACTGTTTAGTGAGTACTGTGTTGGGAGAGAAAGCGACTTGAGTCCTGTTTTATCCTCTCGAGTGTCTATGTTGGTTCTGTCCTTATGGACTGTATCTCAATCAAAAGTCAGCGAAAACTACTCTGACGAAGAAGGATTTGGAGATGAATAAAGAGACAGTCACATCATTCAAAGTACAAGGGAACAAATTGCATACTGTCTTTACTGAAAATGAAAGACAGCTACTCAACAAACCATGTCCTCTTCAACTACTACTGCAGTGCAAACACACAAACATTGAGGCAGACCATCCGAGCAGTAATTCACTCCAAGTTTGTAGAGAAAATTAGCAGATGCCGCACATTTTGATGATACTTAATTTTCCTAATGGAATGCATGTCTGAGTTTGTAGTCACATGAGAAACAAGACAAGAGAGATGCAGATGGAAAATATATAATACAAGCCATAAGATGATGTAGACAAACTCAATGACAGCCGCCAAAATGTGTTATCACATCAAGAGAAAGAGAGGAACCAAGACTTTATTAATAAATTCCTTACGCGTTTCTTCAACATCAAGAACAAGGAGATACAGATACAGTGTCATATGCATGAAAGAACTCTTGAGACCTGAGGTTCTTTCCATGTCAAACAGGCATCTACTAGTCATCCACTAGTCAGCGTTAATACTTCATCTCCATTTGATGATGTAGTACCTTCTCTTACCGACTCGAATCAAACTCGTGTTGTTGGCAAGAATGTCCTCAGTCTCGTTAATTAACTTGCCAGGAGATGTAACCTTCTTGTTGTTGAGGAATAATCCTCCCGCTTCAATCACATTACTAGCCTGAGACGAACTGTTAAACACATTCGCCTTCATAATAGTGTCCAAAATGGTTGTCACTCCAGGGTCCAGGTAGAGCTCAGAGATTAATGCATGGGTTCCAAACACCTCCTTCATCTCTTCAAAGCTCATCTTAGAAATAGACTCAATGTCATTGTCATAGAGAGCAGCTGTCGTCTTTTTTGCAGTTTCAAGTCCTTGTTCTCCATGGACTAAAAGAGTAACAGTCTCTGCCAATCTCTCTTGAGCATAACGTGAGTCAGTCTTCTTCAAAAACTTGGTCATAATCCTCTCAACTTCGGAATCATCAAAGAAGGTAAACAATTTTAGGAACTTGAGCACTTCAGTATCATGTATCCTTACAAAGTACTGGTAAAAGTCAAAGGCAGACATCTTGTTACGAGACAACCAAACTCGTGATCCAGTACTCTTGCCATACTTTGATCCCATCTCATCTGTAAGTAAAGGAGTCACAATTCCAAAGGCTTCCTTCTTTTCTCGAAGTTTCTTCATCAACATATATCCTGTAGTTATATTACCCAACTGGTCTGAGCCTCCGACCTGATGCAACGAAACAAAAAGAAGAGAGTAAGGGATAGATCATAATCAGAGGAGAAGCAAAGAGAAATCGAAATGAAAGAGCGAGCCAATTGATCACAACCAAAAGGGAAACAAGGGTTTCTTCTACAGAACAAGTCTGTCGACAACATCTGTGTCTTTGCTTTGTGTTTGGAAGATGAAGAACAAGTACAGTAGGAATAGCAAGAATGGCATGAAACGGCAACTTAATTACCTGGAAAGTACAATTATATTTATCCTGAAGCATCAACCAGTCGTATGCCTGAAAGGCTTGGTAAGAGAACTCGCTAAAGGACATGCCTTCTTCAGCGACAGCTCTCTCTTTGACACTCGTTCGGGACAGCATGTCTCCCAGTCTCATGTTTCTTCCGACATCAGAAATGAAGTCAATTACACTTTTCTTTTCGTACCAAGACTTGTTACGGAGAATTCTATTGTTGTAGTAGTGCGTGATATTGATCGTCGTAGGAGACCATTGGGAAATAGAAATGGAATATAAGCAAGTGAATCATGAGACAACAGAGAAAAGAGAAATGACAAGAACAATGAGATTCGTTTGATTCACACACAACTTTGTTTTCAAGAGACAGGCAGAGGCAGAGAGAAAAACATTGGTGTGGAAGGAGAGAAGAAAACAGTGAGATTTGATACTACTGATCAAAAGGAGAGATCAGGCAGGAGAGAAGAAGAAGAAAATGGCATCAGGAAATTCCTGTCGTAGAAGTAGTAGAAGAAGAATATAAGAATAGAATAGAACAGAATTCGACTACAACAACTATTGTAACGGGGACTTCTTCTCTCGCTTCCTTGGCTTCATGATGATGAGTTCACAGGAAGTGACTCGAATAAAAGGGAGAGAAGAGGGAGACAATTTCATTCAAAGTGACAGCACAAGTCACGCAAAGACATAGACCAACATCAAGGGGAGTGAGAACATTATCGAAAGGAATGAGAGAAGAGGGATTGATGTGCATCCAGTCATGAGGAATAAGAAGAGAGACAAGAGACACACAAAGAAGAAGAAAAAAAATCATGACAACTACCACACTCACATGGGATCATTGAGTCTGGAATTAAAGGTAGGCTTCCAAAAGTACTTAAAGTGGTTGGCAAAGACTTTACTAATGTCTGAGGATACTCCTTGGCTGTTGCTTGAAATGACTTGCTCAGAAATGAGTGGTCGTTCTTCAAGTCTTCCAGAGGGATCTCCCAGGGCAGCAGTTGCATCTCCAATCACACAAATGGCTTGGTGTCCTTCCCTCACGAACCTCAGCAAAGTCATCAACACCAAGAGATTTCCAAAGTGAAGTGAATCCGCTGTTGGATCGAATCCTGAGTAAAGTGTCTGGGTTGATGAGTCTAGTAAACTAGACATGTCTTGTTCTCTCCTAAGAAGACAAGATTGAAGAAATAAAGTTAAGTGTCTCTGTGTGTTGTTCTTTCAACAAAAACATAGCAAGAATGAGAAAGGAATCAAATTGAGACAACAAGACTTGAAACCAACACAACTTTACTTTCATTCATTGATTTCTTGAGTAGAACTTGAGTAGAACAAAGAACAAGCCAATTTGATTCGAGAAAATAAAAGTAATTCTTACTTTTCTGGGAAGACTTCCTTGATGACCCCTCGTGTCATGAGGTTAGAAAGGAATTTGGATTTCCCTTTATTTGTAGACTCATTTCGACATAAACTTGTGCTCAAATGCTTTACATGACGGGATGAATGACACCATGAGAAGAGAATGCGAGGGATCATTCCCTGGGCAGATGTCAAATAGGATTTATACATGACAACCATGATCTAATGGCACAGGATAAATATGTTAATGTCACACAAATTCAAATGGACAGGAGGAAGACATGGCGATGATGATGAAATATCAAGTTAAAGCATGCATTTGTTTCGATTCATGTCAGCTGCTCCTCCAACATAACTCTCGCTTCAGGGATGCATGTTTCATTGCAGGGAAGGAATCAAGAAGGCAAGGAAGGCTAGGGTTCCTTCAAAGCAAAGGCTGTGCTTCGAGAGAAATCGAACTTTGACTCGTGTTCTATGCTTCGCCATCTTATATTCTTGACTGTCGGTTCCGTTTGTTGTGTGACCGCCTCATCCTCATCACTCTTTCATCCCAAATCTCATCGGTAATTTAAGACAGACAGAGAGAGAAGAATCCCAGGGAAGACAAAAGTAATCAGGATCAAGAGAACAATTTACCTCAAGAACGTGAATGAAAGAATGAAAGAAGAACAAAACGTTTCCTCCTCCAGAGACCAAAACATTGCAATGCCAGGGGTCTCGTTCAGAAAAGGATACTCCCTTAACTCCTTCTTCCTCTTCTTCTTCCCATGTTTCCTTCTTCTCCTGTTGAGTCAAGTCATCTCCGCCTCTGACTGGTCAAGAACCTTGTCTGGTTCTGGTGGTTCCAGTCCTGGAACCTCCTTCGAACACATGCAGGGGTGAGTTAGTTTAGTTCAACACGAGTGACATGCACGTAGTCATTATTCCCTGAATGACCAGAGACAAGGAAAAGAACATGGTCTTGTTTTCTCCTCAAGAATTGTGTGACAGTCAAGGGAAGGCAAGGGCTTCGGATAAAATAAAATGAGAGGATGGATGTCGACAACAACATAAACAGAAAAGAAGAAGGAAAGAACACACGATGATCTGCGTGAGACTGCTTCCAGATGTTGTCCCTGAAGTACTTTTACTCTCTCTTTGTTCCTGAATTGCATGGCTTGAGAAACTTGTCTAAAGCTGTTCTTTTAACACACATTTCATACTCTAGAGATGTACTAAAAGGAAACTTGAGTAGAAAAGGAATTTTGATAATTTCTTCCTTTCCATTCACTCCATTCATGAAGTTGTAACCTTTGCTCTCTTTCTTTCTTTGTCTTGAATCACATGAACCAGAAGCAATGACTGCATCGATGGAAGCGATGAATGTTCAAGTAAGTGTGTCTACAAAGATTTTTCATTCTTTCTGTCTGTCGCACATTTTTATATAAAAGAAAAATTTTAAAATAAAACCTCTACTGAATACACATTTCCTTTGAATTTCCTCCCATTCATTCTTGTCTTACTCATATAAACTCTAACTCATACTTCTATTCACCCCTTTTGTCTCACGTCTTAAATCATCAACTTTCAGTGAAAGCATTACTGACAAAATAGCGGAAGAAGAATAGAGTTCTTTTCGCTCTTCATCGGTTCTTTTTGTTCTTTACTTCTTATATGCATGGCTGTCGTTATCCTTCTTCATTTTGTCGTTTGAGAGGAGGATGGAGATGGAGAAGGACAGCAAAAAGGAAAAGTAGGCTCAAGAAGCTTCTCCAGAGACAACATGTCGGCATACAATCACTCTCTTCTTTCTTTCTTTACTGCCGTTATAACACAGCATGAAGCATACTTGATTGCCTTCATGGGCTTCTTCTTCATCCATTTCTTCTTACTTCTTGCTTCCTGTGTATCTTCTTCTCTCTATTTATTCTCCTGCATCTTCATCTTTTCTTTGCCCTCATCTTCATCTCTTTGTCTTTTCCTGGTGTTATAACTTACTCGCTCTCTTATTCATTTCCTGTGTTAACTTCTCTCATTCATTCATTCTCCTGTCGAAAGTAAGCTGTTGGATTCAATTCTTTTCATCCTAAATTCTCTTCTTCCACTCCATGTCTAATCAGGATGTTTAATTCTCAAACTTTTCTAGTTCTTCCTCTTCTTTCTCTTCTCCCACTTGTTTTCTCTTAACGTTAACTCCTCCACTTTCATTCATTCATTTTCTGTCTAAATCCCAGTGACAATCTCTTCCCTTCTCTTTCATTCCTTCTCGAAACTTCATGTTCGATTCGATTCGACGACACTGAACACGAACAAGGATGAGAGTTGATGACCACCATCTACTTTTATCTCTGCCTTACTTTACTGGACTTTTCTCTTCTCCTGCTGTTGCATCCCTTCCATCCATTTCTTGATCACTAAGGGATCATTTCACACTCACAAGAGGCTTGAAATACCCAGACAAAGGAAAAGGAAACAACCAGAGAATCGATTGATTTTTCTTGAGAGTCATTTTCAATCCTCCTGCTGCTGTCTTTTACTCTCGAATGTCCTTCCTTTCCATTTCTCTTGTTAAAGAGAGAGTGGTTGTCTTTGCTTTTAGCCTGAACGTAAAGACCCATGCTATCAATTTTCCACTCAAACGACCCCTCCTTTTCTGATGATTGAATTTGTTATCTTTTTTGTCCTCTTCTTCAACCTCTCATGGAGACATCTCTTCTCCTCCGGTATATCATCATACCATGAGCACACCTCTCTTTTTGTTGTGGGAGTACAAGAGATCCATCATCCTCTTGTTGTATTCCATGTTCAATCCATATCTTGACTCCACCCGTCATCACTTCTCTTTCTTTTTTCTTTTCATTTCTCTCATGCCCTCGACCTCAAATACAACAAACTGGGATGATGACAACAACAGGGAACAGATGCAACAAAACAGTGGACTTGTATCGAACAGTAAGAGAACCAATTCTTTCCGAGGAAACACTGGGCCAAACCATACACTGCACGTACAAGTTTCGAATCCGTCCTGCTCGTGATGATTGGATTGTCTTTTTGAGGTTCACGAGAATGAGAGTTGGGCAACTCAGTCCGGATCGAACAACATGTCTAGGAGGGTACATACAAATAATTGATGGCATCAAGGAGTTGAACATGTCAAAACGAACAAATCCTGGTATGGTTTTACTTGTAAAAGTATTGTTTTGTTTGTTCCTTCGAGTTGTTCTAGAGTATTGCCCTCCTTATTTTCCTCATTCACTTTACTCCCTGCATTTCGTGTGATTTCTTCCTGAATCGTCATCCTGATTTCATCTCAAAACACGAGAGCAATCCTTCTTTTATTCCTTTCTACACACAAGTAAGGTTGTGTGAGAGAGATCAGTCGATTTTTCGAACACAAGTCTTTAGTTGGTTCTACACAACACACAAGTCAGTCATTTCCGCTCTGAATGCCTGAATGACCAGGAGGAGAGAATGTGTTGATGTGTTTCCTTTTCTGTTTGAGTTGCCTTTACTTGAAGAGAGAAAACGGAAAAGTAAAGGCGAGTGTATTGGATACTCTACTGCCAACGAATGATGCCGTAGTAGTCCAGTCTGCATTAGAGTATTAGAGTAGAGTAGGCCTTAGAGGAACAACTGTATTGCTATCAAAAGTCTCTTGGAATCAGGAAGAGAAAGAGAGATCATAAAGGACTCGAGAGACTCACTCGGAAGGAATGAAACTCTTTGAATGAGAAAGCTATGTTGAATCAGTAGAGAAACTATCAGGACTATGACAGCATCCCATGCTGTGATTAATACAAAGTCATCTTTTCCTCGGATTTTAGTTACGATTCTTGGGCAACAACTATTCTTGAGAGACAGGGAGCTCACAAAACGAGAGAATTTCTCGAATGAGAAATGGAAAGTGTGCTTTTTCTCTCTCCATGGAGTCAGAGAAGGAGAGAAGAAAGATGAGTGAGGATGAGAAATAATGCGAAGTGAAAGAAAGAATGTATGAAAAAGAGTATCAAGAAAACCAACAAGAAAAGGGTCGGCATCATCATAAAATGAAGTGTAAGAAACCAGGAGAAGAAGAAATGAAATGTTATCCTCTTGAACAACAACAAGAAGAATCCACAGAGAAAGATGTAAGGGAATCGAGAGAGTGAATCGTTTACACCAGGGAATCGTTTCTCTTCTCTTTTCCTGTGAATAAGATACACAGCCAGACTAGGCCAGAGGCAGATGATCGCAGTATAAAAATAACCATGGAATTTTGTTGTTTTTCATGTCCTCTAATGCTTTTGTATCCTTTAATGCTTGACCCCTTCTGCCCTGCAATACTTCTTTCTCTCAAGTTCTTCCTCTCAAATTTTGTTCTTTTTTCCTTCCTTCCCATGACAGGTTTCTTCTGTGGTGAGATTGACATGCCAAGAACTTTCATGTCAGAGTCACCCCATGTCAAAGTCATCTTCCATGTGGACTCATTTTCTGACTCAACATTCTTTCAATTTTATGTCACTGCCGAGTCCGCTGGTGAATACCATCAAAGGATGGGAATCCACTCCTCTATTCATTCAAACTCGAGGGGATCGACTTTAGGAAATTCCATTTCCAGGATGGGGTCTCAGGTTTCTAATACTCTGTGTGACAGAGTCTTTGAAAACTGCTCTCCTGGACACTGTTATGTTCAGTCTCCAGGATTTCCCGAAGTCTATCCAAGGAACCTTCGATGCAGGTAATTTAATAG